>Ga0208905_1000067_pt1 | contig 49870 bp, 45 predicted proteins | sample AntAceMetag02UKS_FD_184776 | JGI IMG/M metagenome (GOLD analysis project Ga0208905, IMG submission 184776) | Saline lake microbial communities from Ace Lake, Antarctica - Antarctic Ace Lake Metagenome 02UKS (SPAdes) (version 2) | ecosystem: Environmental > Aquatic > Non-marine Saline and... | reverse complement strand
GGGCCCCAGAGGAACCTTGGAATCTTGAGTCTCAAAGATGGTGAACCAATCTCCAACGGCGTTGAAATTTATATCATAATACCTGCCTTTAGCAGTATAGGTAGTGTCTGATCCGCCTTCGGATAATGTCACCAGATAGTTGGTGCCGTCAAAGCCTTGTACAAAGCAGCCGAGGGGACTTGTTTGACCTTCATACAATTTTATTCTTGTAGGAGAGACTGTGCCGTCTTTAGCCACAAAACGGGCATAGTAGGAATCGTGCTCCTCTGTCGGAATGTCTAGAAAGTCGCAGAAACTTACAACATATCTTGTCTCGTCAAAGATAATGGCGGTGGGGTTGTAACTTGGATAACCACTTTGGTCTATAATAAAATTGGAACCAACAAGGGAACCATCTTTTGCTATAAACTGACCGTAAATATTGTCTCCACTGTTAAAAACAACAAGATAGTTAGTGCCGTCAAAGGCAACGGATGCACATTTCATATTATCCTCAGACGTATCTGTAGCGATGGGAATTTCTGAGCCAACAAGCGTTCCTGAAGGCGATACTAACTGACCATAGATATCGGATTTTTCATTATGGTAGTCCTCCCAGACCACAAGATAGTTTGTGCCATCAAAAATAACAGGCAGTAGTGGGGAGCAATTCCCCTGCCTTCCAGGCGCTGGGCTGATAGCAAAGGGAGAACCTACAAGGGTTCCGGACGGGCTAACGAACTGACCGTAGATGTCCTCATTGGGGCTATTGGCATCATCTGGCCAGACCATCAGGTAGTTTGTTCCGTCAAAGGCGACAGTGGGGGGCCATTCACCTGTCCTGCCGACAGAGATGCGTGAACCCACCAGAGTTCCTGTTTGTGAAATCATTTGCGCGGTAATGTTTTTTTGCCCTGCCGCATCTCCCTGGATACCCACCAGGTAGTTTGTTCCGTCAAAGGCGGCATATATACCAAACTCATTCCCAGCAGTCGCTGTGATGGGAAACTCGTCACCGATGAAATCGGCAGCCGGGCAAACCAGGCCCAGACTCAATCCCAGTACTGCAACTAAAACCATTGCCCCTCTCTTCATATCCTCACTTCCTTTTTGATTTGCCCCCGGTGATCTATAGAATAAAAAACGCGGCCAAAAATTTCTTTCCGTGCCGGGTCAAGAATTCCTTGTTTCCCCAGGGTAGTTTCATAAATGTTTCTCTTCGGAATAATTCAAGTTATAAATCCCAAGCCTGCTTAATAATATCCTACCTGCTTTTTCAGGGCAAGAATTATTTTAACATATATGAAATTATATTGTCAAGTTATTTATCGAGAGATCGTCATATTATTCTCCCAGCAGGAAGAAAATCTGTATTTTGCTTTTCCTGATTAAATTCGCGGCTTGCTCAGTGCTAAAAAAGGCCTGTCTTTTAAGACAGGCCTTTTTTAGCTCCCCGGACAGTACTCGAACCTACACCTTTGAGGATACGCTATACCTGAAAGATCGGGATTTCTGGGAATATTCCGGTTATGCGGTAAGACAATTTAATTCAATCAGAAAAAAGGAGACGGTTCTCTATTGATTGAACCATCCGTTTTATTCGTTAAAAAAACAGGGAAGTTAGTGGAGTTAACATCCTTTATCGGGGTCTCCGGTAGTTGGTTTTCGGCAGGTGAACTTCTAACTCAAACTCAATTATAGGTGTACTGCGTCCATGACATGCAGATGATGGCGGAGGTCAGGCGTATCCAGCCGCCCCCCATACTGTGCCATGACTATATCTATTGTATTGGCACAGGCGGGGGCTCTGCCATTAAATGCTCCCTTCCCTACCTCGTCACCGGAACATACCCACTTGACCCATAATAAGCACGAGTTATCCCACGAACCGCCCAAAGGCCGGACGTTCCTCGGAAAATGCCAACGGCATCGGTGCCGGTCCCCGCATAGTCGCCCGGGACCGGAAGGTCGGAAGCACTCCCGAGATAAGTCCGACTTATTCCCCGAACAGCCCAGAGACTGATGATTCTGTTGGGACTGGATCTGATTTCGTAATAGAGATAGTATCCGGGGCCGAAGACTTCATTTACATATTCCTCACGGGTACTTCCCGTTGCTACCTTGAACTCCTGAATTATGACAATATCTGGGGTCAGCCCCTGAGAGATACACCGGCTGTTGCTATAGTAATTGATGTTCGGCCAACCGCCGCTGACCCAATTCGCGGACATGACCTGGATTTCACCCCGGAGGAGGCCGGAGTCAGCCTGAAAACTAACGGCCAGAAATATATTCAAACAGATAAAAAATCTACTGACAGGTCCCATCATACGCAATATCAAGACCCCTATTCTCTTTTGCTGCCAGGCAGAAATTGAAGTGAAGGGAAAAATATGCTTTTCTTTCTCTTCAGATCCCTCTATTGTTTGTTTTTAGCTTTTTAATGATTCAGGTATTAAGCGAAATGGATAAACCGTTTATCTGGAGGCAATCATGATCAAGTCCAATATTTTTCGGGCAGGTCTCATACTTGCCCTGGGTCTACTCCCATATGGATGCGGACCCGGCGAACCAACAAAAACTAAGGAGATAGATATGTCTGAAATACAACCGATTACGGTCACTATTGATACTACCAAAGGTCCGATACGCCTGGCCCTCTTCGCAGATCAAACTCCTATTACCGCGGCTAATTTCGTGAACCTTTCCCGTCGCGGCTATTATGACGGGGTAAAGTTCCACCGGGTAATCAATGACTTCATGGTCCAGGGCGGAGATCCCACCGGAACCGGGCGGGGCGGCCCCGGATATCAGTTTGCCGATGAGTGCACTCCGACTCTCAAACACGATTCCCCCGGGGTCCTCTCCATGGCCAATTCCGGACCGGGAACCAATGGCTCCCAGTTCTTCATCACCCATGTCCCCACTCCATGGCTGAACGGGAAACATACCGTCTTCGGAAAAGTAATCGGACCCGAGGATATGACCGTAGTTAACTCCATCGCTCAGGGCGATTCGATCAAGACTGTCACTATCGAAGGAGATATTCAGCCTCTTCTGGATGCCGAGGCGGATAAGATCGCGACCTGGAACAAGATCCTCGATGACCGGTCCCCGGCAAAATAACCAGGCCGGAGCCGAGAGAGATACCTACCTTCTGGCTCACCGCCGCCCCACCGGTAGACTGGGGCGGCAGGTGGCCGAAGGCATGAACTCCCATCATCGCCCCCTAAGAGAATGGGGGCTGAAGCTGGGTGAGTTTTCTTCCCACGCGCGGATCCTTGAAGTTGCCTGCGGAGGAGGAATGACCGCCCGCGCCTTACTCCGGGATATGGGCGTCTCCTCCCTGGTAGGTTTTGATCTCAGCGAGGAGATGGCTCGCTTTTCCCGACGGATCAATCAAGCCGATGTTGGAATGGCCCGGGCCGTTTTTCTCGCCGCGGATGTATCAAGTCTTCCTTTCCCCGATTATTCCTTTAACGGTGCGGTGGCCTTTGAGACCATTTATTTCTGGCCCAACCTGGTCCGGGGTCTCCGCGAGCTGGTTCGGGTACTCCGGCCTTGCGGCCGCATCCTCATCGTCAACGAACTCTATCGTTATCCGGGGCTGACAAAAGAGGAAGAAAAGGTTATAAAACTCCTGGAGATGGAGGTGCTCACCCCGGAAGAATACCGCGCCCGACTGGCGGAAGCTGGACTGGAGAAAGTGAAAATTACTCTCCATCCCAATCATCCCTGGATCGCCATGACCGGCCGCCGGTCCAGATAAAGAAGTGAAGAAACTTCCCGCAACCCGGTTCGAACGTCGTGAAAGATATCGGGGAATTCCTTCTCGGTAATCCTGAACAGAGAGAAAGAAACCAAGAGATATCTTCAAGTCCCTACCCAAGAAATAGCAGTATAAAATCAAAACAAACGTGTAACATATTTCTCCAAGGCTGCATGATTTTATCACAAGCAAGGCACCCGTGAGTTTATCTCACGGGTGAATCAGTTCAAAAGCTAACACGTTCTTATCCCTCCCCTCCCCTGCCCTGTTACCGGGATATCCCATATACTTGATTATCTTACCGGCCAATAATCCCCATCATAATTTACACGGAAAGAGAGGGAATTAGGGGAGCGGGAAAAAAGGATGTTTGTGCTTTTACGCTTCCCCTTGCCTACCATAATGATATTGAAAATTTAAATACTTGACCAAATCGCCAGTCCTGCCGCAGGACTGGCGATTTGGTCAAGTATTTTCAATGCTTCTCATCGAACCTATCGAATAGGTCGAGCTTCTTCTTTACCGGTCCGGCTATGGTATTTAACTTGTAGAGCAGGTCATGGGGTCCGTCCACGTCAATTGTTATCTTCAAACCCTTTCGGCTCCGGCGCACTTCGATTGCCTGGTTCCACATCGAGCGGATCGTGGGGTCTTTTTCACAGATATCTTCGATGATGTCAAGCTGAAGCTCCTGCTCGTTCTTCTCCTCGTCCGGTTTCTGCCGGTAGACTTCGTATTTTAGATCGGCCAGGTCCATCTCTCTGGAAAGTACCATCTCAAAACATTTCTTCCGTCGTTTCGGATCCGCGATCCGGAGGAGCCATTCCCCATGTCCCGATGTCATCTTCCCGGCAATAATAGCTTCCTTCATGGCCGGGGTCAGCTGTTCCACCAGCCGGAGTAATGAATAAACCCGGGTTCTGGACCTACCACAGGGCTTGACCAGATCATCGGGTGAATAGCCATACTCGTTTACCAGTTTCTGGTAGGCATACCCCTCTTCGAGTCTGGTAAAATCCTTCCGGTTGATATTCTCAACGAAACCCATCAGGACCGCGTCCCGGTCCTCGATATCATCCCATACCTCGGCGATGATCGTTTTATGCCCCAACGCCTTCGCACCCACCAGCCGCCGGTGACCGGCGAAAAGCAGGTAACCATTCTTGACCGGCATTACCTTAACCGGGTTCATCACCCCCCGATCGCTGATCGATTCCAGCAGTTCCTCCGCCTCATAATCTTTCTCCAGCCGCATCTTGCAGAGACTACCGATAATCTTCGATATCTGAATTCTTTTTATCTCCATGGTTTTCTCCTTCCCATTTTCACTTTCTCGCTTTCGCGCGAAAGCGAGAAATGCATTAGAATTGTTTTCTTTTTCTCAATTTCCGCTTTTTAATCAGCTTTAAAATTTCCCTGCCGTAAATAAGCCGAGTAGACGTTTCAACTGAATAGTATACTTTCCCTTCCCATCGTTGATTCCTGACCAACATAGCCTTTTCCAAAATGTTAAGATTCCTGGAAACCGTTTTATAGGGAAGGTTGAGTGCCTTTGACAAGGATTCCAATGTTTCTTCTTTAGAATCCAGCAAAACCTCCAGAAGTCTAACCCGGGTCTCATTTGCCACGCTTTTAAATATTCTCACCAAGTAATCCATATGTTTGTCCCTCCAAAGGTTTTTTCTCAGTATTTCACCATTCACTTTATAATACTCTTTCTCGCTTTCGCGCGAAAGCGAGAAAATGAAAAATATCGGGTGAACCTATCGGGGTAAACTTATGGCTTGATTGCACCATCTTCGTTGTTGCATAATTTAGGCATTGCAGCAACCAGCGTGGAAATTTTTGGCGGGATATGAAGAAGTTTAATTTGTCGGTTTAGAGAAGGAGGAAGATGATGACCAGGGATCCATATATTCCGGTTAAACTGCTTGAAGAGATTACGATAGGTATATCGGATGACAATGAGCAACTCCGAGCCTTTCGAGAAGCATTGCAGGAGAATATTCCCGTGCCCTGCGATGGATTTATCATCGATGAACTTATATCCGTGATTGAATTCAACTACGACGGTAATGTGCGCCGGGGGATCACGGCAAAATGCCGTCGGGCGGATGGCACCGAGTATATTGTCGCAGCCGGCGAGGTTGAGCTCTCTCCCCATGCAAGCGGCGCGGATTACCTTGCCGCTTATCGTAAGTGGCAGGGGATTGCGCTGTCGCTCCCGCGGAGCGCCGCCGGTACTCTCCATCGCCTCCACAAAATTGAGTCTTCCGACCTTGATATGAGCGGTCCGATCGATCTGGTTGTACTCTCGGTCAAGAAGACCACCGCCCGCTGCTCTCCCCTGGGAAGCGATCGGAGCATAACGCTCCGCGCCGCCGACCTCACTGAAGTGGTCCCAGGGGAGATTATTACGATTGTCCCCAAGAAGCAATGGAGCTATGCCGGCAATCCATATCTCTCCGGGGTGATTAAATCCACGCGGCTGGATATAGAGGCTCTGGGGCTTCTGCCGCTTCGCCTTGAGGAGCAGGGTATATGGGATCCCTCGATCTTTTACTGGGGGGATGAAGGAGAACCGCTCGATGATCGGATCGTCCGGGTAATAGAGCGAGGTCCCTGGCCGGCCTTCAAGATGGAACAGGTAGTTCCCGGGCGGGATTATAACAATTCATTCTCCGATCCCATCGAAGAGGCCAACGACCATAAGGAGGCCGGTGACTACGAGGAGGCGAACAGAATTCTGATGGAGCTCTGTCAGGCCGATCTCCGCTGCTTGGACGCTCACGCCCACCTCGGCAATTTAGACTTTGACCACTGGGTCGCAGGGGCAATCCGGCACTATGAGGTCGGGGTTCGGATCGGTGAACTCTCACTTGGCGCCGAGTTTAAGGCGGTGTTGCCCTGGGGGCATATCGATAATCGACCGTTTTTTCGCTGCCTGCATGGATTCGGACTCTGCCTCTGGCGTCTGAGCAGATTTGATGAGGCCGAAGAGGTCTTTAACCGGATACTCCAACTCAATCCGGTTGATAACCTGGGCGCGCGTATTCTCCTTCCGGCTATTCAATCACGGGAAAGATGGGAAGACTTCAAGGAAGAGTATCCGTGGTGACAGCAATATACCAAGATAGAAATCAGATCCTTATTCAGCTCTATTCAGTACCTTCTGAACCCTGTTGTAGGCTTTTCGCACTTGATCATTTAACGCGTTGAGCTGATATATATCATCCGGATGCTTTATTGCCGCTTCCGCCGATCTCGCGCTTGCGCTAAGTAGATTGAACGCCGCTCTCCGGATAGGAGGTCCTCCCCGCATTTTTTCAGTTAATTTCACTATATTATCTATCTTCGGTCCCCAGTTTTTATCCGACTTGGGTTTAACAAACTTCGTTTCCGCGATCTCAGGTTCCAGAGTGGTAATGATTCTATCATTCTGTTTGGCGACCATATACTGCTCTCTCAAGCTGGATTTAATACCCCCTCCAAAGGTTATATTGTAATAATTCAATATTCCATCATAGATAATCTTGCCTTTGAATGGCAGAAGTACTGCCTTCGTCATAATCGGCAAACGGCTTCTGGGATGTAAATCTTCCAGGCTGTCAAATAACCCCAGCACTCCATACACTTTCGTGTCTTCTCCAATAAAAATTGCATACTTCGTCAGATAGCGCGAAATTGAAAAAGTTCCGGATACAAACCGCCTCCACTTCCGGACAATATCCAGTTCCTCTTCCGGTAGGGAGTAAGGATTCTCCAGAACAAAAGAATCAATCAAGCCTGGATTCCTCCAGAGTGTATTACGCAACTCCATTTTCTCCGCATTCTCTAAACAAGCATACTCCTCGATTGTCTTAACTTTAGGTATTACTTTCATCTGCTGGTTAACATAATTATGCAAACACAGCATCAACCGAAAATAAAGTTCAGCATCTTTATCTGTAATTTTCATTATATCCTCTATTTTTCACTTCGATTTAAAGTAGTGATCCGGATCTATCCCGAATCGGTTTATCAGCACATATATCCCCTGGTTATGGAGGATACCTACCTCCCCCATGGAGACGGATTTGTCTATCTCCCAGATATCCCGGGTCGGGTCAGTGTTCAGCTTGATTAAACCGGCTTCAATATATTCTGCGATCAACTCGTCTTCCCGGAGCGCCTCGATCACCAGATCCCGGACGGCCGCTTCCGTTCCCGGTCCGGGTGGTGGTTTTACATCATCCTTGGCCATAAGGATTCTGGCCATCGCCATTACTACCTCGTCCACCTCCTCTCCCACCCATATTTCCATTATCTTCTTATGTATCTTCAGCTTCTCTTCTTTCGGAAGTTCGTCATCCATCCACAATCCACATTCCGACCGGGATGATTTTCTTCAACCCGGCTAATGAGACTCTCTTCAAGTGCTTTCTGATCCCTTCGAATCCGATGATTCTCCTCCAGATTATCATCCTCGACTATCTTGAACTTGTCCAGTTTCTCATATCCTTCCCGCCGAAGAGAAACGGCAACAGTCATGACATTTCCGCTCTCCTCCCTGGCAGCAAACGCGGCCTTCAGGTGTCGGGTTGCCAGCATAGTCGCGGAGTCATCATCTTTATAGCAAATATCGTGTTTCACCAGACAATAATCCGGTTCCCAGGAATCGGATTCTGTCTCCCTGTAACACAATAAAGAGGGAAAGAATACATCCAGATCGCCATAGCTCCCGGGCTCAAACCTGGTCCTTCCCGCGGGAGGATTAGCGGCGAGCGTCGTCATATCTCGGTTCGCGCAACAGAGCTTATATTTCTTGCCGCTGCCACACGGGCACGGATCGTTTCTACCTATCTTTTTCATCTAATCCAGATTAATCAGGTTTATGATTAAACCCGAAAATATGCCTTGTCTGCCCCGGTGTCAACCGGAGAAATAGTCTTTTCCCTGTTGAAGATATTAAGAATATCTTTGAAGAAGGTGAACTTGAGCCGGGGGCAACTATCCGGAAATTCCGGATAGTTCAAACTGAAGGAAAAAGACAGGTTGGACATATCGAAGATTCCCCTGGCCTAAGCCATTAATCTTCGGGATCTAATTCATAATCACTTAGTCTGTTTCTTTTGAATAGATTTCTTTTTTTTCGTAGGTTTTGGTATTTCAGGAGACTTCACTTCTTCAGCCATAGTTTTGAAATTTAACGTGGGCATAATAAAACGTCCGGAAGGGCCTAATGCGGTAGCTTGAGATACATAACCTCGAATAAGGCTATATAGTATCGGCATCGCATTGAGGTCGATATATTTTTTAATATCTCCATCTGAAGGGGGGAGTTGAATGAATTTGAAAAATCCTTGCCCAACAACATCAATAGACCATGGAAAATTAGGATTCGGCTTATCATCGCCGGGTCCCATGATAACTCGCATGGTTATGGAAAATTTATGAGGGTCACTTTCATGAAATAATTGTTGCCGATTTACTTCGATTGATATCTGAACGTCTTTGTCCGGATTAAAATTACTATTGGATTTAAAGCTTGATTCCAAGATCAGATAATTTTCAACCTGTAGGAGCGAGATCATAGGTTTGCCTCCAAGTTTCTTTATCATCATCAGGTTTATACTGTTTACTATTGATCTGAGCTTTGGGCATATCAATCGCATCCTTTTCCCTAATGACGCTAAAAATAGTAGCTCTAAAATCTAATGGGACCTGCTTGATTCTGAATCGATGGCCAAGCGCAAATCCAAATTTCGCAAGGGTGTCCAGGGTGAGATTTGCATATCCCCTGAGAGCTTTTGTGATATATGCCGGGGAAACTCCTGCTATTTCTGCCAAGGTGGAACGGTTAATACCTTGCTCTTTCATCACCTCTTCAATTAAATCGGCCACCTCAAGTTTAAGCCCTTCTGCTTCATAAGCCCAGTGGTTGCGCCCCTTTTCCAATGATTCATAAAAATTGTCTTCTTTATCTGCTTTGATAATTTTCATTGGGGAATTCTCCTGGGTTCCGATTGATCATGCGGGATAATGCAGGTAAGTCTGTCTGAAGCAAGCGCATCTTTAAAATTTTTCATTCGCCTTTTGGCAATTTTGATCTGATTTGGGGGTGTCTTATTCCCTTTCTTTAAAAAGCCGGAAGTGATGATAATAATATTGCCCGGTTGATAAAAGTAAGGAGCACGCAGACCGTTCAATGTTTTGATTTCAAATATTGGTGGATCTAAAACATTATAATGCCGTCTGTCGGATGAAGGTCCATCTTCGGAAAAACGATCTATCCGCCGCATCAAACGGCTCCAATCTTTTTTATCGTCTTTAGAGTATTTATCGGCGAAATTTGCAAATCCATATCCCCCGCCTGCGTCTACCGCCCAAATGGTAAACTTTGCCCCCTCTTTTACAAGCATTATTGGTAGATCATTCATTACATATTTAACCTATAGGTTAAATAAATCAAGAAAAAAATTAACTTTTTTATTTATTTGCTTTATCTTTCAGCTGTTTTTTCTGCTCGGATAACTCAAACCGGATTCCATTATCCTCCGGATTCTCGGCATTAGGGTAAGGTTGGCGGTGATCGAATTCCCGTTCCAAAATTTCATCGGGAATCCCATAAGGGAAAGCGGGACAGCTCAAATCTTTTCGGATGATATGCTTGCATTGATCACAGCTCCATTCAGCATTAAAAAATGCTATCATCGAATCCATCACATCTTCTTCGTCATCGTTGACGATTCCATAAACGCTTATAAATTTTCCATTTCCTTGATCAGTCATTATTTCTCCAATTCTTCCACAAGGGTGCTGAACTGATCGAGCGCGGTCTGAAGATCGTCGGCTATCTCCCGGGCCAGTACATCCGGGTCCGGGAGGTTTTCGGCATCCTCCAGGGACTTATCCTTCAGCCAGAAGATATCGAGGTTGGCCTTATCCCGCTTGATTAACTCCTCAAAATCAAAACCTCGCCAGCGGCCTTCGGTATTCTCCTCGCTCCAGGTATCTTTCCGGTCGTGGCGGTTATCGGGATTGTAGCAGGCCACGAATTCATCGAGATCAGATCGTTTCAGGGGGTTTTGTTTCAATGTGAAGTGCATATTTGTCCGGAGATCATATACCCATAATTTTTCGGTCCAGGGGGTCTCCCGGGCGGGCTTGGAATCGAAGAACAAGACATTGGCCTTCACGCCCTGGGCGTAGAATATCCCGGTCGGTAAACGCAAAAGCGTATGCAGATCGAATTGTTTAAGAAAGTTTCGCCGGACTGTCTCCCCCGCCCCACCCTCGAATAGTACGTTATCGGGAATAACGATGGCGCAGCGCCCGTTTATCTTCAGCAGGGTTTTGACGTGCTGGAGGAAGTTCAACTGCTTATTTTTGGTCGTGGTCCAGAAATCCTGTCGCTCATAGGAGTAATCTTCCTTCTCGAGTCCGCCGTTCTCATTGACAATGGCGATACTGCTCTTCTTCCCGAAGGGCGGATTGGTGAGGACCATGCTGAACCTCTCTCCGGGATCGCCGGCCAGGCTGTCAACCCCGCTGACCACGGGACAGGGATCGGTATCGATCCCGTGAAGGTAGAGATTCATGATACAGAGCCGGGCGGTATTGGGTACCAACTCCCATCCTTTCACGAAGGTCTTTTTGAGGTGCTTCTTCTGAGCCGGATCCAGGTCGTTCGCGTAATGCTGGAGGATGTAGTCGTGAGCGGCCAGGAGAAAACCGCCGGTGCCGCAGGCCGGGTCGCAGACGGTATCATCAGGCTGGGGTCGCATCACATCAACGATAGCCTTGATGAGTTCGCGCGGGGTAAAATACTGCCCCGCTCCCTTGGGGCTCTCGGCGGCGCTCTTGGCCAGCAGACCCTCATAGATATCGCCCTTTACGTCCGCCTCCATCGAAGACCATCTCTCGGTATCGATCAGGTCCACGATCAGCCGCCGCAGCGTAGCGGGGTTCTGGATCTCCTGACGGGCTCTTTTAAATATTTCCCCCAGCATCCCGGGCTTTCGGCTCAGTTCCCCCAGGATATGCCGATAGTGGACCTCCAGTTCATCCCCCTCCAATTTCAGCAGGCTTCCCCACCCGAATTCGGGGGGAACGATAGGTTTCCGGTTGTAGGGCGGCTTAGTCAGTTCATCGGCCATCTTCAGGAAGAGGAGAAAGGTTATCTGCTCCGTATAACCCATATATGAAAGCCCATCGTCACGGAGCACATGGGCAAAATTCCAGGCCTTGTTTACAATCTGTTGGGTGTCAGTTGACATGGTTTATACGCTTCCTTCGGAGTTTGGTTTTTAACTGCTGGTTTTCTTTTTCGGCCTTTTCCCGATCAGCTTTAATACGCTCCAGGAGAATACCAGTCGGTTCGTCGTTGGGGTCTTGGGGAACAAGTTTTCCTTCAAAGGCTCGTTTCAGGATTGCTTGGCGAAGTCGGACGGAACGTAATAGGTTAATTTCAAGTTCAGTGCCGATTTGATTTGCAATAGAGAATTTAATCTCAATTTCTTTGATAATTTCTTTTTGTTCTTCAAGTGGACATAATGGAAAAGCCAATTGATTAAACTTTCCTTTGTTTAAAATTGGGAGTGTAGTCGCAGAAGCTTTTGATTTGATTTGAGTTTGACCTAAATGACTAACAAAAGACCAGTAAATCCATTCAGGACAAACAAAATCTTTACAAGGTATAAAAGCATTGATTTGTTGATTAGTGGCGCAAACCATTCTTGAAAAACCGGTTTTACCAATTGTTGCTCCGATACAAGTCACAAGAATAGTCCGCGTCGGCAATAAACGAGCTTTAGTTGATCCGGCCTTCGTTAATGTGTCAAAAGCAGTCTTTACATAATATCCTGCATTTAAATCTTTTGGCTTTACAAACGGAATTTTGCCTCCAAAATATTCGGGATGATTCTTTGAAGGGGTAGAACCAGTAATTGTATCTCCCAGCAGATCTACAGTAGCCCAACACCATCCATAAGGGAGTTCAGGTAAGTTAGAAGTATCCGTAGAAGATGGATCCTTATACTTTTCTTTCCAATTCTCCGGTGGCTTCTTCCCCTTTGCTTCATATTTTGCTAACTGCTCTCCTTCCCATTTCTTCCGGCGGGCGGCAAGGATGCGCTTCAGCAACTCGCTGGCGGGTTCCACATCGGGATGTTCCGCTCGCCACTGCTCGGTTAAATTCCCCTCGACGGCGGACTTGAGAACCGAGGCCCGGTAGCGTTTCAGATTGGCTTTTACCCGTTCCAGTGCGGCAACTCCCGCGTCAAGTTCTGAAAATAGCTCCTCGATTTTGGCGACTATGCGGCGCTGTTCGTTAGTAGGTGCAAGTAAACATGGGAACTTTCGGACAACGCCGCCTGATACAGCTTTAAATGTTGTTCCTGTTCCAAGCCTATCCAGATTATTCTGAAATAAGCGTAACGCATATAGGACAAATCGATTTTCAACGCCACAGTAAGGAGAAAGTGCCGCGAGACCTCTGCCAATGCAACACTGAGCGGATGCTAAATTAGTTGGGCCAACAGGAGCACGTACAGAAAGAAGGATATCTTTCTCATGAGCGATTTTTCTAGGGAACGCACACCACTTTCTTGCAATCGGGAAGAGCTTAGTAAACTCTGCTTTTCCCTGAAAAAATGGTAATCCATCCCCCACTTCATTATATGATGAGGATGGTGGAGATTGCCCCAGCTCAACATGACAAATATCACTGAGTTTCACCTTCTCCCACCCATGTGGTGAAATATCACTCATGCCGCCAGCACCTTATTCAATTCTTCAAGAATATCAGTGAGCCGATCTCCGAAGATTTCATGGGCTTTGCCTAATCCCCCCAGCTGGCTGAAGGGGGCGTATTCGAAGTCATCTGGCTCAATAGCCAGACTGCTGCCGACGTGATCCTTGATGGCTTCCAGCCATCTTTCCTGCTCCGGGGTAAAGGTAATCCCCTCGGACTTCCGGGCTTTTAGCCACTTTTGGTACCTTTCTTCGACGGTGATATCGCGGGCAACCAGGGGTTGATCGGGGTTGATTGCATGGCGGGCCATCGCGATCAGATCGGCCAGCTTGCTGGCATGGCCCTTCACCTTCTCGGGCTCGACTATCTCGAAAGCATTCCAGATGTGGGATACACTCCGGGGTTCCTTCGGATGGACATAGAATGGGGACTCATCGAGTTTGGCCGCCAGTTCCCGAACGTGCCGGTAGCGCAAGCCCGAGCGATAGGGCTGGCTATACAGGAGTTGCAGCGCCTCGATCTCATCCTTATTCTCTTCGATAAAATTGCGGAAGGCCGAGATAACCGTCTGCGCTTTAAATTTCAACGCCCCGTCATAGCCCTCCCTAACCAGCTCATCCTGCGTCTTCTCGTCGATAACCTGTTCCAGTTTAGCTTTGATCGAGAGGATCGCCAGCCTTAATTTGGGGTCATGAAATGGCATGAGGGCCTCATCCATCGACTGCCCTTCAGCCTTCCTAACCTGCTCTTCATCCGGTTCCTCCCCTTCCGGGAGGTTAAAGATTTCGATAGCCCGCCGGATGTTCCGGTCGGGATCGATACTGTTGAATAAGTCCCCGCTGAGATCCGAGAGACTTTCACCCTCGGTTAGTTTGCGGATCTCTCTATCCTGCTCTTCATCCATCCGCAGTTCCAGCCGGGTCAATTTCGCAGCCAGTGTCGAACAGATATCATCGCTGACCGCTCCGGCCGCGACGGTATTGAGGATCTTCTCCAGGGAGACGGTGGGTTTTCGGTCCAGTGGTTTGGAAAGAGTTTTATCATTCTCACAGACACCTACGGCATCGACGATAACGAAACGGGTCTTGTGTTTAGTATCCGGAGTAACGGATTGGAGATCATCGGAGCCGATAATCCGACATCCCCTCCCCTTCATCTGCTCGAAGTAGGAAGCAGAGTTGATATTTCGCATGAATAGCAGACACTCCAGGGGCTTGACATCCGTACCGGTGGCGATCATATCCACCGTTACGGCAATGCGGGGGTTGTAGGAGTTTCGAAACTCGTTCAAGAGGTCTTCCGGTTTCTTTCCGGTGGTTTTTGAAGTGATCTTCTGGCAGAAGTCATTGCCTTTTCCAAACTCCTCCCGGATGACCTTTACGATATCCTCGGCGTGAAGATCGGTCTTGGCAAAGACCAGCGTCTTGGGCACTTCCGTCCGGCCGGGAAAAATATCCGTAAAAAGCCTGTCTTTAAATGTGCGAATCACCAGCCGGATCTGACTTTCCGCCACCACGTCCCGGTCAAGATCTCGGTTGGTATATGTCAGATCATCATCCAGCTCTTTCAGACGCTTTTCGCGAGTCCTTCGATCCCGGTGCGGGACGAAGAGCCCCGGTTCACGGGCCAGAGTAGCTCCATCCCGGGATATTTTAGTTTCAATTCGGTATACGTCATAACCGACATTGACGCCATCGACGACAGCCTGTTCGTGACTGTAATCCTGGACCAGATTACCCTTAAAAAACCCGATAGTCTGGGCGGTCGGCGTGGCGGTCAGTCCGATTAGAAAAGCGTCGAAGTATTCCAGAACCTGCCGCCAGACATTATAAATACTCCTGTGGCATTCATCGACGACGATAAAATCAAAGGTCTCCGGTGGCACGATGGGGTTGTAAACCACCGGCAAAGGCTCGCTAATCAGCACCGGAGGGGATTCGAAGAGGGAGCCTTCTTCGTTGGCTTTATCGTACTCTTCCTCTCCCTTGAGCATGGAGTAAAGCCGCTGAATGGTAGTGACGATCACTTTCGCCGCCGGATCGATGGTATTTCGAGTGAGCCTCTGAACTCCGAATTCCTCGGTAAACTTATAGGAGTTGTAAGGAGATTGATACTGCTGGAATTCGTTGATAGTTTGCCGACCAAGGTTATTTCGATCCACCAGGAAGAGAACGCGCTTCGCCCGGGCGAATTTAATCAGACGATAAGAAAAGCTACAGGCCGTGAAGGTCTTCCCGCTTCCGGTTGCCATCTGAATAAGTGATCGGGGACGGTTGTTGGCCAGTGACTCTTCCAGGTTACTGATAGCGTCATACTGCACATCCCAGAGTTTACCCCTTTCGACGGGCGGCATGGACCTGAGGTTGGACCGAAGCTGGCTTTCCAGAGTAGCGAGCCGGATCAATTCCTCCGGGCGATGGAAAGAAAAGACTTCCCGGCTCCGGTAGTCCGGCTCCAGTCCGTTAGTGAACCGGGTGATCACCCCGGTCGATTCATAAGCAAACGGCAACGGGAGGTGGTAGTGCGGGAGATTCTTCGGTAGCCCCTCGGCATATTTCGCGGACTGTATTTCCACACCGGTAAGAGTATGGCCTTCCGGCTTGGCCTCGATTACTCCGATCGCTTTTCCATTGGCGTAAAGAAGGTAATCGGCAAAGCCGGTCTTGAGGGGGAATTCGCGGATAGCGACACCGGTACCGGCCGAGATATTCATATCCCGAATATCCTGAACTATCCAGCCACACTCTTCCATCTGGCGGTCAATCTTCTTCCGTGCTTTCTGTTCCGGCGTCTCAGGCATTAGCTATCCTTTATGACAAAGGTGGGATATAATATACCTTCATGGATTCTAATTGAACAGGAAATAGTTTAGTAATCATTCTTCTGCATTCCTGATATCAAAAAAAACAATGTGATAAAATTTCCTCATTGCTGGGAACATATCTAAAGATATAATAAAAAGCAATACGAAGGAATAAAGTAAATTATATATCATAATTTATCACTATACCTCGGGGGTATCCTATGATTGATCAATTCAAAAAATTAACAGAGATTCTTCGGGGTTTCGATGAATCAAAAGATATCTTAGACACAAATGATGTACATAAGAGATTTGTTGAGTTAAGCAAAGAAGTAAGAGAATCTGGATCTGAGCCAATAAAAGAATTATTTGCCGAATCCCTTGCATCTGATTTTATGGAATGTTCATCTAATTGGTCAGCATGGGGCACATTCTTCGGGCCAATCTATATCGGACCGAATGAGCAGGGGCAGCAGGTAGAATTTCCAAGTATTCAGCACGTAACACCAGAAATCATTGAATATTGGGGAACACGGGCATTATCCGCAGAGCATCCTATATTAAAAGCTCGATATTCTGATTTAGTGTGGGACTTTTCCAAGTCAATCATCGGGGAAGGAGCCAATGTTACGATGGCACAACTCGCTATTGATTCTTATTTAGACATTGTAAAAGGAAAAGTTTTCAAACATGAAGTACGTGCAATAGATAAATTGGAACGGGCTTTGAGCGTTGCTCTAAGCATTAATGACACGGAAAGAATTGAATCGGTACGGGACGCTATTATTGCCTTCGAAGATGAAATTGCAGAGGATGACTCACCCGGGTTGTGGGGATTTTCATATGATTTCTTGGTTGACAATAAAAAAGTCAATCTCCCTGAAAATAAAATAGAAATAATTGTCAATAACCTCGAAGAGCGTTTCCTGCGCTTATGCGGTACAACCGAGGGATCCTCTTTAAAGGTGATTAAGGCTGAACGAGCTTTTACGAGATTAATTGGGTATTATCGTAGGCTTAATTGCCCTGATGAAGTAAAAAGAATATTGAAAATTTACGGTGACGCTTTTGTAAAAGCATCTGAATTAGGTTCCCCATTATTGGCTATAATGTGGATAAAAAACATCTACGATCTATATATGGACAATGGAATGAAAGAAGAAGCCGATTTATTAAATCCATTGATGCGGAAACTTGGTCAAAAATCTAAGTCTGAGATGAAACCTGTTTCGGCCGAAATAAAAATCCCGACGGCAAAAATAGATGCCTATATCTCAGCAATGACAGAGGGAGATCTACCGGAAGTATTACAAAGAATAGTCTCACATTTTTTACCTGATTCAAAAGAAGTTGAAGATCAAGTAAAAGATCTTGCCGAAAAGTCTCCTCTCCAAGCTATGATTTCAGAGTCAATTCTCGACCATGACGGGAGAATAGTTGCCCAAATCGGTTCTGTTGAAGATGACTTAGAAAGTAGAGTAGTTATGCAGATGGCTCAAAATATTAAGTTTGAGAATTTTTTCTTGCGGAGGGTTATTGAAGAAACAATTTCGAAATTCTCGCCATCAACCGCAGAATTATTAGACTATCTATATCTCTCCCCTATTTTTAATTCGGACAAACGCGGCTTATTTAATATCGGATTAGACGCATATTTACATGGCGAACATGTAGTCTTTGCCCATGTAATAATTCCTCTGATAGAAAGCACGCTGAGGGATTTATTAGTATTAATAAATCGCCCCACCCAGAGACCGGGAAAAAGAGGTGGTCTTTTTTTGCGAATCCTTGATGATATTTTACGCGATGAAGGGATTAAATCCGTATTCGGGGAGAATACTACAAATTATTTAAGCGTTTTACTTACAGATCAAAGGGGATTAAATTTAAGAAATCGAATATGCCATGGCCTAATGCCTTCCGATGGATTTGGAGAACAAATATCCGATCGGTTTTTTCATGTCCTATTACTCCTAGCTCAAGTGCGAAAAAATCAAGAAGAAACTAAAGAATAGGAGTCGGTTTCAGTCTGAGCCTATAGTGGGCGTGGTAAAGGTACCCAGTTTGAAATTTGTGGGGAGAAGTAGCGGCATGGAAGTGGGCAGAGGGTTTCGAGCGGCAATAGAGTCCTGGATGGAGGACCTACCGAAATTCGGCGGGGGTTTATTCAGATCCCATTTTGAAGTTGGATATCTTACCGGGAAATCATAGAAACAAGCAAGGGCACAATAAAAAAAGCAAGGCCCGTGACAGCTATGTTGACGCAGGCCTTACTTGAAGGATTCTATTTATAAATATTATGATTACCTATATCCAAAGTAAAAACAACATTATGCTCAATATAAAACACAGCCCTCAAATCCTGAGCAACTTCTGCTGAATAAATTGTACGCTTTGCTCGGGCTGAGAGGATGTTAATTTTGTGGGTTCCAAGCCTATAGTCAAACGGATTTTTTTGAAATATAGAATATTTCTCCTTGGCGATTGCCTTTTCTTCCGTGGAAAGTTTATTAAATTTCCGCCAAAATGTCTTTGAAGCTTTGAATATATAGATCACAAATCATCGGGAGGGGAATCATTCAGCGCAATTTCCATATCAATTGTGCGCCCTTGTTCACAGTCTTCAAGCCCCTGAAAGAAAGACTCAGGGATTGTATCATCAGGTTTTATAATTTGGAGGGAATATCCTAAATTCGCAACAGTCTGGCAATAATCCTGCTTTAAATCTATATCGTATAATAATGGCATAGCTATCCCTCCCCCTGTTCGAGACTAGCAGTTATCGGTGACACTTTAATAGGCCGTTCTCCAATTTCTTCATTATTCACCAATACCTTAATTACATATATCCCCGGTACAGGTATATTTATCGGCGGCATTGGAAGCGGGATATTAATTACAATATGCGGTTCAAGTTGTGGAGCTTCTGGATTAATCCCAATATGTCCGGATACACTATTAAGTACATGCCCTGTTCCTTTATCTTCTATACGAACCGTAATATCTATCCCTTCAATCTTTCCTCTTAGATTTGTTAAAAAGACTGTAACATAAAATGGGGGTGTAAGAAAAGGAAAACCCGGGACATTAAAATGGGTGAAACAGTTGATAAGGCTGATCTTGCCGGTGCCGGCCTCACGGATCACCTTATCTGATAGAAGAATACCATGGCATAAAGTTGGCTCACAATCCAGCATATGTAAATAATACCTTTTTTTATTATAAATGCAAATATAAAATTATTCCCGAAATTATTCCTAGCCCGAGAAATACTTTATGTCGAAAGAAAGATTTTAATAAGAAAAATATGACTTTTATTTGCTTTATCGCATTTAGACGATTTAACACAGTTTTTTGTTCATTATGCCCTGGAATAGTTAACGTCCGGAGGGATCTTTCCTTTTATCAAGTATGCTATTATAAAGTACGCTATCAGGAATAACAATCAAAGTAATGGACAGATCCCGACGATCGTCAGAATATGGCTACTACTTGGATTACTTCGATTCAAATTCGAGAACCGGCTGATCGGCGTGGTCCACCTCCGCGTCTTTCACCTCGATCTCCTCGGTCGTTACTTCCGGTTTCGAACTTTTCCGGGCGGCGCATCCCGTCAGGCCGACGATCGCGGCAAATATAACCAGGGGAATCCATAACTTACTCATCATGCTCCTCCTTTTTAGAACTTAGCCCTCACTTTGTTCGGGCAACTTTTCCTCTAAGGAAAGCATGAAATCAGGAGAATTCAAATACTTATCCTCCTGCCTTCCTGCTTTCCTTAGGGGTTATTGGAATTCCGAAGCAGGAACTTAGCCCTTACTTCGTTCGGGCAACTCTTCTGCTAAGGAAAGCATGAAATTAGGAGAATTTAAATAATCCCCTCTCCTGCCTTCCTGCTTTCCTTAGAGGTTATTGGAATTTCGAAGTAGGAACTTAGCGCTTTGTGCTAATTTTGTTTTGAACCAATCCTAACATAATTATATCAGGCTGATGCGGGAAATTTTCTCCAAATTTTCATTAGCGGCAAAATTATAGCTCACCTATTCTTCCCCGGACCGGAGGGACGGGGAAGGGCTAAAGGAGCCGAGCATTGAACCCGCCACCACCAGAATGGCTCCAATGATACTGAGGCAGTCTAGATTCTCCGGGGCCAGATATTCAGGGAAGAGGACGGCCAGGAGCGCGACCGCGCCGAGCGTGACCAGGGGAGTGATGGCGACAATAAGACCGACCCGGGAGACCTCGAGGTGCTCGAGCGCTTCGGAGAAGCAGCCGTAGGCAATAACGGTATTGATAGAGCTGAACGCGAGAAGACCGATCCGGACCGGATCGAGGTTGAGGATCCGGCCCGGGTGGGCCAGAGGGAGAAATAAAAGCATCCCACCGATATAGATCCGGGCCATCACTATTTCGGAGGGGAAGTAACGGAGGAGCTGCTTCTGGGCCATGGCATATGCGGCCCAGAACAGGGCGGAGATTATAATAACGATCAACCCGACCGAGAGATTATTCGCCCCGGAGAAGATATCCACAATCCGGTTGTGGAAGAAGAGGATGAGCCCGCCGATGAGAATGACCAGCCCGATCCACTGAATAGAACTGAACCGTTCCCGGAAGATAACAATCCCCCCCAGCAACAGCAGCATCGGTGAGACCTGGATCATAACGACCGCCATCCCAGGCGATATATACTTAACCCCAAGAGCGTAAGTGACATAGTTGCCCCCGAGCCCAAGGATGGTGATAATAGTCAGAACGAGGACAACCCCCCTGACTTTGAAGAGCGGCGCGGAGCCGTATTTCCGCACGATGAAGAAAGAGATGATGATCGCCGCCCCGAGAAATCGGAACCAGACAATGGTGAAGACATCTATCTTCTCGACCAGCACCTTGAAAACGATGGGGAGAACCCCCCAGAATATGATGGACGTGAAGGCCAGCCCAGCCCCGTACCGTCTCTTCCCACTAACCTGATGCAGTCTCTTCATGATAAATCAGAACTTAGCCCCACTTCGTTCGGGAAACTTATTTAACCGCGGATTACGCGGATTATGCTGATTAAGAAAAAAACAATCCGCCCAATCTGCTTAATCCGCGGTTTATCGTCCCGAGACCTATAATTTTATCTATTTCTCTCTGCGTTCTTCCCCGCCCCGAAGTTTTCATCGGGGTGCGTCTCCGCGGTAAATTTCTGTCTTATGTTAAGGTGGATTTAGGATTTGTTTGTTATTTGGGATGTAGTAATATCGACACGTGAATATTACTAAATAAATATATATATTGTCGTGAAAAAAATATTATCAAATCACTTTCTGTTCTGGCTCCTGACTCTGATTGTTTTCAGTCTGGTTTTTTTAGCCACCTCCCTCAAAGAAGGGATGGTTCTGGATGGAGTAGTTTATAGTGCCATCTCCCGCAATCTGGCCCGGTCCGTGGGGAGTTTCTGGATACCTTGCTATACCGCTACGGTGCATCCGACTTTCTTTGAACACCCTCCCCTGGTATTCGGGATCCAGTCCTTGTTCTTCAAGGTCCTCGGCGAGAGCCTCCCCATAGAGAGATTTTATACTATCTTGACCGCGCTCATAACCGGGGTTCTGATTGTAGTGATCTGGAGAATGATCTTCCAGAATGATCTAAAGTTAAGAAAGTATTCCTGGCTGCCATTACTCCTGTGGTTGATTCTTCCCATCAATGCCTGGGCATATTCAAATAACCTCCTCGAAAACACTATGGGGATTTTTACCCTGGCGGCCATAGCATTAATGGTGAAGGATCTTAAGAAGCATAGTTATTTATTTGCCATAGGGTCAGGCGTAATGATATTCCTCGCTGTCTTCAGCAAAGGCCCGGCGTCCTTCTTCCCGTCAGCTTTCTATCTGCTCGCCTGGATTATCTTTAGAGAAATGTCGGGCCGGAGAGCATTGGTTAATAGCCTGTTAATCGTCTTTATTCCACTGGTCTTATTTTTCATCTTGTTTCTATATCCTCCCGCCCGGGAGAACTTTTCCAGATATATTTCTTATCAGATCATTCCCAGCCTGAAAGGTGATCTGTTATTCGAGGGAAAGACCAGAAGGTTCTTCATCCTGAATATATTATTTATCTACACACTGCCTTTGACCGTGATCTCCGCGGCTCTGCTCTTCTATGGAGCGATCAGGAAGCGGTTATATTTGTTACATAGTGATATTTTTCAATGGAGCGGACTCTTTATTTTAATCGGCTTCTCCGCTTCACTTCCCATGATAATTTCTCCAAAACAGAACTATAATTATCTAATCCCCGCGCTGCCGTATTTTACACTGGGATTCGGGGTAGTCATTGTTCCGATAATAGATTCGCTTCTCAGTAGAATCAGATGGAGAGAGCGGGTATTACGGATGACGGCGGTGGGTCTGGGAATGATATTGCTTATCAGTCTGATTTACTCAGTATGCCGGATTAATGAGGTGAAGAGTCCGCTCCTGATTAACTACAAATATTCCATAGTTCCTAAACGGATAAGAGAATGGGTTTTCCCTTATGCCGCCGGGAGGGACCGCCAGGAGAAATTTTTGATATCCGATATTCGCGCGATTGGCAAATTATTACCACAGGGGATGATAATATCAATTCCGGAAGCTCTTTGGGAGCGCTGGAATTATCACGCTTACTTCGCGAGGTTCTATAATATCAGCCTGGATAAAGATAACCTTCGCCGTCTATACCTCTGCGAAAAAGGAGACCGGCCTCCGTCAGAGAAATACCGGTTAGTGGATCTTCCCAGCCATATGCTCGATCTATACTGGCACTAAATAGGCCATACTCGAAAAGATATTTATAATTTTTTGTGTTATAAAACTGAATATTTACCACGAAGGTCACAAAGGACACGAAGAAAAACAAAGAAAACTATGTAATTTTCCTATTTTTTTCAAATTCCTTCGTTAACTTCGTGTTCTTCGTGGTTAAAAAGTCTTTTTGAGTAAGGTCTTATTATTTCGCTTTTCTCAATCTATCCTGAAGATATTCTATATCCCGGGCAACTTTTTCTCTTTTATAGTCCGGAGCTGTCTCATCGATCATCATCAGCAACTCCAGTGCCTCCTCAAATCGTTCCATGACGATCTGCTTCCGGCCCTTGAATTCATTGGCCTTTCCTTCCTCAATCAACGCCCGGGCTTTATTATAGGCTATCTGTGCATCAAAAGAGATCTTAACACTATCGTACTCCCCATCAGTAAATTCGTAGGAACGCTCCACGTAATATTTCAAAGTATAAAGGATTGCTGGTAGAGCAATCAGAGTAATTATAGTGATAATAAGCCCCCGGCGGAAGCGATCTTTTTTCAAGCGCTTGCTCAAGAGGGCTGATTTTCTTCCGGTTTGAAATGTGGCATTCATGGTAAAGAAGTGCCTAAAGTGAAATAAAGTTAAAAGTGCCTAAAGTTATTCACCTTCACTCAGTTTTTCGCTCCCTCAAGCCAAATGGCTAGAACTTAGCCCTCACTTCGCTCGGGCAACTTTACCTCTAAGGAAAGCATGAAAGCAGGTAAATTTAAAATACTCTTCCCTCCTGCCTTCCTTAGAGGTTATTGAAATTCGCCTGCAATTTCGGTTCAATGCTTGCTCACTCTTATTTTTTTCTTAGAAAAAATAAGATTTTCGTATTTCAGTAAATAGCGCTTCCACTTTAGACCGGAGCTGAAGCCTCCGATTGTACCATCAGAGCGAATCACCCGGTGGCAGGGGATAATCAGCGGCCAGGGATTGGCTCCCAGTGCCCGTCCGACAGCACGGGCTGCGCCCGGATTTCCTATCTTCCGGGCAATCCATCCGTAGGACCGGGTCTCTCCAAAAGGGATTGTCTTCGCGCAATGCCAGACATCCCATTCAAAGGCGCCGGCTCTTTCGCTCACTAGCTTAATCCCCTCCAGATTTAATATATCACACCAATCCATCTCCTGCCGCCAGTTCTCCCCTCCGATGATTTCAAGAGGAGGTAAGGATGGCAATACCAATCCGGCCAATTTTGTCCCCTCCCACTTTAACTGTAACGGACCAAGGATAGATTGACAGAGAATAGTTTTCATTGTGAGTTATCAGCCATTTGAGATTTGTTATTTGGAATTTTATTAATGTACTCCACATAATAACCGAGAACCTTATTGTATAATACCTGCAATCAACCCGGCCAGTATGAGTTGTCCATCTACCAGAACTTCATGGACCAATCCCTGGTAAAGTATTCTTTTGTGGTAGAGAATAAGATAGACGCAACCATACGCGATAACAGCCAGATAGTAATAACCGGAGACCGGCACCCAGCCAAGGATACCAGCCATAACTAACCCCAGAGCGTTTAATGTGATCAGGGAAAGAAGAACTATCTTGGTCCGATCCACCCCCAATACAACCGGCAGTGTCTCTCGCCCGACCAGCCGGTCTCCTTGAATATCACGGATGGCAAATAAAGTCGATCTGACGAACATAATGCTGAATACAAATAAGAATACTACCATTATGGCAACAGTTGAGGGGCGGTCTGTTCCAGTCGCGGCGGCCGGGACCAGAACCGCCACCACCCCCCACCCCAGTGAACTCAGAAACTCTTTCAGACCAGTCAGATTCTTCAGTCTTCTTCCCGGAAAAGACGAGGGGAAGATAGTAGAGCTGTATGCCAAGCCGGAGAGGAGAGTGATAACTGTCAGGAGAAAAGGACCCGTGCCTAGGAATACGGTACATACGAAAGCAGTTGCCAGAGATAGTACATTAAGCAGTCGTAAGAGTAACCGATTATTGTGGAAGAATTGATATCGGGACGGCTGATTCAAGAAAATCGCCGGCTGATCAGCGAAGATATTCAGGTTATATATGGATAGAATGAGGCTGAATGAGAGAAGCAGAGCCGGCCAGAGAATATGAATACCCAGAAGCCGCATCGATGCGGCGGTGAGACAGGCTCCGCCGAAGGCTATAAATAAGTTGGCTTTTACAACCACCGCCGCGGCGCTATAAAGCCAGCGTAGAGGCCATATCTTCTTCCTCCATGACCAACCCCGAAGATGATCAACCACTCCCTGAATCAGCCAGTTCGGCGTCGATGCTCCTGCCGTTACACCGACTGTTCGATACTTGCCAAGTTCCTCCATATCAAGTTCGTCGGCAGTCTCTACCTGGAAGACCGGAACAAATTTACCGGCAATAAGGGATAGTCGCGCGGTATTGGCACTATTCTTGCCACCAACTACCACCATCGCATCGACCTTCTCGCTTATCTCAATTACTTCCTCCTGGCGGCTGAGTGTAGAAGAGCAGATGGTATTAAAAACCTGGACTTCCTGATATCGTGCCCGCAGAGCATCAGCCACTCTCCCGAATTCATCCAGGTTTCTGGTAGTCTGAGAGACCAGGCAGACTTTATCCATAGAAGGTAATTCAGCTACTTCTTCAACACTATTTATTACCATCCCCTTTCCTTCCGAGAATCCCAGCAGCCCCTCAACTTCCGTATGGCCCCGATCCCCGAAGATAACTGTTGAATACCCCTTCCCGGCATACTTTTTAATTATCCCCTGGACCTTCATTACATCCGGGCAACTGGCATCACAGATACAAGCCCCGGTTGCTTTAAGGGACTTTCTTCTTTCGGGAGAGATTCCGTGAGCACTGATAAAGCATACTACCTCCTCGGAGAAATCATCAAGATCCCGACTGGAGAAGATCTTCTTCAGAGATAGCAGAGACACCACCTGGGGGTTATGAATCATAGGACCATAGGTAAAGATATCATTATTATCCTCCCGGGCCCGGTCCAGAACCATCTCAAGAGCCCGCTTCACACCCATGCAGAACCCGGCTTTCTTGGCTACGATTAATTTCATAATAAATTAGCTTCCTGCAGTCACTAATTTAGTCTTGAACAAAGACTAACGGTATTTTATTGATGCAATGCTAAAAAATATTTCAATAATCCCAACTATAATTTTTATATCTAAAAAATATGCAAAAAATAGTATCATACTGTGTCTAGATAATAAAAACGGAAATATCTGTGTTGGAAAATGATATATATGCTATTTTATAATTTATCTAAATCAAAAGTGTCCGGATTTTAATTTAATGAAATAATTGTGGTCTTGGTTCAAGACTAAAATAGCGACCGAAGGGAGCTAGTTTATGTCGGAATTCCTACGAAACATATTAAGAGCTGCCCGGGCGGAGAGGAAGACAATCATTCTCCCCGAAGGAGCTGATCCCAGGATCTTGGGGGCTGTCAAGATAATCATTGAGGAAGAAGCCGCCAACCTGATCTTACTCGGAGATAAGCCCGGGATAAGATCCGCCCTTGAAGAGATAGAGGGTAATTCTTCCGCGATATCCATTATCAACCCGGTGGATCCCGGTCAGATTGATTCTTACGCGTCTGAATTATATAACCTGCGCAAGCATAAGGGAATGACGCTTGATAATGCCCGAAAGCTTCTTCAAGACCCTGTCTATTTCGGGATGATGATGCTCAAATTAAACCAGGCGGATGGCCTGGTTGCCGGAGTTGCCCATTCCACCTCCAGTATTATCCGTCCCGCCCTTCAAATTATTAAAACCTACCCGGGGATAAGTATTGTCTCCAGCACATTTTTTATTATTAAAGATGAGAATATTATGCTCTTTGCCGATTGCGGACTGAACGAAAATCCAGACCCCGGGCAACTGGCGGAGATCACCTTATCCACCGCTTTAACCGCGAAATTATTCGGATTAATTCCGAAGATAGCTCTCCTCTCCTATTCCACCCGTGGATCCGGAAGAGGGAAAGACGTAGAAAAGATGCAAAAAGCTGTTGAACTGGCAGAGAAACGGATGGAGGCAGTATATCAGGGGGAGTATTTGATTGACGGAGAATTACAGTTCGACGCGGCATTTGTCCCCGCTGTCTCCGAAATAAAATGCCCGGACAGTCCCCTGAAGGGAGAGGCTAATATATTTATATTCCCGGATCTCAATGCCGGAAATATCTCCTATAAAATTGCGCATAGGTTAGGTAAAACAGATACCTATGGTCCTATTCTTCAAGGGATATCCCTCCCGGTAAATGACCTGTCCCGTGGATGTTCATCCGAAGATATTGTTGCCACCATTGCCATAACCGCTATTCAGGCAATAAGTTAGCGCTTCGCGCCAACTTAGTCTTGAAAAAGACTAACATTGTTGGATTGTCGCGATAGGCATAATATTCCTCCCCTGACTATCAGCACCTCGCTGGTAGTGAGGGAGATGGATGGATTGACCGTCCGGGGGATCAAAGAACTGCTCATCGATACTATGACGGCTTCCTGGACCGAGGTTGAGGCAGAGAAACAAGGCCAGTCCCGCGAAATAACGGAAGCTGACTAGCAATGACCTCTCTCTTGAGGTATAGATTCTGGCTAAACTTTAATCGAAAAAGTATCTCAAATATTCCTGCTTTCATGCTTTCCTTAGAGATAAAATTCCCCGAGCGAAGCGAGGGCTAAGTTCCAGCTATTTTACGGGGATGACCGCGGCATCCAGACTCCTCCCAATATTTTTAGTTTGACAAAACAGGCTATCTTCTAATAACTTACGAATAAATAAATATTAATGTTATTCCAACGCATTCACATTCTTACTTTTTCGCCCCGCCCCGAACCTTTAATCGGGGGAGGAAAAATAAGAATTTTGAAACAGGAACTTAAACAGGAGTCAAGTCTATGAATACCCATAACTCAAATAACGAGTTTAAGAAGAATATTCCCATGCAGGTTATTGACGGTACCCAGCGCTGGTATGTGGAACATGGAGTCGATACTGTCCAGGGACTTAACAACCGGATCGCTGACGGAACTTTTCCCGAATTGGTGGAAGAAGCTAATAAACGATACGAATGGTATACCGAGCTTGCCGCTCAGACTATTCTCGATCATGACGATCCGATCAGACTGGTTATTGTTGCCGGCCCATCTAGTTCAGGCAAGACCACTACTACCAACAAGATCGCGGAACGGTTGCGGGCGAAGAACTTAAAACTAATCCCGATGGTACTCGATAATTACTTCTTTAACCTGGATGTGCATCCCAAGGATAAATATGGAGACTATGACTTTGAGACACCTCAGGCGCTAGATTTACCCCTGATCAATAAACACCTCAGTGACCTGTTGGCCGGGAAAGAGATTCAGATGCCTATTTATGATTTCAAGTCCGGGCTACGCCAGGAAGAGTCAGTTCCGCTCCATCTCAATGATGATGAAATTATACTGATCGATAGCCTTCACGGCCTCTTCGGCCCGATGACCGAGAGTGTCCCCAGAGAGAACAAATTCAAGCTTTACATAGAGACCCTCTCACAGATGAAGGACATCAACGGGGAATGGACCCGCTGGACCGACATCCGGTTGTTAAGACGGATGATCAGGGATAGCTGGCACCGGAGTTACTCCCCGGTAGATACGATCGGACACTGGCATTATGTCCGCAAGAGCGAAATGGCGCATATCGTCCCCTTTATCACCGAGACCGATTTCGTTGTTAACGGTGCTCTGGCCTATGAACTTCCGATTCATAAAAAATATTCTTTTAAATGGCTGAAAGAGGCGATGGATAAATTTGAATCCGATCCCGGGAAAAGAGACGCCTATCTCCGCGCGGAACGCGTATATCGCCTTCTGGATGGAATAACCGTGGTGGAGGATGATTCATGCGTTCCGAAGAAAGCCCTCCTGCGCGAGTTCATCGGCGGCAGTGATTACAAATATTAGAACATTGCGCCTTCGGCGCAATGTTCTAAAGTGCCTTAAGTGCCTAAAGTGCGCTTAAGTGCCTAAAGTTAAAAGATTCGACTCGCTGACGGAGCTGGGCATTAAATGGCTTAATTTTTCAACAGTTATTGAACTACCAAAACAGGAACTTACTCCGCAATTATTTTCACCGCAGAGACGCAGAGAACGCAGAGGAAAATAAGAAATGCGATTCTATGTAATTAGGGTTTTTTATTCACTTCCTACATAAGTAGTGTCTGACCGAAAACCCCGATTTTTGTGGGGGATGAGGGGTAGCCGCACCTTTTAAGATGCGTTAATTGGTTGTCATAGAAAGCGTTGTATTCTGTTGCTTGCGCAGGCTAAAGCCTGCGGCTACCAAAAATCGGGGTTTTCGTTCAGACACTAAGTAAGACAGCTTTAATAAGATCCACTGTTTTTCTCTGCGTTCTCTGCGTCTCTGCGGTGAATTTTCTTATTTATTTCTCTTCAGGGATTTGAAGAGTGATCTTGCCTCCGTAATCCTTAATACCATGATCCCTATGGTCAGCGTGACTAGGCCCACTACCATCGGGACTACCACCAGCACTATCCTATCCCCCAGTTCTCTCCCCGGAAATTTATCCCGGAGGAAATATAGGGAAAGCCAGCAGGACAATCCCATAACCACTGCGGTGACTGAAATCCGGAAAATAAAGGAAACGATCGCCCTCCCCCGGATCGGGCCCAGTCTCTGGCGGAGGAGATAAAAGAGAATCCCTGCGTTGGATATAGCCGCGATACTGGTGGCAAGGGCCAATCCTCCCTCACGGAGGTGTGCTCGCAACCAGGGGATATATACGACTGCCAGATTCAAGATCAGGTTTAAGAACATAGCCGCCACTCCAACTTTAACCGGGGTTCGGGTATCCTGACACGCGTAAAAACTCTGGGTGATGATCTTCAGTCCGGCAAAAGCAGGGAGCCCTATCGCGTAAAAGAGCAATACCCACGCGGTGGCATCGGTCGAACTCACCCCAAAAGCATCCCTCTGAAAGAGAAGTGTAATAATTGGACGACGGAGAACGATCAGGCCTGCTGTTGCCGGAATTGTAACCAGCAGAACATTGCGCAAAGAATGAGAGAACGCGTCTTTGAACTCCTCGATTTTATTCCGGGCCATAAGCCTGGACATAACAGGCAGTGCGGCCGTGGCAAAGGCGATACCGAAGACACCGAGCGGCAACTGGACCAGACGATTGCCATAGTAGAGAGTAGATGGCGCTCCCTGCCCGATAATCATTGCCAGGAAACGATCCACTACCGTGTTTAGCTGGAAAACCGCCAACCCCAGAATCCCCGGACCCATCAGGAGTGCAATCTTCTTTACCGCCGGATTATGCCAATCCGGGATAAATTGAAAAGGAAATCCTTTCCTCTTTAAAATCGGCAACTGAACCGCAAGCTGAATGATCCCGCCGATAACGACTCCCACCGCCAGGCCGAAAATCTTATCCTCGGAAGTAATCCCGAATCTAGGGCAGAGGAGGAAGAGCGATCCAATCCAGACCAGGTTCAAGATCACCGGGGAGAGAGCCGGCATGACGAAATGCCTGAAGCTGTTCAAGATACCCATCGAGAGGCCAACCAGACATATAAAGAAGAGATAGGGGAGCATAATTCTGAGTAACTGGAAGACCAGAATAAACTTGTCACTCAGATTAAAAGTATTGGTAATCAGCCAGATTATGGCAAACCCGATAATAACTATTCCCGCCAATACGATGGTGAGCAGGGTAAAGATAATGCTCGCGACCCGCCATCCATCTTTAATTCCTTTCTTCTCGAGGTATTCGGTAAATACCGGAACGAACGCTCCGGTTAAGGCTCCTTCGCCCAATAGCCTGCGAAAGAGGTTAGGGATAGTAAAGGCTACAACAAACGCCGAGGCGGCGAGACCGGTCCCGAATAATCTTGCGGTTAGGATATCACGAACCAGACCAAGTATCCGGCTTAAGAGGGTTGCCGAACCAACAACTCCTGCTGATCGGGTAATCTGATCTTCTGTATTTATCTTTCCCATTGACATCCGTGGTAATTATTCATACATTTCCAAGATAATAGTATGTTAATAATATTTAGAAATATTATATCTATTGCAACAATCTAACAATGTTAGCCTTTTTTTAAAACTAAGTTAGCGCGAAGCGCTAACTTACTATAGTGGAGATACAAACAATGCCTCAATCGAAATCAGCTGCAAAGCGCTTACGCCAGGATGAGATTCGCCGCCAACAAAATCGGAGTGTCAAGTCCGCCCTGAAGACCAGCAATCGGTCCTTTCTGGATCAGATTAACGGCGGGGATAAAGATAACGCAACTATCGAACTCAACAAGGTCTATTCGTCACTGGATAAGGCAACTGTCAGTGGTGTAATAAAAAAGAACACCGCTGCTCGGAAGAAGTCACAGTTGGCGCGTAAATTGAACTCGATATAAGCTCTATAGCTTACTCAGAAGGCCTTTTTACCACGAAGAACACGAAGGATTTTTAAAAATAGAAATTATTTTAAAGAGTCTTTATGTTTTTCTTCGTGTACTTCGTGACCTTCGTGGTGAATTACTTCGTTGTTATCGGTAATATTTTAAAAATATTTTTTTAAGTGTGGTCTATTCGCCGATAGCGACCAGTTCAATAACCAGCCGTTCCAGTGCCAGACTAGGCAGCTTCTCCCCTCCCTTGAGGGCTCCATCGACCTCTACTAATCTACGGTAGATGCTGGGGATATCATCCGGACTTAATCTCTGGATCTGATCGATAAAATTAGAATGATCGCGCCAGATGCCCGCGACCTGACATGCCGCCCGTCGGTCGCCATTATTTTCCCAACTATCAATCCCGAGCCAGAGTTGCCGGAATGCCCGAACCATTAGAGCCAGGATCTTTAACGGAGCCTCTTCATCATCCAGTAGCTTCTTAAGCAACGCCAGGGCGCTACTGGTCTTCTTCATTACAATCAGTCCGGCGAGATCAAAGATAGTATCTCTCCGTCCAGTTCCAACGATCTCCATAACATCATCGGAGGTAACTTCTCCACCAGGATCTTTGTAGAGATAGAGTTTCTCTATTGCCCCCGCGATTGAGCCGGGATTTTCCCCCACCGCGGCAATAATCTCATCCAGGATGTCATCCGGGATAGATATCTTTTTTCGCCGGGCTTCGTCCCGTGCCCAGGTCAGCAGGCCTTTTGCCCTCAGGGGGGAGAAGGCCCGAAGATGTTTTTTGGGAAAATACTTACGCGGTAGCCAACCCTTTTCCTTCCGATTAATCAGAAACACCAGGCAGGTCCCGGATTCAGGATCAGAGAAGTACTCAGACATGACCTTCCAATCCTGAATGGGTAGATTCTCGGCCTGGTCGACTACGACTAACCTATTAATCAATTCCGATTTTTCGGTTGAGAGGGAGAACAGACCCCAGGCAGCGGTGCGAGCGGCATCAAGTATTGCCGCCGCGTTCACCTCATCTCCTAGGAAATATTCGTAATTAAGCGGGTTCCCCTCCGCGGATAGGATTGCTTCCTTGAGTTCATCAAGGAGACGCAATTTGCGATAGACATCTTCTCCGATAAGACCGTAGAGAGGCTTAACTTCGCTCAATTTCAACTTGGCGAAAGATGTCATTATAAATTCACTGCGAATTTTATTACCAGATCGAGACAACGTGATCCACTATTCTTCGCGCGAGATCTTTATAGGCCTCGGGTTCAGCCGCTTGTTCATCTTCAGCCAGATCACCGGTTGTGAAAAAATCAGCGTATCCACGTATTTTCTGCCGGGCGGTCAGTAACTTTCCCGTGGACCTGGATTGAAAAGCAATTATAACGGTTACATACAATCGGTACTCTTCCACCTCATTGTCGTCATCACCGGTATAACCCATAACCCGTCTCTCCCAACCGATGATCTCCCCGTACAGAATGGTATCCGCCTCATCCTTGGAGACTGGTTGGAGATTACCATCCTGGCGAAATCTGGTAATTACAGCGTTAGTTATATCGACCGCTATCCCGGGTTGGTAAGTTGTGTTTTCAAAAGTGGGGACATAGACAGTCTGGAGATTATCCGGTAGAGTGGTGCCCAGTTGATAAGCCCCACACCCGAGTGTCAGAAATATTATCCCCATGATCATTAATCCTGATCTTAATGAATTTATTGTTTTCTTCATGATTACCTTTTCAAAACTACGAATGGATTCGACTACGCTCACCACAAGTTTACGCGAATGTTCGACTCGTTCGATGTTCAGTCTTTAAGTGCCCCCTACCTCGCCCCCTTTTATGGCAGGACCATTACAGGCAGGACTATTAGCCTCGCCTCGGCCCTTATTTCTTTTTACTTTTAATAGTCCTGCCAGTAAATCGTCCTGCCTAAATTTATTTTCGCTGTTAATAGTCCTGCCTGTAAATCGTCCTGCCCTTAATCATCCTGCTTATCACCTGGCTCTCCGAGATCCGGGTCCGGCAACTCCGCCAATTTTTTCTCCGCCATACGTGCGTACCTGGACTCAGGGTATTTATCTATGACCTCCTGATAATATATTCTGGCTCCGGTAAAAGAATCAGGTGAATTATAATAGTTCGCGATTGCATACGCTTTCTCCGCCTTTTGATCTATCAGTTCGCGAATCTTTTCCTCCGCTTCAGTACGATTCGGATTGTCCGGAAAACGTCGGATAAATCTGGTAAAATTCTGGAGCGCTTTATTGACTTCTCCAGCATCATAATCGGAACTTAATGCCTCTTCGTAATAGCAGACACCTATGTTGAAGAGCGCCAGCGGAATAACTTCGGTCCCGGGATAATTGGTCAAAACCTGGTTATATTCAAGTATTGCGTCTGTGTAATCACCCTGCATCTGCAAAACAAAACCCAGACTATATTGCGCCCGGGTGGATACCTTACTGAATGTGGCATTCTTTAGAATTGCCCGAAAGATATCTTCCGCTGTTCCCAATCCGGACCTAATTCTGAAGAAGAGGAACAATCGTTTTCGATTATTCATAAACTCCTCTCCAATCGCGTACTCCCGATTCAAAATCTCATTCAGGCTCCCCTTCCCGGGGTATTCATCAAAGAGCTTCTGATATGCATCAAAAGCATTCAGCAGTTCATCCTCTTCTTCCAGGCAGATGCCGATCCGAAACTGGGCCTCCGGAGCGAAATCTGAATCAGGATAATCATCCACCAGGTTTTCATACCAATCGATGGCATCGTAAAAATTTCCCTCTTCTTCCAGGCATCTTCCAATCCGAAAATTCACTTCCGGGAGAAGATCGGACTCGGGATAATCACTTACCAGATCTTCATAAATAACCCGCGCGTCTTTAAAATTGCCATCATCTTCCAGTAGCCGGGCATTATCCCTGATAATACTCGCCTGATCGGAAAATTCCAGTCCCTCTTCCCTGACTAGCGGATCGGTCTCTGTTTCAATCCCCCCGCAACCCTGAATCATGATAAAAATAACGATTAAGGGAATAGTTATATTCAAAAATTTCATATAGATCATAGCCCTCACTTCGTTCGGACAACTGAAGTGCCTAATGTTTTCAGCCAGAGGCTGATCCGCCTCTGGCGGAGAAGTACCTTAAGTGCATAAAGTTAAAAAACTCGGCGGTGCCGACGTGGAGACACTATATTATTTAGTATTTTATACAAGTTTGATTATTGTTCCCCCCAACCTCACCCCCTCTTATTACCACATGATGTCTCTTATTTTTGCAGAGCAAAAATAAGAATCCGCAATGCCAGGTTGCTATAAATCCCGGCCATAAGATCATCCAGCATTACTCCCCAACCCCCCGGAACTTTTTCCAGGAGCCTGGTTGGGTATGGCTTAAAGATATCAAATATCCGGTTAAGGATAAAACCAATTACTACCAGCATCACCGGATAAACCGGGAGAAAGAGAAATGTTATGAATATACTGAACACTTCATCGATAACAATCTTCCCGGGATCCTTCTGACGCCACTCCTTCTCTCCGTGAGATGATAGATAGACCCCCACTAGAAAGAACGCGGGGAGAAACAGGATATACTCCCAACAAAGTTCTCCCGGGGACTCAGGGATAAAGCCGGGGATGAAAAATCTGATGAGAAGATAGAAGCCCAGACCTCCGGCCGCTCCGACTGTACCGGGTGCAATCGGTGAATATCCCAGATAGAAAAAACTGGCGAAAATCTTAACCCACCAGTTCCCCAGTTTATTTCTCCTCATTCTTATTTTGTTCCTCCCCCTCCTCATCATCAGGGACAGTTTCTCTCAGTACCCCGAGATTCTTTATTATATAATAGCATCCGGAAGTAAATGTAAAGGCAGTGGTGATCCCGACCAGAATAATTACTAGATGACGGTAATACTCCTTATCAAAACTTGGATCATACAATAGACAGAGATAAGTAAGTACGGCACTGACCGCGATCACCTGCGAGATGGTCTTATTCTTGCCCCATCTCCCGGCCGGGATAATCTTACCTTTGCCAGCAGCCAGCAATCTTAATCCGGTAATGGCGAACTCCCGGCTGACAATAATTATCACCAACCAGGCAGGCAGGAGGATATCATCCAGTCCGACAAACATGATAAACGCGGAAGATATTAGGATCTTGTCAGCGAGAGGGTCAAGTAACTGCCCCAGGACAGTTACTTCTCCCCAGGAACGTGCAAGGGAACCATCAATGTAGTCGGTCAGCATGGCTAACAGAAACAGGATCAAAGCAATAAAATAATTTCCGGTAAAATTGAAGGATAGCAGGAAGACAAAAACCGGTGTGACCAGAAGTCGGGAAAGCGTTAGTTTATTAGGCAGATTCATCTTGAAAATTAGTGCCTCCGGCGCGAATTTGGGGAATAGGGATTTGGGAATAGGGAATAGTTCATCTAATTCCTATTGCATGTTGGATATTAAATAGTTTTCTTGCCCAAATACCAAATATTATATTTTAAAGAAGAAATAATTGACTTTCTATACTTTATCGTAACTGAGACAATTTCTCTTTTACACCGTAAAGATCATATTCAGAACTATCGGTAATCATTACTTCCACCATCTGCCCCGGCCTGAGACCATCCCCCTCCACCACTACTATCCCATCAATCTCGGGGGCCTGAAATATGCCACGACCAACCATCAGAGGCGAGCCGGTTTCCGGATATGGTGTGTCCACTATAACAGGGATCACCATTCCTCGCAGTCTATTTAAGCGTTCAGTTGATATCTTTTGCTGAATCTCCATCAGCTTCTCACGCCTGCGGTTGGCGTGAAGCTCATTAACTCCAAACCCGTACCGGCAGGCGGCGGTTCCGTCTTCCGGAGAATATTGGAATACTCCAAGATGTTCGAACCGCTGGGCAAGAACAAAATCAACCAATTCCGAGAACTCATCCTCCCCCTCCCCCGGGAAACCTACCATCATGGTAGTCCTGATACTTATCCCCTCAACCAATTCCCGGGCTTGTTGGAGAATATCCTCAATCCCGGCACGAGTGATATTCCTTCCCATCTTATCAAGAATCCTGTCATTAATATGCTGGAGGGGAATATCAAGATAAGGACATACCTTATTGCATTCGGCGATCGTTTGCAAGAGATGCCTGTCTATATGTCGCGGGTGAGCATACAATATCCTTATCCAATCCAAGCCCTGAATATCATTCAGTACTTCCAGGAGGGAGGACAGTCCCCCACCCTTTTCGGGGCTGAAATCATAATATGATGTATCCTGGGCAATCAGGATTATCTCTCTTACCCCGTGATCGACCAGCCGCTGTGCCTCCGAGATTAACATATTCCGGGATTTCTCCTGATATCTCCCCCGTAGTTTCGGGATCAGACAATAGCTACAGCGATTATCACACCCATCGGAGATACGAAGGTAAGCGTAATGACCCGGGGTTGAGATCCGGCGGGGGAATATACTATGGAAGGGAAATCGGGGAGATTTTTTTACGCGGAGTCGGGTATTACCTCTTTCAGAAGAGAGCAGTTCTTCTAATAGTTCAGGTAACTCTCCATACTCTCCTACCCCTAGTAGTATATCGGCCTCCGGGAATATCTCCGGGGCTTTTTCCCCATAATATTGCACCAGACACCCAGCAATAATCAGTTTTCCAGAAGATCGCTTTTTCCAGCGGATTACATCATTGATTACTTCTCTCGCCTCCCGTCGGGCGGATTTCAAAAAGGCACAGGTATTCACAACAACAATATCCGCCTCATCCATACGGGGAGTTAACAAATATTGCTTGCCAGCAAATATCCCCAGAATAATCTCGGAATCAACCAGATTTTTAGGACACCCCAGGCTGATCAGAGCAACAGACATTGCTCTTTTCGATTTCTGGGCCGGTCCTTGTTTTGGGTTCACAGTCATTTTTATGATTAAAACTCCACCTACCTTGGCCCCAATTAAAGGAGAATATCGAATATCGAACACCGAACTCCGAATGTCGAAGTTGCCTCGCCTCGGCTTCTTTTACTTCGACATTCGATATTCGATGTTCTGCGGTTCGTTATTCGCTTTTTATTATTAATATCGCATTTTCTTTGAACGTTGAAAGTTGAGCAGCCTGCCCGCCATAGCTTTAGCGACGGCTGGTTGAACGTTGAATGTTCGGTTTTTTGTTCATGGATATTCATTCATTCGTCGTATCTCATTCGGATTTCGCCATTATTGTTATCACCTTATCTCTCGATTCAACCCATCCCCCTTCAATCACCCGGGCAAAAATACCTTCCCGGGGCATGATACAATCTCCGACCAATTCCCGGATGGCGCAGCCCAGATGGCATTCCTTGCCGATCTGAGTAACCTCAAGAATTACTTCATTCCCAATACGCAACTGGGTCCCCACCGGAATCGTATAGAGCTCCATTCCTCTGGTAGTCAGGTTCTCGGCAAAGTCTCCCGGCTGGAATGACGGGCAATCGAGGCCGGGGATCCCATCCGGCATAGTCGCCGCTAACTTCTCCATGCTCTCCACGGCCAGAAGACTGATCTGCCGGTGCCAATCTCCACTGTGAGCATCCGCCTCAATTCCCCACCCGACCTTCAGAAAAGCCTCTCCGATATCCTTTTTCCGGACTCCCTTGCGCTCACTGACACAGACCGCGACAATCTTGCCATCATGTCCTCTGTCCTTCATTAAAATTCGCTCCACAATTATTTGCCACAAAGACACTAAGTCACTAAGAACAGATTTGAATATATAACAATAATACCCGATATAGCGCCCTGCTAACGTGGCGAGGCGGGCTTTTCAACTTTAGGCACTTAAGCGCACTTTAGGCACTTAAGGCACTCAAGAACATTGCCCGAGCAAAGCGAGGGCTATGTTCTTGTTTCTTTCCCCAGCCAATCCAGATAGTCCCGGCTCCCTCCGGTAATCGGCAAAGCTATAATCTCCGGGACATCGTAACTATGTATCTTCTTAACCGTCTCAATTAAATCAGGGAGCAGTTCCTCCCGGGTCTTGGAGATAAGAAGGTACTCCTCTTCCAGATCAATCTTTCCATCCCACCAGAAGTATGACTCACCTTTAGGGAATATCGAGACACAGGCAGCTTTGCGCTCTTCGAGCAGGCTCCGGGCAATCTTCGTTGCTTCTTCCCGATCCGGGCTGGTCATGAGGACGGTTATGTATTTATTCCCAGTATATGATTCCATATTCCATTCCTTCTTTGTTGAATTGTTGGAGAATAGTAAAGCAAGTAAGCAGTAATAGGTAAGCAGTTAGCGGTATAAACAACGCAATAGTTCTCCCGGCCCGCTTACCGCCACTGCTCATCGTTCACTGCTTACCGCTACCACTGACTGCTTACTGCTCACCGATTACCCTCCGCATTTCAGCGTCCGCAGCCGGTTAATAGCGGCGGCAATCTCATATCTCCGGGGGCGGGCATAATTCCCTTTCATGTATGGAGAGATAACATCCATACCTTTCTCATCCAGATCCGCTTCGACCAGGTCCAGTATCTCGGCAAGTGATCGCTCTCCGTCGATATACTTCTTGAGCGCGTAGTTAATAATATCCCCGATTGCCCGGGTCTGACTGATATCCACCAGTTGTTCCACCTGGGAGAGATCGATATAATGTTTTCCGAAAGCGATTATATTGATGCTCTTCGCCGAGATCTTTGCCTGATTATGTTTTCCTTTTCTGGGGTCAAATCCGCTGGGCAGTGGTCTCCGGACCTTGACCGTCCCAAAATGATCACCGCCCTCAAAACTTCGTCTGGTGGAACAATTCTCAGCAATCTGTCGGGCTTCTCCGGTTCGATCCCGGGGAAGATACTCATCCATCATAATCACCGTATCCGCCACGGCAAAGTAATCTCCGCTTCCGCCCATTACCAGGATAGTAGAGACACCCAGGTCATCATAGAGCTGCTTTACTTTATCTATAAAGGGAGTGATAGGTTCCTTCTCCTTGGCCACCAGGAGCTGCATCCGTTCATCACGGATCATGAAATTTGTCGCCGAAGTATCTTCATCGACCAGTAATAGTTTCGCTCCCACCTCCAGTGCCTCCATAATATTGGCGGCTTGCGAGGTTGAGCCGCTGCTATCCGGAGAGGAGAATCTCCTGGTATCCTTGCCAAAAGGCAGGTTCCGGATAAAAGCGCTGATATCCACATCCTCGATAAATCGCCCATCTTCAGCACGGATCTTCACGCCCTCCGGTACTGTCACCACCAGTTCTCGGCCGTCGCCGGGGATATGATTATAAGCCCCCTTCTCCAGAGCTGATAGCAGGGTGGATTTTCCGTGATATCCCCCTCCTACAATCAGGGTTACACCCCGGGGTATTCCCATTCCCCGGACTATTCCACAACGCGGACAATCAAAACTTACTTCCAGTTCCGGAGGGGATTGAAATACTACCGACTTTTCAATCGGAAGAGGTCGGTCATCAATCCCGCTCATCCGGGGGAGGATCGAACCGTCTCCGACAAATCCCACCAATCCTCTCCCGGGAAGCTGAGCGCGGATAAAATCAGCATCCTCGGCCAGATCAACGAACCTCTTCAGGAGCTTCCCATCAAGGTTGGAATAGAGTAGAGTGCCCCTGACCAATTCGGGGATCTCATTGAAGAAGATTTCCGCCGCGTCTCTTCCGGAAATACGCCGTCCCCGGGCCGGGAGCCCCACCACAAACCGGGCCTCGACCCATTCATCATTGATCAGCATCGCGGTCCGCATCAACACCTCCTGGGATGGCCTGTCGATCGCCAGCAGGCCACTGTGCCCGGTGCCTCTATTCCCCCGGGCGACCTTCTGAGCCTGGTGATAAAAATGACGGGTCAGGCAATCTTCCAGGGCGATGCGGCGGATCGGGCTGTTAAATAATTCAGGAGGAAATTTTGCTTCTTCCCGTGAGACTCTTACCGCCACCTGACTGGGGGGAGCAAACGGATCAGGCTGAATATAGTCGATATTCAGGGAGAAGACGCCAAAGTCATACCACCCCTTAATATCCTTATAAAAACCATATGGTCTCCCCTCGATTCTATTCAAATGGTTTTTAAGTTGATCGTCCGACTTCATTATCTCATCTCAAATTAGATGCTTGACTTTCGCATCATTTCGTATCATATTTATAATAACCTTTTAATATCTTACTAAATCAGGAGGTTACTTATGAATAACCTACCGCGTCTCTTTCTGGTGCCCTTCCTTTTTCTCCTCTCTTTACTCATTGCTCCGCTGTATAATTCCGCCCTCGGTGAGGAGATCGGCGCTGAATATCCCGAACTCAGTCCGGAAGAATTAGCCTGGATCGAGATTCCGGAAGTTATCACTCCGGCCCGGATAGCGCAACCGATAACTGAAGCGCCGTCCAGTATCAGCATCATCACCGCCGAGGAGATCCACCGATCCGGTCTGACCAATATCCCCGATATCCTCCGAAGATTGGCCGGAGTGGATGTGATGGCCCTGTCTCCATCCGATATTAATGTCGGGATCCGGGGACTCAACAGTACCGTCTCGAACACGTTACTAGTAATGATCGACGGCCGTTCCGTCTATATGGACTTCTACGGCACCACTATCTGGAGCACGCTCCCGATTCTTCTGGATGAGATCAAAAGGATCGAAGTGGTCCGGGGTCCGGGCTCCGCGTTATACGGCGCCAATGCCTTCAGCGGGGTGATTAATATCATCACTAAAACCCCCGAAGAGCAGAAGGATACACTCATCTCCGCTTCCGCCGGGACGAAGAATACTTATCGGGGAACCGCCATTACTGCAGGGAATATCGAGGACCTGGGCTACAAGCTGTCCTTGGGCTGGAAAGAAGAGGGATTCTGGGAAGATTCCAACAGGAAGGCTCTGGAGAATCTAATCGCCAACGGCAATGTCAACTACCGGATCGATGATGAGAAAGAACTGCGATTCGGCGCTGGTGTCAACAGCGGAAAGGAATACCTCTCGATTGAGGAGAGTCAGGGACTCTTCAAGCTGGATGGTTATGTCACCTATTTCAACGCCTCTTATCTCCAGCCGAATCTAACAATTCTCTCCTACTGGAATCGGGGGGAGGCGGATGCTAAAAGCGAACGAACCGAGCAGCAGACTAACTTTCTTTACAACACTTACCATCTCGAACTCCAATACGCACTCAATAACATTCCCTACAATAACCTTATATTGGGAGGCAGCTACCGCTACAATACCATGGCCAGCCGGACTCTCGACCGGGGCGTACACCAGAATATCAGCGCTTTCTTCCTTCAAGATAGCATCTATATAACGGAATTTCTGCATTTTGTGGCCGGGGGCCGCTACGATTACAATTCCCTGATCGATGACTATCGCTTATCCCCCCGGGGGAGCTTGATCTTACACCCTCATCCCGATCAAGTTATCCGGCTCTCGGTGAGTAAGGCTTACCGGGATCCAACCTTTCTCGATACTCATTTTGATTTTTACGGGATTATCGATCCCTCCCATCCCGAATATACGGTTCATTCTCTCGGCAATCCGGAACTTGTCCCGGAAAAGATCCTGGCTTACGAAGCCGGGTGGAGCGGACTATTGACTTCTTTTCTCAAGACCCGGGTTGATATCTTCTACAATAGAATAGAAGATCTAATCCAGGGACTGATCGTCTCCCGATACCCGGTATACCCTTTCTTTTCCCGGGAAGCTACTTTTGAGAACACCGACGATCCGGTCCGGGCGATCGGAGGTGAGGTGGGAGCGGAATTTAGAATCAGCGAATGGTTAAACGGTTTTATCAATTACTCTTACCAGGAATTAAAGAATACCCGGACTGATGAGATCGTCAAATCCGCTCCGAAAAATAAACTCAATGCCGGCCTGGACGCGTCTCCCTGGACCGGACTCTCCGCCACCATCAGTACCCATTATGTGGACGAGACAACCTGGGGCAGTTCTTTTTCGGAATACCAGGAGATAGATGATTATATCCTTACCAACGCGCGCCTGGCTTACGCTATAAATGAACCAGATCTGGAACTGGCCGTATCTTTCTTCAATCTCTTAAACGATAAGCATAGAGAACATCCCTTGGGAGAAAAGATCGGGCAGAGAATCCTCTTTACATTATCTTGCCACTTCTAATGAAGTCACTAATCATTACAGCTTTATTATTCGCGCTGATCGCGGCAATTCTCCCCCCGGCGCTGGCCGGTGACCCGGTTATCGCCGTCTTCATAACCCGGGACCTGGAGCCCCATCGGGAAGCCCTGGCCGGATTCAGGGAAGAACTGCGTGATGAAGGAATAAAAGCGGTATGGGAAGAGTATCATCTCCAGGGGGACCCGGAAGAGAGATCCGAATCGGCCCGACGGGCGATTAAAAAGGAACCGGCGCTTATCTTCGCCCTGGGGACCTCCGCCACTCGAATCGCTGCTCAGACCACATCCCGGATTCCGATAGTATTCGCCAATGTCCTCAACCCGCGGGCCAGCGGCTTAATCAATGATTATACGGGCCCCAACGGAAATATTACCGGTGCCTCGCTTGACTTTAGCCCAGAGGAACTTATAGCTCTGCTGAATGAGCTTCAGCCCGAGAGCCGGCGAATTGGAATTCTCTATTGCTCGGCTAATTTTGATCAACTGGTCAACGATCTCGGGACCGCGCTGAAAAAGTCAGGTAAGGAATTGCGCTCCCGCCGGATCGACAATCTGGATAGTCTGAATCGAGCCACCCAGGAACTCCTGAACCGGATTGACACCTTCTGGATGATCGCCGATCACCAGTTATTCTCTCATCAAACGACCAGATACCTTCTTCTGGAGACGATGCGCCGGCGGATCTCTTTCATCGGCATCTCTCCCTCGTATGTCCGGGCCGGCGCGCTCTTCTGTCTTTACTGGGACAGCCGCGATATCGGGAGACAGGCCGGGGAGGCCACCGGGAGAATCTTACGGGGAGACGATCCGGCTGCCATCCCCATCAGCCGGCCCCGGAAGAGAAATATTCATATCAACTACACGGTAGCTTCTAATCTGAATATAGAGATCCCCGATTCACTAATTGAAGAAGCCGCGGGTTCAAACCGATGACTGAACATAAAAAATTATTCTTCCGTCCATTCAGGATCGGCTTTGTCGCGAAGTTTGTTCTCTTCACCGCCCTGATCATTATCCTGACCTCCGTCTCTCTCTCCTTCTTTCATATCCATCGTTATCGCGCCTGGAATTACCGGCAACTGGCGAACTGGGGAAGTTCCATAGCTGACAACCTCTCCGCTGACAGCGAACTGGCGGTTCTGGCTTCCGACCGGAATGAACTGAACAAACTGGCCCGCAATGTACTCCGAGATGAAGATGTAGTTTACTGCCGGATTGAAGACTCCCGGGGTAAGATTCTGGCTGAGGACGGCAGCCTGCCGGTCGGGGATGTCGCAAACAACCGCCCGGTTGACTCAAGTTCGTTTGCGGCTATGAATAATTCCGGCGGCGATAACTATTACCTGTTCAAGACTCCGGTGATCACCAGAAAGATAGTGACCGGACATGAAGATCTTGCGTTCTCCGCCGAAGCTGACGAAGCTTCAACTGATCCGGAAACGGAAGAAGTAATCGGAGAGGTTTATCTCGGAATCTCCACCGACCGCCTGATCCGGGAAATCGGGGAAACCCGGAAATTAATATTTTTATTTACTCTTATTATCATCCTGCTCGGAGTAACCGCCACCACGATCTTAACCAGATATTTTACCCGGCCGATATTCAACCTTCTGGAAGTAACCAGAAAAGTAGCCCGCGGTGATTTCTCCGGGGAAATCACGGTAACTTCTTCGGATGAGATCGGCACCCTGGCCCGATCCTTCAATTCAATGATCGGATCATTAAAAAAGTACCGGGACCGGATAGAAGAATACAGCCGGACTCTTGAAGATAAAGTCAAACTTCAGACGACCGATCTCCGGCGCAGTCTGAGAGAACTCCGGGCCAGTCAGGAGAGTTTAATCCGTTCGGAGAAATTCGCGGCAGTCGGAGAACTTCTGACCGGGATCACCCATGAGATCAATAATAAGCTGGCGCCGATTCTCGGTTACGCCGAACTCCTCCAGTTACATACTATGGAGAATGAGAGTATGGAGATGCTTAAAGTGATAGAAGAATCAGCTTTAAGCGCGAAATCTATTATTGAGTCTCTGCTGACTTTTGCCCGACCAAAAAAACTTAAGAAAAGCTACCAGGATATCAATCAACTCCTGAAACAGACCATTGACCTGCTCTCGTATAAATTAAATGCCTCCGGAATCGAACTTATAATCGATCTTGATCCGAATCTGCCTCCCACCATGGTGGACGGCAATCAAATCTCCCAGGTCTTCCTCAATATCATCAACAACGCTCAACAGGCCATGGAGGAAAGCCCACGGAAGAAATTGCGGATAATCTCATGGAAGGAAGGAGATAACGAAATTTTTAAATTCACCGATACCGGTCCCGGAGTAACCGAGGAGGTCCGAAAACGTATCTTCGATCCTTTCTTCTCCACCAAGCGGCCCGGGAAAGGATCCGGACTGGGGATGAGTGTCTCATATCAGATTATCAATACCCATGGCGGGGAGATCCTGGTGGAAAATGAGAAAGATTGGGGGGCTACCTTTACCATCCGATTGCCGATTGAAGCTGGAGAAATCGGAACTCAGTCCCCGAGACCGGAGATTCCCAGGTCACAAAAAGAATTCGGCAAGATCCTGGCCGTCGATGATGAAAGAGATATGGTATCTTTTATCTCTTCCGCGCTCTCAAACGAATTTCAGATCGAGATCGCGACTGATGGAAACACCGCCCTGGATAAACTGCGAAATAATACCTATAACTGCATCTTAATGGACTTGAGAATGGCTCCACCCGATGGCAAGGCTATCTATAACTGGCTCCGGGAAAACCAACCTCGGGAAGAAAAAAAGATCATCTTCATGACCGGAGATACATTTGAACCAAATACCCGGGAATTTATCCGCCGGACCGGGAATCTTCTCCTTCTCAAGCCATTCCAGATCCGAGAGTTAAGAGAAAGAATCAGCGAGCAGTTGAGCCGGACGATATAAGAACTTAGCGCCTGCGGCGCAACCTCGTAGTGGCAGCCTTCAGGCTGCCACTAGTGGCGACCTAAAGGTCGCCGCTACGAGTGCTATTGAAGTTCCGAAGCAGGAACTTCGCTCTCGTTTATCCTGGTAACGTTCTTATTTATCCAATTTCGACATTTAAGTGGAAGGAGAATCGGAGGTAGTGGTCGAAGAAGTCTTTTTCTCTTTATTGGTTGATTTCTTGGGAGGAGTTTTTAATCTATCTTTTTCTCTCTTCTTTCCATCCCTGTAGCTCTTAGACCGATAGTCCGTCTCATAGAAACCAGAACCTTTAAATATAATGCCGGCTCCGGTCCCGATCAACCGTTTCACTTTCCCACCACACCGGGGGCACTTGGTTAGTTTGCGGGCATTAATGCTCTGGAACTTCTCGAAGTCATAACCGCAATCCTGACATTTATAATCGTAAGTCGGCATAATTCTTAATTTAGCGCCTTTGGCGCTAAATTAGTTTTGAAGAATGACTAACATTACTATCCTATGCAACACATATGGTATTTCTATTATTTCAATTTTCAACTCTAGGAATAATAGTTATTCACGCACACTTGTCAAGTCCGATATTTTTACGGGGAAAACTCTGTCGTTTTGGGTAGATATTATATAATTGAAACAGTATATTAAGTTAGCGCTTATGGCGCTAACTTAGTTTTGAACCAAGACCTACATAATTATGTCATAACAGCGCCGATAGTTATTTTAATGATTCTTGTGGTTTTTTTTATCGAAATAATCTTAATTCAACAACTCGGGATCCCGAAGGATTTCGGTCCCGAGACTTAATATGGGGCAACTCGGGATCCCGAAGTATTTCGGGAGAGAAAATTCCGAAGCAGGAACTTAACTCTTCGCTTCGCATCGGGGAGCTTTCAACAATTTAGACAGGATCAACCAACCGATGACTCCAACTATATTTAAAAAATATCTGTCCAGGCAAAAGAATATTATTGACACGGCCCTGGAGCGACTGCTCCCAGGGGAGAGCGACTGCCCTCAGTCTTTATCTCAGGCTATGCGATACAGCACTATGGCGGGGGGGAAGAGGTTGCGTCCCATCCTCTGCCTGGCGGCCTGTCACGCGGTAGGTGGAGATGAGTCAAACGCGATTGTCTCTGCCTGTGGGCTGGAGTTTATTCACACCTATTCCCTTATTCACGATGATCTCCCGGCTATGGATGATGATGATCTCCGGAGAGGACACCCTACTCTTCACCGGGTTTTTTCTGAAGGAACTGCTATTCTAGCCGGTGACGGTCTCCTGACACTTGCCTTTGAAGTGGTTGCCGGGGACAACAGACTTACCGATCGCCAGGCTCGTCGGATCATGCTGGAACTGGCCAGCGGGTCAGGATATAGTGGAATGGTCGGGGGGCAGCAAGCCGACCTCGATGGAGAGGGCCAGGAGATAAGCCCGGAAGCACTGGAGTATATTCACGCTCATAAAACCGGGGCACTCCTCACTGCTTCGGTTGTATGTGGGGCTATTACCGGCGAAGGAACTCCGGAAGAGATCGAATTACTTCGCCGGTATGGCCGGGGAATCGGGCTGGCCTTTCAGATTAAGGACGATCTCCTGGACGTTGAAGGAGAGAGCGAAAAATTAGGAAAAACCATTGGCCAGGACGCGAAGTCCGGCAAAGCTACCTATCCTTCTCTCTGGGGTATAGAAGCCTCCCGGAGAAAATTAGATCAGGCAATAGCCTCCTCTCTCATCGCTCTGGAAGAATGGGGAGAAGAAGCCGACCATCTCCGTCGTATTGCCCGCTATATCAGCGATCGGGAGAAGTAGAACATAGCCCTCGGCTTTGCCTCGGGCAAAGTTTTAAGTGCCTAAAGTGCCTAAAGTTATTCGCTTTCACTCGACTTTTCAGGCTTAAGAATCCCGCCGCAGCCCCGATAAATCGGGATGCAAGCACAAGCAGCACTTAGCTTCGCAACTTTTTAGTGCTTTGAAAAAATCCACTACCGACCCTGTGTCGGTGGTGGATAGAAAATAATTTCAAAGAGCTAAAGTGTCACGAAAATTCAAATATTTTCCCTCCTGCCTTCCTGCTCTCCTTAGAGGTTATTTAAATTTCGACCTGGCGCTTCTTTGTCCGGAATGAACGGAGCAGGTTTATCAATGATGACGGACTGAATCTGAGGGTATCGTTAAGAAGGTTAAAGCCCAGATCGAGACAGGTCAGACAGTTTACCTCCGGAAGTTCACCCCAGGCTTTTTTGATATCTCCATCAAGACAGTTCCCCAGGGGCTTGGTATAGAACCATTTCGCGCAGGGATAGATATCTCCCTTATTATCAATGGCGATCATAAATTTTCCAGCTGAACAGGGGATCGGTTTATACCCCTGAAGATCTTCCCGGCGTATAATTACATCTCGACTATACTCATAGGGCCACCTCCTGACTCGTTTCAAAATAGATACAGGGTATGGAAGTGATTCAGGCCTGGTTTTGATAAGGTAATCTATAAAATCTTCAATCTCTTGATTGGTTGCCTCATCCGGATTGATTATTGACCCTCCGGCCTGGCGCTGGGGACGAAGAAAATTAATCCCGATAAAGCATCCCAGTTCGCCGGCGATCATATTTACGTGCTGAAAGGAATTAATCAGATCCCGGGTCATCGTATACTGGAGTTGTACACGTTTTCCAGCTTGTCTGGCCGCTTGAACAGCTTTCATCGCGGTATCATAAGAACCATCTCCCCGAAAATAATCGTGGAGGTCCCGCAGGCCATCCAGGCTGATACTAAAAGTGTTAACGGGAGCCAGTTCACCAATACGTTCCGAGATAGTTAAGCCATTACTCCCTAAAAGCAATTCTATCTTGTGCTCTCCTATCCGTCGGATAATTTCGGCAATATGAGGATACATCATCGGTTCACCGCCGGTAAGTAGAATAAACCGGGTTCCCAGTTTCGCCAGACCATCAATAACCGTTAATAGATTTTCCCGGGGGAAATGGATTCCTTCCCGCTCGTGAAACTGGCCAAAACAGTAACGACAGTTGAGATTACAACGGGAGGTAGGAACGAGTTGCACGAAGAAAGGAACGCGCCGGTGACAGAGACGGGCGGCGGCAATACTAATTCCCAGGGAAAGATGATTCATAGCATTTCTCTAAGCGCCCGAATAGCGTAATGAAATAGCGTCCGGGGACGCATCCCGAAGATAAGATTCCGATCGAGATATGATAGAATATAACAGGCTTCACAGCCCTCCCGACTGATCCCTTCCAGAGAGGCATCCAGGCCATCCTTTCGAATATTCCACTTTGGCTTTCCCCAGAAGTTGCAGCAGGGATATACGCTTCCATCAGCATCAATAAAGACGATGTAATCAGCATGAAAACATTTCGGATATTTATAGCTCCCGGGAACCTCATCCGCGCGGGCCATTCTCTTTTGATACGAAAACGGCCATTCCAGCGCCAGATCGTGGGCCATATCACTGAACTGAATTGGGTAATGCTCGGACTGCAGCTTCTTTATAAGATGAAGAAAATTACGGACCTGATCGTCGGTAATAGTAAGGTGGTGGGTCGGTCCGCCGGCCTTAAGTGGTTCATACTGGAACGAGAGTGAAAAATTGAGGAGAGAACCGGTCCGCCGGGCGGTCTCGGCCAAAAATCGCAGATCCTCCGGCTCGGTCTCCCCGGTTAAAACGGCGTTGATCCGGGTTGCGATGCCATTGGAAGAGCAGAGCTCAATCGCGGATATAATCTTCTCGAAGGTCCCCTCCCCCCTGTTCCGATCATTGATCTTCTTCCGTCCATCAAGACTGATACAGATTGAATCCAGTTTTTTAACCACATCGAATCGCTGCTCAACCAGGATCCCATTTGTGATCAGATCACAGATCATGCCGTTTTTCAGTACCCGGTCGACCAGAATTCCTATATCCTTCCGCATCAGGGGCTCGCCGCCCTGAAGCTGTAACAGGCATGTCCCCCGAGCGGCCAGTTCATCCAATAACTTCAAAAGTTCCTCGGTAGTAAACTCCCTCCAGTTGCGCCGAACCGGGTAGTCTCCATAGCAGTAGTAGCAGTTAAGATTGCAGCGGTTGGTGATTGCCAGATAGACATTAAGCGGCCGCCGCTTATAGAGGAGGTGGCTGATGGCCAGGCTAAACAGCATTTTAGCCCGTTTATATGTTAATTTAAATCTCATTATAAGTTATCGTCTGTGGCGCTAACTTA
>Ga0208905_1000064_pt1 | contig 51499 bp, 68 predicted proteins | sample AntAceMetag02UKS_FD_184776 | JGI IMG/M metagenome (GOLD analysis project Ga0208905, IMG submission 184776) | Saline lake microbial communities from Ace Lake, Antarctica - Antarctic Ace Lake Metagenome 02UKS (SPAdes) (version 2) | ecosystem: Environmental > Aquatic > Non-marine Saline and... | reverse complement strand
TGATGATAATCTATTTGAAATATGGTTAAGTTCTGATATAGGAAATTATCCTAAAGAATTATCAAATGAAGGTTGCAAATGGGAAAAAGTAGAGAAAGAAAATAGTAGCAGTATTGAATTTACTTACAAATATGTATGCAATATTAAAAAAGATTCATAATCATACATTGAAAGATTGTGAAATTATATGTAAATTAAAAAGCTACCCGCTTAGAAAGGAGCTACAAACAGGGTAACAAATACTATCCAAAAAAAAATAATTTAACCTAAAAAGAAAACAAAAAGGAAACTTATTATGTCAAACAATCAAGAATCAGATAAAATTTATTTAGGCTCAATGACACCATCTAATGGTGGTTACGGTGGTTATAAGATAAATATTTGTCTCTCAGATATACCAAAAGATAAAATTGTAGTTGGAAGTAACGGTAAAAAATATTTTACTCTATTTGCAAATGAACTTAAAGAACCAGCAGAAGATAGAACTCATTATTTAGTAGTTAATAAAGCAAAATACGTTCCAAAAGTTCCCGTAGCTGATGAAGAAGATATACCTTTTTGACAAAATAGTAATAAAAAAAAGCCTTTGGAATATAAGCCCAAAGGCTACTTTTTGCACTACAAATAATGTATATCAAGGACTAACTATATGAACACGATGGTTAATGCAGCCCTTGATTTGGCTGAAAGAGGAACACCAGTTTTTCCTTGCTTAGAAAAAGATTTTGGAGAAAAAATCGCTAAATCTCCATACGTTGATCTTAGTAAGGCTTCCATAGATTTTAATACAATTCAAAAATGGTGGGATAGATATCCCAAAGCGATAATAGGTGTCCCAACTGGGCAAGCCTCAGGTCTTACAGTGCTTGATTTAAGCTCATACAGCAACAACGGCACTAATGGTATAGAGACATGGGAAAACATAACAAAAGAGTTTGAGTATAGCCCATATCAAACCAAACAAATACAATCTCCAAGTGGCGGAGTTCATTTATATTATAACTATAATAACAAAATGAAAACTGGCACTAATAAAATTTCAAATGGAATTAATACATTTGGGGATGACGGATACATTATAGTTCCACCTTCAAAATTATCAGGAGGTAGCTATAACATAATTAATGAACTTTTACTAAGAGATGTTCCACCATTTATATCAGACATTTATACTAATCGTATATTAGAAAAAGAGTTAGATATAAGTATTTATTCTAGTTCCGAAAAATCTATTCGGAATATACTTAAAGAAATTTCCCCAAACTGCGACTATGAAAACTGGCGTAGAGTAGGACTTTCATTATTTAACTGGAACCTTGATAAAGGTTTTGATTTATGGAGGCGGTGGAGTAATAAAACAGACGCATCTTCATGTAGGAGATTGTGGACAACATTTGATGAATGCAAAGAAGTAGAAACGCTAGAATATATAATAAAATTAGCACTAAAAGCTAATGCTAGATTTAGTCCCACATTAAACCACGCATCAAGCGTTGTACAATCAAGGACTAAAATTAACTACAAAGAAGTTGGAATAACATTTTTGGAAAATAATTGGACTTTTGATGATGGAGTATATACCCTAAAAAAATGGAACTCTAAATTTTATGGATATAATGAAGGAAAATATATAGAAGTAAATGAGGGAGACCTTAAAGCCGAGGTGATGAGTTATTTACAGGATACCGAAATTAACCCTACATCCGTCATGATAAAAGAAGTTATAACGAATATGGATAGCAACAAGTATGTTCATGTAAGTTCAAATAAAAGACCTCCGTGCCTTCTTAGTTCCAACAAGGAATTAAGCAGTCATAGGTGGATTAATTTTGACAATGGTTTTTTAGATTTAACAGAATATAGAGAATCAGGGACTATTAATATCAGTGAACACTCACCAGACTTTTTTAGCCTTACAAAAATTCCCTATAATTTGGATGAAAAAGCTGAATGCCCTGAATGGGAATCCGCAATGGATTTATATTTAGACGGGAACAAAGAATTGATAAGGCTTGTTCAAATGATTTTTGGATATTGTCTAACCCCTAGCAGAAAATATAATATAATAGTTTTCTTCCATGGAGGTGGAGGAACAGCGAAAAGTACATTACTTGAAGTTTTATCGAAAATAATTGGAAAAGAAAATACAGGATCATTAAACTTAAATGAAATTTCTGGAAGATTTTCAAAAGTTGACTTAACAACAAAATTAATAAATGTTACGTCGGAGTCTGCCGTTAATGGGGATATGAGAATCGATGAGGCAGTTATAAAAACTATGACTGATGGAAGTGCAATTTATGTTGAAGAAAAAAATAAACAAGGTTATTCGGCTGATGTTACAGCCCAACTGTTAATCGCAGCCAATACCTTGCCTACATTTTCAGACAAAACGTCGGGAATGTGGAGAAGATTAGTCATAATACCATTTAACAAGGTTTTATCAGGCACAAGTGATGTTAAAAAAGACTTTTCAAGTTACATCATAGAAAAAGAAGCTCCTGGTATAATTATGTGGATGTTGAAAGGTGCTAGAATGCTATCAAATTATAAAGAATTTCCTATTCCAGATAAAGCTAAAAAGTTAGTTGTAGAGTTAAGACAAGAAAGTGATGAAGAAAGGACATTCCTATTATCTTATTATGAAGAAGTTGAGGGTAGTATAGTATTCTGCAATGATATTTACGATAAGTATAAAGAAAACACGCATGTTCAAGATAACTCATACATTATAGGTTCAAGAAGATTCCAGAACATAGTAAAAACCACTTTTGTAAATGCGTATCGATCAGAGAAAAGAGTTTATCGGAAAGGAAAATTATTAAGTTATACATTCAAAAATTTAAGATTAAAGAATGAATTAACTATTGAAAGTGAAAATTGCAATGAAGATTGTTAAAGCAAAAAAAGACTTTAACGAGAAAAAGCAATTGATGTTCTGGATAAGAACTATTGATAAATCCTACAAAAACAATAAAAGATTATTTAGTGTTAATTCACTATCATAACTTTTATACTGTAAAAGCAAAATTTCCTAATTACTATCAATTAGGAAAAATTAGTAATATTTTTATCATTATAGCCAAAAAAAAACTACTATCATAAAGAATATCATAAAAAAAAAGATTATCATAACGGAAGTTTTTAAAAAAAGTTGTAACTATGTCTTTTCAAAGCTAAAATATAACTTTATAACTTATTACTATCATACCTATCATATAATCAAGTCTAAGTCAGGCTGTATATAAGGCATGGTCGCTGTTTATTTTATTAAAATAAAAAAATGCTACCCCCCCCCCTTATATAGGGGGTGAGTAGGCCCCGTTTTAAGTGATCTAGGTGATAGTGTTTTTATAAACTTGATATTTCATAATCGACTTTTAGCCTCAAAAAGTGCTTTAAAAGTGCCTTAAAAGGTCAAAAATCGACTTTCAAAAAAAGTGCTTTAAAAGTGCCTTAAAAGGTCAAAAATCGACTTTTAGCCTCAAAAAGTGCTTTAAAAGTGCCTTAAAAGGTCAAAAATCGACTTTCAAAAAAAGTGGGTTTGTTTTTTTTTATAAATAAATAGAACCGATTGCTTTTTAAGGCTAAAAATAGTATATTAAACGTGCCTAGACGGAAGAAGCTCGATAACTTTGATATTTTTATAATTATAAAGATTTTTAAATCCCGACCTCCTTTATTAGGCAAAATGAAAAACTAAGTGATAGTGAACCATAAAAGGAAGGATAAAGTTACATGGAAAATAATAAAAAACTCTATTCTAAACATATTGGATTGAGGTTTAAAAAAACTAACATAGGAGTAAAATTTGAAGACGGAGTTTCCTATAACAATCGGGAAATGCGTATGTTGCAGGATAAGAAGAAAACTTCTTACAAAGTTATACATGAAATTAAGAAAATGTTTAAAGGTGTAATTTTAAAATAAACTACAAACAAAAGGGGAAAAAATGGAAGCCGTAAAAATAAAAGAAATATTAAATCTTCATAATCTTTATAATAAAACAAAAGGGAAAAAAGGTAAGCTTGCTGATTTCAGTAATCTCGATTTAAGAAATGCAAATTTCAGTAATGCTGATTGCACTTCTGCTGATTTCAGATATGCTGATTGTAGAAATGCAAATTTCAGTAATGCTGATTGTAGAAATGCAGATTTCAGTAATGCTAATTTCAGTAATGCTGATTTCAGTAATACTGATTTCAGTAATGCTAATTTCAGTAATGCTAATTTCAGTAATGCTGATTGCACTTTTGCTGATTTCAGATATGCTGATTGTAGATATGCAGATTTCAGTAATGCTGATTGTAGATATGCTGATTGCACTTCTGCTGATTTCAGTAATGCTGAAACAACAAACGTTGAAACAAACAAACAAAGGAGTCTGTAAAATGAAATATGAAGAAATTTCACACGAAAAGCATGAGAATATGGCTAAAGAATTTGCCTCATTGCTAAAAAGTTTGTCTTCTATACAAGACGAAATACATTTAAAATTTAAGAGCTATACCAGGGAATATACAGCAATCGACACTGTATTAAGGAAGGCAAGAGCTGTTGAAGGTATGATGCAAGAAAACTGGGAGGATAGTCATTGTAATTTAAGAAGAGGCGATCCTTTGGAGAAAGAAATTAATCCATATATATTAAAGGGGGAAGACAATGCAGATATGTAATAAGTCAAAAATATGTTCTTTTTCTTCATGTAATCATATCATTCCCCATAAAGAAGATAGTAGTTGTGATCTTCCATGTAGTTTGCATCCTGAGTCTAAATGTATAGAATGCAAAGAGGAAAAAAATAATGAGCAAGGTAATATGCGAAAAGTATAAAACTTGCACTAGCAACTGTGAGCATAAAATTCTTCATAGGCTTAAAGATTCATGTTTTAAACCCTGTGCTGCTCATGGAAATACAAAATGCAAACTTGTTGAATATAAAAAAGAAAATGATTTAGATTGGCTGTCAACAAAAACAAACAAAGGAACAGAATGAAAAACACATTAAAATTAGTCGGTGTAGAATGCAAAGACAAAATATATTTTAAAAATATTGATGGATATGGAATCTCGCTTAAAGATATTATTGTAAATGGAGAAAAAGTAAAAAGTACATTTCAACTTAATTGGTACTCTACAATTTCTATACCTGAAACAGTACAAAGATATGACAAACAAGAAAGTATTAATAAGAGATATGAATTAATTGATGAAAAATTTAAATGCGATGATATACCACTGGTAATTCCCGAGGAAGATTTTGTTTATGAGGAGGATGATTATGAGGAAGTTGTTTTTCCAAAATATGCACAATATAAATCGCTATACAAGTATTCAGAAGATGTCCAGCCTGATATATTAATTGATATTAAATATGAGTATGAGACTATACTAACACTGGACAGAATTAGTGAGCCAAAAAAGTTTAATTATCCTGTTTATAGAAAAAAAAACTAGAAGTAGGACACAGTATAACTATGTCAGATGTGAAGCATCAACTTATTGATCAAATTGTATTTCCAGATATTATATTACACGAAAAGCCATCAAGCTTAAATGCTCAACAATCATTCGATGTTATTCGAGCATACATCAAGCAGAATATTGATTACAATTATGCGGAAATTAGTTCAGATTATGATTTTTGCATGACTGTGCGGAAAAAAATACTAACGAGTAAAAATAATTTAGCTTTATCTAGGACTGTAGATATATTTAATATGTGTCCAAAAGAGTATCAAGATTATGATATTGTCCATACATTCATTTGTAAAAATCAGAATAAATTGAAGAAAAGTATTGATAAATATTGTAAGAGATTAATTTCACTAATTAATGAACCAGTAATAGATTGTGAGCATTGTGGAGGTCGTGGTGTAACAGTTGAATTCATTACCGAAAAAAAATTAAAGGTAAAAAATAAAAAATAGAGGGTCTAAAAATGAGCTTTACTATAATTAGAGATTCTAGGGAACAGTTAGGATATAGATTTAAAGACTATGATTGCAAAGTAATGGATGATAGTCTTACCACTGGCGATTATTCAATCTTACACCTCAGAGACTATATTACAGTGGAGCGAAAAGAACTTTCTGATTTTATATCAATAGTTACTACAGGCAGAAAACGTTTTAGTGCAGAAATGCACCGTATGCAATCATACAAGGGCAAGGCAGTAGTAATTGAATCTGATATACAAGATATTGTTACACACAACTACAGAAGCAAAGTTGCTCCAAACGCAGTATTATCCAGCCTTGCAAGCTGGACTACTATGTATGGAGTACCATTTATATTTGCTGGAACGAAAGATAATGCTGAAAGGATTACATTTTATATTCTTTTGAACTTCTATAAAAGGATGCAAAGATTTTGTGAACAGCTTATCATTAATGAATTTAAAGGAAAGTAGGGAAAAAATGAATTATGTTTGTATAGATGTAGAAACTGCTAGACATTCAAAAGAAAGTCTATGCTCAATAGGTCTATGTATAGTAGAAAATGGTAAGATAGTAGATGAATATTATAAACTAATAAAGCCTCCTGGTAATAAATATCATTATATCCATACAAAAATACATGGTCTTAGTGCCAGTGATACAAAGGACAGTCCAACATTTAAAGAGGCATGGCACGAAATAGAACCATTATTGAAGGGCAATGTATTAATTGCACATAATGTAAATTTTGATAAATCATGTTTAAAGGCTACAATGGAATATTATGGAATAAACTATAATAATTTAGGTGTAGAACATAAATGGAAATGTAGCTGGAAACTTGCAAAGGTTAAGGGATATTTCCCTGCAAATTTAAAGGCTCTTTCCAAGAGATTTGGAATAAGCACAGAAGGGCATCATAATGCAAGCTGTGATGCTAGGATGTGTGCAAAAATATATATGGCTATGACAAAAAGATAAAGAAAAGGAGTAGGGAAGCAACGCCCTACTCCTATATCCACACTACAAACAAGTAAAAAGGAAAGTCTGTCAAGAATATATAATAGCACAAAAAATAAGATTATAAAGAATAAGATTGTTTATTTGTGTATAAAAATGATGGATTACTTAATTAATAAAATATATGGAGTAATTATGAATAATTACGATCAATGTCAACTTATATACGATGAAAAGCTTTCTCCTGATTACTATCAATATGAAGTAGATATTGAGGATATAAAAATGTGCGAGTATTCGGATAAACCATGTAATGGCTGTGGTAAATGCCAAGAATTATATGAGGATTAACAACAAAATAAAGGAAGAGAAAAATGAACAGACAAGGCGATTGTGGCGGAACACCTAAACGTGATGGAAGTGGTGGCGGAACTGGTAATCGAAATACACCGAATCAACCTATCCAGGATAGAGCGATTGATTTAACGAGAGTTTATAGGAGTACGGTAGAAGGTTCGGGAACAATTAACCCCTTGATTGATAAAATAAAATAGTATTAATAAAGCTCTTGCGTAAAGCAGGAGTTTTTGCTATCAACAAAAAAAGGAAATTTGATAATGGTAATATGCAAAAATCATGAGAAATGTAATGTTGAAGAATGTCCCCATAGAACTCGGCATATAGAAAGTTGGGCTTGTTCCCACATGGAATGTCAAAACGGGAAATATATATGTATTGAATATTTAACAGTGCCAAAAAATGTTAAAAAAAATAAAGAGTATATAAAAAAATTAGAACACAATTTAGAACATGAAATTAAAACAAATATAAAGCTAAAGGAAATAATCAATGCCTACAAAAATGATAAAACAGATTAAATGTGTAGCTTGCGATAAGTTTTATATTGAGACAATTTTTATGCCACTAGACCAACAAATAATTATAAGTTCATGTCCAAACTGCGGATATTCGTCCAGGTTTATTTATAATGCTTTCCTGGAAGAAATATCGTAATATATAATCCCTGCTTTAAATAGCAGGGTTTTTTTTATTAAAACGTGTGTGTTATCCCATATATTTCTGCTATTGAAATACGGGTTCCTTCTACTCCTATATACGAGTTAAGTATAGTTTTAGTTGCATTTATACTTTTGAGATACATGCCAAGGTCTCTATTTGCATCTTCGCCACCATTATTAATTAATCCTATCTTCTTAATTAAAAGTAAACTTACTGGAATAATTACACTTGTATATGTTACAGTAGCTACATCTAGGCTTGGACGAAAGTTAACAAGGATTTGATTAAAATTAGTTACATTTTGACTTAGTGTTATTGTTGTAGCTGTGTTTACATTACCAGTCCATAATGAAGTATAAGCCGTTGTTATTACTTTTGAAAATGCTTTAAGTTTTTTTGGAGTTACTGCCCTAGTATCATCTGTTCCAGTATTTGTTTCAGTCTGAGTTGCTAATTCTATTATTCCCTTTACTGTTTCAGATGAATTTGGGATAGTAGACCACGCAGGATTTGCACCAGTGCCTAAAGTCTTTAAAAATTTTCCAGTAGTTCCAGCAGATAATACTACCCATACTGTGCCATTATGATAAGCAATATCACCTTGAACACCGGAGGCAGGAAGTTCCCTTGCTGAGTCCCATGCAGGATTTGCACCAGCTCCTAGAGTTTTCAGAAATTTTCCAGTAGTTCCAGCAACTAATGATTTCCACGAATATCCATTATTGTATGCTATATCTCCCTGTATTCCAACTGGCATACACTGGGAAGCTCGCCATTTTAAATTAGCAACATCTGCAATAAGGATAACAGTGTTATTAGTATATAGTCTTGAGCACTCTGTGGTCTCAGTTCCGTTTGGGGTTATTGTCATATAACCTACACCAATATTTTTTAATATATACCACAATCCATTGGCAACTGCTGGTAAAGTAAATATTTTATTAGTTGCTGAATTTAATATAAATAATTTCCCCCTATTGGCAGAGGATATAGTATGTGAACCTGTTTTTACTAATGCTTTAACGGAAGCACTAGATGCAATTCCAGTTAAATTAGCTGTAATAGTACCTGCTGAAAAGTTTCCGCTTCCATCTCGCTTAACTACAGTACTAGGAGTGTTTACTGATGTACCAATATTTAGACCGAAATATGTCGAAAGAGCTGAAAGGCTAATTTTCTTACTATCTGAAACTAAGTCGCCATCTATTTCTGTAGCAATTACAGTGCTTGATGAAGCTGTTCCAGTAATTAATTGCTGTATTCGTAAGCTCAAAATAACCTCCCTTTATGAATAGATATAAGTTTCTCTTAATGAGGCTTTGAAGATATGACTTGTGAGACCAGTTGGATAAGTAACCGATAAAGTCTGTGCTGATGATGCTGATTGATCCATTCTCATTATAGCCCATGTAGAATCGGTTGTTTCTGATCCAGCGACAGCATCGCATATATAGCTTATGTCGGCATCTACACTATCAGTGAACACTAATACTTTTTCTCCTGAGTATGCCATAAAATCTCCTTTTTTATTATATATATATAATAGTTCTATTATAGATAAATGCAATTAATTTCGATTTATGCCTATGCTTTATCTGTTGCCCTTTTTGATCTACATCTCTCGCTATGTTCTAATATCATATTATGAGTTTCACATTTTATTCTTTCAATAGGAACTATACAAGTTGATATTATTTGTATTTCTTTTTTTATGTCTAGTAAGATCTTCATTAAAAATGCTGACGCAGAAGCCATTATTACCACCACTGTTATTAATACAGTGAGCCATTCGCTATTTGTCATTGGGTAGACCTTTATTATTTGTGGTTATTCTTGAACCTACATTTCCCGTACCATTAAAAATAGAAATATCTTTATAAACTGTATCAATTAAAGTTGACGCACCAGGCGGACTACTGGTGTATTTTTTTACTATGTATCCAAACTTTAAAGACATTAAAGCTGATGAAACATACATACTAGGCATTTCGATAATAAATCCTATTACTTTTGTTTCTGAGGCAATAGCTTTATTCTTTAAATCAACTATACCACAAGAAGCAAGGAATAATAATATTATGATTAACAGAAATATATAAATGTATTTCTTAGCCATAACTTGGACCTTTAAAATAAGATCCTCTTTTATAATATAATCCAAATTGATTTTTTTTCTGCATTATTTGAACAAGATTTTCATGTGTGATCTTTTTTACATCTTCAATGCTTTCTTCTGAGTTATTATCCCATACCTTTCCACCGACAGCTTTTACAGCAAGCCATGCACTATTACGCTTAAACCAGTTCATTCCATCAAGCTTTAGACTTAAAAGCAAGTTCCAGTCACTCACGCTTCTTCTATAGATCTGAATAGAATATAGAAAGTCATGTGTTAAATAACTTCCACTATTTGCACCAGCTTTGTCAAAAAAAGATTGTGCAAAATCAGGTATTGATCCATAGTCAGTGATTAGCCCAGCAGGTACTAAAATTTGTGTTCCGCTCGCAATCATGGTAGAGATAAAAGGCTTTTGTAAAATATAAAAGTCTTCTGAGATCTGTTTAGTGTCGGGGTATTTATCAGCACCGCAATATAAAAATCTCATGAAGACCTCCTGTTTTTTTTACTGGTATACTACCAAGAATTATTTGTATTTGTTGCAGAGAAAGCTGGAATAAAATAGTCAACTCCTCCAATTGTTACTTTTATTGCTGCATCTGAGGAAGCTGTACTTGTTTTGGCATAGTCTGCATCTGTTGTTCTTGCCTCTGCTCCGTCTGCTAGTGCAAATAGATTAGTTACAGTTTGATTTTCTAAGTAGAAAGCGTTTGTTACAGCTCCGCCACTTAATGCCATACCGTTGGTAAAATCGCCATAAATTACAGAAGCATACTTAATGGTTCCAGTATTACTAGCATGAACATGACCTGAAAATACAGCATATTCTCCACCAGCCGTAACTTCTGATAATGTTTTTAGCCATACACTAAGACCAACATTTTCCCCGCCGTCATGAACTACTGTATCATCTGCATCGTAATTTTTAACGGTTAGACCAGCATTGGTTCCACTATATGAAAGGCCTGACCCACCGATACATTTTATTATATGTCCAACACTTGCTCCTGCATCTATAGTAACATCAACATTAAGTTGACCAGTATTACCTAAAACAACAGGCTGTCCAGCAATAGCTGATCCTGAGAAATCAACTGTAGAGCATGATATTTCATTTGATTTTGAACTTTTGAAACCCATAATTAACCCCCTAGTTGTGTGCCACTAATAAAAACAGTTACCTTTGAAGCTGTATCTGTATTACCTGTCATTTTATAGGCAAAGGTAATATACATGCCTGCTTCATTTCCTCCATTGGTTAAATCCCATACAAAAGTTTCATTTGAAGCAATAGATCTGTTGAAGATCATAAATTCATTTGTTCCGTCATGCAAGTTAATTTCAACATTTTCTGCTGTGGTGTTAATGTTGTGGAGTACAATTTGCTCGATAACTCCATCAAAACCTATAGCAAACAAATCTGCTTTTGTATCTGCTAACTGACCAAACGTGAGAATTTCTTTTGTTGACATGTTCGTCTCCTTATTAATTTAACGTTATATTTTTTATCAACTAACAATAAACCAATTTAAACCATCGGTTCTTAAAACTGCGTATGAATAATCACTATTCAATTCAAGGGTATCAACTCCATCAATTTTTTCTGTTCCACCAGTACTTATTGTAATTGCATTTGTACCAGCATTTCCAGCAGTATCTTTAATGGTAATTTCTCTACCCAAAATCATTTGAGATGTAGGTATTGTTATTTCGCAAGTTCCAGTGGCAGTATAAGACACTCCAAGTGTATCGTCTGCTAAAAGTAAGCTGTAAGTAGAACTATCGACATCAGTAAAAGCACTGGGCCCACTTAATGTAGAGCTAGTCTGTAAGCATCCATCGCACGGAGAGTTAACATATGTATAAGTCCCACCTGCATTTGTAAATCCATCGGCAGAAACAATATCATCAAACTGGCTAATTGCTGTTGTCCTTATATCATCTATTACAAGATAATATGAAAAGTTTGCTCCGCCTACTGTAGTTCCGTCAGCAACTGCATGGAAATGGTTGTACATACTCCTAACACTGAGCAAAGATCCACTTTTAGTTCCTATTTTTACACAAGTAGCATTGAACGGTGTTCCTACATTGTTTCCATTATTAGTAACGTGTATTACATTTCTGTAAATCTCTGGAGTTCCAGCTCCATCATCTATATGCAATCCGTATGTAGATATTGCAGAGCTATCGGTAACATCTAATGTGGAATTTTGAATAAGAAGTTCGCCACTTATTGAATTATCTCTAATTCCAGCGGTATGCACTGCCGATCCACTTGCTGTAACTTGTATTTCAACCTTATCTATGGTTAAAAAACTATCCTCTTCTATTAGTATAGCTTTTTTACCATTGCCACCTCTATTTCCAGTATTGCTGTAACTAATAGATCCATCTACTATTTTAACAATTCCATTTCCTTGAACTGCAACCATACCTGAGCCAGTAATATCATCTGTAGTTGATGCTTCAATGTGGCAATGTTTGAAATTACAACTATTTGATCCTGGTGTCGAAGGTATTCCTCCATCAATAGTGCTATATCCTGCTCCTGCTCCTAATGTCATAACCATTTTTATATCTTTAACGATACAGCCCATAAATGTTCCATAGTTACAGATAGTGGAAGACTTAGTAATCAGTACAGTTTTAGGAGAGACGTTCTGAGAAGCTACGACATATTGATTATTTGCAGTGAAATTAATAGTATCATCCGCATAAGTTCCAGGATATACCACAAACATAGTATTAGCCTGAGGTACACCTGTTCCGCCACTATTATCTAAAGCATCTTGTATAGTAGTAAAGTCTGCACCACTAGAAGAAATTGTAACAGTATTTGCGGGCGATGCAATAGAAGCGGCAGTAATTGCATCACTTACTGTATTAGTAGCGTCAACATATATTTTATCGGCAGTTAAGGCATCTGCATCCGAATAATCTAATTTAATTGAATTACTATATACTTTTGGCATTACTGTGCTTCCTATTTTAAATAGATTTTATTTTACATCTAATGGCAAATCACTTTGAATAACATTATCAGATTTATCATTAATTATAGTTGGCTCATTCTCTCTAGCTTGATCTTTTAATTTATTAACTAAAGCTTCAAAGTTTCCACTCCATTTTTTTAATCCAATATGACTACAGGTAATGGTCGGGTCTAAGTTTATATCAAATCCACCATCTCTTAACTTATCCGATACTACAATGTCTTCGCTTAAAAGTTCGCCATTTTCTAAGATAACATCATATATCCATCTCTTAGATATTTTATTTTCCGTGTATTCCTTTGAACTATCCCATAAGAAATCAATAGCTTTCTTTGACATGCGTAAAAATCCTGTACCTATACATTCAACTTGCATAAGCCCAGCTTTATCTTTAACAAACATTTCTTCTTTAGCTTTGATGTTATATGACTCGTAATCGGATTTTTTTACAACTGCTCCTCCTACTACATCAACATTATACTTCAAGAGTTTAAGTAAATCTTCTGGACTCCATTCCTGATCGGCATCACAAAAGATAGCATCTGAAATATCGCTATCATGTATAAGTGTCATTAAATCATTTCTTGCTCTCTGTATTAGTGCATCACATGAAACCATTATAGGTATTAATTCTATACCTCTACTAGCACATGCAATAATAGAATTGGATAGTGAAATCGCATATTCACAATTTACTTTGCCATCTAGTGCAGGAGTTAAAAACGCTACTTTTCTCATGTTTTTTCTTTCTGTTTGTATTAATCTTAGACTTTACCTTGTAATCCTTACCTTACTATTGATTACAATTGCGGTATTTTCAACCGCATTTTCTGTTGTAGTATCATTTAAATTTCTTCAACAACTTCTCCTTCAACTGGAAGAGTCCTAGATAAAACATTTTGAATAACTATCGCCTCCTCTTTTGAGGCATATTCAGTAAGCTCTACTTCTCTATCTGCAACAGAAATATGGGCTAGAAATACACCATCTTCCATTAGATTCACAAATTCAGTTAATAGAACTTTTCCTGCTTGTGTGATAACAACTTTTTCTATTACAGTTTCTTTTGTTAGTGCCATTTTTTATTCTCCTTTGATTAAATACCCCATTTTTTGAATAGATATGATTCATTTAGTCTGATATTTCTTGTTGAAAGAGCAGTATTGTATATAATTATTTCTGAAATTTCACCCTTCCATGGAAAGGAATAGGTTATACTTGGAGATATAACATAATTGCCTGATGAATAAGTAGTAGCTACTAAGTTATTACTATTATCAGTACCATTGAGCCACATATTTCTGTCAACGCCAACATCTTTTCTATATGAAATTACATTATAAGGAATAGATTTAGTGTATCCTTGCCAATCTATATTTGTCGCAGATACAGAACTCCCACTGTTATAAATACCAACCGAACCACTCGCCCAAGTACTCCTTTCAATTACCATGCCAGTTTCGTATGCAGGCATAAGAGCAAATATGACAATTTCCTGATTTATTGCGGATGCTGGCTCGCTACTAGAAACAACAAATATAGTTTGAGACGATAGATGCAACCCTAAATTACTACCATCAAGAGAATCATCAACCCCATCAAAAAGCACAGAGTTCAAACCATTTTGAGCATTAATTTTATACTCAGGCTGATTAGCTTCTACAGTCATAGAGGCATCATTCCCCAAACCTGATTTATCCGCCCAAGTGCTTACATTTGAACCATTCAAGGTTATCGTATCAGAGTCCGAAGCATCAAGCCATAATGTTAGACCTGCTATTTGGTTAGGCTTAAAAGCCCAACTTCTAGGCATTCTATTAATCATTTATTACACCTCGTATATTAAGAGTTCTGAAACAGTCATTAATTCAAGCAAATCTTTATCGTCTCTAGCTTGAACAATCATTTCTTCTTTTAATGCCCCCCTTGCCAAGAACATCACGATAAATTCCTCGTAGGTAAAACTATGCCTAATGTCATCTATGTCCCACCACTTGAAATCTTCAGGGACTACCCCTAAAATATTAAACATTTGAACTGACTCTTTTAGTAAGTTCATGCTTTCTTTATCCCCAGCATAAACTACCCCAGAAGCTACTGGATATTCAAAATTGGAATAGGTTAAGTTATTATATTTTTTTGTGATATTAGGAGTTATGTTAGCAATTAATTGCTCCTTGCTTAGTGGTGTTGGTGCAATATAACTTATTTCCTCGGGTACATTACCGCTTTCCAGCCAGTCAAGATAAAGAGGTTTATCTGCATTTATATACTTCTGAAATTTATTATTATAAAAATACCCGATCTTAAAATTATTCTCTTCGTCTATAAAATATTTTTTAAAGCTATTCATAATTATTCCTCCACAAAGATACATGAAGTTGTTAGATCAGAAGCATCCCCAGTTCCACCAGCTACAGGACAATGTATTTCCATTGACCCTCCATTGTTTATGCCGTAGTTAGCAGTATTGATTGCGACCGCTGGATTGTCAACCCATGTTGCTGTAGCTCCTAATTGTATGCCGTTATTGCTATCATTACTTGAAACATCAGCACTATTTATTCTAACATTTATTTTTGGTTCCGTACCTGTATCTACTGTTTTTTGAACTGCTGAGAAATTAACTAGGTATGCCTTTTTACCTTTCCAGGTGAAATATGAGTTCATATCATTGCTAAGAAGTGCAGTATCTATGGCATCCCCATACACCCCAGCTATGAAAAAATCTAGTTGGATAGGACTTCTTGTATCATCATAATATAGTGCCGTTAAATCTCCGTCGTCTACCTCAAGCGGTGCTCCATTTATTGTTAGTAGGCTACTTGTTATTGCAGTACATATAGCATAATATGTACCTGGATTTGTAGCAGTTCCCCCCAGAGTAAATTTAATCGGTGTACCAATCTTTACATTAGACGTTTGGTCCGTAACCATAGTTACGGTGCTTTCACTAACTGGGTCATCGTTAAAATCTGTGTCAATAATAAGCTTAACCCAATTTCCACCTTTTACTCCTCCGTCAGTAAGAGTTATATTTCCAAGTCCAATATTTACATTTCCAGTATCTCCTTCAACCACTAGAGCATTCGTATTAACCGTAAAATCATCACCAGCGTCTGTGTGTGTGGTAACGTTTACTCCGCCTGTTGTATTGCTAATCAATAGTGAAGCCTGTGCAGAAGTTAGGCCTTTAGCTGTAGTACCTATGACCAAGTTGCCCTTGGTTACTTCACAATTACTATTGTAGTCAATTATAAAATGCTTGATAGAATTGGTGTAAAAATTAATATCACTTAAAGTTTTAGTCCCCGCGTATAGCTCTAACTGACCAGCTGCTCCATGGTCGTCCCCATACAAATCAACATGTGCCCCTCTTGCATTAATTGTAAATGACCCATTTGTAGCAGTACTCTTATATCCAATTATATGAGCGAGAGAAACAGATTCATTAAAAAACAAATCATTTCCTACAACAGTATCTCCCGTATCTCCCTCTACTATTAAATCAGTAGCATTGACCGTGAAATCATCACCAGCGTCTGTGTGTGTGGTAACGTTTACTCCGCCTGTTGTATTGCTAATCAATAGTGAAGCCTGAGCCGAGGTTAGACCTTTGCCAGTAGTACTGATTATAACATCGCCAGAAGCAACTGTAAAGTCGCCACCAGCTATGATAGTATTTGTTTGAGTCGTTCTTCCAATAACTGTAGTATTAGAGCCTGCACCAACAGCATTTCCTCCGATAACTATTGAATTGCTATCAGTTGCTGTATCAGTCGCTGCATTATTACCAATTAAAGTGTTGTAAGTACCTGTTGTTATACTCGATCCAGCACTACAGCCAACTGCTGTATTATCCGATGTGTTTGAATGGTGTAATGCCCCTGATCCAATAGCCGTCTGTCTAAGACCTGATATATTAGTACATAAAGCATAGCCCCCAAAAGCTACATTATCATTGCCGTCAACATTTGAAGTAAGGGAAAAATGACCAATAGCTGTATTTTCTTTTCCAGTTGTATTTACAGCTAAAGCATCTATACCTATAGCTATATTCCTATATCCAGTCGTATTACTGGCAAAGCTTCCAACTCCAAAGACTAAATTTGTATCAACTGATCCAGCCCCAATCCCAATACTAAGTCTTACAGGTGTATTCCCAACAGCTACATTCATATTGTAGCCATTAAATTCTACTGCACCCTGGACTAAAGTAGTTAAATTTGTACCATTTGCCATTTGAAATGCTGGCAAAGAAGATGTTCCAGCTCCTAATACAATTCCCTTAGAGAATGTCTGTGCTGATACAGAAGCACCAGTAACAGTTCCCTCGGCGACTAATAATTGTGTAAGAGGAAGTTGTAGAGTATCTCCCGAACTGCCAGCTGGGGGATCTACAGCTAAAACATAAGATGTATCAATAGAGCCTACTGCGTTTAAGAGATTTATTCTAGTGTATGCCATATCGGATACTCCTATTTAAGATTCTATAAATGTTATTATTATAATATCATCGGTAGTGATTATTTCGCTTAGTCCTGTTCCAGCACCATTATTATTGAAGTGTAGCTGATTTGTTGATAGTATTTCAAAATCAGCAGTAACACCAGTTGCACCTATTAGTGCTTTATTAAATTGTGCTATGCCACCATGAATCCGTACTGAAACAGTCGAAGCGGAAGGAGCTATACCAACTTCAAAATATCCTGAGGCAGTTTCTCCCGCTGTAATTTTATGTACTGTAGGAACTGAAAATGTTGCTGGAACTTCACATCCCTGTCTTAGCCATCTTCCAGGTCCAGTAGCAGGTTGGATTACATAATAAGCATCAGCAGTTTTTGATGAAGCTCTATCTAGCTGAAATATTGCGTTTTGATCTACGACATTACAAAGAACACCGCTTGGAAAAGCACTATCTGTAGTAACATCAAGGGCAGTTATACTTGCAATATCAGCTTGTGGTTCATATATATTATTATTATATACTGTTTCAGATTCAGACAATATAAGTTTTCCTGAATCGTAAATATAGAAGTAATATAAATCGGCTATAACCATTCCCGTAACAATAGGATTGCCAAGTCTATCGTATACATCTATTCCAGATAATGCACCAATAAATTTAAAAGTATCACCTGTTGTAAATAGAGTATCTAATTTAATAGCGTATGTAATATTAGATTGCAATTTCGTATCAATATCAAATACAGTTCCTGTAAGAGAACCAAGCGACATAATAAGAGTCCCAGCAGGGGAAATCGTAGGCAAGACTAAAAAGTTCTTTTCAAATAGTGCGTTTGGCTGATAATAAAGACTTGTTGACATGGCTATCCCCTAAATTATGTATTATAATTGTATACACAATATGCGTCTGTACTTATAGAATATACACCTGCTACCTCAGTAATAACAAACATTGGAAGCAATAAATTATCATCTAATACTTGTGTTAGCGTTTTAGCTTTATATTCAAGCGTATTAGTAATATCATAGGTGTATGTATCCCATTGCGTTATTACTGCACTAGCACATACATATTTTGTTGTTGAATTGGTTACTGTTATTGTTAATCGTTCAGCGGTACTTTCAGAAAAAATAAGTGCATCAGCAGTATTTCCAACAGCTCTATTTGAAAATCTAAGTTTACCAGCCGTAATATCAAATACATTTGTAGTTCCAACTTGTCCGAATCCGCTAGCTACAGTTCCCATACCTGAGCAAATACATGGAGATTCAGGAAAATAATATGATATAATCTTAGATAAATTATATGTATTATATTTCATGTTGTTTTCATTGACATTTTCTAATGTCTGCCAGTCTTGGAGTCTGTATGCCATATTTGCCCCTATAAGCTAGAAATTAAATTTTTCAGTGTAGAATTATTTTCAACATACGCTTCTCTGAGTATTGAGCTTGATTCAAATCTAATATAAGAATAGCTATCAAATGAATATTGCTCCTGCAAATATAAAAAATAAACATCTACAGAAGTATCAACGTATTGTCTAACATACATATATTGTTTTCCGTTTTCAACTCGGAAGTATGTAGATTCATTGTTACTTGAATTATAATTTGCCACTAAGGCATTATTTTCTGGACTAATAGTAATAGGAACTGTATCTATAGTTACTTGAAATTTTCCACCGCCTGGATCAAATGTAGCTGTTTTAAAAAGTTCTGAAACCCCACTATATTGAAATGCGGCATCTTCTTCTATTCCAGCACTTTTAAAAGTTAGTAGTTCCTCTACTTCGGTAAAAGTTGCACTAAACTCAGTTATGTTACCATAAGATTTGGATGATGTTTTTCCTAATGCCTCAGATAGAACATCTTTATCGTATGCAATACAAGCGACATCATTTTGTCTTTTATCTCCTAGATATGTTTCGTCTATATCATACATAGCAAAATAATCTGTTAGGAAATTAAAGTATACATTTACAAAATATGTAGGATTAATTATTTTTCTGCAAAACAATGTTAATTCTTCTGCAAATCCCGAAGGTAAATTTACACCAGTTGACGAGTCTTCAAGCACTAGATTTTCATAAAATCCAAGTATTCCAGATGCACTGCTGTTTTGCACTAAAATATTATTGTCGTCATTATTTCCAACAAATACATAAACATTTACTTCATTATGCTCAGAAAAAATCCCACCGTTGATCATTCTATATCCCATGCTGTTGAGACCAACTATAAAAGATTGATGAGGATAGAACCTGTTATCAGTTACAAATACATAGAATTGTAGACCAAGCCTGAGATAAATATATTTGCTTATATTGAATGCAAGCCAGTAAGGATTGTTGCTATTGTTTGTGTTTATTTGATAAATATGTTCAAGTAATCCACCATAATCAGTATTTTCTTGTCTAAATAATGAATGTGTTCCCATTGTGGGAACTTCCCATCTAGGATCACCACTTGACGGATAAAGTTCATTTGTTATTTCCTGATAGTTTTTATAAACTGGTGTAGTGGTTAATTGAGTTTCTTCAAAAAATGGAAATGTAGATGTTGCAGTTTTTTCTACCTGGTATTTATATAGCTCTGTTAGAACTGTGCTAGAGGCTGAATCTTCTATTTTTGTATAGCTATCTACAGCAGTACTGTAAACAGACGGAGGCATGTATTGTTCAAAAGCATTTACTATATCTATATTTCTTAAAATATTAATAGGCATGTGAACAGTAAAATAAAAGTATTGCGTTACAGTAACAGAGGCTACAGTAATATAGGTTGCAGTAAAATTCACACTCTCTATTTTTGAAGAGTTTACAGTAAACGTATTACCATTAAATATAACTCCATCGGGAGAAGTTGCCACTATAACAGTTGTACTGGTTACATCTGTAAGAACATAGTCTGCATCAATATATCCAACCTGGAAACGTATAGTAGTATTTACTAAAGTTTCATCCAAAAGATACAACTGTAGTGTACTAGGAGTAAGAGGACTAAGACTATAATCTATTGACATTGACATTATGGCTGTGCCTGGTTAAATATTGTAATTGCATTGTCTACATCTATATCATATACTACATCTGCCGTAAAATATTCAGATGTAGGTTCAATTATAAGAGTTCCATCGGTAGTATTTGGAAGTAATATATAATAGCTTGCTGTAGTTCCTTCCATGTATCTTATAAATAATCCTGTAAGTATTGAAATATAAGTTCCCTGTACTGTGTTTCTATTATTTAGTGCTGTAAGTACAGCATTTTCAATTTGGCTAACAGGTATATATTTATTTGAATACGATGTTGTAATAGCTACAGTTTGTCCAGTTATAGGAGTTGAAATTATACTGCGTCTTATTTCCCTTTGTATTAGCTCCCTAACGGTTTTTGTACCGCCTTCGTTTTCTGGAAAATTTATAACAGTGTCAAGAGTAAGTCCAGCCGTAAGTGAAACATATACTTCAAGTATTCCTGTATCTGTACCATTAAAAAGATATGTACTACCAGTAATAACAATAGGATTTGCATTGACTCCCTTTACTATATCTATATAATCCTGGACAGTAGAAATTATATCAGTACTTAATCTTCTATCTATAGGATAAGGTGTCTCAGCGTAACTATTGTCGTTATCCCCATCAATATAATAATCAGGATTCGTCGAACCGCCAAGGATGATTGGAAATAAAATAGCAGTAGTGTTAGCTGTTGGCTCTTCCGTACTTTTGATTGTAAAGGCTTGGGTAACGTCGTCGCTTGCAGAATAAGACCAACGATTATAATCGCTGATGCTACCTGCTCCACGTGGGAAATGCTCATAGTTATATATCCTTGTAGCCAATTCACTATCAAGTTCTAAATTAGAACCGCTATTCATTTCAACAATATTTGCCGTTGTAATTTGTATTGCATCTACAATTATAGTCGAGTCAAGAGTAAGCGTTCCAGTGCTTGAAGTAGAAGCTCCTGTAAAAGTTGACTTAATAAAAAGTTCTACTGTATTAATAACAGTACCTACCAACACCTTAACCGCTGATGTTGTATAATATGTATTTCCAGTAACGGAACTTGTCAGGGATGTATTTTGGTCGATAGTAAATTCGCTTGTTGCTGTATCTGAATTTGCAAGCGTACAACTTCCGCTGGCTGGAAGAGCAGATCTTCTAGGTGTTAATCCAGTGCTTAGTGCATGTTTATCAAGGAATGGTCCAAAGGCAGATGACGGAAAAATATTATTAGAAAGTATATCTAGATCGTTAGTGATATTTGAAGCAACTTGAGCTATTGCATTTCTTTTAAACCATAAATCTGTTCCTGGGATTCCTGTGGAAATATTGGCATCAAGATTTTTTATTATGTTATCAAATATAATTCCAAATTGCTCAAACGAAGTCGCCATAATTAACTCCAAGGTTTTGTATTAAAAATTCTTACTGGCAGTGTCCATACTTTTTGATTGTTGTCTGTAATATTAACACTACAGGAAAACCCGTTTGTTAGAATAGAATCTACTTTTATATTTATTACAGTTGCTCTACCTGATGATATAAGAGGTGTTAGAGTTCTGTTTATTTCATTTATTACTGTATTTGCAGTTAATTTAGTCCTGGTATTAATCCATAAAGGAATATTACTTCCAAATTCTAAATCTATTACATATAATCCAAGCGGGCAGTTTATTCTACTATAGGCTTCGGTTAATAATTCGTTTGACTGTTGAAAATATCCATAAGTTAATACGTAGTCTTTTGTTTCACTATCTATTAATGTAGTAGATAAAATCATTAGCCCACCGTTGGTATTGTTAACGTTAACCCTTTAGGAATATAGTTGTAAGAATATATAATTCCAACATTTAGGTTGAATATAACCGAAGAAAAGTCGTTATAATTTAAATTATTCTGTCCACATAGTATAAACATACTCATATCATACGGCACTAAATATTCTTTAGAACTACCATTATAGCTATCCATTACGGATGATGCAAGAGAACCAAAATCTGAAGTTATAGACTGCAAATTGGTAATTAACGGATAAAATAAATTTGAATTTTCAGATTCCAGTATCTCGATAGAAACATCTATTTCAGTTGCAACTAAGCTAACTAGACTGTTGACATCAGAAGGAGACATTGAATCAAAGTAATTCATTTGCGGAAGCACATAATCTGAGTTATATCTAGGTGATATAATATCTTCATCAACTATATCAGGAACAAAATTTGTTATAAGTTTTGGAACTCCTGCTATTGCATTATTTGCCGATGATTCAAGGGAAATACGAGTAACAGTATTTGATATTAATTTAGTAGCTAAAATAACAGCTCCGTATGTTCCAAGAATTGATTGTGCTATAGCCAGTATGTTTGCGGCCTTTTGTTTTACAAAATCGTAATTGGTTACAGGCAATTCAAACATTTTAAATAATGGTTCTGCTGTCCTAAATGTTAGCTTCCAAGCATTGGCTCTCCACAAGCTACCTTTATAAATACGTTCATATTCCATTAACCGTACATTTTCAATTCTGCCCCATACAGGATGTACCAAAACATATTTTAAAGTCTTGCCCGTTTTATCCACCCCAGCATATTCGGGATTCATTGCCTTGAAGAAAAAGTTTCTATTTGCTTTTTCATAGTTTGGACCAGCAATAACACATGTAAGTGAAATTGTTTCTCCATGCCAGCCCATGTCCTCAAATACATCTTTGTTATTTGGAAGTGAAAATACTTGAACTTTAGCTTTTCCCTTATCTGACATGTCGGTGGTTTTGATCATTGTTCCATAACCAAGTTTTGTGTTGCCTTCTTCTGTCTTTCCAAACAAAGAAGATACACTATCTATAACACCAGCCGCAGGATTATATACATTTATTTTATCAATAATTGATTGAGATAAAAAGAACACTTCTCCGTTGTATGAGCCTGTTTTCAGATTCCATTCATTAACACCAAGTATTTGTGCAGTTGCCGCAATTTTATTTAATGATATTGTCATGGTGTCTCCGCTATATAGTTTGAATATTTTGATCCATTATTATCTATATGTATTCCCGAACCAGTTCCTAATTCATCTTTTATTGTAGTAAAGAATGGCTGTGGCTGTACTATCGTTCCTTCGGGTGCAACTGGAATATAGGATGCTTGAAATGAAGCCATTGGAGGCAACGTCTGCGTTATTGTTCCAGGGTCTACATTCACATGTACATGGTTATTATAAAGCGTCCAGAATGAGTTCATTAAATTTATAAGCTGAGACATTTGAGCATATACTTCGAGGAATAGATTCATAACATTTTCGCCATTTGCTATTCTACTGCTCAAATCTTTCCATTTGATATTAATTTTTTCTTCCTCCATGCGAAGTGCATAGTTAAAGGAATTGAAAATCTCGGATTCGCCAGTTTTTAAATCTTGAACATTTTCCTGTTCGCTTGTTTTTGTAACTTCTGACGGATTAACAACAGAAGCATACGAGCATGGATTAAGAAATCCCAACACTACAGAAGAAGTATTTCCAGCAGAAGTACCAGTAACAGCCGTAAAGTTGTCTGCTGGTACAGAATGAAAGCCGTATGGAGTAATTACTGGGGTAAGCTCTCTAACACATCCATCAATAATTCCCATATTTAAACTTGTGGTTATATTTGGAATATTACCACTGTAGTCTGTAATAGTGTTATATATAACGCCCGAATGTAAAGGCATCCTGAATCTCCCTTACTTTATCAGCCCAAAATGCACGCAGTGTATAAGGACGGCAAAGTTTAAGTGTTAATATAGTTCTAGATCCCCATGAGATACTATAAGCATATACGAATAATCTCTCTGTTCCAATAGTTATTGTCTTATTAAGTGGAATTTTTTTAAGCTCTCCATCTTTATCGACAGTTGAAACAAGGGGAATTTTTATAATCCATTGTTCTGCCTTAAATAAACTTATAGCCATTTGATTGGCAGTATATGCACTTGAATAAGCATAAAATTTATTTGATTGCTGTGTAGCCGTTGCATTATCTTTTATATTATTATTGGTTGATATTTTTGTAACAAGCCCCTCTATTTCTCCAGTATGTATATGATTAAGAATATTAAATATTCCACTATTCTTTTCATTTAATGCCGATATAGCACTTACCATCATATCAGTTCTAGTTCCTATTGTGCTTCTTGCAATATCATAACTACGTTCAAAATATTCTGACGGAAGCGATATGCTCTGAGGATTAAAGGCTGATGATTCTTCTGACGGAGTTTTTGTTTTATTGAATATTGAAAATACATTGTCAAGAGGCATGAAGGCTCTATTTGTAGACATTAGATTGTCTACTTTGTCATAGGATATTGCTGGAATATATTCTTCTTCCATCTTTGCACCCATAATATTTAAGTTCCAATCTTGTGCAAGTTCATTGCTCAGTGGAGAAAAAACTAATGAACCATCGACATCACAATAAAAAAGTCTTTGATATGGATAAATTGAGCTAAGGATACATGCTAATTTTGATGCTGTTGGCTCTACATAAATATATAGCCATGACTTTTCCGATAAAGCAGACCCCTTTGACGAAGGTGTAACTTCACTTAATACAGTTTGAGTAGATGTTTCTTTATCTAGGCCTAATGAAATTTGTTCTTCATAGACTTTACCATTAACAGTTGACTCTCCATAACAGTATTTTATATCCCCAGAAATCTTAGAAATAGCAGTGCCATTTATTAGCTTTTCCATTATCACTCCAAGTTCATATTGCTGTGTGGTAATAGTGCTAATCTTTAACTGTGGCGTATTCCAGTCTTTTTCGAATTGAACTGCTGTACTTTCCTGTAATACCATTGTCATAGTATCTAATACTAAAGTTATATCTACTCCATCTATATCAAAGGATGTATTTACAGAGGAAATTTGTCCTTTAAAAACACGTTTTAATTTATCTTGATTCATTCCATGGTAACAGGAAATTTCAATAGCATCCCCAGTACGAAAAAGTTTAATAAACGGACTCTCTATAAATTTATTATCGGAAATAGTAAGTTTTACATTTGAGTTTACTAAGGAAGAATTGCTCATATCGTTATTGATATTTATATTACATATATTTACACAACATATAGGTTCAAGTGGAGTTTCTTTTTCTGATATAAATGTAGTAATGCTTCTATTTTTGTGAATATCAATTTTAATATTATAGACTTTATTGCCATTATAAGGTAGCCATGACTCAGCTAAAGCCCCAGTCATAAGTGGAGTTATTACAATTTGAAATCCTATATAATTCATGTGTTACCCCCATCCTGGAGTAGAATTTGAATCACTATATTTATTTCTAAGTTTTTGTACTTCTATTCTTCTTTTCTCTTTTTCTATATCTTTGGTTAGATGCTTAAACGCGTCGCCGAAATTAGTAATATTACCAATAACTTGTGAGACAGCTGCACCCAACGCTTGCATTAGTTCTATATTAGGCTTTACTTCTGAATCTGGCATTAAAGATTCATTATCTGTTCTTGTAATTTCTTTTCCACTCTTTGCGTAATTTTCATATATCATTGTCTCAGGCAATGGTCCTAATCCCTGTTTATCTGCTTGCTCTTGTGCCGCTTTTATTGCCCTGGATTCTTTGCTCCCACCTTTTAGCATCTCAGTGTCTAAATTTATTCCAATAGTATTTTCTAATATAAATTTTCTCCTACTATAAGAAGACATAGTTCCTCCAAGCATTGATGTTAATGCTTGTTGTCCTCCTGGCGACATGTGTCCATAGGATGCACCTATTTGTGCGGATTTATCTTTAGAATATCCTGATTGAGTTGCCATTAGTGCCACTTGTGAAGCTGAATTTATATCAACTGTTCCATAGGAACTAGCGTAACGTGATATAAGTTTTTCTCCTGGTCCTCCAAACTTATCAATTATCCCCTGTGATGCAGAGAATGCCCCTATCTCTTTACCTGACATGCCCCTTGCTTTTTGTATATTCATAAAGTTATCGGCATTATATCTACCTGTACTTGTAGAACGATAACCTTGATTTGCAGACAATCTACCTTCTGCCTCAATTAAGCCTAGAGGAGAAAGTTTAGCATCAGAAGTGAATGTTTTTAGGTAGGCATTTGAACCGCTAAGTCCACCAAATGCACCTATACTAGAAGATTTCATTCGGGCAATTTCCAGTCCAACATTTACAACTGCCTCAGCCTGCTGAGATTTTTGCTTTGCCTTTGCGGTAATAGCACTGCCAGCTATATTTAATCCAAGACCAGCGGCCGTTAATAATGAACCAGAAACAACACCTCCCCTCATAAAACTAGCACCACCAAGCATTCCCGATATAGCCCCAGCATCACTTAAAATGTTACTGGTATTTTGTGCTTTAGTGTTCATTATACTGGCTACAGATGAGCCTGCACTTCCAGGATTATTTATAAGGTTTACACCACGAGCTATGCCAACCGAAGCCTGATTTGAAAGAAAGTTGCTGGCGAATCTACCTCCCATTACAACTGACGCTACTTCGGAGACTTTCTTCCATCCATCAGCTATTCCCTTGCTTGTAGCAACAACGATTGCACTCTGCAAGTTTATCATCATTTCTTTACTGGAAGCGTCTTTCTTGCCAGCATAAGTTTCTTGTAAAGCCTTAATAGCTTCGGGGTCTCCACTCCTCATAGCCTGTCTGACAATAGACGATGTAAGGCTTCTGTCTGTCTTATGTGTTGCTATAGTACCCCTTCGGTTTAAAAGAAATCGTGCATTTTGAAAGTCTTCAAGCTTCTGAGTTGCCGTACCTTTTATCTTTGCTCTAGCTCTCTTACTTAAATCTTTAGTAGCATTAAGCTTATTATCTGATATCAATATTTCATTGTTGCTTTTTATTTTTATAGCTTCTGCTTTAATTTTTCTAACGTATCTATTCTCATTGCGTTGACCAGGTGTAAGTCCTTCATCAGGCATTGCCCTTGCTCGTGATTGAGTTATACTAGATACATGTTTTAGGATAGCTTCTATTGGTCTTACTTCATCATCCTTTGGAAGTTTTGGAAGTGATGCAACTCTAGTTAGAAGGATTGAAGCCGCTTTAGTTAGATCAGTTATACTTTTTACGGCTTCCGATGTATTGATAACAGTACTTTTCATTTACCAATTCTCCTTACATATTTTTGCAAAACACTAGCATACATTTCCCTAGCTTGTTCTAGCGATTTGCTATCGTTAACATCAAGAATAACTCCATCTTTTATCTCGACTCCATACCTGGTAACAATAAATTTATCCTGCAAACTAGTTCCAGAGAATATTGACTTTAATTCATTTTTGAAACGACTTTTTTTATTCTTAGTATCTAATTTTGATATTATATAGCTGTACCAGTGTTTAAATTCTTTTCTTCTATCCTCAGGATCTTTTTCAGAAAATCTTTTTGCATCTATAATTTGTGCTAATCCAGTAGCTTTTGGAAGTTTCAACCTTGTAATAAGATCGGTTAGCAATGAGTCAAGGTGATCATCAAAGTTTATACCTTCATAGCTACCCATAATTTTTTTCCAGTCTTTTTACAGCATTAAAAAGTTGCGATGTAGATTGTCCATTCTTACCTTTTAATTCGTACTCTTCCCTTGCTCGTTCAAATCGTTTAATGAAGATATAGTACCAATATTGCCCCCAACATCTATGACGTAATCTAATAAAGTCAAGATCACTGCTCGCATCTGCAAGAAGGTCAATCCATCCATAAATATTGATTTTTTTTTTGTGTCAAGTAACTCTCCTATTAGGAAATTTATTTCTTCATCAGGAATTTCTCCTACCCTAGGACTATACTCTTTTTCAAGTCTCTGATAGTGCCAAAGAAATGTTGCAAAAGAAGTATTTGGCATTGCTTTCAAATCCTTTTCTGAAATATATGGAGGTATTCCGCTATCAGGATTTAGGGTAGTAGATAAAGAAATAGTTTTTATCATGAATAAGCGTTCGTATAAACCTGCATCCTCGCTCATTCCAAAATAAATACTACTCTTATTTTTAAATTCATTCATTGTTTCAAAACGAAGTCTGTCTTCTTCCTCTATAGAAAGAAGTCTCATAGGAACATCAAGACCATTGATTTTAAGCCATTCTGTATTATATGCTCCCTTGCCAATTCTAAGAACTCTCGATAGAGTAAGTCCCTTTTCGTTTATCAAAAAGGGATTTGCTGGATCGTTTCTTCTATCGGGATTTTGGTCTAATACTTCTTTTATAGCCTCTTTGTCTTCCTCGTTCATACTAAGTCCTTTCTACTCTATTGATAAAAGTTTTATTAACTGCCTAATTTAAAAAACAATAGTACTACAGGGAAATCCAAGTCGGTTTGCCCTGTATCATGAATCTGTTCGATCTGTTTGCGGGACTGTTTACATCCCATGATAAACTTGCTCCTGTCCAAAAAAGTTTTGGCATAAGCAATACAGTGGTGGCGGTTGCAAAAGCATCCCCACCAATAACACTTGAAGCGGCAGGTATAATTTGGAAATCAATTTTTTGAGAAGCCCAGTCGAAAGCCATCCAATCAATCGGTGTTCCATCAGAAGTTAAAAATTCGCTTATATCAAGCTCAGGGTGTAAATTTCCATGTAATGCCATTGCAGTATAATCGGCAGACATACCATCTACCCATGTAGCTCCTGCATCCATAGAAATATTAACTCCAAAAACATAGCCAGGACCATTCTCATTATAGTTTTCACCGTTCACAATTATTGAACATCTATTATATTTTATTGCCATAATTATATCCTCTTTTATTCTGTTGTTATAGTAATCAGACTAGAAAATACATTGAAAGTTACATAGGCAAAATATAATCCAGGAACTACCTGTATCGAAATAGTTACATCTATGCCTAAAGGATTTGAAGCGTCTTGCTCAACAACTATTTGGCTTGCCCCAACTGGCTCTATTAATCCAGCATCTGCAATTCCGTTCATAATTGTATACAGTTCACCTTTTATCCTTTTTAGATTAATAGGAGTTTGTCTTATTTGACCAAGTCCTATAGATTGAAGAAACATGATTGATGCCAACCTGCAATAATCTATTGTCTGCCATAGATATTCAGGATAAAATTCAGTGTCGGGAGTAGATGTTCCAGGAATAGTAGTCTGCCCAGTTCTTGGAGCTATTACAAATGGTCTTAGATTTGTGTTAACGGCAACAACATTCCATCCAAGTTTCTGTATAGAATCTGCATAACTTCCAACTTGAACACTTGTTCCTTTGCTCTTTGCCGAAACAGGTAAACTGTTAAGAACAATTCCCCCCTGAGGATTTATTGGAAATACATTGCTTCCAATCACCATTGCATAAGAAGCGGCAACCATTCCAGCAGTTAGAACAATGTCGCTTACAGCTGGCTGATAGTTATAGAAAACAGGTTCATACATCCATGAGTTAACATTAGTTGGCAAATCACTTAACGCTTCTGAATCAGATATACCTATTCTTGCAAATACTGCCTGACATATTGCCTGACCATTTACACTGTATTGAGCTCTATTGATTGTCGTAATGTAATCAAATATAGTTTTATACTTAGTCGTAATATCTGTTGTTAAAGAAATTTCATAAGGTATAGCAAGCTGTTGTAATGATATGTTGAGCGAAGCAAATAGTGTGGACTGCAAAAGTCCTAGTGTCTGCCCTGCATCAAGTGTAAGTGTACAAACTCCGGTTATAAGGAATGTTCCAGTAACATCTTTCATGGTTACCAAAATACTTCCACCATTTATTTCAGAAGACTCAATTGTCCCTGTGGCTAAAGTTGGACCAGTACCTTGCGTAATAGTTGAAGTTCCTAACTCAGACTGTGGAATAAGATAACTATTATCTATTGTACTGGCAAATGTTAAGACACTGCCATTAACTGCTGTAGGTGCAACTAGAGATGCAGGTGTAGCCGAAGGTCCAAAATAAGCTGAATGTGAAGCGTCTGGAAGAATTGAAAAATAAATCTTAGGTGTAGATACAGTCCTATTTGGATTTGAACTAGCATCGGGAATTGAAGCCGAAGCGACTGCGTGATATAGATTCATTATAAATGGTTCTGTCGTTGCTGGATTTGGCTGACCTATACTATAATCAATAAATGAAAATGTAATATTATCGGCGGCCGTAATGGTTGCAAAACCAGCAGATTCTACAACTATATAGCTATCGTATACAACTCCACTTATAGTAAATGAACCAGTTTCAGCAGTTATAATTGTTCCTTGAATATCGGCAGTTGTATCATCAAAAGTTCCAACTATGTTGCTTCCAACCATTGTCTCGACTATTGTAGATGAACCTGTATAATAAATTATTGATCTAGTCAATGAAGCATAAGTTGTGTTGTCTACCAACGAACAGTTTAAAAGTTCTTGCTCAACAGAATTTCCCCAGCCAACAGTAAATCCACATTGATCGAAATATGAGACTAAAGAATTTCCATCAAAAGTAACAGCCTCAGGTAATTCATAAACCTGATAAAGTTCATAGTAAGGATATCCGGCCGCTGGAATTGGAATTGGAAGAGTAGTAGCAGGAGATACAATTGCTTTCCTGTTACCAAAAATATAAATATTGTTTTGACTTACACCAAAAGAACCAGGTCCTTGTATGTTTTGAGTTGATTGGACTCCTGGAATTGTACTGACTTTAACAAAGGATGACATGTTAACCTCCTGTTATAATTTTTTATTTAATCTAATCTATATATAAAGCTAATGCAATTTTATTATTAACTATTGATATTATTCTTTTTATTAAAGTACAGATTCAGCTTCTACTTCTAAATTCCATTCTTCTATTATGGGATATATAATTGTGTTTGGATCTGTATAATCTATTCCAATAGTTTCAAGAAAGTACATCCAATTTTGCATATCTATTGTATATGAACTTTTAATTTCGGCTAAGAAATTACTTGTCTGTTCTCTTGGTAAAGTTATTTCAAATTCGCTAAATATTTCCATTAATGGAGAATTACCAGTAGCCTTATATGCAACAACTGCATCGTAATTATCAGCATTTTTTTCGGGTAATTTAATAAGGTTATCAATAATTAAAGAAAAAGCTGTAGGAGATTGTAGATAATTAGCAATATATCTTGTGATTGTAGCCATAGAAACCATTGCTCTATCCCTAGATGTAGTGGTAGGAAAGAATATGCGAATAGAGATATTCCCTTCCTCTAGGCTACTTCTGCTTGTAAGTGCAAAATCAGAAATAAATATAGACATTGCAGGCATTTCTTGTATAGAAAAATCGTGTTTCTCGTATGCCTTTATACTATTTTTAAATATGCTTTTTAAAGTTTTATCGTATGACATGGAATCTACTATTGCATCAAGAAGACCCTGAGACAATAAGTATGGGCAAACTCTATTTTGCCCCAGGGATATTATATTTTTATCATTTATCATTTTAATCTATATCCATGTTTTTTCAACAAGTGGAAATCATCTTTAGAATTACTTTGAATATTGCTTGAAATAATATATGCAATATGTTCTTCTCCGTATCTTGAAACAAAGGACTTCCATTGTTTAATAAATATACTATTAAAAATTTTCATTGCTATATTAAACTCAGAATTACTATATATTAAAAAATCTCTTCCATATATAACGCATAATTCATAGACTGCATTATCGCCTTTAAGATGATCATAATGTATCTTTGTTTTTTCAGGGTAATAATTTTTAAGTTTATCTACAGAGGCATTTTCATCTTTTTCTATAGATTTACTGCCCAGTTTAAAATCATCTTTAGCACCTAGCCCCTTTTCAAATTTCTTATTCTCTAGGTTAAATCTTGCTCCTTCTGGAGAAGTGTCAAATGAATCTAGTGTCTCTACTCTTAGACTTTTCATCAAATGTCCAGTTCTATAATTTTTTGCCTTAGGGAAGGGAGCGTTTGGCATTGCCTCTTTTATCTTAATGGTTTTTTCTTTTAAAGGAGACCATCCAGCACCATATCGTCCTCGAACTGAAAAGTATGTTTTCTTTTTTTTGACAACAGCCTTCATTGCTTCAACGGAAGCTTTGGAACTAAATCTATGAATAGCTTTAGATATTGTGTCAATGTTCATTATTCTACTGTATTATTATATGGTCCTGATAAAAACCAGTTAGCATTCGGATTTATTAATTTTTTCTGTACCAGTTGTTTGTTATAGTCTCTAGCACCTATAACAGCATTCATCGGTGGAAGTAAAGCGGCACTTGCATGACTTGCAAGAGCATTAAGTTTAAGACCAGGCAAAGGTGGATTTTTCCAATAGTAGCTAACATCTACATCTCTATCAATTATTCCGTCCTTCATTTCCTTTATACGTTCAAGGTAATTAATTCTTGACTCATCACCAGCATTTCCATCACTGGAAGAATAATAAGAATCCAATAGAAATATACATGTTTCAAATAAGGCTATAGTGCTTATATACATTTTACTGGAATAGAAAGTTGAAGAAATTAATCCAAAAGCTTCGTCATCTAATCCCTTAAATGGTATATCAAATATTCTTGAAAGTTCAAGTTCAACTAAACTTTCTGCCCTGGCAATTTTATCTAGTATTAAATCATCTGACATATATGCAGAGTATTCATTACTAAATGTAATCTTCCCGCTCAATTCAAGTTTAACTGAATCTAAATCAATGTACTTAGGTGTATAAAGCAATTTATGCCTCCAAGATTGTTACAAAATCCTTTGTATCCAAAGCCCTTTCGTATTCTTCTTCTGTCTTAAAGAACATTGGTCCTTCTTTATATGTAGTCTTAAATGTACCTAGTTTTTCTTTGTAGTTTAAAGCTTCACTTTCTGGAAGTTGATATATATCACCAGGTGTAAATAAAATAGGTTGACCAAACTTTTCATTAAAAATGGCCGCCTTTTCTGCTTCTTCATTTGGCAAAGATTGACCAAGTTGATATGGCGAAAAATGTTGCCTGGACTCGCCAAATCTAATTAGATATAGAATAGAATCTACTACATCTTTAGTACAATGAAAATTTGAACATAATCTTGAAAATTTAACACCTACGAGTTTATCTTTTTTTGGAACTTTATTGACTTCATCATCAATAGTCATATCTGATAAATCTCTAGTCTCTTCTATTTTTATATCATTAAGTTTCACTGTAATCCCTTTCTCGGGGTAAAAAAGGGAGTTGCAGAAGCAACCCCTTTTGGATAAAAATAAATATAGCTTAAGCTAATACGTCTAAAGTATAGCATTCTCCGGGGTAAAAGAGACGAATTCCACCATTAAATCCGTGCCCAAGAACGAGCTGTGGCTGTTGGATGCCTTCGGCTGTCTGTGTCATGGCAGTATCCTGCATGTAAAAATACTTACCGCTTCTTGGATTCATTGCTCCACCATTCTGAACAGACAATGTATAAGCATATTCGCCTATAGGTCCACCGAACGAAGTAGTGTCAATAAAGAAATAAATCTTACCATCAGGAAGCAGTGTATTAATTGTTCCCTCTGTGTATCCATTAATATCATTCGCACCAGCTATATACTGTGAGCTATCAATTACAACATTGATATTCAGATCACCACCAAGGTAATACTTTAACCATGTGTCAACTGTAGCTCCGCCAGTGGCTTTTGTTGGAGAATATAATGTTCCCTGCACATTCGGGTTGGCATAAATATTACTTACCCTTGAAATAACATTTGCATTTTGAGTTGCTAACTGATTAGTTTTATGATTCAAGAACATTGAGACTCTTAAGCCTCTTTGCTTTGTCAATGTAAAGTTAAGCAAGTTTGCAAGCTGAGTAATTGGATTTGCTGTTGCAGAACATACTACTCCACTAGAACTAATAGTTCCCCATACTCCACCAAGAGTGGAAGAAGTTAAGAAGTTAGCTCCTGGGATACCAAGCGAATAAGTTTGTCCCTGCCATTTTACCTGGTTGTTGATCAATGCCTGGTAAATATCATTCATCCTTCTTACTTTACCCATATGTTCAAGCTGTCTTGAAATATAGGAAATCATCTGAGAAAGCCCACGAAGTGCAAGGTCATTACTTCCAGGACTTCTCAGAGAAAGAATATCTTCCTGTGTAAATATAGCAACATTACCAGCCTGTGGCAACTGGACTGAATATGTATTAAATCCTCGTTTCTTGATTACCTTAACTGGTGAACCAAGTGGAGAGTCATCCATAATTCCAGCAATAGGATCTATTTTATCAATTAATAGATTCCATGCACCATAAGACATTTCTGGAAATAATTCAAAAATTTCAGGTTGCATGAAAGGAGTTATTGCTTCCATCACACCAGTAATTAATGAAGTAGTTGTTAAGAGTGAATCCCCTGAGCGTCCCAATTTAACATTATGTTTATTGGCAAAATTAATTGGCTGTCCGGAATCCTGTCTATTGGAGTTAAAAACATTATCAGCATTTACTCCCATTTTAATAAATGCTTCGTAAACTGCTTCGCCTCTAGCTGCATCATCCTGAGAATTTCTAAGAGCAGATAGATGTGCTAGTTCGGGAACAGATTCGTATGATTTAGATTTTTCTGAAAGCTTTACTCCTGGAACAAACTTGTCGTCCATAGGATAAAGGTTTCCACTGTCATCTTTCAGTGTACTGTAGAGCCTACTATAATCTATAGGAGAACTCTGATTTGCGAAATTAGCCATTATATTCTCCCTTTCTTAGTTTGAACCAAATCCAATGACGCCAAATGATACACATACAACACCATTAATTGTTCTTTTGGTTGCATAGTTATTTGTAATCAACCAGTCAATATCGGTTGTGCTTCCCTTAGCTCCAATCAAAGAGGCATATACCCAGTTAGTCATCATGCCATCTCTTATAGCATAGTTACTGAATACACCAGTTGTGCCAACTGTACTTGCATTAGCTGTTTCATCAAAGAAAATACCTTTGAACGGTACAGTCGCATAATCATCTGAATCGAATAAAGTCATTGCTCCACTCAATGTAGCCTGCCCCAAAAGACAGCCGTTCTGATAAGTTGCTACTGTAGGATTTGCAGTTGTCCAGTTTGCGTCCCATGTATCAAGCAATGTCTGAGCGATTTTAGGATTTTCACCCATTACAACGCTTTCTCCATAGCTTACACCTGCAAAAGTTTGTGAATATGTAGGATTAAGAGCCATTGTTATTTGTCTCCATATTTAGAATGTGAAGATTCTAGTTTCTCCACAATCGTTTTTAATTCATCAAATAGCTTCTTTTCAACAACCTCATCCTTTTCTGATTCAGAAGCTCCGAGCTTAACTGACTTAGATGCCAGTGCTTTTTCAAGCATGATTTCTATTTTATTAACCTGCTTGGTTATAGATGAAAGTTCAGCCTCTCTATTTTTGCCATCTTTAACATCGTTAAACGAAGATAAATAAATTGAAGCATTTTCATCATTAGCCTCTGACATTACCTCGCCCATCTTTGTAAGATTTTCCACGGACTCGGAAAATTTAACACTGTCTTTAGATGTAAAAGCTTGATCCAGTTCAGAAAGCATTGATGCGTGCCGTTCTTTTAGATTTGTAGCAAGTATTTTATCCTGACGGATATATGCCACATCGCTTTTAGTGGATGTTCCTGCTGAACTATCGCCTCCAATAGAAGCTCCCAGCTTAGCAGATTTTTCTATAATTGTTCCCATATCAGCCATATTATTTACCTCCTGAGGTTGGTTGGAATATGATCTTTATTAACAAACATTGGGTTAAATCTAAGTGTAGATTGCGTTGATAACACAAGCATAACGACATCAAGGGGATTATCAAACTTACATAGTTTAGAAGTAATTTCATTTGATTGTGCCTTGGTTATTACACCTTTGATACAAGCTGAAAGTAAGAGTCTTTCTGATTCTAATATACTATTATATTTGACTATAGTTGACTTTGCAAGTGCAATCATTGTATTTAATTCATAAAATTGTGGTTTTTCCATTTGACTCATAAGGCTTCTAGCAGATAAATCAGCTCCGTGAACAACCCATGACACTTCCGAAAACTCTAATGTTTTAAGTGAAAACTGCACGCTGACGTTTCTCCATCTAGCTGTACGACCTGAAACCATGCAGACATTTTCTTTTCCTTTTACTCTGACTGTCATAAAGAGATATGATTTATCGTTAGCTCTTCGAACCTCCATCAAACCTATAACATGTCCAACTATTTCTCTAACATCTTTATCGTTGTGAGATAAACAGTTTGGTGCATTTCTATTGTCAAACTCTTCGAGTGGACCGATGTCTTTATTAAATCCTCTTTCAGATTCCCATGCCAATTTAGCTTTTTTATTATACTTTTCTGACATTATTTGAAGAGTTGATTGTGTTATACAAACCTTAGTACCATTCATATCGGTAAAAGTACCTTCCGATAAAGCCATTAAACGTATGTCTGCAAAATCATCACTTATATTATCCGATGCTACAGAATGTCCAGTAGGTTTTGATAGAACTACATTCATATTTTTCTCCATACCTTTTTGTTATTTAGGTTCGCCTTTTGCTTCATTATATCTATTTTCTTGACTCTGTGATTTATAATGATCGCTACTTTCTGCAACATCTTTTTTCTTAGATGTGTCATGGCTATTGCCACCTGTTCCTAAGCCTGTAGAAAGTTTGTATAGATTTTCTTTAAGTAGTAGTTCCATTTCTTCATCATCAGATTCAGGAAGTCCCATTTGTTTCTGTACAAGTCGAACGGTATCAGGACATAAGTTGCTAATAAATCCATCCTGGTGCATTTGGGAATACAGTTTGACATACTTTAATCTGTCGTCTATATCTATAATATCTATATCAAATTCACCAAAATTATTTATTTCGGAATCATAATTTGTTTGTAAAACTATCCTCATGTATTGATTTAAAATTACTTCTCTAACTATATCTTTTCTATATTTGGACATATTACGCATATATAAAGAACTTTGAGCTGTTACACCAGCAAAACTGTTTCCAGACTCATAACTACCGCCTGGAACTTTTAATCCAGTCTCTATTCCTTTATCATAATAAGCCAAAGCATTTTCAAAAACGTTAAAGTTTCCTTCATTATGTATAGCTTCAATTTCCATCACCTGACCTTTAAGTCCAGTAAGTATCAAGGCGGAATCTTCGGAATGATCTTTCATTGCTTCGTATAAAGCTTCAACCGCTCCAACGACTTCTGAGGCACTTTCACCAACTTGTATTTTTGCAGTATGACTTGCATATCCTACTAAAAGCGGATGTGCCGATCTTGACTGAGCTGATATATAAAGTTCTTTACTTAACTGTTTCATTATCCATGTATTGTATACTGGAAGCAACCAGCTTGTTCCATATGGATTAATTCCCTTTTGATGCCCTTCCATTGCATAGTGTACAACGAATCTTTTATCAAGTTCTACAAGTCCAAAATTCTGTATAAAATTAGTTCTGAATGGATAATCCATTGGACCTAAACTTGCAAGTCTATCTATTGACATTACACCGATTGAACCATTATAATCGCCAGGCATAAATCCCATTGTAGAAAGTGCATTTTGAGTTCCAGCATACGGAAAATTATAAACGTATTGATATATATTATCTACTCTGCCCTTATTATCAGCAGAAAATTGTACAGTTATTTCGGGCATGTGATCAATTTTTGTAGGAAATACATATCCTTCATCGGTATAATACATGCTTTCTTTATCAATAAATCCTGCATACATACCATTAACCATTGAAGCCCCAGCAACTGTTTCGACAATAGAGCCGATACCCCCTTCAAGTCTTTTTATTGCTTCTCGACCTATTTTTTCACATTCAGGGATACTATGATGATATTCACCAATACCTTGTATTATAGAATTTATATTTTGGGAAACACATCTACTAATTACTTCATCAGTCTGTACCATTTTGTTAAATGTAGACATAGACACTGGACATGGATTAACAAGAAAATTTCCTGTTACAGAAGATATATAAGGAATAGAAGTTCCTTGATCGCTATTTAAAAGGTCGCCCACTCCGCTGACAACACCTTCAAATGTTTCGCTGACATTTGCCGATAAAGCTGTTTTCCATTTAGATTCTTTGGGAGCAAGTTTGACCATAGATTGAAGTTGTTTTTTTAAAACTTCTTTTTCCAGTCCAACAGGTATAACTACTTGGTCTCTTTCATTTAGATGAACTATTTTATCCATATATTAAATCTCCGCAAATCTTTTCATGTATGCAATAGTAGATATATACTACTATAGATTAAATAAAATTAATAACAAGTATTTTTTATTACTTAGGTATTTCATCCAAATACTTTACCTCTCATCAATCTATTTACTTGCCCTCCCCTAGAGAACATATTTTTTATTTTATATGTTGGATTTTTATTTATAGGAGGATTTAACATGTACCCATAATGACATGCAACCTGTACCAAAGCATCTACTAAGTCATCTTTTATTATGCCACCATCTCCTGTAAACGCATAGAACTGTGAAGTAAAAACACTAATTCTAGGATAAATCCTACTGCTTGGAATATAAACTGCTCCACGTCTGCAATGTGGGAGTAAAAATTGCGCCCTTGTTCGTTTATTTTCTTGTGAAATAAATCGTTCTATTTTGTATTCTCCTTCTTCCTCAAATAGCTGATACAATGCTTCACCACCTGCTTTGTCTTCAATCAGTACACTTAAATATGTAGGGTATTTTTCTTTATATATATTTATCTGATTCATAGTATCTCTGTGTGATACCCTAGGCTCGTTCCAAAAGTCTAAAAGATAAATTCTTTGCTGAGTAATAGCAACAACTACGACGGCACAATCATCACCCTTCTTTGCAATTTTTGAATAATTAGGATCGCAACTTATTATAATTGTAGCCCCAGTTAAATTTGGAACTACATCATAAATACGAAAGGATTCTTCGTTAAACATCTTTAGCATTAAACTATCAGGCTTGTTCATGGCAGTAATATCCCAGCCAATAGGATCAAGTGTTTTATATTCGAGGTAGAAATTCATCTTATACTCGGGCCATAAATACTCACCAATTTTTCTATGATCATACGGATAATCACGTTCATCTTTTAGTGCATTTAGTATAATATGCTTCCATTTTAAAGCACCCTCAGGTGGATTTTGGATATATTTACCCATGTTACCTATTATATCATCATCTCTCCACTGAGTTCCTATGACTATTATTATAGTATCTTTTTGTTGCCTAGTTAAGATATTTCTAGTAAAGCATCCCCATCGAATAAAATTGATCTGATCTGACATTGCATCAGCCATTCCATTAAAGTAATCGTCTACTATTATTAAATTGGCTGAAAATCCGTTATAACTACCTTCTATTCCAGCGGCCTTAAACTCCCCAGTAGATGAATTTGCATTTGTAAAATTTGAGACAGTAAGCTTATTTCGACGTTTTATGGCTACTCTGACCTCTTCGCTTAATTCATCTTTAAGTTTGAAATTTGGAAACATCTTTTGATATTTGGGATTAGTTACTTGTTCAAGTAAATCGGCTGCAACTTCCTTGGCTCTAGTTTCGGAATATGTAAGGTATAAAACTTTCCAGTCTGGATTTTTTCCGAGTATATATGAAGGAAATAGCGTTCCTAAAAATTTTGTATTGTGAGTAACTATGTAGTTTTCTGCAACATATAGTCCTCTTTCATTATCAACAGTTAGACAAGTTGCATCTTCTATTATGCTTTTTTCTATGCTCTTAATTTTTAGATATTTATTTTTTTCTTTATGTGTATATACTTTACTACATTGATTTTTCTTTGTTTCATCGCTGAATAATTTTTCGGGATTTTCAATTCTTACTCTACAATGGAAAATATTTTTGCTGAATGTACCATTTTCATCTTCAATTAAACATCTTTTATGTTTTTTTATTTTACATGACCCGCCTATTGAAAATATAAGTTTTTGAAAACAACTAGCTACATGTAGACTGCTGGTGTGATATTCTATAGCTTTATTACCTTTTGATATAATATGTCCGTTTGAGTCCATCATTCCCTGTATAATAGACTTTCTGTGTGGATAAGAAGCTTTTAAGTATTCATCTAATATAAACTTATCACTTAATGCTCCTAATGAATACGAATATAATAGTAATGGTTCATACTTATTATCATCTATAGGAATATACCGAGGAATATACATAGATTCGTTAAGGGGGATACTAATATGCTCTAAGATTTGTTTAGTTGTTAAAACTTTAGTTTTATTCTTCTTGAATTTTGAACATCTTATTTCCCATAAGTGATCAATACAGCAGTTAATACTTCTTCCATCTTTAAATGTAACTTTATACATCTGTACATTTTTTTGTGGATGTATAGCTAATATCTTACTATAGAATCCTTGACCTGAATCTATGTTATCACCAGGACGCAAATCTCCATTTCTTACCCAGCCAATATCTAGTTTGCATAGAGTATCATCACTTAATAATTTTCCGTGTTGCTGGACTACTTGAAACATTAATCTTCCGGAACCAGCTTCATATATTTTTTGAGCTTCTTCCATTATTAAATCTTGAAACCACGGGAATTCAAAATTAGTCATGGATTTGCAATACCTAGGAAAAGTTGAACTTTCAACTGAACTAGCAAATCTTTTGAATAATGAAACTTCTCTATCGGTAAGTTTTTTGCCAGCCTTTAGTTTAGTTTCAATATTTTTTATATATTTGGTTGCATTGATAGCCATAAACACCCCTAGTTATTATTAATCTATAGTTCTATTCTATGCTGAGGCTTCATTTAATACAGTCCAGTCATCCTCAGTAAACAAATCATCCTTTGTAAATGATACATTCATTCCCGAAGAAGTTCGCATAGTTTTTGTCATTATATTGTAGTTCATAATTGGGATAAATCTTTGATAATTCATTATTGTAGAATATGCAGAAACATATAATTCTCTTGTAAGTTGAGCATTGATTCCACTTTCAAGAGTCGTTGTTCCTGCATCAAGTAGGTCCAGTTTTTCTAATAATGTCATAACGGTCTCCTGTACTTTGTTATTGCATTACATATTCTCCTAAACAAGCCTTTGCCTCTTAACTTATTCAGAACCTTATCACCATTACAGTATACTATAACATGTTCGCCTTCAAGAAAAGCTGAGTATAATTCTACCTGTAATTTATCCTCCACCTTATATAAAAAATAAGTCTTATTGGATACAGTGGGAATTTTCTCTACAAATGATATAAATTTATTTTCTCTGTCAAAAACTGCATACATATTTAACTCTCCATTAGATTCATTAAGTTTTCTACTTCTGTTAAGCCAATTTTTTCAGAGGAATAGGATTTTCTTTTTCGCCTGCTATCAGCTTCATCTTTAAATATCCCAGTATCTTTTTCCATTTTATATATAAATTCCATTTGTTTGGAAAGTAATGCAGTAGATAATTTAATTTTATCCATGTCATCTTTTACAATACCTTTTTTGGCTAGTCCAATAGAAATATTTCTAGTTAGGCAATTTATAGTATCTCTACTTATATATGGAATAAGCTCCATTATCTCTTTAAATTTAGGATTATTAGCAATTAATTCATTCCTGGTACTTGGTGTAATATGGAAATGTCCCATCCATCCATCTGCAATAAGATTATCTTTACAATAAGAAATAATACCTTCTAATAATTCATCTGTTACTTCGCCATTGAATTTCATATTACCTCTTCTTTTCCTTTATATAGTTCTTCTAATATGGTATTAAACTTACCAATAATTTCATCTTTAATGTCTTTAGGACTTCGAGTTCCATCAAGTTTATAATATATATCTCTTACTATTGGATCTAAAGCCCACTTCATGCTTAGCGTTACCTTCCCAGTTTTAAAATCAGATTCCATAGTTTTAGTCTTCCTTGTCCTTGTTAAACTCTTTATGGCATTTATTTATGAAATATAAAAACTCATCCTGTAATCTTTCCTCTGCCCTGGCTATTTTTTTAAGCTTAGTTTTAGTTTCGCATAGCAGATATCTAATTCTGTTATAGTCAAAACTTAAGTCAAATTTAGGAAGTATATTCGAGGTTATAATAATTTTAGCTGAATGCCTAATCATTTCTGCCTCGGTATACATAAACCTCACGCTAGACAAATCTTTTCCGGACACATTAAACAATAGCTGGTCTTGCATTATATTCCTGTCTTTATTATCAGGTATACTTACAAGCAGTTTACCTTTAACGGCAGAGCTTCTTGACATATCGTTTCTATCACCTGAGAGAGTATGATACAATTCATGCCCCATTATTTCTGCCAGGGCATTACAAAATGTAGTCTTGCCAGTATTTCCATCGCCCTTTATATAGAGTATAAATTTATCATCAGGTGCATTTTCATTGAAAAGATTATATACCCAGTATCGCACTGCCTTTTTCCCTTTATCGTCGAACTGATTTAGGAAGGCATCCCATGTTGGACATTCTCCTTCTCTGTCTAGCGGAACGAACAACTGGCAGTATACATTTGAATCGTTACTCACCATTTTTGGCTTCTTTGCCATGAATCTTTTTCTACGTGTAATTTCCATGTTTAGAGCGTTTTCAATTTTCCTATCACTTGCTACATAGTAGAGACTTCTTAGTCCCATGTATCTTATTCGTCTAACTATTTTCAGTAGGTAATTTTGAGACATACTATCTGTAATAAATTCCAGTTCCTTACTGTCATCACTCTTTTGGCAATAGCACTTTATAGTCCCGCCCTCTGCATAGTATACAAACTTATACTCAGGATCGTCATGGAAAGATAGTAGCCCAGCTACTCTTTTGTTGACTTCTGATGCCCTTATACAGTATTCATTGAAGTCTTCCTTGGTAGAGAATTTCTTTATAATAGTTTCTTTAATGTTATCAGTGTTTCCCATAGCCACGGTTATAGCCCTGAAGAAATTCCTATTATAAACCATGTAGCCCTTGCCCTTGTAGACAATCTTCCTTGGTAGTAGTTGAATCTCATCCATGAAGTCTGTATTGTCCTGCTCGAATGTTCCAAAGACATTCCGTATACTTTCCTCTTGCATCACTGAGCCTCCATATCCATTATCATTAAGTCCATCATATCCTTTACTTGTTTTCCGTCATTGAATATTCCTTTAAGCATAACAAAGTCATCCTGTCTTAGCCCGAGTAAGAATGTAAACACGTACTCCCAGCTTCTATCCTCTTTTTCATGTAACTTGCTATATGCCCTGTTTACAAATGCTCTATGTTCATCAGTATTGTAATACATTTTGTGTATTCGTCTGCCTTCAATCGGCAAGTTCTTTTGTACGTATTTCACCCTTTCCAGCCCAGAGTAAAACGAAGTTTCCTCTCGCTCCCTCATCTTTAGGTGTACTACAGCCTTCTTAATATTGCCCTCTATCACCAAAAAAAGCCCTCCATTTTGCCTTTCGAAATGCTGTCGTCTCGCGTGCGGTTATGCGAAGCCTTGGTTACGTTATAGTCTTGGATACGCAAAGTATTGGCTATTATGAATTTTAGACAAGGCATGCTTTTCCCTAGTCATAGGGAAACTATATCATACAAAACTCTAGTTTCAAGTCTAGCCCAGCTTAATTTTGCCACTTCTTTTAGCCCAGCCTTTTGGTCCAGCCCTTTGGCTTAGCCTTTTAGCCCAGCCCTTTAGCCCAACCCTTTGGTCCAGCTACCCATTTTTCCCTCGGCTCAACCTACTAGCCCAGCCTAACTTTGCCCTGCCCCCTAAGCCCAGCCTAGCCCAACCTAGCCCAGCCTCAAAAATCTAGCCCGCCCTAAAAATACTCTGCCAAGCCTAGCCTAGCCTCGGGCATCTAGTCCAACCCTGGGCTGGCTACCAAATCTCGGGCTGGCTAGCAAATCATCGACCTTCTTTTTTGGTAAAAAACTGCCCATTTTGGTGGACCTTCTTTTTTGGTAAAAAACTGTATATTTGGTGGACAAGGTTGAGTCAATATCGCCGCCCTTCGGTTGGCTTTTGTTTCGCAACCCCTTGACTATTAACTACTTATTTTAAAATAAGTAGTTGCAAAATCTCTTTAAAGGTGTACTTTATTAGTAGCGAATAACACTTTTTGATATTCGCAAAGTTTTTTAGTTAAAGTCTTTTTGCTCTGTGCTTTTTTGTTGAGTTACCTCAACTAAAAGCTTTCACCGTCGCGGTGGCAAAGTAAAAAGCAAAGGGCATACACAAATCAATTTGTGTTATGCCTGTAGTCAAGACAACACTTGTCTGGGACTACAGCAACCTATAAACAACAAAGGATTGAACAATGGAAAACAACGAAACACAGATTGCGCCAGTGACGCCAGTGACGCCAGTTACGCCGGTTACGCCGGTTACGCCAGTTACAGAAGTTACGCCGGTTACGCCAGTTACAGAAGTTACAGAAGTTACGCCAGTGACAGAAGTGACAGAAGTTACAGAAGTTACAGAAGTTACAGAAGTGACAGAAGTTACGCCAGTGACTTTTGGCAGAGTAGCAAACAGTAACCTAATAGCAAGGCTGGAAAGTCTACGTATTAGTAGTCGAAGCGGTAGAGAGGTGTACTCCCCAGTACTACAGGCTTTAACTGATTCAGGCTTTACTCTGGACGTATGCCTTGAACTTTTAGCAGGTAGCAACAAGATCGAGGCAACTCGCAAAAAACATATAGAAAATGATAGCATACATATACCTAAACAAGTTATAGCTTGTGAGGAACTGGCATTATTACCAGCTGGCAAATATGACTTGTTAGAACTCGAAGACTTTTTTAAATATACCTACATTTTCAAATGTCACTTATCAAATACCGACGCCAAAATTGTAATTGAAAGAGACGCAAATAGCTTCATGAGTGTAGTGAAAAATATCGCTCGGTATTTGAATTTCAAAGACGAGGCAATCATAACAGACAGAGACGTCGAGCTTATTTAGCCCGCCTTAAAATTTGCCCTTGCCTAGCAAGGGTAAATCCTACAAACAAAGAAAGACAAAACAGATGCAAAGTTCAATGCAAAATATGTTGGAGCAAGGGATATTCTACAAGCCCAAACAAAAGTTAGGCTATGGAGCCTACGACCTAGATAAGGAAGTTAGGAAAGCACAGCAAGCCGAGAAGGATAACCAAGCCAAAAGTGATTTATCATTTGAAGTAAAAAACAAGGCAAACAGAGCCCGAATAAAAAAAGCAAGGTTGAGTATTATTAGACGTTATCTAGAGCTCGAGGGTCTTATGTAAAACACAAGTCCAGCCTGAAAATAACACTGGATATAGCCCGAATTATTAATGCTATATCCAGTTTTAAAATCCAATATCTATTTTTATTTTCAAAATATTTATTTTATTTTTCAAATATTTATTTTATTTTCAAAATATTTATTTCAAACTTAAAAAAAATAATCAAATAAGTAAATAGCCATGTCGGGGGAGAAAAAAAAGCTAGCCAGGTCAACGCATATTTTGCAATGGGATTTTCTGTAGGGAGGCTAAAAAATAGATAGACAGAGTGTTCCTTTTTTTGCAATGAGATATATAGGGGGATGAAAAATAGCTAGCCAGGTCAACGCATATTTTGCAATGGCTTTTAACGAATATAGCATACCCCACTCGCCACGTACAGTTAACCTTTAACACAAGGAATATAAAAGATGAATAAAGACAATGCTTATTTATTTATAGGAGCGGCTTCACTTTTATTCGGGCTTATCTGCCTAATCGGAGTATACAACTCTTAATCACACACGCTACACACACGCTACACACACACAAGCAAACAAAAGGTAGAAAAGTTATGACACTACACGAAATAAAAAGCCCTACACATGTAGGCGGAACAAATAAAATATCAAGGTATGGAGACATTGAACTAGAGGACCTTGACTATGCAGAGCTACCAATTAACGAGTATGCAATAAAGTTACCAGCCCGACTAAACAATAAGCATATAGCTATCCTTAAAAAGCATAATGTCCTAATCAACCTCAGCGATTATAATAACGCTACAGCTGGCTTTAAAAAGAATGTTACTCAGGATTTGATACAAAATATTCCTTACACACAGACAAAACACTACTGCCCTTCTAGGTTCAGAGGTAAAATCTGGGATGAGCTATACGGAGACAAACCAATAACAGTTACCAGGGCAAGACGTATTTTATCAGAAAATAATGTCAGAGATATTACGCTAAAAAAGCTTGTACAGGATGGACGATTTTACCATGAGCTAAATGCGTTTAGCGGAAGCTCTAGTTTAAATTTTATAAGGCTATGCAAACTATCAGCCTTGTTTTATACAGATACTTGCCATGTATACGACTATAGCTTCAAAACAATAGATAGGGTTTTAATAGCTAGAATGATAAATAATTCAAAAAGATTAATAATTAATGATAGTCGGCTATTCAAAATAATAATAAATGTAGCAGTTAGAAGATGTAGCTTGTTAAAAGTTGACTGGATTATTAACAGTAACAATATATGCAGAGAAGATATGATAAATATAAAAAAAGCTGGTTACTATGCAAAGATAAAAAGAGTTAACGACTACGCAAAAAATGCAAAAGGGCTATAAAAAAATGGATACAGAATTTACAACAGATGAACTAACGATATTAGAAGAATGTGTTTCAGATGCACAAGTAAAACTATTGGTGAGTACTAAAGGTAAGGATTTACACCCGAGACGTATGAGAAAATTCAAAGAACTTTGTGAGCTTGGCGAGAAAACAAGCAAAATATTATCGTACAAGTTAGGCGGGCAAAAATGAACAAGTGTAAAAAAAAGATTGATGAGCGGAACGGCGAAAAATATTATTTATTGGGAACAGACCATGATGGCAAAAAAGTATGGTTAACTGAGGCATCATGGGATTGTGGTTGGTACTGGGGATTTGGATATATTACAATATTTACCTCAAATGTACCTTCACGGAGCAAAGATATAATGTCTCATAGTCACTGGAATCATTCAATTGCATGGAAATTCCACAATAAATCTTGTAGTCATATTAATGAGAATAAAGACTTTAAATCCACAGTAGTGGATAATAATGAAAGCTGGTTATTATCAGAATTAATGAAAACATTTTATTCTCTGTCAGATATAGCAGAACTTTATCATCATGGAGGTTCGTTTATAACGTCAAATCCTATGGCGGAAAAGCTAAAAGACCAAAAAAAACATGATGAAATAAACAAAGTTATTCTCCCCGAGCTATTCCAGGAAGTATACAAACTACTAACCCCATAACATTGAAGTACGATATAGCCTACCGCCCACAAATCGGCAGGCTTCATTCGCATTTCAGTATAATTACTGAATAATAAATCAAACAAAAAAAGGAAATTAAAATGGAACAAGCAAACGAGTACGGAAAATCACGGCTAAGTTATCTAGGAGGCTCATGTATTTCTACAGTTGTTGGAGTCAATGAGTACAAAACTTTATTAGAGTTATATGAGGATAAATTAGGATTAAATCCAAAAACAGAATCAAATAGCCACATGAAAATTGGCTTAGCTCTCGAACCTATGGTGTTACAAAATGTAGCAGACAAAGTTGGTCTTCCTCTGATAAAGCCATATTTTTTACAACACCCTGTATACGACTTTTTAGGTGGAAGTCCAGATGCACTAATAGGTGATTGTATAATAGAGGCAAAAACAACCGCTTCGCATAAGATAAAAGAAAGCGAAGAAATACCAGCAACTTATTACACTCAGATACAATATTACCTTGGTTTATCGGGCAAGAAGAAATGTTATTTAGGTGTTCAATGTTTAGCAGGAGCAAAAGACTTTTTCATTAAAGAGATTGAGTTTGACAAAAACTATTATGAATTTCTTGTCAGTGAGGGAGTTAATTTTTGGAATGATCATATAATACCACAAATTCCACCTGCACCGTCGAGTGTTGGAGATTTAAATAATAAGTTTCCAGTAGCTTCTCCCGATTCTTCTGTTCAAGCCGACGAAACAATAATTAATGCTTTACTAGAATTAAAAAACATAAAATCCCAGGAATCAGTTATAACAAAGCGAAAAGAAGAGCTTGATTTTATAGTTAAAGAAGCATTTTCGGACAAAGAGTCTTTAGTTTGCAACGGAGTTACCCTTGCAACATATAAAACATCTTACTCTACTAGAATAAACTCAAAAAAGCTAAAAGAAGAATATATAGAAATATATAAAATCTGTACAAATAAAACATCAGGTCGCAGACTCTTGCTAGTTAATAAAAATTTATAAGGGAATAGAAAAATGAGTAAATCTGAATCAATAAATGAAATTGCTACAGCCCTAAATAATGCTCAACATTTGATATGCGGAGCTATTAAAGATAGTACGAATCCCCAGTTTAAAAGCCAATATGCTGATATTTCATCAGTAATAGAAGCTATAAGGAAGCCATGTGCGGAAAATGGATTATCATACACACAATTTCCTGTTATAGGCGGATCAAGTGAGCAATTATATCTTGAAACAACAATAATGCACAACTCAGGGCAATGGATGAGTAATATTGCAACTATACCAATGATTAAAAATACTCCGCAAGCTGTTGGATCTGCTATTACGTACCTCAGACGATATAGTTTATCTGCAATATTTGGAGTTCCGCAAGCTGACGATGATGCAGAGTCTACTATGAACGATAGAGTATCCAGTTTTACTCCTAGCTCAAAGAGACTTCTTAATATGGCAGAAAGACAAAAAGTATTTTCTGATATGCGAGAAGCAAATTGTGATTCAAACACTTTTTTAGTATTTCTAAAAAAGAATAAAATTAATAGTTCAAGCCAAATTCCGTATAGTTTCTTACCACAAGTAAATGGTTTTTTTGCCAGTGAAAGTAAAAAAAATGTCTAAAAAAATATTCAATAGCGGAGAGTATGGCAAGTTATGTATTGATGAAAAGGTTAAATATTCAGAAGAGTATGTTGCCAGTTATTCGTTAATCCAAATTAATGGATTAACCATAAGAAAAGAATCTCCTTATTATGCACATAGCAAAAATGCTCATAAAGCAGTAATGAATAAATTCAAAAATGATGAACCTACTGCCACACTAATTAATTTAACTTATCAATAAACAAGGATATAAAAAAATGAAGGATCTATACTCAACGGAATTTATACTAGAGTTTGATAAAGAATCTCATAATGACAGGTTTATTAAAAAAATTAAAGAATCAATAGATACAGACAGTACCAACATATATGATGTCGAGATAGATAAACTTGGTGAATATACTCTATCAATCGAGCGTAAAGAAAAAACATTTTTACACATAGAAATGTTTAAACAACTAATAGACATATGGAGGAAAAAATATGATATTTCATACGCTACATGTAGCATTTATAAGGTTTCAGCAAAAAAGTTTCATAAATATAACTACGGAGATAACTTCTGTTATTTAAATGTTCTTAGAGGTTCTAAATCTGAATGGAAGCTGGCACAAGATGCGACAGAGTACGAAGCAAGACACATCCTTTATACCGCCATGGAAAAACAAATATCAGGCAAAAAATAATGAGTGAAAATTATTGTAAAGATTGCAAGTTTTGTAAAGTTAGTATAGGTGCAATGTTACTTTTTCTACCTAAGCAAATATGCGTACACCCGCAAAACTATCATATAGATGTTGTTACCGGTAAAAAGAAAGTTAATGATTATTTTTGCTATTCCGTAAGACATAACCATTGCGGAAAAGCTGGACATTGGTTTGAGCCAAAAAAAACACAAAGATAAATATATACATGCAAGCCTGCCTGGGCTTGTATTGTGATTCTTGATTCGCAAGGCTCACATAACAAATCCAGGAATTAAGGAGAAAGTTATGGGTAAAGTACCTAAAAGAGATTCTACAATGACAGACAGAGACCAACTCAGTTGCTATTTGTCTCCCCCTAAAACAAAAACCTATCACCCATTGCATCATATTGATGCTGTTCATATGGTTATCAAAAAAGCAGAGGAGATAGGATATAAAATTAGAAGCGAGGAATACGGAGTTGCCAATGATGGAAATAAAATGTTTGGTATTATCAAATTTGAGCCTACGGATAATAAAGAATATACTCGTGTAGTTGCCGTAAAAAATAGCTATGATAAAAGCATAGCCTTTGGTATTGTTGCGGGGCTAGATATTCTTGTATGTAGCAACTTGATATTTAATGGTAACGTTAAATTATCAAGTAAGCATACTAAACAACTGAATCCACAACAAATAATTGACATTTCTTTTTTAATCTTTGAAAGTCAATGTTCAACGCTTGGTCAAAATATAATTGACTACAAAAAAATTACAATACATAATGAGAAAGCTTCTCATATAGTTTTATCAATGGCTAAGGACAAAATAATAAATGCTTCTGATGTAGTAAATGTAATGAATGAATATAAAAGACCAACATTTTCAGAGAATGAAGGTAATAATTTAAACTCATTATACAATGCCTTTACTTATATTATGAAAAAATACTCTATACTTACCAGCGTAGAAAGACATGTAAAACTAAATGCTATGTTTTCAAAAATATATAACAAATTAACGAAAGAATTGACATGATTATTGATAAATTTTCAAATGAGTTTAACAAAGGATTAGAACTTCTGGCATTAAAAAACAATTTTAGTGTAAAGTTATATAATAACTTAAAAAAGGCTACTTCGCCTTCGTTTAATCACAATATCTCAATTTCCAACGGAACTTATCGCATTATTATATATGATATAAAAGATTTAAATAAATGTAGACGCTGGTTAAGCAATAATTTAGAATTAAGAAACTTCAAATATCAAATAAGATGGTATAGTGGTTCAAATAAACTAATGACTTCATGGGTTTCTGATGATAATCTATTTGAAATATGGTTAAGTTCTGATATAGGAAATTATCCTAAAGAATTATCAAATGAAGGTTGCAAATGGGAAAAAGTAGAGAAAGAAAATAG
>Ga0208905_1000063_pt1 | contig 51826 bp, 52 predicted proteins | sample AntAceMetag02UKS_FD_184776 | JGI IMG/M metagenome (GOLD analysis project Ga0208905, IMG submission 184776) | Saline lake microbial communities from Ace Lake, Antarctica - Antarctic Ace Lake Metagenome 02UKS (SPAdes) (version 2) | ecosystem: Environmental > Aquatic > Non-marine Saline and... | reverse complement strand
TATTTTGCGATTCAGACCCTCGACAATGCTGTGAGAATATTCCTTTTCGGCTTTGTTCAACAGCTATTGGAGGTTAAAGCCCAGTGCGTTTCAATAACTTTTTACCCACAGATTCTGCGGAAGACCCTTAAAATTGAATAGCAGTGATAAAATAAAGGATGAAGATTTTAAATTAATCGATGTTTAAGAAGTTATTATTTCTTTTTATTATAGTTCCTCTACTGGAGCTTTATATCCTGATCAAGATCGGTCAAATCCTGGGAGCCGAGGTCACTATCACCCTGGTGGTAGTGACTGGGATATTGGGGGCAATCTTCGTTCGGATGCAGGGGTTTACCCTGGTCGGGAAGGTCAAGCGGGACCTCAACGAGGGAAGGCTCCCTCACAAAAGGCTTTTAGAGGGGGTCTGTATCCTGGCCTCCGGCCTGCTACTGCTTACCCCCGGACTGCTGACCGACCTGACCGGCTTTCTGCTCTTAATTCCCCCGGTGAGAGTCCGTCTGATTAACGCCCTATTGAAAAAAGCTAAGACTCACTTCAGAAAGGAAGGAACCGGCACCGTAACCTGGGGCTACCAAAACCGCTTCCCGGAATCTTGAAGCAATTTGCGAATTTGCTAAACTGAATCATCAAGATTATTAAAAATCGTGCCAGTGGATTCAGGACCTTACAGATCTTTACCGATATGATATTTTTTGCTGTTGGGAACGTTCGGATGTGGATGGGTTAATCGTCAGGCCGTACTTCGAGAAGGGGAGCGCCCTCTTTCCAGAGTTTCGTGAAGTAGTCCTCAAAGAACGAGACCGCCGCTGGTTCCGATGTGATCAGGCTGCACTCGTTCCGGACGTCCATTGCCAGGTATCCCCAATTAGCAGATCCCACCATCGCATGCCCGTCCGCGATTACCAGTTTGGCATGGGTGGTTATCTTCTCGGGATCGTAGCGGACCTCAACCCCTCCCGCTTCCAGGTGTTTCCGGGTGGCGGTATTGATCTTGTTCAGGATCTTGTTATAGTCACTCCGGTCCAGCATCACTTTGACATCGACCCCCCGCTTCCGGGCCGCGATCAGGGCGTTGATCAGACGATTGGTCTTGGAATCGGCGTATCGCTTCCCGGTGTAGTATTTCATCCCGTACATCATGACCCGGATTCTCTTTTTCGCTCCGGTTAGAAGGCTCATCAGAGCTTCGAAGTGCTGCCGGTTAGTAACCGTCCACAGCCCCGGCAGTCCCAGCGGCTCCATCTCTGGCTCGGCGTAACTGTTCTTCAGTAACTTATTAAAGTAACTCTCAAAGAAGGATCCCAGCCGTCTGTCTTCGGCATAGATATTGGTCTCGTTATTATTGTCGATCGAGTTGCCGGAGAGGTTGGTTGAGCCGAGTAGGACCTTCTCCCCGTCCACTATGAACATCTTGTTATGGGTGGCTTTCTTGGGGGTATCCAGAACGGATTTGATCCCGAAGCGATTGAGAAACTCATTACTTTTGGGATTGAAATAGATATCGTCTTCCAGGATTCCCCGGACAACCACTCCCCGCTTGACCGCCGCCTTCAGGGCGTCCTGGATCTTCTTAACCGTGGGATCGTAATGGAACTCGAGCTGGATAAAATCGATCGACTTCTTTGCGTCATTGATCATCCCGAGAATGGTGGGGAGGTAGTCCCGGTTGACGACCGGCTTGATTACAGGGGATAGAACTGCGGGGATTTGAGCGAGGAGTGGAGGTTGGAGTCCACTGGCCGAAAGGAAGAAGAGTAGCACACTCCAGCAACCTGTCTTTATCAACATATCAATAATAATCAAGGTTTGACTCCACTTCGCAGCTCCGAGAAGATATCGGAATACTTTCCGGCGATCTTGTCCCAGCTATAATTATCAATAACATACTGCCGGGCCCTCTCTCCGATCTCCTTTCTCTTTGCGGGGTTTCTGATCAGATCGAGGATCGTCTCGATGAAGGCCCGGTCATCATCCCACCGGAGGAGGATCCCGTTCTCTCCGGGGGAGACGGCCTCCTGGATCCCCTGGAGGCGGGAGGCAACCACCGCCAACCCCGCCGCGCCCCCCTCGAGCGCGACGATTCCGAATCCCTCGATATCACCCGGGACCTCTACGTTGGGCATTACAAAGATATCGGCCCCGCAGTAGAGAGCCTTCAGTTTCCCGTCGTCCATGGGGACGTCACCCATCAGCCGGACATTCTCTTCCAGACCCTTCTCCCGGACGGTATTCTCGATCGTCTCCCGGAGCGGGCCATCCCCCACGACCAGGTAGAGGACCCGGGGTTCTTTCTCGACGATCGGGGGCAGGATCTTCTCGACAAAGCGGTCCACCCCCTTTTTGGGGACCAGGCGTCCGACCGTGATCAGGATAGTCCTCTCGCCGGGATCGATCCCCAGGTGTTCCAGCGGAGAGATATCTTCAGTCCAGGTAAAGTCATCGGCATCTACACCGTTGGGGATGACCCGGAGGACCTCCTCCGGGACCCCGTATCCCCGGCAAATCTCTTTGAGTTGCGAACTCACACAGATCACCCGGTCCATCTTCCGCAGGGCGGCCGGAACGACCGTTAAGTAACCGGGAAAAGCAAAGGCGATGTCTCTTCCATGGATATTTACGGCCACCGGGACGGATAAAAGTTTCTTTAAGACCAGTCCCATCGGGCTCATCAAGCCATCGGAGAGATAGATCAGATCGATCTTCCCGGAGAGCCGGAGAAAGATCGTTTTGAAGAAAGTGAAGATGAGAAAGAGCGGCATCAGGGCCTGGGAGTGCCCCCAGGAGATGAGGCGGAACTCCCTCTTCTCCTTTAGATGGGCGATCAGCTTCTGATTGAAGCGCTGCATGCCCCCGATCGAGGGAGCGTTCTTTCTGGTGATGTAGAGGAGCATTTTTCGGTAATCGGTAATCGGTAATCGGTTATCAGTTATCGGTAATCGGTGTAGCGTAGTCCGGCAAAGCACTGATTACAGATTACCGGTTACTGGTTGCTTTTTCTTATCTCCGGTCACCTTATAGAGCTTGAGCGGATAGAGGTGGCCCGGGATGAATTGAGCCGCCCGCCGGGTCAGAGGAGATAGCCGGTCCGGCCCGTCAATCTCTTCCACCACATAGTTCTTCACGAGGATATCGCGGATAACGGAATCACAGATATTGAACGGGTAAACGATCCGGTAGCCCTTCTCTTTCACCCGCCGGATAACTTCATCGATTTCATCCGAGGGGAATTGAGTCCCATGGGTATAGACCATCCGCTCGGGGAAGACCAGCTTATCCCAGTAGTAGGTAAAGAAGACAGTCCGGTCGTCGGTCTGATCGAGCAGGAATCGACGACACTCCCCGTAGTACCTGCTTTGCGTGATCGTCTCGATCGCTCCTCCCGGCGCGATCAGGGCGATGATGATGTTGAAGACCGCCAGGACCATCATCAGACGGACCGCGGGAAAAGATAGACGCGAGAGCGCCCGGGCCGCGAAGAGGGGGAGGAGGCAGATGGTGGGCATCAGGTAGCGCAAGAAAGAGGAGTTGAGCGTGAACTCCCCGCGCTCGGACCCGAAGGTGCCGAAGTTGGAGAAGAAGAGGACGGAGATAATAAAGAGCCAGAAGTAATAAAGATTGAACCTGATCAACCCGCCCGGATTCATACCGGCCTCGTCCTCGGTAGTGTCCTCTCCATATTCACCCGCCGATTGTCCGGAGCCCTCGGCTATTGGCGCCGCTTTCCTTCTTCGGGGGATAAAGAACCCGATCAGGGAGAGGATGAGGAGAGGAAAAGCCAGAGAGAGAGATAGAGGAGCGTTCTTCAGGTGGAGAAGCCAGATCCTGGGATGAAAATTTAGGTATTCGAGAATCCTCCGGATACTCAAGGGAGCTTTGGCGGAGACCGTTATCTCGGAAGGCTGAAGAGTGGTGGTATAGCCCAGGTTGAAGAAACTGCCATAGACAGTGTAATTGTAAAGGAGGAGGCCTCCCCCGAAGAGAACGATCATGATGACCGCGACGATCAACCACTTTCCGACCACACTTCCGCGCTCGATCAGGATCAGGATGAAGAGGCTAAGAAGATAGATCGCGTTGGTCGGCCTGATCCAGATCAGGGCGCCGGCAAAGATGCCGAAGAGGAGGTAAGATGAAAGCCCGCGGTTGCGGAGCGCCCGGAGGAGGAAATATAGCGCCGCCAGAAAGACCGCCAGGTTTAAGAGGGTCGCGTTATAAACAAAGGCGCGGCGGATAAAGACCGGTGTGGTGGCCAGGAGAATTACCCCGCGGAGTGGGGTCTTCAGATCCGGGAATACTTCTTTTCCGATGAAGAAGAGTATCAGCAGAGAGAGGACGGCGCAGAGGGGGGCGGCCAGCCGGGACGCCTGAGGAGGTAGGATCCATTTTAGGCCCGCCCAGAAGATGATGAAGCCGGGGAACTTCCGGGGGTAGGTCTCTCCTTCTGAGTTGTAGACGAAGTACCGGGGGGTGAAGCCCGGTCTTCCGAAGATCTCATCACCCGGCGGCCGGTACCCCAATTTTCCGGTCTCGGCCAGGTGAGTTGAGAAGAAGTCATAGACCAGGTTATCCGGCGAGATCAACTCATCGCTGAAGAAGAACGGCAGGCTGTAGCAGACCAGGGCGACCAGCAGTATGTAGATGAGTTTCATGATTTTTTGGACAGGTTTAAAAAGAGATTGCTTCCTGCCTGTCGGCCGGCAGGCGGTCGTACCTCCCTTGCAATGACAGAAAATCTATGATTGAGGACTTTTCGTTCAGACAATATATAATAACCGGAATGGCGCCGCAAGTTTAACCGGTGCGTTCTCCGAACTGCCCCCGGTAATAATCGCCGACTCCCCGCCACCAGGCCCGTATTTTGGGACTGGCCGGTCCGCCTGAGGTCAGGGCGGCAAAGATAAAGGTATAGAGTACGATCAGGAGATTTCGGAGCACCCGGGCGGGCGCCGTCACCGGAAGTTGCCGGTTTACTACCAGCAGATGGTTCCGGGTGGAGTAATAAACTACGGTCTCCGAATACATGCCCCCCATGGAGGCGCTCACCTTATGGAAGACCCGGGAAGCGGGTACGGTGAGAACCTGATATCCTCCTCTCCGGGCCCGGAGGCAGAGTTCGACATCCTCAAAACAGAGAAAGTAATCATTATTCAGGACCCCGACCTCCCGGAGCATCTCTCCTTTCAGGAGCATGGCCGCCCCGCTGACGGCATCGGCGGGGTTGACGGAGTCGGGCAGACCGGATGCTCTCCGGTCATGAAGGGGGGTATAGATTCTGCCGGAGGTCCCGTGGACGGCGATGCCCTGGCTCCAGACTACCCCTGGCCGATCATAGTAAAAAACCCGCGATCCCAGGACACCGGCCTCCGGATGTTCGGAAGCCGCCCGGAGGAGCTCGTCCAGGAAACAGGGATCGACCACAGTGTCATTGTTGAGCAGGCAGATGTAATCGGTTTCCTCCTCGAGAGCCCTCTCGATCCCCAGGTTATTCCCTCCGGAGAAGCCCCGGTTCCGCGGGGAGGTGATCACCTCAACTTCGGGGAATCGGTCCGCCACTACCTCCGCCGTTCGGTCGGTGGAACCGTTGTCGACTACGATAATACGGCACCGAGGAGTGGCCAGCCGCCGGAGGGAGGATAGACACTGAAGGCAGTCATCCCTTCCGTTCCAGGTGACGATGACGATGGCGATGTTTAGCATTATAAACCGCGAATCTCACCTTTCGATAAACTCAGGATCTCTCAGGAGGGTCTTCTTTCTTGAGGGCCAGCTCCTGGGTCAGCCGTTTAACCTGATCAGTGAGCTGCGAGATCTTGACCGAGAAGTGGAGGTTGATAAAGACCACGAGCATCAGGCCGAAGAAGAAGACGGTATTGATGGGAAGTTCGATCCCCAGGAGACTGGTGATGGCGCGCAGAAGTCCCTGCCAGAGAGAGAGAACCAGGATAACAACCCCGATCAGCACCCACAACCAGGCGTACTCCTCCCGGAGTCTTCGCCGGCGCACCGTCTCGATGATGAATATTAACAGCCCCACCGCCATCCCCACCGCCAGCATCTTCTGTTTTAACAGCACGGTCGCACTCCTTTATGGATTTGGTTTGTCCCGGGAGAATCGCAGACTCGAGACAAAGGTGGAAAGTAGCATCTTGTAGATATAGTAGATCACGGTTCCGCCCTGATGAAGATTGTTCGACTGAGTGGCCCCAACCGTGACCGGGATCTCAGTAATCCGCAATCCCCGGAAATGAGACGAGATGATGACATCCGCGTCGGGAAAGTGCTGGGGATAGTAGCCGTGGGTGTAGATCTCCATCGCCCTCCGGTTCATTCCCCGGAAGCCGGAGGTGGGGTCGGTGATCCTTCGCCTGAGCGCGAATGAACAGATCAGGCTGAAGAGCTTCATCCCGATCTTTTTCATCCGGGGAAGCTGGTATGTGTACCTTCCCAGGAAACGGGAGCCGACGATCAGGTCGGCCTCATCTCGCCGGAGGGCGTTTAGGAAGAGGGAGATCTCCCGGGGCGAGTGCTGGCCGTCGCCGTCGAGATGGATAACGTAATCATAATCATGGCGGAGGGCATAAAGAAAGCCGGTCTGGCGGGCGGCGCCGTCGCCCAGGTTGAAGGCATGATTGACGACCCGGGCTCCGCCCCGGCGCGCTTCATCCGCCGCGCCGTCGCGGGAACCGTCGTCGATGACCAGGATGTCCATCTCCGGATAGAGATTCTTGACCTCCGCGACCAGGTTACGGATACTCCGGCTCTCGTTATAGACCGGGATCAGAACGAGCACCTTCTCTTTAGGTTTCTCTGTCATTAATTTATCTTTCCTGTTTACCTTCCTCGATGACGGAACGATATGCCCGCTCCATCCTTCGTCGGCATTCGTTCCGGTCGTATTGCCGGGCCACCCACTGCCTTCCGGCTTGCCCGATTCGGCGAGCCTCGTCAGGTGACGCGAGCAACTGGATGATCGCGCCCGCGAAATCAGCCGGCCGATCGGCGATCAGGATCTCAACATTATCCCGGGCTCCGACGCCGGCGTTGGCCTGCCGGCTGGCGACCACCGGACACCCGGCGCCCATGGCCTGGATGATTTTCACGATGATTCCCCCGGCGATCCGGAGCGGCACGGCCATAAGAGACGCGGAAAGGAAATATGGTTCGATCCGTTCCACCGGGCCGGTCACGATGAAACTTTCGGATGAGAGTTCGCGTATCTTCGCCGGGGGATTCGCGCCGACGATCAGGCACCGGGCCTCCGGGTATTCCTTTCGGACCAGGGGCATGATCTCCTTCTTCAGGCGAAAGACCGCGTCCCGGTTGCCAGGCCGGTGCATGGCCCCCACAAAGAGAATGGTCTTTGGCTCTCTTTTCTCTTCCGGTCCCAGGAAAATTTCCCGGTTGAGCAGGGGGGGCATGATATAAGTCCGGCAGCCGACGTCCCAGGACTCAACCAGCCCCTTGTCTTTGCGAGACATAACAAAGACGTTCCCGCTCCAGATCGCGTACCATTTCTCCCAGTACCGGCTCAGCTTCCACTCTCGATAATAATAGTACTTTCGCGGACCGGAAGCAATCCGAACCTGCTGCCGAAGAACGTCGCTCGCCACGTCCGGCATAACCAGAATCCGGGGAATCCCCGGCTTTATCAGCCGGGCGTACTGCCCCATGTGGAAGTGCTCAAACTGGACACAGTCGAAGGAGCCGTCCGCGATCATCTCCCGCAGGTGGTGGAGTAAACGTTTTGAATAGGTGGCCGCGACCGGGAAGGGCCGGGAGAGAAGTAGTAGTGTCCGCCGGAGGCGGTTCAGCATGGACCTCTCCGCCGGGACCGTTCTGATCTCCTCGAAGTACTCGGCGGCTGAGGGGAGCAGAGACCGTTCCTTCTCCCGGATGAAGGAGAGGAGGGAGAAGGTGTGGGACCCGGAGAGTTCCTTGACCCAGTGATAGATGTGCTGTCCATCCTCATGCCCTGCTCCCGCCGATGGTAGATTGGATGTGACCAGAAGAATTTTCATAATGATATATTGCCACAATGAGGTGATGTCCAAAAGATTATTTGTTGCCAGAAGGGTGGTAAATTTAATAAAATAATAAAAAGAACAACGGTTGATTGCCCATGTTTTCCGATCGATACAGAGCATTAAAGATTGTTGGTATTCTGGCTGTACTTCTCCTCCTGGGCTGGTACGCGCACGTGGGGAGAGGTGTGGTGACGCTCGATCTATGCTTGAGCGACCCAGAGCGCTTTGACGGTACCGAGGTGCCTATCTATATGGAGGCCCGGGTGATCGAGGTCGATCCGGGCTGTCTCCGGGTCTCCCAGCCCGACGGTCCACTCAATCTTATTATTCCTCCCCGGTTCAGCGGGTTGGTGCCGCCCGGCGCGACGATGGAAGAGATAAAACCGGGGCAGTCACTGGCAGCTGTGGCTGTCTTTCGACGCCCCGGTTACCTGGAGTTAAAGAGGCTCCGGGTTGCTCCCCTCCGACAGGTAAAGATAATTATCTCCATCTTCCCGGCTGTCATCGTCCTGATCTTATTAATCGGATCGATACGCTGGGAGAAAGGGAGGTTGGTGATGAAAGAAGTGACTAAAGTGACTAAAGTTCGGAGTGACTAAAGTGACTAAAGTTGGGAGGTATTGGAATTGAATTTCCCCAACTTTAGATCACTTTAGTCACTTTAGTTCACTTGATTCTACTATGCCTGATTTAGTAACTCATGTTGCCGGTGCCTACCTGGTGAAGAGAGGCGTTAAGATTACCCGCTACGCGGCTCTCTTTTACCTGGGAGCGATGTTGCCGGACCTGGCATCCCGGCCGCTGCATATCATCTGGCCCCGGACCCTGCTGGCCTCCCAGGCTTTCCACAGCCCGGTCGGGGTCTTTCTGATCTGCTGGCTGGTCAGCCTCTTCTTCCGGGTTGACCAGAGAAAGAGAGTCTTTTTCCTGCTGATCGCGGGCAGCTTTCTCCACCTGGTGATGGACTCAGGTCAGAAGCAACTGGAAGGGGGGTACCTCTGGTTCTTCCCCTTCTCGATGAAGACCTGCAGCCTGGGCTTGTTCTGGCCGGAAGACTCGGTCCGGTTCCTTCCATATACGGCGATCGCCGTATTAATCGTCTATGGCTTCAGCAAGTGGAGAGAGGGGAGGGAGAAGTTGTAACTATTATGCTCATCTATGACTCCATTGTGGTAGGCGGCGGCCCGGCCGGGTCCACCGCCGCTCGGGCGATGTCCCGAGCGGGGCTCAAGGTTCTTCTCCTGGAGAAAGAGAAGATGCCCCGCCATAAGTGCTGCGCCGGTGGTGTCCCGAGAAAAGTGAACGAGCTCCTTGATTTTGATATCTCTCCCTGGTGTGAGTCCCCCGTACGGGAAGTGGTCTTCAGCTGGTTATCCCGGAAACCCCAATTTATGTCCGATCGTTCCCTGCTGGGCTGGGTGGTGAAGAGAGAATTATTTGATCATCTGCTGCTCCGCCGGGCTCGCGCGGCGGGTACGCGGGTGAAAGAAGGTTGTGAATTCATCGGCCTGGAAGAGGACGGGGATTTTGTTCGCGTCTCCACTGCCGGAGGAGAGGTTCGAGGCCGAACTCTAATCGGCGCTGACGGCGCTCGCAGCCGTGTTGCTCGCCTGCTGGGGCTGGCGCGGTATACGCAGTTCGGCTTTGCCCTGGAGACCCGGGTACGGGTCCCGGCGGCGGCTCTCGCGGAGAGGAGAGATCGCGTCTACTTTGATTTAGGAGGTGTTCCCGGAGGATACAGCTGGATCTTCCCCCTCCGGGATTGCCTGGACGTGGGGGTAGCCACCCGGCGGTCGTCTTTTCGGGGATTGAGAAAGTGCCTCCGGGATTGCCTGGCAAGAGAGGAGCTGAGCTCGGAGGGTTCTCACTCCATCATCCGGGGCGGTACCCTCGCTTTCCGGGTACTTCCCTTTGGATTGATGAAGGGGCATTCTCTCCTGACCGGTGACGCCGGAGGCATGACCGACCGGTTGACCGGGGAGGGGATCTATCCGGCGATCCGGAGCGGTCTCTGCGCCGCCCGGGCGGTGGAAGATTACCTGGACGGCCGCTCCGGCCTGTCAGCTTACCAAAAACTGATCAGGAAGGATCTGGGGGTGGATCTCCTTCTGGCTAACCTCTTGTCCCGGTTTGCGGGTGCCTTTCCCCGGCTTATATTTGATCTGGGCTGCAGCGATAAGGGGCGGATCAAGAAGGCGATGGGGGTAGTACAGGGTGAACTGGCCTACAGGGATCTTTTCTTTAAAAAAGACAGTTCCCGATCATGATCGGGAACTGTCTTTTTTAAAGAAGTCTGTCTGTCTATTCCTTCTTCTCAGGCTCTTCTTTCTTTTTTGGAGGAGCTTTTTTCGCCGGGGCTTTCTTCGGCGCGGGCTTCGGCTTGGGAGCTTTCCCGGGTTCCTCTTCTACTACTATCACTTCTTCCTTGGCACCAGGTTTTTCTTCCCCGGTCTCACCGGTCAGTCCCACATAGGATAACGTCCCGGCGACACTGAAGTTTGTCACAATGAAACCCATGATTGTCATCTGGATCAGCCACATAATGATCCCGTAGACGAACCCGGCCAGGTACTCGGTCCAGCGGAAGGCCTCCGGATTGGCAATCGGATTCAACCCCGCCACCGAAAACTGCCCGGTTGCGACCTTCATCTTGATCGCCAGATACGTACAACCGGGGACACGCTGGAGCCAATTGGGTGCGTGTTGGAGCCATCTGGGAATCAGGTTTTGAATATAGCCGAGCTTTTCCCCCATGATGACCCGGGAGACATTATTACTTGCTTCGATAGCCCAGATCAGGACAACAAAGGTGATGATAGCAACCACCAGGGCGATCAGGAACTGGCCCGCGAACTTGATAGTATTCTTCCGTAAGAAGTCAATCAGTTCACTGACCGGGCCTTCCTTCCCGAGAACAATAATGGTCGGCAGAACCATTGCCCCGAAGATCAGAATCAGGATTGTTGCTACCATGGCGATGCCGATCGGGAAGGTAATGATCGGGGAGAACATCCAGCCAAGTTCCCCGATAAAGGGGATCTTTCCGCAGAGATCGATGATTGCATGGAAGACGGCTAAACCGGCGAAGATACCGAAGATTTTAATCGGAGAAGTTATCACATTTTTCAACTTCGCGATGGCAGCCTCCAGCGCGTCGCGCGGGGAGACTTCCCCTTCGCCTTTCAAATCGGAGAGAGTGATCTTCGCCACCGCGGTCATGCCGAGGAGCACGATAAAATAGGCCACGACTATCCCAATGAACTTGATAATCGAAGCAAGCCAGGCGGCTTCTATCGCTCCCGGCGCGATCCACCGGGCGATCAAGAGGATAAAATAAGCGGCGATCACGGCCCCGGTCAGGAGACAGATCTTCCCCGGTTTCCAGGTGAGTTCCAACAATCTCTGGGTTAACACTGAGCCTTTCGCATCTTCAGGCATGCCTTACCTCCTTTATCTTTACGGTTAAGCTGTTGCTCGAAATTTATTGAAATCCCGAGACAGATACATTATAAATGTGTTATTCATACTCGGTCAAAGGCACGGAGTCAAGAAAAATTATCCAAAAACCTTCCGGTCGATCCGGTCTGTTAAATAAATGGTTGCCTAATTGAGGCAGGGAAGATAATAATACCGTCAAATCAAGCTCCGTGTAGGTGTGGCTTATGAATACAAAAATTAGTGATTCTAATGGGAAGACCGCTGTGATCACGCTGGGTTTGCCCAAGGGAAGTCTTCAGGAATCAACTTTCGATCTTTTTCGGAGAGCCGGGTTTACCATCTCGGTCAGTCCCCGGTCCTATTACCCGCGCCTGGACGATCCGGAGATCGATGCGGTCCTGATTCGGGCCCAGGAGATTTCGCGTTATGTGGAGAACGGAGCCATCGACGCCGGAATAACCGGGCTGGACTGGATTCGCGAAAGCGGCGCGGACGTTGTGGAGATTGCCAACTTGATCTATGCCAAGGCCGGTTTTCGCCCGGTCCGCTGGGTGCTGGCGGTTCCGGAAGATTCACCTTTTCAGTGTGTTGAGGATCTGCGCGGCAAGCGGATAGCAACGGAAGTGGTAAACGTTACCCGGGAGTTCTTTTCCGACCGCGGAGTTGAATGTGAGGTAGAGTTTTCCTGGGGTGCCACGGAGGTAAAACCTCCTCAACTGGTTGACGGGATTGTGGAGTTGACTGAGACCGGTTCTTCCCTGCGGGCCAACAAGCTGCGGATAGTGGAGACGGTACTGGAGAGTACCGCCCGTTTCATCGCCAATCGCGCGGTCTGGGAGAATCCGGTTCGGCGCCGGAAGCTTGAAAATATCGCCCTTCTCCTCCAGGGGGCCATCCTGGCCCAGGGAAAAGTCGGGATCAAGATGAATGTCCGTAAATCCGGGCTGGAGAAAGTCCTGTCAATTTTACCTTCACTCCATTCCCCCACCATCTCCGACCAGCTCGATAAAAACTGGGCGGCGATTGAGGTCATTATCGAGGAGAAGAGAGTAAGGGAATTGATCCCCGATCTTAAAGAGGCCGGCGCCCAAGGGATAATTGAATACCCGTTGAATAAGATAGTACTTTAACGCGATTTATTCATAAATCGGGTTAAAATTCTTAACTTATAAGGAGATTATATATGCCGTCCGGGCGAAAAAAACGGAAGTCCAAGATTGCCAAGCACAAGCGGAAAAAAAGACTGAGAAGGGATCGTCACAAGAAGAAAAAATGAAAATAAGACCGCTTTTTTTTAGCGGATTAATTGTATTCATTCTCTCCGGTTGCCTGATAAATTCAGTCCCTTCCAATGGTACCTCTATCCCGGAGCCGGAAGATAACGGCGACCGTCGGTCAGCCTATTTTCACTACTGCATGGCGGTCTATCACGAGTATCATCGAGAGAACGAGGCCGCGCTCAGTGAGTACCGGAAAGTACTGGAGTATGATCCATCCTCTTTCGAGGCCATTCTGAAGATCGGCTCCATCAAGCTCGGCCGGGACCAGGCCGAAGAGAGCATCGAGTGGTTTCTACGGGCCCGGGAACTCCAGCCGGATTCCTACCGCGCGGCTTTCCTCCTTGCCACGGCCTACTATAAAGTTGGCCGGGAAGACGAGGCTCTGGAAGAGTACCGGGAGGCAAGCCGAATCGCGCCTCAGGAGCATAGCCCCTATCTCCTGATGGCCAATATCTACACCCAGAAAGAGGATTATGACGCCGCGTTGGTCATCTACCGCCAAGCCGTCGAGCAGGATCCCGGACAGGCCGATATCTGGTTCCGGATGGGCTTGCTCCATACCAAGCAGGAGAATCTTCCGGCGGCGATCCAGATGTTCTTGAAGGCCCTGACGTTAGTTCCCGCTTCCCTGGAAGCCCGGCTGGCCCTGGCCCTGGCTTATGACCTCAATGAAGAGGATGAGAAAGCGATCGAAGAGTATGAGCGGGCCCGACGGCTTGTCCCCCTGAACAGCAATATCTATCGACGGCTGGGAACTCTCTATTTCACTACCTCACATCTGAAAGAAGCCATTGATACCTTCCAGCGTTTACTGGAATTGGAGCCGGATTCTCCCCATATCTATTTTATGCTGGGGACCGCCCATCTCAGCAACAAGAATTATCCCGCCGCCATCGCTGCCTATCAAAAGGAACTGGAGCAGGGTGCGTCAAGCGACCTGCTCCATTTTAACCTGGGGGCGGCCTATGAACGAAACGGCGATTTCGAGCAGGCGGTCCGTCAATTCGAACAGGTCATCGAGTTAAATCCCCGCAACGCCGAGGCCTATAACTATCTCGGATATATGTACGCCGAGAAGGGAATCAAGCTTGATGAGGCAATGGAATTGATCAAACGGGCCCTGGAATTCGAGCCGGACAACGGAGCTTTTATCGACAGCCTGGGTTGGGTCTACTACCAGAAAGGGATGGTGGATGAAGCGGTCGACCAACTTGAGAGGGCTACCTCCATCATCTCCGATGATCCCACCGGCCATGACCACCTCGGTGATGCCTATGCCGGCCGGGGGGAACTTATTCAAGCGGTCGAGCAGTGGAAGAAATCCCTCGCCCTTGATCCGGATGACGCGGAGGAGATCAGGAATAAGATTGAAGATGCCGAAACGAGGCTGAAGGAAGATGATTAAATTCCGAAATCCGCCCCTAACCCGGATTATTACTTTTGGTAATATCATATAGCTTTGGAAAATCGTTGGATAACATACACCTCTCCCTGTAAGTTCAATCTCTTCCTCGATGTCCTCGGCCGCCGGCCGGACGGGTTCCATGAAGTGGTGACCGTCATTGAGCCTCTTGCCCTCTATGACACTCTGGAGATTTTAGAAACTCCCGATGATATATCGGTGACCATCGATCATTCGGGGGTGCCGGATGGGCCGGATAATATTATTTATCAGGCGGTCCGGTTGATCCGGGAGGAGACGGGGATCGAAAAAGGGGTGGAGATCCGGGTCAAAAAGGTTGTACCGGTGGCGGGCGGCCTGGGCGGCGGGAGTGCTAACGCGGCTCTGACTCTCCGGATGCTGAATAAGCTCTGGGGCCTGAACCTCTCAAGGTCTACCCTCTTCCGCCTGGCCGAAAGGCTGGGCTCCGATGTTCCCTTCTTTCTCAACCCGACGACATCCCTCTGTCGGGGACGGGGAGAAGAGAGCACCCCGCTCCCGCTGGCGCCGCCTTTCTGGGTGGTTCTGATCAACCCGGCTTTCCCGATCTCAACTCATTGGGCCTACCGGCAGTTATCCCGCCCGTCGTCCCCCCGGACTCCTCACTCCAGCTTGGAAAAGATTCTCGACGCGTTGAAGAGGTCTGATCTGACCGCCCTGAGCAGTTCGCTCTACAACGTCTTTCAGGAAGTACTGGAACCGCGTCTTTCACCAATCCATGAGATCCTCGAGTTTTTTCGCCGAAGCGGAACGATCGGAACCGTACTATCCGGATCGGGCCCCACTGTGGTAGGTCTGGTAGAGAGGGAAGCGGAAGCCCGGGATCTGGCGGTTCAAGCTCGGGCCGTCTTCCCGGCGCATTATCTGATCCATACCGCTGGTAATTCGCTGTCTCGGAAATTTTATTTTATTGACTTACCGGAGATACTATATTAAGGTTCCGCGCAAACATGGTTGATTGGGGTTTGAGGGCTTTGTCAAATGAGGTCACACCGGAGTTTATTAAGTTTATCTCAAGAATAAGCTCAAGAACTCAATCTTAGTTGCTAAGATAAAATTGACGCCGCCGGCGTTAATTTTACTGCCCAGGAGGCTTCCGAGCATCGCGTAGTGAGCCGAACCTTCTCGCGCTCCGGTATCTTGCCCGGTGGTGTAATGGTAACACATCGGCTTTTGGAGCCGAGTTTCGAGGTTCGAGTCCTCGCCGGGCAGTCGCCATAATCGGATGTTAAGAATCCGGGATGAGAACTTCTCTCTGTCCTTGGTTCCGTTATGTCGGCCCCCCGCTTCATGCTCCTTCTGTCCCCCGAGGCTTTTTAACGTTCCTTGTTCGGTATTCTTAAACCGCAAAGTCACAGGAGCTTTGTTATGATCAATCATAAGCTGATGCTATTCACGGGAAACGCCAACCCTGAACTGGCGAAGAAGATCGCCCATTACCTTAAACTTGGTCTGGGCGACGCGAAGGTGGCCCGGTATCCGGAGGGAGAGGTTGCCGTAGAGATCGAGGAGCATGTGCGGGGGGCGGATGTCTTCTTGATTCAGGGAACCTCTCCCCCCCCGAATGAAAACCTGATGGAACTATTGATAATGATCGATGCCCTGCGCCGGGCCTCGGCGGCCCGGATTATCGCGGTCCTCCCTTTTTACGGCTACGGACGACAGGACCGCAAGAATCGCCCCGGAGTTCCGATCACGGCCAAGTTGGTAGCCAATCTGATCACCTCCGCCGGGGCGGACCGCTTGTTGACCATCGATCTCCACGCCGCGCAAATTCAAGGGTTCTTCGATATCCCGGTGGATCATCTCTACGCGGCGCCGGTATTGATTAAGTATTTGAAGCGGGTCTTTCCGCTTGCGAAACGGAGAAAAATGACGGTGGTCTCACCTGATGTGGGAGGGATCAAGATTGCCGATTATTTTGCCCAGGACTTTCGGTGCCCCCTGGCCATAGTCGACAAGAGAAGGATGGGGGACTCCCAGACTGAGGTCAGAAACGTTATCGGTGAAGTGGTGGGAAGGGACATCCTGATCGTGGATGATATGATCTCGACCGGCACCTCTCTGGTAACAGCAATCCAGGTCCTCCATGAGAAGGGAGCTCAGGAGATATCCGCCGTGGTCACCCATCCGGTCCTGCCGGGACGGGCGGTAGAGACTATTGATGGCTCCTCGCTGAAGACCCTCTGGGTCAGCGATTCCATCCCTCTGGGAGAAGAGGCCCGACGCTCGCCGAAGATCAAAGTCATCTCACTGGCCAACTTGCTGGGAGAAGCGATTAAACGGATTCACGCGGATACCCCCGTCAGTATTCTTTTCGAGTACTCGGAGGATCCGCCGAAGCCGAGGGCTGGTGGCTCGCTCAATTTAGGTTAAAGAAAAGGAGAAATAATATGGCACAGGTGGAATTAGCTGTTCAACTACGCCCCGAGATCGGCGGCCGGCGACCCCGGAGACTGCGCCGTCTGGGTCGAGTGCCGGCGGTACTTTATGGAGGTGGAGAGGAACCGGTAGTGCTGTCCCTGGATCAGACCTACCTGGAGAAAAAGATTGGGCCGTTACATGAGAACCAGATTGTATCCCTCCGGATTGAAGATAATGACAAGGCGCATAATAGTCCGGCGATCGTCAAGGATATTCAGGTTGACTGTATGACCGGGGCAATTCTTCATATAGATTTTCAGCAGATCGCACTGGATGAAAAGTTAACCGCGACGGTCCCGATAGTTGCCGTTGGGGAATCGATCGGGGTGTCCCGGGACGGAGGCATCCTGGAACATATTATACGTGAGATTGAGATCAGATGCTTGCCCGCCGATCTACCGGAGAAGATTGAAGTGGATGTCTCTTCTTTATGCATTGGTGATACTATCTATGTGGAAGATATTCCCTCTTCCCGGGGCTGGGAGGTTCTGACCGAACCGAAACAGAGTATCTTTACCGTCACCGCGCCCATTGTCGAGGAGGAGGTGGCGGAGGAAGCCGTTGAAGAGGAAGCGGTGGAAGGTGCTGAAGCCGCTCCGGCGGAGGCGGAAGCCGAAACGACCAAGTCCCCTGAATCTGAAGCCGGATAAGAAAAAAGAGGTAGCTTGAAAGTAATAGTAGGTCTTGGCAACCCGGGGGTCCGGTACCGGAAGACGCGGCATAACCTGGGATTCTGGATTCTGGATGCTCTGGCCGCGGAAGCGGGCATTTCCTGGAAGAGGAAGCGGAAGCTGATGGCCTGGTTGGGTCATGGAGAATGGAAGAACGAGCGCCTGATCATAGTCAAACCAACCACCTACGTGAATGCCAGCGGCCGAGCGGTCCGGGCGGTGATGGACTACTACGGAGTCCAGTTGAGAGATCTCCTGGTGGTGGTGGATGATGTCAATCTACGAGTGGGCATGATTCGGATCCGGCCTCGCGGCGGCTCCGGCGGCCATCATGGCCTGGAATCGGTGATCCGCTCACTTGGAACTACGGATTTTGCCCGGATTCGAGTTGGCATTGGAGGCGGAGAGTTGGATGATCTTACTGCGCATGTTCTTTCCCGGCTCTCCAGGGAAGAAGCAGCTTGGTATCAGCAGGTCGTCTCCGGGGTGATTGAAGCCATGGCCGGGATTATTCAGAACGGGATTGAAAAAGCGATGAATCAATATAATATTTAAAAACGAGGAGGCTAAAGATTGAATCACTATGAGATGATAAACATTGTCGACGTGCACTGGGAGGACGGTGATCTCTCTCAGGCCGAGAAGATGATCTCGGGTGAGATTGTCAAAGCAGGAGGAGAAGTGCTGGATATTGGCAGTATGGGGCGCCGCAAGCTTTCCTACGTTATCAGCGACCAGAGCGAAGGGCTTTACATCCTCTCCCACTTCTCTCATCCTCCCGAGGGGATCACTCCCTTGCGTGAGAACCTCAAGTTAAACTCCGCAATCATCCGGACCATGATTGTCCGGTATAAGGTGCGCCCGGAGATCGAACTCGGGACGGAGGAATTAGGAGAAGAAGAGATCGAAATAGCCGAGCCCGTGTTTTCGGCCGTTCCGGACGAGCACAGCTTCGACAGTAGCAACGGGGGCGACGGCGGAGGTGAAGACCGCCCGCCGGCTTCCAACAACAAGACCTCTCCGGGAGAGAATGGCGTGCACGGAGAGGTGAAGGAGGTATAAGATGGTCAGCATAAATACGGTTATCTTGGGAGGAAATCTTACCCGCGATCCCGAAGTGCGGTATACCCCTCAGGGGACGGCGGTGGCCAGGTTGGGCCTGGCGATCAACCAGGTTTATCGAACCAAAGACGGGGAGAAACGGGAGGACGTCTGTTTCGTTGATGTCGAGGTCTGGGCCCGTCAGGCGGAGACCTGCGGGGAGTATCTGAAGAAAGGCAGCTCGGTCCTGATTGAGGGCAGCTTGAAGCTGGATACCTGGACCGATCGAGAGTCGGGCCAGAAGAGGAGCAAGCATAAGATCCGGGCCCGCCGGGTTCAATTCTTATCGACCGGCGCCCCCGCCTCTTCCCGGGATAATATGGAAGACGTCGCGCCGCCGCCGGCGCCCTACGAGGTAAACTTCCCGCCGGAGACGAACAGTCCGCCGGAAGAAAAACCGGAAGGGGAGGGTGATTTACCTCCCTTTTAACCCGATGTATTCATAACAAAACCATGGAGGTATTCATGGCACGTACGATAATCAAGAAAAAGAGAAAGCGGGTGTTCTATGTCAAGAAGCCCTGCCGTTTCTGTGAGGGGAAGTTGCCCCGGATCGATTATAAGGACGTTAATAATCTTCGGCAGTTTGTTACTGACAGAGGGAAGATGCTCTCCCGGCGTATCACCGGTACCTGCGCGAAGCATCAGCGCCAACTAAGCCGGGCGATCAAGAAGGCGCGATACATCGCGCTGTTGCCGTATGTGTCGGAGTAAATTAGTCCCCCGACTGATTCAGTCGGGGGACTAATTAGATGAAGTCATTCAGTTTAAACTATAGCTCTCCGATGTCCTAATCAGGGAACAACTATAAAGGGGCTGTTGCCCAAAATCGACATCAACTCTGATCACGTGGATTTGGGCAACAGCCCCTGAAGTAACGACCTCGCGTTCTCCTTAGATTAAGGCTTCGGGGCGGAGACGGGGTAGATTACAGGAGCTAATTTATAAGATGAAGGTAATTCTCATAGAAGATCACATTAAGCTTGGTGAAGAAGGTACAATTGTCGATGTCGCCTCCGGGTATGCGCGAAATTTCCTCCTCCCGAAAAAACTCGCTTACCCGGCGACCGAGTACCATATTAAATTACTGGAGCAGGCCCGGGAGAAGAAGAGACGTCGGGAAGAAAAAAAGATTATGAAGGCCCGGGAGTTGGCCGGAAAGCTGGGAGACGCCTCTTGCACAATCACGGTTGCCGCTGGTGAAGGAGATACGCTATACGGATCCGTCACTACCGCAACTATTGCGGAAGCATTGAATCAGGAGGGCTTTGAGATCGATAAGCGGCAGATCCATCTTGAGGCCCCGATCAAGAAACTGGGGATCTATTCCATCACCGTCTCTCCGGCGCCGGATATTTCCGCCCAGGTGAAGATCTGGGTGGTAAAATAATAACTAATATTATGAACCAACAGTCCAATAACGGAGAGCAGAGATCGGCTCGGGCCCAACCCCGCAATCTCGAAGCGGAGATGAGCGTTCTGGGGGCGATGTTGCTGGATCAGGAGGCGATCCCCCGGGTCATCCATGAGATCAATGCGGAGTCTTTCTTCCAGAACGTCCACCGGAAGATATTCGACGCTATCGTGGCCCTCTACGATACAAATACGCCGGTGGACCCAATTACCCTGACCGATGCCCTGAAGAAGCGGGGAGAGCTCGATGCCATCGGTGGTCCGGAGTATATCATCACCTTGATGGAATATATCCCCACGACCGCTCATCTCGACTCCCACTTGAAGATTGTCAAGGAGAAGTCGATGCTCCGGGACCTGATCGCGACCTCAACCGGGATTGTCAACCGTTGCTACCAGGAGACGGTGGATACCGCGGTGGTGCTGGACGAGGTGGAGAAGAAATTCTTCGAGCTGACTCAGCGTGGTCTAAAAGAGCAGCTGATCCCCATGCGCCAGCTGATCAAGGAAGTGATGGAGAAGATCGAGGCCCGGGAAGGGAGCCAGGCGATGGTAACGGGTCTGGCCACCGGATTGCGGGACCTGGATAATCTTACCTGTGGGCTCCAGCCTTCCGAACTGGCGGTACTGGCGGGTCGCCCCTCAATGGGGAAGACCGCGCTCGCCCTGGGCATCGCCGAACATGCATCCCTGAAAGAAAAGAAGCGGGTCGGCATCTTCAGCCTGGAGATGAGCAGCGACGCGCTGGGCCGCCGGATGCTATGTTCCAATGCCCGGGTTGATGCCCAGAACCTGCGTCGAGGGTTCCTCTCTACCAAGGATATGGTCAAGCTGGCCCACGCGGCCGGCCGTCTTTCGGAAGCGGGGATGTGGATTGACGATATGCCCGGAGCCACCAACCTGGAACTGCGGGCCCGGGCCCGTAACATGAAGGCCCGGTTCGATATCGATCTTCTAATTGTCGATTACCTCCAGCTCATGCAGGCGACGACGGGCCGGAGTGAGAACCGTCAGCAGGAGGTCTCGGACATCTCCCGTTCCCTCAAGGCTCTGGCCCGGGAACTTGAGATCCCGATCCTGGTGGTCTCCCAGCTCAACCGGGGTCCGGAAGATCGACCCGACCGCCGCCCGCGCCTCTCCGATCTCCGGGAATCGGGGGCGATCGAGCAGGATGCCGATCTGGTGATCCTGATCATGAGGCCGGGCGCCTATCCCGATCTGATCGAAGATGATCCCGACCTGGAGAATTTGGCTTATGTCAACGTGGCCAAACAGAGAAATGGACCTACCGGGGAGATCAAGTTAACCTTTATCAAGAGATACACCCGTTTTGAAGATTACGCCGAGATTAAAGAATAAGGACTGTTTTCTCCACCCCCTGAACCGGCTCCTGGCATGGATACTTGGGGTAAGTTGCGCCTTCGCGCTCCTCGGGCCGGCGTTAGCGGCCCGGGATAAGGTCGTCGCCTCGATAGAGATTCAGAATAACCGGCGGATAAGCCGGGAGGCTGTTCTGGCCCGGATCAAGACACGTTCCGGTGAGCCGTACCGACAGGAAGACGTTAACGGTGATCTCAAAAGGCTCCATGAGTGGGGACCATTCTCCTCCATCCAGGTTGAAGCAAAAGAACTGCCCGGCGGCGAAGTCGCCGTCGTTTTTATTGTTGAGGAGAAACCGATTGTAAACAAGGTAGTCTTCGAAGGAAACCGAGAGTTCGACGATGAGAAGTTGCAGGAAGAGATCCGGACCTCACCGGGCGACGTTCTGTCGGAGACCCGACTTAACGAGGATATCACCACCATCTATAAGCTCTACGAGGATGACGGATACTACCGGACCAAGATCGATTACAAGATCAAACTCGATCCCGCGTCCGGCGAGGTGGTGGTCTTTATCAACATCGACGAAGGCCATGAGATTAGAATAAAAGATATAGCCATCAAGGGTGCCGTCGAGCTTGACCCGGACGATCTCCTGGGGGTGATGGAGACTCACGCTCAGTCCCTCTTCTCGATCCTGCACCGGGGCTTCTTCAAAGAAGACGAATTCAAGACCGATCTGGAACGGATTACCCTGTACTGTAAGTCCCGGGGATATCTCGACATAAAAATACTGGATGTCGACAAAACCATCGGCGATGAAGGAGCCAGGTTGTATATCACCATAACCATCAGCGAGGGGAAACAGTACCAGGTCGGCGACGTGATAGTGATGGGAAACGAGAACTTCCCCGCGGAAGATCTGGAAGAACTGCTCCCTTTCAAGGCCGACGATGTCTTTTCTTTCGAAGCCCTGAGAAAGGATACCAGGGCCCTGCAGGATTTTTACTTCGCGCGGGGTTATATCGACGCCTATATCCATCCCCGGACGGTTCTTAACCAGAAGACCGGGAAGATGGATATCACATATGCCATCCGGGAGAACCAGATCTCTTATGTCAACCGGATCGAGATAACCGGGAATAAAATTACCCGGGATATCGTGATCCGCCGCGAGCTTTCGGTCAAGCCGGGGGATATCTTCAACGGCATCAAGGTACAGCGGAGCCGGGAACGCCTCCAGAATCTCGGTTTCTTCCAGCGGGTCAACATCGATCCCGTCCCCACCGCCGTATCGGATAAGAAGGACCTGGCAGTCAGATTAGAAGAGAAGAAGACCGGCGAGTTCATGTTCGGTGTCGGCTATAGTTCCATGGACGATTTCATCGGCTTTATCGAGATCGGCCAGGGAAATTTCGACCTCTTCAACCCACCCTACTTCATGGGAGATGGACAGAAGCTCAAGATCCGGGCCGAGTTCGGGAGCAAGAAGTCGAATTATGAATTGAGCTTCGTCGAGCCGTGGCTCTTTGGGGTGCCTCTCTCCTTCGGGGTGGACTTGTACCGGCGGACCCGGGTCTGGGCGGACTACCGGGAGAAACGGAGGGGCGGTGACATCCGGCTCCGGAAGCGCCTGACCACTTTCACTCAGATGGGGTTGCTCTACCGGCTGGAAAATGTGGATATCTATGATGTCGACGATGACGCTGACTGGTCGATCCAGAGCGAGGCGGGAGCCAACTGGGTCAGCAGTATTACCCCGTCGCTCACCCGGGACACCCGGGACAATTATATGGTTCCGTCCCGGGGGATGAAGAATACGCTCTCTTGCGAGATCGCGGGCGGAATCCTGGGCGGCGATAAGGATTATATCAAATCTATATTTTATACCAGTTACTTTTTATCCATCTTCGAAGGGAATATTCTCGGATTTCGTTTTCAGGCCGGGACCGCCCAACCATACAAAGACACCGATATTGTCCCGGTCTATGAGCGGTTCTTTCTGGGAGGGGCCAACACGATCCGCGGGTTCCGGTATCGCGAGGTCGGCCCGCAGGGCACGATTCCGAGCGGCGTCAAGGCCGGTCAACCCAACCGCGAACCCGTTGGGGGCGATTCCATGATGATGGGGAGTGTCGAGTATACCTTCCCGATCTTCGAGATGGTCCGCGGGGCTCTCTTCTGCGACATCGGGAACGTCTGGAGCGCCAAGGACTGGGAGCTGGACGATCCGGTCTTCGGAGGGCAGTGGTTCAGGAATCTTCAGTCCGGCGCCGGGATCGGCCTGCGCCTCTATCTCCCGATCGGCCCGATCAAACTGGATTACGGCTGGCCGCTTCATACCGATGAATGGAACGATACCGGCGGCCGGTTTCATTTTAATATTGGCTATGCTTTTTAGATCTTCCGGAGGAAGATTTAAAAAGCATAACTGAAGAAGAATTCAATAAATAGCGAGACATAGTCTCGCCAACGGGCTTTAGTATGTTTAAACGGTTTAAACTAAACGGCAAGTTAAATTAACCCCGCCTGGGGCGGGGCTAATTTATGGAGGAAACTTATAATGAGAAATATCATGGCCGTTGTTATCACTCTCTCTTTGATGGTGTCTTTCGTTTCAAATGCGGAAGCTGCGGATTCGTCGCCAGGCCGGATGAAGTACGGCTGGGTGGACTTGAAGGAAGTGATGAAAGAGTACTATAAGACCGAGGAGATGCTGGAGCAGTTTGAGAAGGAGAAAGCGAAGAAGGAATCCGAGGTAAAGCAATTGGTGGAAGAGATCGAGAAGATGGAGGCGGAACTGCTTCTCCTGAATGAAAAGGCAAGGCTTGCGAAAGAAGAAGATATTATAAGGAAAAAAATCGCCGCCAACCGGATGATCGAAGAAGCCGAACAAGAACTCGGCGCTCAATCGATCATCAAGCAGGGAAAACTGCTGGAGGATATTATCAAGGTAGCCGAGGATCTGGCCGCCCGGGAGGGCTACACTTTCATCTTCCGGGCCGAAGGTCTGCTCTACAAGGACCCGGCGCTGGATTGTACCGATCGGATTATCACTGAACTCAACAAAGGAAAAGTCGAAAAAGACGACTGAAAAAAACAGTTAACCGCAGAGGCGCAGAGAACGCAAAGGATGATAATATAATAAACTTGGCGATAAGCTCTGTGTGCTATTTACGTCTCCGTGGTTAAAATATGGGGTTGGGGTAGAAGTAGAACGTTAGGAGATGAACGTGGAGTTGCAGAAGACTATCGCTCGGGAGGCATCGCTGGATGGCATCGGAGTCCATACCGGGATCGATACCAAAGTGGTTATCAAACCCGCTTCCCCGGATCACGGCGTTATATTCCGACGAATGGATCTGCCCGGCTGTCCGGAGACTTCCGCAACGGTTTCGGCGGTAACCGACACCTCCCGGGGAACAACACTGGGTCGGGCCGGCGGGGAAGTTCGGACTGTGGAACACCTGCTGGCCGTGTTGACGGGGCTCGGTATCGACAACGCGATAGTAGAGATGGACGGCCCCGAGCTTCCGATGGGGGATGGGAGTTCCCTTCCGTTTCTCCGGATGATCCAGGCGGCCGGGATCCAAGAACTGGGAAAGCCCCGAGTATTCTGTTCCATCTCGAAGCCGGTCGGCGTGACCGGGTCGGATGGAGTAATAGTGGCGTTGCCGGCTGATGAACTCCGGATCGCCTGCACGATCGCCTTCGGCCACCCTCAACTCGATTCGCAGTATCTATCTCTGCCGATTACTCCGTCGGTCTTCGAACGGGAGGTATCCCCGGCCCGGACGTTCGGATTCTACCGGGACGCCCTTCCTCTGATGGAGCGAGGGTTGATCAAGGGAACCAGCCTCGATAATACCGTGGTTATCGGTGAAGACGCGATATTCAGCCGGGGCGGATTGCGATTTCCGGATGAATGTGTCCGGCATAAGATTCTGGATCTTCTGGGCGATCTCTTTCTCCTGGGCCGCCCCCTCCGGGCTCTGATTGTGGCGATCAAATCCGGACATACCCTGAACGTAAAATTTGTTCATAAATTACAGGAGGTGTTGAATGAGTGAAGAGAAGCCTTTAGATGATCAGGAGGTGCCGGCGGGAGAGGCACTCGATATCAATCAAGTTCTGGAATGCCTTCCTCAGCGCTACCCCTTCCTCCTGGTGGACCGGGTGATCAAGATTGAAGAAGGTAAAAGAATAGAGGGGATTAAGAATGTAACCGTCGATGAGCCATTCTTTCAGGGGCATTTTCCCGGCCGGCCGATCATGCCCGGGGTGCTTCAACTGGAAGCGCTGGCCCAGCTCTCCGGGATATTGCTCCTGAGAAAGCCGGAGGACAGGGGGAGTCTTGCCTATTTCATGGCTATCGATAAGGCGCGTTTCCGCAAACCCGTTGTACCCGGCGATCAGCTCCGTCTGGTCGGTGAAGTCATGAAGATGAAAAGAAGGCTTTTGAAGGTAAAAGGCACGGTTCTGGTTGAAGGCAAAGTGGTCTGTGAAGCGGAATTGATGTTCCAGGTAATCCCAAAATCGAGTGCACTGTAATTTAATCATATAGGAAATTGTATTTTTTGACAGGATTTACAGGATAAAAGCAGGATAAAATAAAAAAATCCTTGTTAATCTTGTTATCCTGTCTGAAAAAGTCCCCCGCCAACGGCGGGGCTAATTTCTATGGATACGATTAAAGTAGCGGTAGTGGGGGTCGGCCATCTGGGTTCCCGTCATGCCCGGATCTATTCGGAGCTTCCGGGTGTGGAACTTATCGGGGTGATGGATATCGACCGGGCCCGGGCCGAAGAAGTGGCGGGTGAGTATGGTTGTCGCCCCCTGGGACGCCTAGATGATCTGCCGTCCACGGTGGAGGCGGTCAGTGTGGTGGTCCCAACCGATCGCCATTACGATGTTGCCGGCGCGTTAATGGAACGGGGTTACCATCTCCTGGTGGAGAAGCCTATTACGGATAATGTCGCCCGGGCTCGTGAACTCCTCCGGCTGGCGGAGAAGGAGAGCCTTCTCCTTCAGGTAGGGCACGTGGAGAGGTTCAATCCCGGAATCCTGGCCCTGGAGAAGATCGTGAAGGAGCCGCGATTCATAGAATGTCACCGCAACGCTCCTTTTCAACGGAGAGGTACTGAGGTGGGAGTGGTTCTGGACCTGATGATTCATGACCTCGATATTATTCTTTACCTGGTCTCCTCTCCGGTGGACAGCCTGGAAGCCGTCGGGGCTACCATCCTCTCGGAGCATGAAGATATTGCCAACGCCCGGATCAAGTTTAAGAACGGCTGTGTTGCCAATATCACCACCAGCCGGGTGAGTCCATCGAAGATGCGGAAGATTCGAATCTTCCAGGATGATGCCTATATCTCCCTGGATTATATGTCCCAGACAGCGCAGGTCTATCGCAAGGAAGCCGGTCGGATTGTCGTTGATCGTCTCCCGGTTCCTCCCGGCGAGTCGTTGAAGCTTGAACTGCAGTCATTTATCGAGGCAGTTCGGCTGGGAGGGAAGCCGCAGGTCCCGGCAGAGGGTAGTCTGGCGGCGTTAGAGGTGGCGGTGGCGGTTACCAAAGAAGTGGAAAAATCGGAGAGGAGATTGAAGAAACTACAGGATAAATCAGTGGAAGAATGGGAGTCAGTCCAGCTATCGATCCCCGGGCTTGATGGAGAGGAGGAGTGACCGGGGATATTAAAATAATGGTTCTGGCCGGTGAGCCGTCCGGTGATATCCACGGGTCTCATCTCTGTCGGGAGTTAAGGGATCTTTATCCCGGAGTGAATATCTTCGGGATGGGTGGGGAGGAGATGGAGAAGTCCGGGGTGGAGCTGGTGCAAAGGATCGGCCGGACCGGCGTGGTGGGGTTCTGGGAGGTATTTAAAGATATCGGTCGTTACCGCAAGATCTTTAAACGGCTGGTCGCGATTATGGAAGAGCGGAGCCCCGACGCCGTGATCTTGATCGATTACCCCGGCTTTAATATCCGGTTTGCCCGCCGGGCGCATAACCAGGGGATCAAAGTCATCTACTATATCAGTCCCCAGCTCTGGGCTTGGGGGAGGTGGAGGGTGAAGAAGATCCGGCGCTCGGTCGATAAGATGGTGGTTATCTTTCCCTTCGAGAAGGATTTTTACGCTAACTATGGCGTCGATGCGGTCTTTGTCGGCCACCCGCTGGTCGGCAATCTGAATTTGAGTCTGGGAAAGGAAGAATGCCGCCGTCGGCTCGGAATAGAGGGATCCCCGGTGATTGGGCTGTTGCCGGGTTCGCGGAAGTCGGAGGTTGAGAAGATTCTGCCTGTTCTGCTCAAGACCGCCGGAATACTGCGGGAACATCTCTCGGAGGCTGTCTTATTGCTCCCGGTGGCCTCTCCTGCTCTCCGTCCGCTGGTTGAGGAGATCGTGCGGTTGTCGCCGGTCGAGATTAATCTACTGGAAGAGAGAGGACAGGAGATCCTCGCCGCGTCCGATCTGTTGATTTTGGCGTCGGGGACCGTCACCCTGGAGGCGGCGGTCTTCGCGACTCCGATGATCATTGTCTATCGGTTAAACTTTTTCAGCTGGATTTCCGCCCGGCTACTGGTTACCCTTCCTTATATTGGCCTGGTGAATATCGTGGCCGGAAAGAAGATTGTCCCGGAATTTATTCAGTACCAGGCCCGTCCGGCCCGGATCGCCCGGGTCGCTCTGAAGATCCTGGGTCGCCCGGAGATCCGGGAGGAGATGATCCGGGAACTGGCGTTGGCCAGCGAGAAGCTGGGTAAACCGGGGGCCGGCCGGCGTGCGGCCCGGGAAATATTACAGATTATTATCCCGGATTATTCATCCCGGATACGGGATGAATAATCCGGGATAAACCGATGATGAGATCCTATCTGATACTTCTTAAACTGGTTCGGCGCTACTGGATATTTCTAGTTGTCTCTCTTATTCTCTCTCTGCTCATTACCGTTACCATGGCGGGAAGCTTTCTGACCATCGTTCCTTTCTGGTCCAAGATTGTCGAAGGGGATCCATTTGTCCCTCAAATCTCGGTGCCACTCCCGGGATATGTCCAGACCATGGTCGATAACTTTGCCGACTGGATCAACAACATACCCAACCAGAAGCTCTTGTTTTATCTTCTCTTCTTTGTCGTGATATGCATTGTCTTGCGCGGCCTATTTCAGTTTATCTGCGATGTTACCCTCCAGTTCATCGGCAATAGCGTGGTCCGCAACGCCCGGTCCCGGCTCTACGCCCACCTTCAGAATCTCTCTCTCGATTACTTCACTGAGCAGAAGACCGGAGAGTTAATGGCTCGTATTACTTACGATGCTGAAATCCTTCACCGTGGAGTTGCCGACGGATTCACCCGGCTGTTCAGAAACTTTTTTGACCTCATGCTATATCTTACTCTCCCGATTATTATCCGCTGGGAACTTTCTCTGCTGGTCTTTGTGATCTTCGGCCTGATTATGCCGCCGGTCATCATTATCGGGAATATCATCAAGAAACTCTCCTCCTACTCCCAGGAGAAGATCGGCACCATCAGTTCATTACTCCAGGAGACGATCTCCGGAATCAGGGTCGTCAAGGCTTTCTCCATGGAATCGTATGAAACGCGGCGATTTGACCGTCACAACCGGCGGTTTTACCGGATTATGATGCGGATGGCCCGACGGGACGCCATCCTCTCTCCCATAACCGAGTTTGTGGTGATGTTTGCCGCGGCGATAGTATTCGTATTCATGGGAAGAGCGATGCTCAGCGGGGATATGGGCTCGGGGGGGGTGTTTATTCTCTATCTGATCTGTCTGGGATCGATCCCCCGGCCGATTAAACAGATCGGGAAGGCCAATAACATGATCCAGCGGTCGTCCGCCGCGGCGGAGCGGATAAAGTCGGTCTTGAACATGAAGAGCAGCATTGTAGAGAAACCTGGTGCCTCTGACCTTCCTCCCTTCCGGAATTCAGTGCGATTTGAAGATGTTGATTTCACTTACAACGACAATAAGCTGGTTCTGGAAGGGATCAATCTTGAGGTGAGACGGGGCGAAGTACTGGCAATTGTGGGTTCGAGCGGTTCCGGTAAAAGCACGCTGGTAAATCTCCTCCCTCGCTTTTACGACCCCACCGCGGGCCGGTTGCTGATTGACGGGCATGATCTTAGATACCTGACCTTAAAGTCCCTTCGCGCTCAGATCGGTATTGTGACTCAGGAGGTTATTCTCTTCAATGACACCGTGGTCAAAAATATCGCTTATGGAATGCAGGGGACCTCACGGGACCGGATCGTGGAAGCCGCCCGGATAGCCAATGCTCATGATTTTATCTCTCGTCTCCCACATGGATACGATACCATTATCGGGGAGCGGGGACTTATGCTTTCCGGGGGCGAACGTCAGCGGTTGGCGATTGCCCGGGCGATTTTGAAGGACCCGCCGATCCTTATCCTGGACGAGGCGACTTCAGCCCTGGACGCCGAATCGGAACGGCTGGTTCAGGAAGCAATCGCCTGGTTGATGGTTGAACGTACGGTCTTCGTGATCGCCCACCGCCTCTCAACAATTAAGGACGCCACCCGGATTATCGTCCTGGAGGACCGGAAGATTGTCCAGATGGGATCTCACACTGAGCTGTTGGAGATAGAAGGCCCATATAAAAAATTATACGAAATGCAATTTAATATTTAATGACTTCTAACCGGATTATTTCTCTGGCTTCGAAATGTGCTTCCTGGTACACCCGCCTGGTCGGGGTCTCCTCCCACTGGCATGTCCGGGGAGATGAACCGGTATGGGAACTATTCCGGGAAGAGAAGCCCGTAATCTTTGCCTTCTGGCATAACCGGTTTATCATGATGCCGTATATCTACCGGTTCCGTTTCCGGAAAGAGCGGATCGCGGTCATCGTGAGCCTGAGCCGGGATGGGGAACTGGTGGGGCGGTTCCTCGGGCGGTATTGCTTCAAGGTGGTCCGCGGCTCCAGCAGCCGGGGGGGGAAGAGGGCTTTTCTCAAACTTATACGCAGCCTGCGGAACGGCTGGGATGTCGCGGTGACACCGGATGGGCCGCGGGGGCCTCGTTATCGAATCCAGGACGGCATCATCTCTCTCGCCTCAGTGTCCGGGGCGCCGATCGTTCCCGTCTCCTATGCCAGTTCCCTCCGGTTTGTCTTCAAGGGAAGCTGGGATCATTTCCGTCTTCCACTTCCCTGCTCCCGGATCAAGCTGGTCTTCGCGCCTCCACTTCGGGTAGGAAGAGAAGTGAAGGAGCGAGAGCGGTCGGGCTTGCGGGAAGAGTTAAGGCGGAGGCTGCGCCAGGCGGACCGGACGGCGGAAGAGGTGATCGGAGGTTAAAAACCTCTTGCTCGTGGAACTTATTTTGCTATAGTACTTCTTCGCTATTGGGAAGTCCCATAATTAAGTAGTATCAATGATAATTAAATTTCAGGAGGAAAAGTGATTTCAATAACGATTAAAGAATTACTTGAATCGGGGGTTCACTTCGGTCATCAGACCAGACGCTGGAATCCCAGGATGGAAGAATATATCTTTGAGGTTCGGAACAAGATACATATCATCGACATTAGAAAGAGTCTCCGGCTTTTGAAGGAGGCCCTGGAATTCATCAGGGAGGTCGTGGCCGAGGGCCGAGACGTCCTCCTGGTCGGGACAAAAAAACAGGCCCGGGAAATTCTGAAAGAGGCCGCCGAGCGGTTGGAGATGCACTATGTGGTCGATCGATGGCTGGGGGGCGCCCTCACCAACTTCCAGACCATCCGATTGAGCATCCATCGCCTGGAAGAGCTGGAAGCTCTCCGGAGCGAGAACTCATTGGAGGGGCGATCGAAGAAGGAGATCGCCTCTCTTCGTCGGGAAGAGCACAAGCTCCATCGCAACCTCGACGGGATCCGGGCGATGAACGATTTGCCGGGCGTTATGGTGGTTATAGATATCGGGCGGGAATTGAACGCGGTCCGGGAAGCCCGTAAATTGTCCATTCCGATTATAGCGCTGGTTGATACCAACTGTGATCCCAGCCTGGTTGATTTTCCAATTCCCAGTAATGACGATGGTATTCGCGCTTCCAAGCTCATTATCTCTAAAATTGAGGAAGCCATAACCGAAGGCCTTGAGTTGCGGAAGAAGAACCTGGAAGGTAAGAAGAGCCTGGAAGGAAAAAAGAAGAGCCGGAAGAAGAAGGCCAAGGCATCGGATGCCAAATCCCCGGCGCACAGAGAGAAGAGTCCGGTGCCGCCGGTTCCGGAACCTGAACCCCCCGCTCCCCAAACAGACAAAGATAAAAAGATCGACCCTGATAAAGGGGCTGAACGGATCCCGGCAGAAGAGGAGCAGAAATAATATATGAAGATACAGCCGCGACAGGTTAAAGAGTTACGGGAAAAGACCGGGGCCGGAATACTGGCCTGTAAGAAAGCCCTCCAGAAGTCTGAGGGGGATATTGAGGGAGCGATCGACATCCTCCGGGCCGATGGTGTCACCAAAGCGGCCAAAAGAGAGAATAAAGAGACTCGGGAAGGCGTGATCCGCCTGAAGATTGACGCCGCCGGAAAGAAAGCCGCCCTGCTGGAGCTCAATTGCGAGACCGACTTCGTAGCCCGGACGGATGATTTCCTCAAGCTGGCCGATGAACTCCTTGAAACCGTCTTTACGGGAGGCAGAGAGTCTCTGGAGCTGGAAGAGACGAGCGGCCGGGTAATCTCGGTGGCGGCCCGGATAGGTGAAAAGATTACGCCCGGCCGCGCCCTTACCCGGGAGAGTGATGGTTTTATCGGGGGGTATCTTCATCATAACTGCCGGGTGGCCGCGTTGGTGGAACTCTCCATCGAATCTCCCACGGTGGCCCGGGAGATCGCCATGCAGGTAGTGGCCTCCAATCCGCCCTATCTCTCGGAAGCGGATATCCCCGAGGAAGAAAAAGAAAGGGAGTTCGAGATCTTTCGGCAGCAGGTCAAGGATAAGCCGGAGGCCATCCGGGAAAAGATTATAATCGGCAAATGGCGTAAGCGTTTGACCGAACTCTGTCTGCTCAACCTCCCCTTCCTCCATGACGACAAGATAAGTGTCGGGGAGTATCTCAAGAAGCAGGCCGCTCCCACCGGTGAGCCGATTGAGATAAAGGGCTTTGTCCGCTGGCGGTTGGGGGAAGAGTAATACCTGAAATCCCGCATAAATTAGCTCCGCAACTTATTTGAACCGCAAAGACGCAGAGAACGCAAAGTAGAATTAGAAAACAATTTAGTAAGCTAATTACTATAGTGATTGGTTCTTTCTTGTTATTAATATCAAGGCAAGTTTAATAAAAATGCTTTTATATTTCTCTGCGCTCTTTGCGTCTTTGCGGTTCAATTCTTGAGGTGTTATTGCATTTTAAATGCTGTTTATTGAAATTTCAAAACAGGAACTTATAAATTCAGGATGACCACCGCGAAACCGGTTTATAAGCGCGTTATACTCAAGATCAGCGGAGAAACGCTGGGCACCCTGGGTGGGGAGGCGATCGATCCCACTGCTCTCCTGTTCTTGAGTGGAAAGATCAAAGAAGGAGTTGAGGCCGGGGTTCAGCTGGGGATCGTCTGCGGGGGCGGAAATATTATCCGGGGAAAGGCGGCCGAAGCCGCGGGACTGGAACGGACGACCGCCGACCAGATGGGGATGCTGGCTACCGTCGTCAACAGCCTGGCGATCAGGGATGTCCTGGAGAAGGACGGGGTGAACGCCTGCCTCTTCTCTTCACTGCCAATCTATCCTCTGGCTGAATCATATCTTCCCCGTCGGGCCCGGCAGGCGCTTGATCGGGGCGAAGTAGCGATCTTCTCCGGGGGAACCGGCAACCCGTTTGTCTCCACCGATACCGCCGCCGTGCTTCGAGCCTCTGACGTCGGCGCCGGGGCGGTCCTGAAAGCGACCAAAGTAGATGGTATCTACACCGCCGACCCGAAGATCGATCCTTCCGCCCGGAAGTATGATCGTATCTCCTATGACGAAGCTCTGGAACGGGATCTGGGTATAATGGATTCGCCGGCCATTGCTCTGGCCCGGGAAAATCATATCCCCGTGATTGTCTTCGACTTCTGGGCTGATCGATCTTTGCGACGGGTCATCATGGGGGAGAAGATCGGCACTTTGATGGGTCGAAAGACAGATTAGATCATTTTAGGCAGTTATACCACCACCCGGGAGGAAATGTCATGACGCTGGAAGATGTACTGGAAGAAGCTGAATTAAAGATGATGAAGTCGGTGGAGGTGGTAAAGAACGAGTTTGCCTCGATCCGGACCGGGAAAGCGTCCCCCGCTCTGGTTGACAACGTCATGGTGGATTATTACGGGACCAAGACGCGCCTGCGCGACCTGGCCGGTATCTCAGCCCCCGGAGTTCGTCTCCTGGTGATTCAGCCCTGGGACCCGGGCGCTCTGGAGGCGGTGGAGAAAGCTGTCTTAAGCGCCAATATAGGCTTAAACCCGATCAATGACGGCAAGATCATCCGGATCCCCATCCCGGAGATGAGTGAAGAGCGGCGCCGGGATATGGTCAGGGTGATCAAAAACATCAGTGAGGAGGGAAGAGTTTCGATCAGGAACGTGCGGCGCGACGCCAACCACGAGCTGGAATCCCTCTATAAATCGGGCACCCTCCCCGAGGACGAGAAGTTTCGGGCCTTAAAAGAGGTTCAGGAGAAGACTAATGAGTATATCACAGAGATCGATACCCTCCTGAAAGAGAAGGAAGAGGAATTGCTTCGTATTTAAACGAGGAGAAAACGTTTTCAATCAAGCCACGCGATACCTTCAGAGTTCCATAAGCAGTAGCCTCCTAGTTCCGAGCCTTCCATTTTATTAAACCTCCTTGCGATTTGTATGGATACTAAATCCATAAGTATCTGCTTTGAACTTGCTTTTTCAGTAGTCTTTTGATACCGTTCTGCGATTTTTAGCCTGAATTATTCGGGTTAGCGTTCATTGAAAAATAAATTTATGGGGGCGTAGCTCAGATGGTAGAGCAACGGCCTTTTAAGCCGTGGGTCGAAGGTTCGAATCCTTTCGCCCTCATAATTTTTTTTTATAAATGGCGAGCACCGCGACATTTTTAATGTCGGGGGAGTCGTCCCGGTGAGAACCGGGACCGCCCTCATAAAATTAAGTTTCCCTCTTGCGCATTTAATTAATGACCCCGTCGTCCAGCGGTCCAGGACACAGGCCTTTCAAGCCTGTAACACGGGTTCGACTCCCGTCGGGGTCGTTATTTCTGCTTCCCTTCGGACCTCCTCACCATAATACTTCGCGTCCCCTGCATCTCTGTGGTTCAATAAAAGACCCAGCCCTATTTTGTTAGCTTGAATTCTTCCTTAGTGGTCCACTTCATAAATAAGGTGGCATTCGGCCGCCGATGCCTGCCTGCCCCTGCCCGTCCGGCAGGCGGGGGCAGGCAGGCATCCCGGTCGGCCGCGTTGCTCGTCGGTTAAATACTGCGAGAGTATTCGCCCTCCTCGCGCCTTGCCGACCGGGCGCCTCGACGCCCTCGATACGTAACCTTATTTATGAAATGAACCACTTAGTTCAGATCGAAACCTACCCAAAGCCCGGATTCTGTCCAGGACCGGCGGGTGGGTATAACTGAAGAAGACCTTAAGAGGGTGGGGGGTGAGATTAGAAAGGTTGTCGACGCTTAGCTTCTTCAAGGCGTCGATCATGGAGGCGGGCTTGCCGAACGTCCGGGCGGAGAACGCGTCGGCCTGGTACTCGAAGCGCCGGGAGAGGTAATTGCCGAAAAGGGAGAGGGCCATATCGATGGGGGCGTAGAGGAAGGCGAAAAAAAACAGGCTCGCGTATACTGAGATATGCTTCATTTGGAAGGCATCGAAGAGGCCCGGGTTGTTGATGAAGCGGGAGAGGATGAAGAACATAAGGCCGGTGGAGAAGATCGAGACGATGATGTTTTTCAAGAAGTGCCGTTCCTTATAGTGCCCGGTTTCGTGGGCCAGGATCGCGACCAGCTCGTCGGTGGTGTGTTTCCGGATCAGGGTGTCGTAGAGGACGATCCGGCGGAACCTCCCGAAACCGGTGAAGAAGGCGTTGCTCCGGGCGGAGCGCCGGGACCCGTCCATCGTGAATATCCCCCTCATCTTGAAATTCTGTCTGCGCGCGTATCTCTCGATGGCGCCCTTGAGTTCTCCTTCTTCTATGGGGGTGAACTTGTTGAAGAGAGGCAGGATGGTGACCGGCGCGATGAAGAGGAGGAATAGTTGAAAGAAGGTCACGGCGAGCCAGCAATAAATCCAGCCCCCTGGTCCGGCGGCACTAAAGAACCAGATGACCAGGGCGAAGACCGGTCCCCCGATCAGGGCGACGAGAAAACAGCCCTTCAGGATGTCCAGGACGAAGGTCTTGACGGTGGTCCGGTTGAAGCCGTATCTTTCCTCCAGGACGAATGTCCGATAAATTGAGAAGGGAAGGTCGAATATACGGGCCAGAATGAGAAGGATGCCGGCGAAGATCAGCCCGCGCCAGACTTCGGAACGGGCCAGGCTCCCGACCCCGCCGTCGATCGTGTTGAATCCGCCCAGCAGGATGAAGGCCACAACAAGAGGAGTGAAGATGCCGGCGGCGATGAGTTTTACCCGGGTGGTCTCCGCAAGATAAGACTGCGAAGACCGATAGCGCTCGGCGTCATAGCAGCCATGGAATTCGGATGGTAGGTTCGGATCGAAGTGCCGGAGGTTGAGCAACTCAATGACGAGATCGAGAAGGTAGTTGCCGATGAGTATCGCCAGGATTATGATCAGGTAGACGTTCATTCTTTTTTGTCTTTATCTTTTAATGTCTTTCGGGTTAAATAAAATATGGTGACTTACCAGAAAGCAATAAACAACCATAAAATATGATGAGCTACGCCGGATATCCAAAAAGGGGTGTGAGTAATGCCGGAAGAGAAATTCAACAGATTGTTTGAGGAGAGCATAAAAAAATACTGGGATTCCCCCTGTTTTGCCGACTACAGGAAAGAAACCATTACCTATGCCGATGTCGCCCGCAAGATATCATTGCTCCACGCGATCTTCACTGAACGCGGTATCGGCCGCGGCGACAAGATCGCCCTGGTGGGCAATAACTCGACCAACTGGGCGATCGTCTATCTCGCCACGGTGACTTACGGCGCGATCATCGTGCCGATCCTCCCGGAATTCCATGACGATGACATCCAGCACATCATAAACCACTCCGAGAGCCGGGTCCTGTTCGCGGCGGAAGGGATATATGAGAAGATCGACGAGGAGAAGCTTGACCGGCTCACGACGGTTGTCTCTCTCGATACCCTGGAGATCCTCTTCCACCGGGACAAGCATCTGCCGGAGATCATCCGGGAGGTGGAAGAAAAAAAGCACGAGGCTGTCGCCGCCATGACCGTTGAGGAGTTCTCCCTACCGCCGGATCTCGATGATTCGCTTATCGCCGCGCTGGTCTACACCTCGGGCACCTCCGGCTTTTCCAAGGGGGTGATGCTTCCTTACCGCAGCCTGATGGCCAACATCATCTTCGCCCGGGAAAACATGCGCCTCGGCATGACCCAGCGCATGCTCAGCTTCCTCCCTCTGGCCCACGTGTACGCCTGCAGTTTCGACTTCCTGTTTCCCTTTACCATGGGTTGCCACATTGTTTTTCTGGGCCAGATTCCTTCTCCGAAGATCCTGATCGAAGCCTTCTCGGAGATTAAGCCCAGTCTCATTCTCTTTGTCCCCCTGATCATGGAGAAGCTGTACAAGAAGAGGCTGGCCCCGGTTCTGAACAAGAAGCTGATGAGGATGCTTCTCCATACCCCGGGCCTCTCCCGGTTGATCCGCCGAAAAATTCTCAAGAAGCTGACGGAGACTTTCGGTGGCAGCTTCAAGGAAATCGTAATTGGGGGCGCCGCTTTAAACGACCACGTAGAGGCTTTCCTGAAGAAGATCAGGCTCCCGTTTACCGTGGGATATGGGATGACCGAATGCGGGCCCCTGATCAGCTATGCCCCCTGGTACGAACATAAATTTCTCTCGGTGGGGAAGGCCATCTCCTGCCTGGAACTGAAGATCGACTCGGAAGATCCCCGGAACCAGGTCGGAGAGATCATGGTGAGAGGTGAAAATGTGATGCTGGGTTACTATAAAAACAACGAAGCAACCCGGGAAGTATTGGACGAGGACGGCTGGCTGCGGACCGGGGACCTCGGCCTGGTTGATGCGGATGGATTTCTCTATATAAAAGGGCGGAGCAAGAACCTTATCCTCGGTCCTTCCGGCCAGAATATCTATCCGGAAGAGATCGAGAGCAGGCTTAACGCGCTTCCTTTCATCCAAGAATCACTGGTTCTGGAGGAGAACGGGAGCCTGATCGCTCTGGTCTATCCGGACTGGGAAGCGGTGGATTTGGTCAGGAAGGGCAAGGACGACAACGAAAAGTGGCTCCAGGAGAAGATGGAGGGGAACCGAGAAGAGGTCAACCGACAACTCCCCGCCTACTCCAAGATATCCCGGATCCAGCTGCACGGCGACGCTTTCGAGAAGACCCCCACCCACAAGATCAAGCGTTACCGATATTCCTGATCGTATTTTTTAGTATTGTAAAATTCCCGTATTCCCCATCAATCAATCAGGGTAGCCGAAGATCTCTATTCGGAAGAAGGAGACCAGGGCCTGCCGGCGTTTTTGATCTTCCCGCTGGAAAGGCATGAGAAGCCGGGCCGGCCAGCGCAGGAGTGACATCTCGTAGTCCAGAGCCGGAACGTAGTCGTTATTAAGATACCACGCGTAAAGCAAGCCGAAGAAGAGGTGGGGCGCTAAAAATTTTTCCCGATCGATAGTGACGGTCCGGTAAACTCTCTTCTGCCGCCGGTCCGGTGTCAACCGGGTCAGTTCAAGATAGCGGCGGAGTTGTTGACCGGTGAGGAGACAGTGTCTCCTCCGCGCCGGTCGGAGTCGAACCAGGTAGCCGGCGCCCGCTCCTTCCGGGCCAAATGGCCCATCGGCCCACCGGGCTTCCTCGAAGGCGTTGCCCAGCAGGGATGTGCCCAGGGCAACCAGCAGGCTTGACCGGAGATGGCCCGGTTGTTCGAGAAGTTGTTCATGTATCTCCAGTGATTCTTTCACGTGGTTGTAGCGCCCCCACAGATCGTCGTGTCGAGGGGGATGGCTCCGATCTTGCGCTCTCAGGGCCGTTATCGATCGAAAAAACTTGAGGTGCTCGAGGGAGATATCGCGATTTTCCCAGATCAGATCGGTCATGATCTCTTTAAGTTCCGCCGGCTGGATTTCTTTTTCTTTTAAGACGGCCTGAACGGAGGACAGGTAATTATATAAAATCGGGCTTCGAGAAGTTTTAGCTTTATCGCGAGCCGGCGATGTTTTATCACGTCCGGCCCGGTTTTTCCGAAACAGGCTCGGGATCCGGTTCCAGGCATAGAGGATGGTCCGGATGGCCAGGGCGAAATTCTTCGGGTCATGATGGATGACCGAAGTGGGTTTAAGGCCTTCGAGAGGGAAGAGGATGGCTTCGACCGATAAAAACCCCATCTCTTCCACCCGCTTCTTATCAAGATGAATGGGAGTTTTTCCCTCCAGGGCGTAATTGCGCAGAATGTTGCCGGGGATATAGTCCAGGTTAGCGCTGAGCACGAGCTGAAAGAGTCCTCTTACGCCCCCTGGGACATTCCGATCATAAGCTTCAATCAGTTCCGATACCAGAAAACCCCTTCCGTCCTGTCCCGGTGAAATATCGGTTTCTCCCTCCTGCACCCAGAAGTTCGCGGCCAGAATTTTTATGGCCTTCCGGTTTTCTCTGATTGCGGACAGAATGGGATCGATCTGAAGGAGTGGGATCATGCTGCTGAAGAGGCTCCCCGGAGCGTAGATAATCAGGTCGGCATCCCGGAGGGCGTGAAGAACGGCCGAGCCCACCGCCGGGGGCCGACTGAAGTAGGCGGTTATTCGTTCTACCGGGAACCCGCGTCTGGCTCTGTCCGCCTTGCGTTGCCCCAGTACTTCGACCCCGTTAGAGTAACGAAATGAGAGCTGGCCCGGCGTGGACGTGGCAGCGTGAAGATGGCCGACCCGCGCGCCGGTGATCCGGGAGACCGTATCAATTCCCCTCTGGATCGCTCTCAGCCCCGGAGCTCGATCTGTCCGCCCCCCCGCGGCCCGGAAGATGGCGGCCGCAAGGAGAAGGTTGCCCAGATTGTGACCGCCGGGGAGGATGGTGGGGCCATCTCCTTCCGGGGAGACATAGCTTCCCAGAGAATTCAGGGCGGAGGATAGTTCGGGGGGGCAGTTTCTACGGGCTTTAGGGGAGACGGCCAGCAAGGGATTTTTAAGTTTTTTAAAACCGCGATATTTATCCGGAAACCGGTGGTTGAAGATCAACTGGATCAATTCCACGACATTATACGATTGCTGTTCGTTGAGCTGGTAGAGGCGCTGGAGATTGGGAAGGGAGATCAGGGAGAGGCAGGATTTTCGCAGGTCTCCGATCCCGATCAGGGGCAGTTCCCGGAGCAACTGTCCGGTCGATCCCCCATCATCGGTGGTGACGGCTATGAGATCGAGCCGGGGAAAGTTTTCCTTCAGGCCGAGTGAGGGATTTTTCGACCATCCGGGCTTCGCGGAATTACCGCCTACCACGGTGGAGAGACCCGTTCCTCCGCCCAGAACGACCACCCGAGTACGACGGGTATCGTGTTGGAGTATCCGACGGACCTGATCCGAAATATCGGAGGGCAGGTTTGGATCAGCCGCCGGACTCCGGAGAACGTCCTCTATCAACTGCTCAAGAGGGGTGGGCCCGGCGATCGGTGAAATTTCCCCGGAAGTACCGGCTTGTGATATAATTTTCACATTCTGGTTTTTCGACGATTCATACAGCTATTATTTTGGCGGTAATGATAACCGAGAATGATAATGAATAAAATTAAAAATTATTATGCGTTATATAAACACGATAAATTCTCTCGGGTATAGAGCATGATTGAGGAAGATATTATTTCCGCTCTCCAGGAGGCCGGGCCGATGACCGGGGGTCAACTTCTCGGCCGGACCGAAGAGGAAGTTTTTCAGCTCTGGCAGTCCTGCCGGAGGTCCGACCGGGTGGTGGAGCGGATCGTCGGGCGCCGGTTCCTGCGCCTGGATCGAACCATAAAAGGTTACGCCCGGCTATCGCCCTCAATCCGCCGAGAGTTTCAGACCTATACCGTGTTGGGATTGAGGAGACAGGCTGTCGAGATAGAAGAACTCTCTCGCCAGTTGGCCGGGCAGATAATCAAGATCAGCCGGGCCAAGCTGGACCTAGCCGGGCAGGTTGTTAAAAACATTATCTCCTCATTGAAAATCAGGGACATGGTTCGGAAGAAGACGTGCTTTATCCTGGCCGGAGATATCACCTATGAGATGGCTCATACTGAACCGCGCTTGGAAAAGAGTACCGGAAGACTTGTGCTGGGATCCGACCTGGACCTGGTCGTGGTCACCGCCGACACGTTTCCGTCCGGCGCTCTAAAAGTTCTCGACGATGCCATCCATACCCGGAAATATTATCTCCTCACCGATCCCGCTTACCGGGAAGAGATCGATTATATCATCAAGCCCCTGTCCCGGATTGAGGAACAGATGCGGTTCGACAAATTTGAAGCGATGGTCGCCTGTAAGATACTCCGGGAAGGAGTATTTCTCAGCGGGAGTGAAGCCATTTTTTTGGAGGTCAATAAACTGCTGGCGAAGCATCGGATTCCGGAGAGGTTGGACCACCTGGAAGAACGGGCGAGAGAGTACCGGTTGAAAGCCGAGAATTGTCTCCGGGATCTGAAGACCGCCCCCATTGAAAGTGAATTCAGTAATCTGTTCTTCACCAAGGAAGAACGCTTGGAAGAGGCGTTCAACGGGAGAATTTACTAGGGGACCGGCTCCTAGAGGTCCTCTACTTTTATCGAAGCTTTCTCCCGGCTGATGTCCTCTATCTTGATTCCCCGCTCCTCGATGGCGCCACGGTTCCGGATGACGTCCTCGGCGGCCGCCCGGTCCAATACGTAAATCATCTTTCCCCCGTTCTCCGCCAGCATGTGGCCGTAGGATATCGGCACCGAGCAGTCCGGTTCCATCAAAAGCGATTCTCCGATCGGTCCGGTCTTCCGATCACCGTTGGCGAGAAGGAGGACCGTCCCCGCCTGATAGATCAGGGAGGCGCCCATGGAGACCGCATATTGGGGGCTCTCCTCCCTGCTCGCGAAATGGCCGTCCGTCACCGAGTTCTCCACGGTGTTCTCGTCCAGCTTTACCAGAAGCATCTCGTTTTCCTCAAAGGGGATCCCCGCCTCGTGAAAGCCGACGTGACCCCGCCCGCCGACCCCCACGATATGGAGGTCGATCCCCCCGGTTCGGTGAATCTTCTCCCGGTAGGCGTCCAGAATCTCTTGGCGGACCCAGCGCAGGTAGTCGGAACCGGGATCCTTCCTGATTACGATGGCCTTCCCTTTGTCGGCGCCCTGCGCTTGCCAGTCTTCCGGGTGAGACTCCATCTCTAACGATAGAACGGACTGATCGATAAGCGTCCCCCAGGGGACGTAAGTTGCTCCGAACTTTTTCTGCAATAGTCCGAATAGTTCCTGCACCATGAAGAAGCTGTAGCTTTCCGGATGGAGGGTTCGCTGCTGGGAGTTCTCTCCGGGCAGCCCGACATACTCGTCGAGGTTGAAACTCGTCAGGCGGGAAGAGTCGAAATCGCCGGTATTAGCAGCCTTGGCTAAGTGCTTGTAGAGACCGGTTGGAGTGTTGCCGGTGGCCAGGCCGATCACGTACTCCGGTTTTTTCGCCGATCTGTTCCGGATATCTTCGGTGACGATCCGGGCGGCCGTTTCACTTATGTGGTCAAAATCCCGTGTTATGATGACTTTGAACGGCATCTCGCCTCCTTTTATCCAATGGCTTTTTTGATTATGTCGGCCAGTGAGACACAGATCCGCCCGGTTATCTCCTCGGTCGGCCCTTCCACCATGACCCGGCACATCGATTGGGTGCCCGAGTAACGGATCAGAACCCGGCCTTTCTCTCCCAGTTCCTCCTCGGCCGCCTTGACGGCTTCCGGCAGACCTTTGATCCTCTCCAAGGGCGGCTTCTCCACCACGTCAATGTTGATCATTTTCTGGGGCGAGAGCTTCATCAATTTGGCAAGCCGGGAGAGCGGTTTCCCGAAGGTCCGCATTGCGGCCAGGAGCTGAAGGGCGGAGATGATCCCGTCCCCGGTGGAATGGTGATTGAGAAAGATCATGTGCCCGGACTCTTCACCCCCGATGACGGCGCCCCGGTTCTGCATCATCTCGAGGACATAACGGTCTCCCACCTTACTCATGTCGTGCTCGATGCCGAGTTTTTTCAGCGCCAGGCCGAAACCGAAGTTGCTCATAACAGTTGAGATAACAAGATTGTTCTCCAGCCATCCGCGCTCCTTGTACATCTTGCCGCAGATGGTCATAATCTGGTCTCCGGTGATCTCGTAGCCTTTTTCGTCGATCGCGATGAGTCGGTCGCCGTCGCCGTCGAAGGCCAGGCCGATGTCGGCCCCGGTCTCTATTACCTTTTTCCGCAGGTCTTCGGTATGCTGCGATCCGCAGTTCAGGTTGATGTTCAGACCGTCCGGCTCGTCGTGGATGGCGGTCACGTCAGCTCCCAGCTCGGAGAAGATTATGGGGGCTACCTTATAAGTGGCCCCGTTGGCGCAGTCGAGGACGATCTTCATCCCCAGCAGGGTCAGGTCATCGGGAAAAGTGTTCTTACAGAATACGATGTACCGGCCGCGCGCATCTTCAATCCGGTACGCCTTACCGATATCTTCCGCCGTCGGCCGAATATCCCGGATCTTGCCGGTGAGGATCAGCCCCTCGATCTCATCTTCTTCCTGGTCGGGAAGCTTGAACCCTTCACGGGAGAAGATCTTAATCCCGTTATCCTGGTAGGGATTGTGTGAGGCGGAGATAACTATACCGGCATCGGCCCGCATATTGTGGGTGATAAAGGCGATCGCCGGCGTGGGCATCGGGCCGACCAGGTAGACATCGACCCCCATTGAACAGATGCCGGTTGTCAGGGCGCTCTCAACCATATACCCGCTCACCCGGGTGTCCTTGCCGATGATGATCCGATGTCGCCGGTTCTTATGCTTCTTGCAGACATGAGCCGTCGCCCGACCGATCTCCAGAATCATCTCCGCGGTCAACGGAGCGATATTCGCCACCCCCCGGACGCCGTCCGTCCCGAAAAGTTGTCCCATGATAAAATCTCCTTTATAATTTTTTTTAATCAGTAAAAATTTTAACTATGAATTTATTTTAAAAGACGGAAGCAAGTCCAGAACATTCCGGGTGATCCCGTCCACGATTCCCTGCAGCCAGATGGAACCTTTCTCTGACCAGGCAGGCTCCAGCTTCTGGATGGTGGCAACGTAGTCGCCCCCATTTTCTTTCCGGGCCCGGCTGACCCGATCCAGGAAAGGATCTCGCCGGGATTCGTCCCCCTCCACATCCCGGCCGTCTTTTAGCGCCCGCTCGATCTTCGCCCAGTTCTTATATAGTTCCCGCTTCCGGACTATCAACGTCTCAAAATCCTTTCCCCGATCCAGCTCCCGGCAAGCTTCAATGGAGTCGGGCATCTTTGCGGCCAGCGCGCCAAAGCGCTTCACGCGTTCGGCCACGGCAAGGTCCAGTTTATTCAGGGCCCCGCGGTACAGTTCTTCCGTCAGGGGATCTCCCCGGAAGAAGAGAGATCGGACGTGGAGATACCACTGGCGGAGGGCGGAGAGATTTGCGATGTAGATGATGTTGTTCACCGTCCGTCGATTGATGCTATGGTAGATGGCCGGGTGAAAGTTGAAACGGCCGGTCTTGCGCTGCTGGCCGAAGATGAGTTTGCCCCCTTCAGGACAGTCCGAGCGGCAGATCGTCCCAGCGGTGATTGCCGTTCCAAAGCCCAACCGCCGTGGCCCTACCAAACCCCCCTGGCCACCAAGGAAGATTGGGGGCTGGTTGAGCATCACACCCCGGGGAACGTCACCGATCAGAGATGGGGTGGCCTTGTCCTGGTTGGGGGTGTAGTTGAAATGAATATAAGAACTGCCCACCTCGCTGTGATTCTTCGGGCTGGTTCCCCCGGCCATCAGGCAATCGCAGAAGTTGATCAGGCTCCCCAGGGTGACGAAAGGGAAGAGGATGGTCTGCTTGAGGCCGACGGAGTGGGCGCCGCCGGACTCTTCCTCCAGGATGCAGCCTTCCCGGATCTGGGCGCCGGAGCCGAGCGATGCTTTTTTGAGGAAGACCGACTGGCGAAAGAACCCGCCCCGCAGTTCGACCCCCGGACCAATCTGGCAGTTAACGATGGTGACCGGCCCCTCAAAGCCCAGAGTCGCGCCCTCCATAATCAGAGTGTCGTTGCCGTAGATCCGGCAACCGGGGTAGATGGTAACCCGCTCGGAAGAGATCCGGTTCGGGTCGACGTCTTCACCGATATCCACGGTACCCGGATCCAGGAGCCGAACACCTTTGTTAATCAGTGTCTCGAATTTATTTTGGTTCTGTGCCGTCATGTGAACTTTATAACTATATTAATACAAAATCTCAAATTTAAAACACCTAATCTCAAGCCCGATATTCTTTAGTTGGGCGGTCTTAACAGGCTCCACCAGTTGAGACAGTAATTTGTTTGCTATTTTTTATCTGGAAGTTGGGATTTATCATTTAAGAAGTACCACTTTTCACTTAATCTGCTCAGGTCGGGGATGGTGAAGAGGTAGAGAGAGATCCCGGCCAGGAGGAGGGTCAGAGCCAGCCGGTCCCACCCGAACCGGTATATGAGGCCGAGGAGAGCCCCGGCCGCCAGGGTGGGGCAATACCGTGCCAGAAAGCGGAAGATTGCCGGGCTTCCGGCCAGGAGAAGAGCGAATGGAATAAGTAACGCCCAGAGCGGGTCGTGGAAGAGAAGAGTCCCCAGAACGCCCGCCGCGGGCGCTACGATGGACAGAAGTTTAAGCGGCGGTCGGTTGATCCGGATGACGAATGAATGCCGGGTCTCGATCAGCTCTTCCGGCGCCCGGGGTGGGCTGAGAACCCCGCTGCAGAGAAGAGAGAGCGCCCGTCCCAGCCTCACACCATCGAGTCCTCCCCGGACCAGGGCGTCTATCTCCCGGAAGACGAACTCACCGTCCGATAGCCCCTCCCCCGCTGAGTCGATCGCCGGGAAGGCTGAGATCTCCACCAGGTTGCCGAGTTCATCCTCGATCTGCGAGTGTTCTTTCGACTTATAGTAGGTATCGATGGTTTCGTGGACCATCCCGTCGGCGATAAAGTGGGAGACGATACCCAGAAACCGGGCGCATCGCTTCAGATTGCCTTTCAGAAAAGCCCGACGGGCGCGGTACATGGCCAACTTTGTCGCCCGTTTTGACTTCGGCCAGATGTGAACCAGTGTTCGCTTCTTGTCCGGCTCGACCGATCCCTTGATCAGGTCATCCTTAAACTCCCCGAGGTCGAACGCGTCGGCCATCTGGGCCGCCAGCCGTTTATGATCTCGCCAGATCATTTTATAATTTTTCCTCTGGAAAAATTATACTATTACTGATTCTATGATATATTATAATTATCTGTTTTAGACTCTGTTATTAAAAACACGACAGAAGTATATTAGAGTTAAATATGCTAAGTGCAAAGGAAGAAAATGATGAAACAAATATACTATGCCATATTCTTTGCGATGGCCGGAATTATTGCCCTGACCGGAAGCGGTTTTTCTTCACCCTGGACCGCCGCCAAACGCCCGGGGAGAGCGCGCCGCGCGGCGCCGGGAAAGGATATGACAGTCCAACGCGCTATCCCGGTTCAAACCGTTACCGCGGCCGCCGCCGGGACCCAGGTCCGAGCCTTCCGCTGCCGGCCGGCCTCCTTGATTCGCCGTCCTCGGCGGCGAAGAACTTCCACCAAGCTGGTTTTCTCACCTCCGGAGATCATCGTTGAAGTTAAAGAGATCACCCTGAAACGGGAGGTAGCGGCCCTACCCCCCCCTATCGTTCCAGTTCCTTCCCCGGAGCTCGGCGTTAAAGTTGAAGATGTCCTCATAAAACCGGCGGTAGCCGCCCAACCGCCCCCCCCGCCGGCTCCCCCAAAAGCGGCAGGGAAGAAAACGGTCTCATCCTACGGCAAGATACCCCCCTATTTTATCAGGAATGACGGGCAGGTTGACCAGGTGGTTGAATATTATGTCAAAGGTCCGCGGGGAACGGTATATCTGACCGGCAATGAGGTGGTCTTTGATTTTCTCCAGGAGAGTCCACCGGAAGAAGATCAGGAAGCCGAGGAAGAGGCTGAAGAAGAGTTCTCTCCCCCCGGGCGCGACCGGGAGGAGAAAAAGTCATACACCCGCCTGGTATTCCGCCGGCAGTTTAAAGACGCCAACCCGGATGTCTTGATAGATGGGACGACGGAACTCCCCGGGAAGATCAACTATTTTATCGGCTCAAAGAGTAACTGGCACGCCAATATTCCCACCGTCGAGGAGGTTGTCTATCATGACCTCTATGAAGGGATAGACGCGAGATGCTATTTTGAAGGCGCTAATCTGAAGCATGCTTACACCGTGAAACCTGGCGCTGATCCGACGCGGTTGATCTTTCAGTATGTTGGGATAGATGGGCTGGAGTTAAAAGAGTCCGGAGACCTGGCTGTCCTCACGCCCTTCGGCGGCTTCGTGACCCGGGTCCCCCGGTTCTACCAGGAGATTGATGGAAAACGCGTGGACCGGGAAGGCTCTTTCAAGCTTCTGGATGAAACGACTGTGACCTATGATATTGGATCATACGATAAGCAATACCCGTTGACTATTGAATAAGTTCGAAGTGCGAAGTGACTAAAGTTCGAAGTTGCCTCATTGGGACGTTGAATGTTGGTCGTTCGATGTTCGATGTTCATTCTTTCCTCCTTCTCTCCACTCCCTTGGCCATCAGAATAACAATCCCCGCCAGTGCTATCCCGGCCAGCACGTCGATAAAGTAGTGGTAACGGAGATAGACGGTCGAGGAGACCAGGCCGATGACTATTGGTAGATAGATCCAGAAGAGGCATCGCTTGAACCGGTAGGCCAGCCAGAGAGTGATCAGGGGTATTTCAGTGTGGCCGGAGGGGAAACAGTCCCGGGGGCACGCTTCCAGGCAGTAGATGAGCCGGGCGATCTTCTCCCGGAGGAAAAGGCCCTGAAGCGGGACCTGGTGATGGATGGTGAAGCGCGGACCGATGGCTGGAATGATAAAGTAGCCTAAATATGAGAGAAGATAGCCCAGAGTGATGACGAAGACGGATTTCTGAAAAGAGATTCGTTCTTTTTTTGCGTAAAGAATCAGGGCCAGGATCACAGGAATGAAGTAGTTGGTGGCGTAAAACAACTGCATCAGCTCGGTCAGCCAGGGAACGGTGATCCGCTGGAGATAGACGGTGGGATCGCCCCCGAGCAGATACCGGTCAGCTACGATCAGCCACCGGTCCTTGATCATCATAAAGCCCGGATTACGGTCACTGTTGATCAGCAAGAGGATCATCTTATAGCCGAAGAGGATGAAGGGAAGCGGGAGCCAGTTCCTGATTAACATCGGGAGTCTTCGGCCGGGGAAGGAAGTCTGGATCTTTACCATGGCGATCAGGATTGCTCCGGCTATAACCTGGATACCCAGCAGCAACGGCCAGGAGGTGATCTGTCCTCGGAAGGTGATGATAAAGACCGAGAGGAATGCCAGGTAGGCGATGATAAGCCGTTCTGAAATCCGGTTGTAACGTGAAGGTTCCATAATAAAATTTTTTATCCGGAAAAGTGTTATTAACGCAGGAGAATAAAGAGATCAACAGAACAACCGAGTAGCCAGTGTGCGATGATCACGGAACGGAGCGATCGGCAACGGAGCGCGACCAAACCGAAGATGATCCCGCCGGGTAGTGCCATCGCCAGTTCCGGCATCGGCTTTGAAACGTGAAGCAAGGTGGATATGACCGCCTGGAAGATGAGCGCGCCGGTGATCCCCATTGAGTCTTTAAGACCGAAGAGGGCGAACCCCCTGAAAAAGAACTCCCACCCGATATAGTAAAAGATGTAGGTGAATTCGTAGAGGATGAAGACGGTAATATTCTGGCCTTTCAGGGGGAAGTCGGAGAGCCGGGAGATAAAGAGGGGATACTGATCGCGGAACTCCGCCTGACCGGATGCGAACCAGGCCATGAGCAGGACCAGCGGGATCCCCCAGGTCAGGACCAGCCATCCGGCCCGGCGGTCACCGGTCTGCCAGCCGTAAGCGGTGGGCTTTTCATGGAAGAAGTTTTTGATTAACAGGTACGGCAGGAAGAAGAATAAGATCAATGTCACCGCGAATTGATAAAGGCTGGGGGCCAGGAAGCCGAACGTCCCGCCCTCGGTGAAGCTCCCCAGATATCTCTCGTAAAAGGAAGGGTTTCCCACCAGGTAATAAAGGAGGGATATGGCTATGGTTGCTCCGAGGACCAATGAGGTCTTGGTAATCTTCATTGCTTTTTAACGTCGCTGCCCAGGAGACTCCCGATCGGCTTGAGCGGCTCGATATGGTCGCAGAGGATCTTGAAACAGGTAGTCAGTGGGGTGGCCAGGATCATCCCTACCGGCCCCCAGATAAATCCCCAGAGGATCAGCCCCATCAGCACCGCCAGGGGATTGAGATTGACCCGCTTCCCGATAAGAAAGGGAGTGAGAATATTGCCCTCGATGTTCTGGATGACAATAATGATCAGGAGCAGGATGACCGCGGTCCAATAAGAGTCGTATTGAAAGAGAGCCACAACGACAGGAGGGATCACGGCCAGGAAAGCCCCTATATACGGGATAAAATTGAGTATCCCGGTCAGAGGCCCCCAGACATAGGCGTAATCGATCTTGAAGATCAGGAAGACTACGGTTAACACTATCGCCAACCCCAGGTTAATCGCCGAACGGATGATGATATATCCCCCAATCCCTTCATTTATTGCCTCCACGATCCCGGCCACTTTGTTCTCTTCCCGGGAACTCCAGGCGCCGATGAGTTTTGTCTTGAAGTTCTTTGCTCCGGCTAAAAGAAAGACCAGGAAGAAGAATACCAGCACGAAGTCTGAAAGAATGGAGAAGACCGAGATGAGGCCGGAGAAGAGTTTGCCGATAATGCCGGAGATGATTGAGGGAGCATGTGCCGGGGTCTGACCGGGTGCCGGCTCTCCCGGAAGGATGGCTGCGAACTTTTCTACCAGGCTGCTATAGGCCGATGACACACTCTCCACGTACTGCTTCAAGGTCTCCTGGTATTGGGGAAGCGCCTGGATGAAACCGCTAATCTCACCGCCGATTATTATTCCTGCCGCTAAGAATACGCCCAAAAAGAGAAGAAGAACGACTCCTACCGCCAGTCCGTAGGGGATCTTTAGCTTGGTTAGGAGTTTGACTGCCGGAAAGAGGATATACGCGAGGAAGACCGCCAGGGCAAAAGGGATGAGGATGGACTTCAGAAGACTCAGGACCACCATGAATACCACGAAGAAGATGAAGAGCAGTGGATAGGTGATAAGGGGCGGTGCCAGGGCGGGGCCTCTACCGATCCGGGTTGTTTCTTCTGCCTTCAACGTATTTACAGTATCGGAATTTCAATAAATGTAGTGGCAGAGCTTGCTCTGCCCCAGGTCGAGCAATCTCGACTACTACAATTTAAGTTGCCCGAACGAAGTGAGGGCTAATTTATAGAGGATACTATCCACATATTATTTTAAAAGCAAGACGAATTATGATTTTCGGAGGAATTAACGGCAAGAAGGCTACCGATGTAGCCGGATGATTATCTGTGAACAAACCGTAAATTGGGTAAAAAAAGGCAAATAAATGGAAAAATATTAAATTTTTAGTTGACAACAACGTTTGAGTATTTTAATCTGCTAAAATCAGGTAAAAATAAGGTTAAAATAGGCGGAGATGGACACGGAGATAAAATTACCACTCACTGGCCGCCAGGCCGGAGTTCTTGCCGTCATCGGTGATTTCATCCAACGGAAGCACTATCCACCGACAATAACCGAGATCCAGCAAGAACTGGGCATATCCAACCCGGGAACAGTCCATAGGGCCATCTCTTCTCTCGAGAGGAAGGAGTATATTAGCAAGGTAAAGAATGTAGCCCGTGGTATCCGCCTCACCCGGATGGGCGCGGAGGTCTGCGCCCGGACCCGGCAGTTAAATCTGGAGTTAAAAACCCTTTACCAGTTTGGGAACCCCTAAATAAGGCAGGAGGTAGAGATGCAGGTAGCGGAAGATATATTGCATGAGAATTGCCGTCTTGACCATAGCTATTTGATAGAGATGGATGGTCATAAATATCAGGCCCGGTTTAAAGGGTACCCCGATCAGAATCAATATAACCCATGCTTTGAGATCTTGGGCCATATCGACGCTCTGACAATTTTACGGGAACTTGACTGAGCATAAGAAAAGCCCCCGTACCGAACATTCCGGTACGGGGGCTTTTTTTATATTCCTCTTACACTGACCTTGTTTTTTAGGCAAGATATTTCTTGCCTGTATATAATATGTGATATGTTTTTTTGGTCAGGAGGTCTTCCCATGATCCGACGCGGCTTGAACTGTTCACTCGTTTTATTCTCATCCATCATTGCTCTCACCGCCCTCGCGGGACCCCGGGAAGTCCGGGTCGGGTACGTCGCCGACGGGCCGTATTACCTTGAACAAGATTGCTGGGAGCAGTTTAAGAAAGAGATGATTGCCTTCGAAGATGATGAGTTCCGGTTTATTTACCCCGCCGAATACCAACTGATAGATAACTGGGATCCGGATATAATTAAGTCAAATTGCGGAAAAGTATTAAACACCCTGGAGATTGATATAGTAATCGGGATGGGGCTGGGGACTTCTTCTTTCTTTGTCGCTCAGACGGATCTTAAAAAGCCGGTCTTACTCTTCGGGGATCTTGACTTCGAACTCCTTGCGGTCTACTCCCGCTCGCACTGCAAGGGGGGCCGCTCTGGGAGTCGATGGCCTGGACGATTATCGGGGGCCTCCTCTTCGCCACCGTTCTCACCCTGGGATATGTGCCGGTCTTCTACTCTCTTTTTTTCAAACTGAAGTTTTAAAAAAAGAATAAGCGCGGGAGCGCTTAATTTACAGGAAGCGGACAAAGCAGTTCTTTTCATCCACCAGGATACTTCTCGGCTCGATGGTCTGGTCGCTCAACTCGTACCCCATGATGATGACCTGGTCGCCTTTCTTGACCAGGTGGGCGGAGGCGCCGTTCATGCAGATAATGCCGGAGTCTCGCTCCCCCCTGATCACGTAAGTCTCCACCCGGGCTCCGTTGGTGTTGTCGACTACCAGGACCTTCTCCCCGATCATGAGACCGGCCTTATCGACCAGGTCTTCATCTATGGTGACACTGCCGATGTAATCCAGGTTGGCATCGGTCACCGTGGCCCGGTGGATCTTGGATCGTAAAAACCATCTCATAATAAAATCAGCGCCTCCGGCATTGCTTTTATGTTAGGGTCTTCCGCAGAATCTGTGGGTAAATTCAGGTTCAGGGAGTTTGCCCATCGTATGAAATAAGGCGATAGGCATATGCACTTGACTCCAGTTGAGTCTGTGTTGCTTTTTATGAA
>Ga0208905_1000059_pt1 | contig 55037 bp, 62 predicted proteins | sample AntAceMetag02UKS_FD_184776 | JGI IMG/M metagenome (GOLD analysis project Ga0208905, IMG submission 184776) | Saline lake microbial communities from Ace Lake, Antarctica - Antarctic Ace Lake Metagenome 02UKS (SPAdes) (version 2) | ecosystem: Environmental > Aquatic > Non-marine Saline and... | reverse complement strand
AAGCCGCTCACGCTAATAATAGCGCAAAGATTCTAAAAAAAATTTTACATGAATGTCAGGTGGAACAACCTATCATTGATGAAGCGTGTTGGTTAGTAAAACGGCATGAAATTGGCGGTGATGCACACTCTGATTTGCTGAAAGACGCAGACAGTATTTCTTACTTTAAAGTCAACATGCCATTATATTTTCAAAGAGAAGGATACGAAAAAACCTTGAAACGTTGCATCTGGGGTTATCAGCGGCTCTCACCAAAGATGAAACAAATTTGTCAAAAGATAACTTATTCGAATTATTCACTGGATAAGATTTTGAAAGAAACGGTTTCTAAGGCATCTGAAGGTAATCAAGATGGCCTAACAAGGCGCTGCACCTGACCGCAATTCCGCCGCGCTCCATAGCGGCAGGTGAGCTTGGTCGTTAGGCACATGAAAATTATATCATCCGACAGGGCAATTACATTTATTGCTTTATTGTTTTCGGTTATTCTTGCATGTCCTTCCTTGGCCGAAAACACAGATAACTCATCAACAATAACTTGGTTAGTTTTTCTCCACAACGGTAACGAATACTTTTCACCATTCATTTCAACAAATGATGATGATGAGATTGTACCGGTTGAACTTCGATCATATATCCAATCCGGTGATTCTATCGGCTATAAATGTTATGATGTCGATAATATTATCGAAGAAGTCACAGGAACTATAACCAAAAGTAAAAAAGCTATCCTTTCCAATGGAATAGAATTTTCCGTTGATAATATGACCATTTTTGAAGCATTACGAAAATTACAATCGATTTATTCAATGTTGCATACTCCAAACTATGGTCATTATCCTCAAACTAAATCTATATTCATTCAGCAAAAAATCAAGAAAATCAAAATAGATCCATCGAGAATAAAATGGTCTCCGGAGAAAATAATTGTGTTACCTCCAGAAAAAAACAATAACAACTAAAGAATTTTGGTTTGTCTAACCCCAATGTGCCTAACCAGGCGCTCAAGCAGACTGGAAGGGCTAATGCAACTGTTGAACATTTTTATCTTCACCGAATGTTTCCGGGGTAGCATGGTTTTTTGGCTGGCCCCTTCCGGCCGCTTAGCTCTACGTTAGGAATATACGATGAAAAGAAATATTTTTTACTTCATTGCTGGTTTTATAATTTCTTTGTTCTTGTGGTGGGGAATACGTGCATATCGTTTCAGGCCAAAAGATTACACTTCCCTGCTCCCAGAAGAACAGAGAGATAATCCATACACCTCAATGTTGAAATCTGTCCAAGGATTGGAATTTGGTCCTTTGGCTATCTTTAAGCCTTCAGACAAAGAAAGCAAAATAGCAATGGCGATCGGGATGAAAGAAAAGCCTACTTATCCACTGTTTTTTTTCCAGGACATAGATAATAACAAAATTCCAGACTGGATTGATATTTCCGACAAGAACTTTCACATATTTTCTCTCCGCGACAAGAATGAAGATGGAGTTTTTGATTTCATTACTTTTGGTAAAATTAATGGTACTGACGTAATCTTTTTGGATCGGAATTTCGACGGGCGACTTGATGACATAATATTAAAAACTGTCCGTAATACAGATGAGAGCCTCTCAATTCATTTCGATGATACGTGGTATAGCATTGTTCGGAAAGATGGAAAGATTTGCGTTCAAAACAACCAAGTTCCCATAAAGGATAAACATGGGATTAAAATATTTTACATGGACGGAAATAAATCAAAGGCTGAAAGCATAGAATAGAGAACCAAAAGATTCCTAACAAGCCGCTCAAGCAGACCGGAAGGGCGAATGCTACTATCGAACATTTTTATCTTCGCCAGGGTTTTTCAGGGGAGCATAGTTTCCGGGTCGGCCCCTTCCGGCCGCTTAGCTCTACGCTATGAAAGAAAGATTGAATCTCAATACCACTTAAGGCATAATAAATAGGTGGAGGTAAAATCATGGTCTCAGTTCATCCAGAATATGTTGTTGATAAAGATAAACATCCTAAAGCGGTGCTTTTGCCTGTTTCCGAATGGGAACAGGTTATGAATGATCTTGAGGAACTTGACGACATCCGTGCGTATGACAAGGTCAAAGCGTCTTCCCAAGATAGCATCCCATTTGACCAGGCAGTTCGCGAGATTCAAGAAGGATATGACGAGTGACGTTCGCAGTAGATATCCTGCGATCCGCCCAAAAACAATTGGGTAAAATCAACCGGCAGGATCAACCTCGAATTATATCTGCAATCCAAGCACTATCTGACACCCCTCGCCCTCAAGGATGTCAAAAACTTTCTGGACGTCCTGCCTGGCGTATTAGAGTTGGTTCATATCGCATTATCTATGAGATTCATGACGATAAGCTATTTATACTTGTCGTCATGATAGGTCATAGAAGAGAAATTTATAGATAGCGAACCAATCGCTCAAGCAGACCGGAAGGGCTAATGCAACTGTCGAACGTTTTTATCTTCGCCGGTGTTATTTAGGGTAGCATGGTTTTTTAGTCGGCCCCTTCCGGCTGCTTAGCTCTACGTTATGTCCCGGGGCATGAAATTACCCCCGGCGAGCTTGTCTCGCCGGAGTATAAGTTCAACAGCTATATACATTTTCAAAACAAAACCGGCCCCTGCCACCTTGTGTGGCAGGGGAGAAAGTTCAAAGGCTAAACACCAGTTCTCCGTCCCCACCTGGGGGTGTAGAAAACGGGTATAGCAAATGAACTCATTCACCCGTCACGCGAGGTGACGGGGGTCTTTGGGGTGCGGATGCGTGGTGTTAGCTTGTGAACTGGTTCACCTGCCGTACAAGACGGCAGGGGTCTTTGGGACTTCCCCCGAAAGTAATAGAAAGAAAAATTTAGAGAAGGTATCAGGACATAACCAGTCGCTCAAGCTGACCGGAAGGGCTGGTGCAGCTATCAGACGTTTTATTTTTCGCCAACATTTTCCCGGGCAGTCTGGTTTTTCCGTCGGCCCCTTCCGGCAGCTTAGCTTTTCGTTGGAGAAATTAAATAGGAGGCGATAATGAGAAAACTGAGGATTACTCTATTTGTTTTAGCTTTGCTTGCCCTAACAACACAGGCCACTCGCCATGTATACGTACGCTATCTCGAACCGAGAATATCCGTCTTGGACAAATACGACGAAACCGACGTGAAGAAGGCAATTCAGAGTGCAACGTCCCTTTCTGATCTTCTTAAAGAGTACGGACCTGCCAGGAAGCGTGTAGATCAGCTTGAGGAAGAAAAAAAACAGGAGATGGCCACCAAGACAAGAGATGAGTATTTTATGTTCGCGAAGAAGTGGAAAGAAGACCACAAAAAGGAGTACGAGCAAGAATACAAGCTGAAGCAGGCGATTCAGGATTGGGAAGAAAAAAGCAAAAAAATCCGGGAGCTACGCATATTCTGGTTATTCGGACTTGTTTTTTTCGTGGCTGGTGCATTCATGCTAACAAAAGGCCTGGAGTGGCTGGGCATAGCATTCATCATTCCTGGCGCTGTCGAAATGATCTGGTGGACAAGTCCTTCTTTTACTTTTGTTGGGAGTCCTTTGGAATTCGACCGATTGCTGATCAACAAACTTGTATTCACCCTCGTTACACTTGTCTTAGTCATAGTTGCATGGTTTCTTAGCAAATCAAGAGAAAGAAAAAATTCTCCAACCAGCCGCTCAAGCTGACCGGAAGGGCTGATGCTACTATCAAACATTTTTATCTTCACCGGCGTTTTTTGGCATAGCATACTTTTTCCGTCGACCCCTTCCGGCAGCTTAGCTTTACGTTGGCAGAAAATAACCAGTTGGTGATCTAAATAGGAAATGGTATCCTTTTAACATGAAAACAAAAGAAAAGATGATTCAAGCTTTGCAGGAACTTCCAGATGAAGCATCAATAGAAGATGCGATGGAGCGCCTGCTGTTTCTCTCGAAGATCGAAAGAGGACTTCATCAAGCTGATTTCGGAAACACCATTTCTCATGCTCAGGTCAAGGAGAGAATGGCGAAATGGCTGAAGTAAGATGGACTCAGCAAGCTGCTGACGATCTCGAGTCAATCACTGATTTCATTTCGCAAGATTCCCCACACTATGCCCGGTTGTTTGCCATTGACGTTATTGCAGCTGTAGAGCGACTATCCAGTTTCCCTAACTTGGGTAGGAAAGTACCGGAGAAGAACGACCCTCTTATCCGTGAAATTATTCTAGGTAATTTCCGTATCGTCTATCGGGTCAGAGATGCGGTGGTGGAACTTCTTACAATTCATCACGGCGCTAGATTGCTCGATCCTTTAAGGCTTGGATGAATCTGTCAACCAGTCGCTCAAGCAGACCGGAAGGGCTGGTGCAGTTATCGGGCGTTTTCTTTTTAGCCAGTGTTTTTCGGGGTAGTATGCTTTTTCCGTCGGTCCCTTCCGGCTGCTTAGTTTTACGTTAGACTTCTTTAAACATAGTTTGTTTTTACTAAATGGAGGAAACAAATGAGGAATAACTCTGTATTATTTCTAGTAATTTCAATGTTAATTAGTGGGTGTGCCACAACTTTGGAACAACCTACAGGTGAAAAAACTGCAGATGCAATAATCGGACATTGGAAAGATGCATTGAATGAATACGATGACCATTATTTCAGCCAAGATGGGAAAAGTACAATGATAAGTCCAATTGGTGATTATTTTGTAGGAACCTATGAAATAGTTGGGCAAGATATCGATGATAGATCATTAGAGTTAAAGATAATTGATAATGTTCCTGGAGAGGATAACATATTCCGCAGGAGACTATTAGGGAAGTTTTCAGAGGACTATAAGACATTCTCTGGGAAGAGCCTAGTGGCCAGCAAAATACCATTTTCTTTTGAATATTTCGACGACCAGCAATTCGTGATAGATGCAGAGGCAAGACAGTTAATGAAGTATTTGAAAGAATTTAAAAAGGATCTTGCCGAAACTAGAAATTCAAGAGCAAGAATCAGAGAAAGTGTCACTAATATTAAAAGTGATTATGATCTGCGAAATAGAGAATTGGAAGCACAAATAGAGAAACTTCAGCTTCAGATTGATGAATTACGAAAACAGATGAAAAATAGTATCGATGCATCTTCGAAACAAGAAGAGGATAAACCTACACCCGAAGGAGTGGAGTAAGATTTAGAAGCCTAACCAATCGCTCCACCTGACCTGAAAACGCAATGCGTTTTCAGGCAGGTGAGCTTTTCGTTCGGCAGATAAATAAAAATAAACAAAAAATCCCCCTTGACGACTGCACCATTTGTGGTACATTTATTATTGGGTGAGTGTCGGAGATCTCAAGCTTAACGTTGTTTTCTTCAGGGCAAGCTCAGGAACCGAGCCTGTCCGGCGATGGCTGAAATCCCTGCCTGCGTCGCACAAAAAGGCGATCGGCGAGGACATCAAGACCGTACAGTTCGGTTGGCCTCTTGGGATGCCATTAGTGGAGAAACTCCAGCCCTATTTGTGGGAAGTTCGGACCAAGGTGCTTGACGGGATTGCCCGGGTCTTGTTCACCGTTGACGGCCACACGATGATCCTTCTTCACGGGTTCATCAAGAAGACGAGGAAGATCCCTCTGAAGGAGATCAACACAGCCAGATCCCGACTCAGGCAATATCAGGAGGCAGGTTCATGAAGAAGAACAAACATATCGGAAGCAGTTTTGACGAATTCCTTCAGGAAGAAGGGCTCCTCGCTGAAGCTGAGGCGACTGCCATTAAGCGCGTCATCGCGCACCAGATTGAGAAGGAAATGGTAGAACGCCATATCTCCAAAAGCGCACTGGCTCGAATGATGCAGACAAGCCGGTCCTCGCTCGACCGCCTTCTCGACCCGGAGAATGCGTCTGTTACGCTTCTCACTCTGGAAAGCGTCGCGCTTGCACTTGAGAAGAAGCTGAAGGTTCAACTAGGCTAACTGCCCAACCAGTCGCTCAAGCAGACCGGAAGGGCTAATGCTACTGTCAAACATTTTCTCTTCGCCGGCGTTTTTTGGCGTAGCATACTGTTTCCGTCGGCCCCTTCCGGCAGCTTAGCTTTTTGCTAAGCCGAAGCACCGAACCAGCCGCTCAAGTTGACCGGAAGGGCTGATGCAACTATCGGACGTTTTTATCTTCGCCGCTGTTCTTCGGGGTAGCATGCTTTTTTCGTCGGCCCTTTCTGGTAGCTTAGCTTTTCGTTATGCCATCTGTTCAAAATTTTAGCCTTTGGAGGTATCTATGAGGACCCTTGGGGTATTATTAGTCATTTCATTAATTCCTGTGTTGTTATGGGCAACTGAGAATGCGCAAAATATCCGATTTAATGTGAGCGAAGTCAAGGATACAAGGACAACCGGCCACTTCTTTGCCAGCCTAGATATTAAATTAAACGTAATAGGAGACCTGATAGAAGATGCCAGAGGTATTCAACTAAAGGTGTCTAAAGCGGAAGATAATCTTGGCAAAAGTTTATTAAAATCGAAAAAGGGCATCTTTGAAAAGGGTTTCTCCAAGATTGATACGCCGGAAAGTGGAAAAGCAGAAATTACCATAAAGTTGAAAAATCCTTCCCGCAGAGCTACGCATGTTAAAGAATTGAATGGTGAACTTGAGCTTTTTGTACCCAAGAATGATCCGGATTCGGTCGTGATAATCAATGATTTTATGGAGAAGATGGGCAAACCCTTTTCATCGCCGATCCTTAAAAAAGCGCAGATTGAGATTACTGCCTTAACCAAGAAAGAATATGAAGCCCTGAAGCAAAAAGGCAAGGAAAAGGCAGTGAGTCAGGAAGGATTTGAAAACCTCGGAGAATCGTTTGCCAAAGCTTTTAGTTCTTTGTTTGGTGGATTTACATCGATTGACGAAAATAGCATTATCGTAAATATAGTGGATCCAGAAGCGAGAATCGTCAGCGTTGAATTTTTCGGCGATGATGGGAAAAAACTACCTACTAGCGGCACTATGACTATGGGAAATATTCATGTCTATAACTTTCGCGACAAATTACCTGATAAGGCAAAGTTAAGAATCTACATCATGACAGACAAATCATTGCTTAAAATGCCCTTATTGCTCAAGGATATAGCGCTCCCCTGATGAGTGAAAGAGGAGGGTCAAGTCTTTAAGGGCGGTTGCCCAAATCGACAGCAACTCGGCTCACGTGGATTTGGGCAAGAGCCCCTTTACTTTTGACAATTGGCATAACCGGTTACGTATATTCTTAAACATGATCTTTGTTTTCGGCTCTTTCTCCAGTCTGGTTCGCAACCTCTTCCGAGCTTGGCTGACCGCGCTGTAATCTATACCTTCGCCCAATCCGCCGATCTCAGTCTGAGTAACATGACAGAGTCGGTAAAGCAGCTCCATTAACATCGCCCGTTCAATCGATTTCTTTCCTTGCCGATAGATAGCCTCACGACTTTTTCCTGTCAATTTTACCAAACGTTCAATCAATTCTTCCGGAGGGCATTCTTTTTGTAAGACCTTCACAGCTGGCTGCTCGTGACAAGCAACCTTAAATGGGTGACCTCGCACCAACTTTGTCAATAATAAAGATTTTACCATCATCCCATATGGATCCCATCACCGCCCAGACATTTTCACTGTCAACGGCGGCTATTCCCCCAATAGTCCGGGTTCCAGCATCGGTAGAAAATGTCCACTCCGCGCTGTGTGTGGTCATTAAAGGTAATAATACGAAGATCGGTATTAAAAATAGTCCTGCTGTTTTCACCGGTAACCTCCCTTTTCTTTAAAAAAATGAAGCCCGGCTGGATTGTTGATCCAAAGCAGGGCTGTGTTGACGATTTGATTCACCACAATTATGTTTCATTTCTTTTTAAAATTAAAATTACGAACCAATTGGATAATAGTAGTTTTGTTACCCCCAATCAATAAAATTTCAAATCACCGGTTTCAATTAAGCCGCTCTTGACGGACGCAAACCAGCCTGTTGGGAGACTGGCGCGACGAATAATACGTCCCCACCGGAGTGGGGACGCTACAATTTGGCAAACTGGTTTTTTGAACCAGAGATTGGGGCGGACCTAAAGGTCCACCACTACGGAATTTTAGGGGGGATTACCCTACCACCCCCGATAGGGGTCTGGCCTCGAAAGAGGGGAGTCACCCACACCGAACTCCACAGAGACCCCCCCCGGGGGGGAAGATCCCCGGGGGTTTTTATTCTGGTTAAATCTCCAGCTCCTTCGGGATGATCAACTTCTCGTTCTTCTTGATCAGTTCCTTTGAAGCCGGCTTGAAGCTGGTCCGGGCGACCTGCTGAAGGTATTCTTCCTTGATGCTCGATTCCCAGAGTTCCCTGGTGAGGTAAAATATCTTGGCCCCTCCCAGTTCATGCTGCATATCGGGCCAGGGGTAAGAAGGCAGCGCCATCCTCAATCCGGCCAGCATCCATCCATTGTAACTCTCGAACGTGGCCCAGAACTCTTCCTGCTGGCAGACCTCGAAGCAGTACCAGCACTTGGAGTAGAAGAGAACCCCGCCGGCGTTTATCTGCCGTTCGAAGGTTATGGTATGCAGACTGATGTTTACTTCATCGTCCATCAGCCGGCCGTTGGCGATGCCGACCAGCTTGCCGTTATGGAGGCCGAGGAAGAAGTATTCATCCTTCATCCTCTTCCGCTTGATGGCCAGGAGCTCCCCGAAGACCCGGGCGCCGACAATATCGTAGTAGTCATACTCGGCGTCCAGGGTCAGCTTCAAAAACTCGAGGACCGGGTCGATCTCTTTCTCTTCAATCGGGCGGATCAAGACAGTGTGCTTCTTCCCCGCCCGGTTGGTGATAACGGAATGCATCGGCTTCATCGGCGGCGCGTTATCCGACGCCTGAAGCAACCCTTCCAGCCACGCGGTCGAGATATTATAAACCTCCTTCCGCAGCTTGGTCGGTATTTCTCTCTTCATGTTTTATTCCTCCTCTGTGTTCCCCGAAGTATTCGGGGCGTCTTCGCGGTTTATTGACTGATACATGAAATTAAAAATAGAAAAATGGGGGAGGGATAGCAAGACTTATTTCTTTTCGAACCACTTATTATATATTCTATCGTATTCTCCCTCGGCTTCAATACTCTCTAACGCGGCGTTAAGCTGGGCCAACAGCTTGAAGTTGCTATTGCTAACGGCGATCCCATAGCCCTCCTGGGGAAAACTCTTCTCTACGATCTTAAAATCAGTAGTACCGTGAGCACGCAGATAACTCAGAATGGCATCGTCTATTAAGATCGCAAAAGCGAGATTCCCTCCCTGCCTGAGGGACCGGACCAGGCTGAGAGGAGAATTGTAGGTCTTGATGACCGATTTCAAGTTCTTCCGGGCCCAATCCTCACCGGTCGTCCCCGCCATCACCCCTACGATCTTGTTCTCCAGTCCCCGGGCGAAAGCCCGATTATCCCACTTCACTTCCGGCCGGGTGGCCACGGCCAGTGTGGTCGAAAAATAGGGACGGGTAAAATCGACAAAGTACTTTCTAATCCTGGTAATCGTGATGGCGGCTAAAGCCGCGTCCGCGTTGCCGGCTTCCAGGATATTGGAATACGCGCGGATATCGAACGGCACGTCAATCCACTTGACCTCCACCCCCAGTTCTTTCCCGATCGCTTCGCCCAGATCGATATCAAAGCCCACAGTGTCATTTCCCTCACGAAAGGCGAAGGGAGGTGACTTCGAGTCAAAGATAAATCGGATCGCCCGGGAAGCTTTCTTCCCGGATGTCGCGCTTCCGGCATCCTGGGCGATGGCCGAGATGGGGGCAAGAGAAAAGATCCCGGCTAAAATGATTAAGAAATAGTTCATCGCTTCCTCCAGATTTTATAGATTTAGGTATTAATAAGATAGGCCAGCTGGACTTCCTTGTTGAGGGGGATAATCCACTGGCGGTAAATATCAACCACTATCTCGGGATCAATCTTGGGGTTACCCCCCTCCCCTGACAATTCACGGCAGTAGGTCTCCGCTTTGAGGGAGATCCGCTCAAGAACCCGGGCCTCAACCTCGGGATCGGTGATCAGTTTCATCAATCCTTCTCTGTCTCCATCGGCGCAAAGCACCCGAAAAGCCTCCGGATCGCTCCGAAATTTACTCTCGGCGGCGAACTTTCCGTAATGGATCCGCTTGGAGAGTGCCTGGAGACAGGTCACGTCACACATTGAACTGGAACCGTACTGCTTATCGTCGCCGGGCTTACAGATATAAGGAACGATCTCCTTTTCATAGACCGGGCGGATCCGGTTATTAATATTTACCGAGTTGGGACGGAGGGGGTTTTCCCCGTATTGGAGGAGGGGCAAGATCGGCTCGGGTAAACCGGAAAAGAAGGGATGTTCGTCGGGACTGGTATAACGCCGTATCCTGGCATGCACTTTCTCGATCTCGAATAAGTGAAAGCCGACCAGACTCTTCCCCCCCAGCGCCGGGCCGAAAGCACCCGGCCGGTAAATAATATCGTTCCGCTTGAACTGGGCGCGCTCGATCAGCTCAAAGATAATCGTCTCCTCCAACTGCGCCAGCACATTACGGATATTACTCAGTAATAACTGCTCACTCATAAAAAAATTATCCAGTTATGTAACGGGATTCCCGGTCACACACTGATAGGTATCCCACGCGATGACCATCTCTTCATTGGTCGGAATCACGTAAATCTCCACCCGGGAACTCTCCCGGGAGATCCTGCCTTCCCCGCCGTTCATTTCTAAATTCAACTCCGGGTCCAACTCGATGCCCAGAAAATCAAGTTTTCCGCAGCTCTTCTCCCGAACCAGATCGGCATTCTCCCCCACCCCGCCGGTGAATATAATCACATCTGCGCCGTTCAGGGCGGCCAGATACGCCCCGATATATTTTTTTAGCCGGTAACAATAGATATCCAGCGCCAATCCGCACTTTTCATCTCCCGCCTCGGCTGCCTCCATTATCTCCCGCATGTCACTGGCCTTTTCGGTTAACCCCAGCATCCCGCTTTCCTTATTCAGGATCCGCGTGAATTCATCGATATCGATCCCTTCTTTATTGATAATATACTCATGGATCGCCGGATCGAGATCACCGCTCCGGGTGCCCATCACCAGTCCTTCCAGAGGGGTAAACCCCATCGATGTGTCCAGGCTCTTTCCGTCTTTGATCGCGGCAATAGAAGCGCCGTTGCCCAGGTGACAGGTTATGGCGCTGGTCTTCGCGGGCTCCCGGCCGGTCAATTTGCAGTACCGGTAAAATACATACCGGTGACTGGTCCCGTGGAACCCGAACCTCCGGATCATATATTTTTCATAGTATTTCAGAGGTATCGCGTACAAGTAGGAAGTTGGAGGCATCATCTGGTGAAAGGCCGTGTCAAAAACACCCACGTTCTGAACATGAGGCAGGACTTCCCGGCAGGCTTCGTATCCTTTCAAGTTTGCCGGGTTATGGAGCGGCGCCAGGTCGGAGCACTCCCTCATCCTGGCCAGCACCTTCTCATCTATCAATACCGAAGAGGCAAACTCCTCTCCTCCATGAACCATCCTGTGGCCCACCGCCTCAATCTCTTTCATACTTTTAAGGACCCCGATATTCTTATCCAGAAGGAGTTCCAGGACTTTCTCGATCGCCTTTTTATGATTCTTAATCGGCTCTACGGCCCGAAATTTGTCTTGGCCGGGCACCTCGTAATTTATTATGGCGTCATCTGTCCCGACTCGTTCTATCAGGCCGCGGGCATCAGCCGTGATCGAGTTATTTTTTATGCGCTCTTTTGATATCTCGATAACCTGAAATTTTACCGACGAACTCCCGCAGTTTAAGACTAATATCTTCATGCCTCCACCTTTTGGCAGATCTACTTTATTTTCAGTTGTTAAGATTAAACAAAATCTATATCCTCGGGCAGTATATCAATATGCCCCTTTTGCCGCAATTAAAACCGACTGTTCAACTTGAATTCCCGGCAAGAGGGTTGCGAATTACACGAGTAATAGAATGAACAATTTCCCAGAAATCACCCTCTCGCTACCGGGAGGATGGGAGACCATATTAGAACAACCGGGCCGGGAGAGACTGGAGGCGCTTCTTCCCGCCTTCTTCCGGAACTGCCGCTGGTTCGGCGGGAAGGCAAGGACCATCAAACAGATCGCCATAACCGACGCTCTGCCGATGCCGGGAAGGAAGACGCCGACGGGATTGCTGATCTGCCGGGTTATCTATACTGACAATCAGGTTGAAGATTACCTCCTTCCCCTCTCCTCTACTTCCGGGGCCAACGCCCGGCTAATCAGCTCCCGGCATCCCGGGGCGATCCTGGCTCATACCGGGAGCGGCCAGAGCAAGGGGATACTCTTTGACGGGGCACGCGATCCTGTCTTTATGAAGAACTGCTTTGATTTTATCGCCCGGAGCAAACACGCCGCCGGGGCGCGGGGGACGCTGGCGGCTCTTCCCGGAAGAGCGCTCCTGAGCTTTATAAATACCGGACAAAAGCCCCCGGAACCACACCGGCTGCAAAAAGAACAGAGCAACACCTCCTTTCTTTACGGACACCTCTTCATCCTGAAGCTCTACCGTCGCTTGGCGGAAGGGATCCATCCGGAAGTGGAGATGAACCGGTTTTTAACCGAAAAGACCACCTTTAACAATATCGCTCACTTCGCCGGTCTGATCGAGCTTCACTCATCCGGAGATCGAAAGACGGCAATCGGTCTGCTCCAGTCGTTCGTCGAACACGAAAGCGATGCCTGGACCTATTCCCTGGAAGCGGTGAACCGCTATCTCAAAAACGCCCCGCTGGGCCTCACGCCTCCTTTATCACTCCCTCAAGTCCCCGACGCATTTTCCCAATGGGCCGGAGAGAAATACCTGGAAGAGATCGAGTTGCTGGGGAGGAGAACGGCCCAACTTCACCGGGCCCTCGCATCGGATCCCGGGGATCCCGCTTTCTCCCCGGAGCCGTTCACCCTCTCCTACCAGGAGTCGCTCTATCTCTCAATGCTGTCTCTGGTGAAACAGGCTTTCCGGAGCCTCCGGGAAACGATGGAACGGCTTCCACCGGAGACCCGGGAAGAAGTCGCCGGGTTGCTTTCGGTGGAAGCCTCGATCTTAGGACGGCTCCGCCGAATCGAAATGAGTAAAGTATCGGGGATGAAGATCAGGATTCATGGTGACTATCATCTGGGGCAGATCCTCTGCACTGGAGACGATTTTGTAATCATCGACTTCGAGGGCGAGCCGGCGAGGCCCCCCGCGGAACGGAGGCGCAAACGTTCGCCGCTGGTCGACGTCGCCGGGATGATCCGTTCGTTCCACTACGCCGCTTACGGCGCGATCTTTCTTCGTGACGCTGCCGACCCGGAGGAGGTCGCCCTTCTCTCCCCCTGGGCCGAGCTCTGGCAGCGGACAATCAGCAAGATATTCCTGAGTTCCTACCTGGGGACCATGCGGGAGAGCCCCGGCCTCCTTCCGGAGACAACGGCGGAACTCAACCTCATGCTGGAGGCCTATCTTCTGGAAAAAGCGGTCTACGAGCTGTACTATGAGTTGAATAACCGTCCCGACTGGGTCATCATCCCTCTTCGAGGGCTTCGCAATCTGATGAATTTATGAGGTGGTGTTGTTCTGTTGCCCTATTAACCGGCGGCGAAGCGCCGGGTGTAATCCCGGAAGAGTTCCATAATCCTCCGGGTTCGGGGACCCGGTTTACCTCCGGAGATTATAGTGTCATCCACCTGAATTACCGGAACTATCTCCTTGTTGGTGGCGGTAAGAAACACCTCCTCCACCTGATGTAATACATCAGACGTGAATTCCCGGATTTCAGTTTCAAACTCGCCGTCGGCCAGGCGAAGGATAAGCCCGCGGGTAACACCCGGAAGAATGCCTTCCTGGTTGGTCACCAACCGGCCTCTAATAAAGGCAAAGACGGTGGTCGTCTGGCCTTCCAGAACTCTTCCGTCCCGATCGATGAAGATTGCTTCCACCGCCTGCTGCCGCCGTGCTTCTCCCAGGGCGATGATGGCGGAGAGATAATTGAGTGTCTTGGCTTCGGGGATAGAGCGGCAACCGGGGAGAGTGACGACCTTCACCCCGTCGGTATACCACTCCCGGGGGAAAGGCTGAAGTTCGGTTACCAGCACCAGAAGGCGGGGTCTTCCGGCCGGGGTGATAAAATCAGCACTGGGGCCACCGGTCACGACAACCCGGATATTGAACTCGGTATGATCGTTGCGGGACACAGTCTGGTTTACGATCTCAATCACTTCCTCAACCGACCAGGGGAGAGAGAGACCGATCAGACGGGCGGATTCTCTCAACCGCGAGATATGCTCCTCCACGCAGAACGGTCTTCCCCCGTAAGTGCGGAGGAAGTCAAAGACACCGTACCCCCGTAATAGGGCCAGGTCATTCACCGGGATCGCGGCCTGGTCGGCCGGGATAAATTCGCCGTCAATATAATATATATCCTGCTCAGGCATGCTTTGAATATAGCAAGTCGGGAATTAACAGGCAAATAAAACAATATTCAGGTGTTGCTGTTTCCCGCCGGTCCGGGTGTGAATGTTTCGGAATAATACTTCCTCTTTCTTTTTTCTCTTAAAATCTGCTATCTTATTTCAAGATGAAATAAAAAGGTAACTGGAGTAAATCGATGGTTAAGATCAAAGAATTCCGGGGGCTGCGCCCAACCGCGGATATGGTCGAAGAGGTCGCGTCGCCTCCTTACGATGTATTAAATTCCGCCGAGGCGCGGGCGCGGGTCAAAGGAAAACCATATAGCTTTCTCCACGTGGTGAAGCCGGAAATCGATCTGCCGGAGGATACCGCCCTCTACGACGAGGTTGTCTACCGGAAAGGAAAGGAAAATCTCGATAAGTTCATCTCCGACAAAGTCTTGATTCAGGACCCGCGACCGGCTTTCTATTTCTACCGGTTGATTATGGGGGATACCAATCAGACCGGGTTGGTGGCGGGGGCTTCGATCGACGACTACGCGAACAATGTCATCAAGAAACACGAGCGCACCCGGGTGGATAAAAAAGCGGACCGAATCAAGCATGTCGATACCCTCAACGCCAATACCGGCCCGGTCTTTCTAACCTACCGAGCCCGGGGAGAGATGGATGCACTGACCGATGAAGCAGTTCAAACCAAACCACTCTATGATTTTACCGCCGAGGATGGGATACGGCACACCCTATGGAAAGTCGATGATTTGAAAACAGTGGCAAAGATCAGGGAAATTTTTTCCGGTATCGACTACCTCTACGTTGCCGATGGCCATCACCGCTCAGCCTCCGGGACAAAGGTTGGGCAGCAACGGCGGGCGGAGAATTCCTCTCATACCGGTGAGGAGGAATATAACTACTTTCTCTCCGTCATCTTCCCCCATGACCAATTGCGGATCATGGACTACAACCGGGTGGTCAGAGACCTGAACGGTCTTTCCCGGGGAGATTTCCTGAGTCTGGTTTCTCAGAAGTTTGAGATCGCGCCCGCGCCGGTCGGCTCACCCTACCGCCCGGAAACGCCCCATAACTTCGGAATGTACCTGGACGGGCAGTGGTACCGCCTCACAGCTAAAGCCGGGAGTTTTCCGGAAGATAACCCGGTCGGATCACTTGACGCCTCAATCCTCCAGGAAAACCTCCTCTCTCCTATCCTGGGGATCGGAGATCCCCGGAAAGACAACCGGATCGACTTCGTGGGCGGGATCAGGGGACTGGATGAACTGGTCCGGAAAGTCGATGGCGGGGAAGCAGTCGCATTCTCGCTCTACCCTACCTCGATCGGCCAATTGATGGATGTCGCGGATCGGGGATTGGTAATGCCGCCTAAATCAACCTGGTTTGAACCAAAACTCCGCTCCGGGATTATCGTGCATCTGTTGGATTAATTTTATGACGACTGAGTTCCTAACCCTTATTATACAAATATTACCATGTAATATTTGTATAATAAGGGGAGGGTGCTGGTTGGTTTGTGAAATCAGGACAGAAAAAGACTTAATTTCTATTCCATTATGAAAAAGCTGATTATTTTTATCATCATCGCTCTCTTTGTCTTCATCTTCATCCAGAGCAAGACCCTGGAGATCAGGGAAGTGCAAAAAGACAAAACCGAACATGGGGTCCGGATATCGGAGACCCATTCCCGGGAGTATTCTCTCCACTGGGACCGGTTTGCCCGGTACGTCAAGGAGATCCCCCGGAAACTGGGGTTAAAATGAGGGCCAGCCTGCTGGTTATTAATATCCGGCTGCCCGGGTGCCGATCTCTCAAAGAGAAACGGCACCGGGTCCGGGGAATCCGGGACCGGTTCGGGAAGCAGAGCAGACTGGCCGTCTGCGAGAGTGATTACCAGAATGATCACCAGCGCGCGCAGTGGACTTTCATCGCCATGGCCTCCGACCAGAAGTCCGTTGACAGGATGCTGACCAACCTGGAAGATCGGCTTGAGATGGTCGTGGACGGGGTGATCGCCAGCGTTCACCGGGAACACCTTTAGCCTGGATTATTCATGAACATGTTCACTACTTTTCTAACTTATCTTCATTATTTTTTCGTCGGCGCCTTCAACATCTTCCTCTACCTGGCAATCGCGGTCAGCTTTATTTTATTTTTCATATCGTTTGCCGTCATCTTCTTCCGGAAGAAAGAAACTGAAGTGAGACTTGATCCGGAAGAGGCGCCCATGGTGACAGTTCAGATCCCGACCCGGAACGAGATTATAGCCCTCCGCTGCGCCGATAAGTGTCTTCAGTCCGATTATCCCGCCGGACGACTGCAGATCATCATCGGTGATGACAGTGATCAGGGTGAGATATCCGCAGAGATCGACGCCTTCGCCGCTCTGCACCCCCGGGTAGAGGTAGCCCGAAGAACCGATAAGTCCGGTTTCAAGCCCGGCAACCTTAATAATATGCTACTCCGGAGCCGGGGCGAGATCATCGTCATCTTTGATTCTGATTTCATGCCGGGCAACGATTTTATCCCGAGGATCGTAGCCCCGTTTGTACACGACCGGGAGGTAGCTTCCGTCCAGGCCCGCTGGGACTTCAGCAACCCCGGGAAGAACCTGGCTACCGTCCTGGGCTCGACGATGGGGTATACTTTTCACCGGGTCTTTCTCCCCTTTATGAACCACTTCGGATGCTCGTTCATCTGCGGCTCGGCGGAAGCGATAAGGAAGAACGTTCTTCAGGGACTGGGGGGATGGCGCCCCGGGATCCTGACCGAGGATATAGAGTTCTCCCTCCGGATGATCCAAAAGGGGAAGAAGATGCTCTACCTCCCCAATCTCCCCTGTCTCAACGAATCACCTCAGACCGCGAGCGATCTTTTCCGCCAGCAGATGCGGTGGGCGCACGGGGTAATCAACGCCTACATGATCCACCTAAAAGGAATTCTCACCAGCCGGACGATAGGATTAAAGAGGAAAGTCTTCAGCATGTTCTCCGGTCTCGGCTACGTCTTTCCCGTGCTGGTCACCGGTCTCATTACAACCAGCATCCTGAGCGTCATCACCGCCGCAACCGGGCCGGTCGAGCCGGGACGGGTCTTTTCGGAGAGCGTCCGCAATATCATTCTGACCTCGGGCCTGTTATTTATGAGTATGGTGGCGTTATATCACGCCAAGCAGCTAAAACTATTCTTCAAAATGCTCTTATCCGTCTTTACTATCGGGCTGGTCATGATCTATTTTGTCCTGAAAGGGATTGTAACCGCACTCCGCAAACGACCGATGGACTGGCACCTGATTCAAAAGAGTGTTAATTACTGACCGGAGACAGCAAAAAATCAGCCGAGAGGATAATTATGGATGTTTATCAAGCCGTCAAACTACGCAAGAGTGTCCGCGCATTTCAGAAAAAGCCCGTAGATGATGAAGTAATCCATCGACTGCTGGAAGCCGCGAGGCTTGCGCCCTCGGCTAAGAACTTTCAAGAGTGGCGGTTCGTGGTGGTACATGACCCGGAGACGCGGCGGAAGCTGGCAATGGCGGCGAGGGGTCAGAAATTCATCGCGGAGGCCCCGGTAGTCCTGGCCTGCTGTGCCGAGACTGAAGATCATGTCATGACCTGCGGCCAGCTCTGCTATCCGATCGACGTCGCCATCGCGATCGATCACATCACCCTCTGCGCGGTCGCCGAGGGGCTGGGAACCTGCTGGATCGGAGCCTTCTTCGAAGAACAGGTTAAAGAGATTCTCAATATCCCCCCGAAGATCCGGGTCGTACAGCTCCTCCCGATCGGCTACCCGCGTGACCCCGGACCGGTAGAGAAGCGCCGCCTGCCGCTGGAAACGATCGTGAAGTACGAGCGATGGGAGTAGCTTTGCCAACTCCGCCAGACTCCGTTTATGAAGGGAGAAAAAATAGCCCGGTTCCGTTTTTACGCGGAGCTCAATGATTTCCTCGATCCGGAGAAGAGGCAGAAGGAGTTCTTCTACCGGTTCAACGGTTCCCCCGCCGTCAAGGACGCGATCGAGGCTCTGGGAGTGCCTCACCCGGAAGTGGACGTTATTCTGGTGAACGGCGGTTCGGTCGGTTTTGACTATCTCCTTCAGGTCTCGGACCGGGTCTCCGTCTATCCGGTCTTCGAGAGCCTGGATGTCTCCCCGCTGATCCGTTTGAGGGAGAAACCACTCCGGAGGACCGCCTTCATTCTCGATGTCCATCTCGGCAAACTGGCCCGATTGCTCCGGATGCTGGGCTTCGATACCCTCTACCGCAACGATTACGACGATCCGGAGATTATCAGCGTCGCCTTGAAAAAGCGGCGGATCATTCTGACCCGGGACCGGGGTCTATTGAAGAATTCCCTGGTAACCCACGGCTACTGGCTCCGGGCCCAGGAGCCGATGGAACAGGCCCGGGAAGTGCTGGAGCGTTTCGATCTCTTCTCACAGATCCGACCCTTCAAGCGATGCCTGGCCTGCAACGGCGAAATCAAAAAAGTCCCCAAGGAGAAGGTTCTTGATCGCCTGCCGCCGAAGACGAAGAAATCCTATGACGATTTCCGGATCTGCTCCGGGTGCGGGAAGATCTACTGGCCGGGTTCCCACTACCAGGCAATGATGGGCGTGATCGACCGGCTTAAAATTCCTCGTAGGCGGTAAAGGTGATCCGGTCGGGGTCTTCTGCTTACTTATGGGGCGATCCTCCCGACTTTCCGGAAGCTTCCGGCAACCCTTTTTTCTCCCGGAGGTTGTCATAAAACCGCTGGGTGGGATAAGCAAAATCAATATCGTCATAACGGGAAAAAGCGCTCAGGATATCACTCCAGACGGCTTCCTCGGAATCCCGCCTTCGGGCCGGTTCGCAGAGGTAGCGTAAAGTCAGGAGTACGCCGCTATCTTCCACTTTGATGTATACTTTCGGGGTAAGGTCGGAAGAGTGGATAAAGAGTTTTTGCGCGGCGGTCCGCTCTTCTTTCTCCGCGGATTCTATCAACAGTTTCCCGTGGCGGGCGGCTATCTCCTCCAGCAGTTTTTTAGCTTGCTTCCAGTTGCTTTCGAAGGTTATCAGAACAGAGATCTCATTCCAGATATAAGGGAAACCACCTTTACTGTAATTGGCGATTGACTTGGTGAAGACCACCCCGTTAGGGACGTAAATAACCCTTCCGGTGGTCATGTCCCCGCCGGCCCAGTTATTTATCTCCGCCAGTGTAAACTCAAAGATCCTGAGATCGACCACGTCACCCTCCTGTTCCCCTATCTGAACACGGTCCCCCACGTTGAAAGGCGCGCGCCAGATAATGAACGCCCACCCGGCCAGGTTCATGAGCGGATCTTTCATAGCGATGGCCAGACCGGCGGAGAGCAGCCCCAGGAAGGTGACCAGGGAATGAAATCCCGGGAGCCAGATCCGTCCGATCACGATGATCCCCACCCCGAAGGCAACATAAGTGGAAATTTTACGCCAGTGATATTGCCGGCGCGTATCCTTCCGGCTCCGAAATATAATTCTCAACATCAGGAAGCGGAGAAGCCAGATGACGAGGACGGCGATAGCCGTGTACAAGAATTGATACTGAACCGCCTGGCCCAGTGATAGGGTTCGGGAGAACCAGTTGAGAGCATTTTCCACAACCGGTTGTTCAACGGATTGCATGGTGACTACCCTCCTCTTGTCTCGCGCTGTTTTCGGAGTCCGGGTTCGTGTCTTTCAGGAGATCATTCCCGCTTACCCGCCTGCCGCCGGCTCCCAATCCTCAGTTATCAACTTACTGCAACAGCCAGTCGGAATCGATCGGGACATAGAGGTCGGCGGTCCTTTTCAGGTCGAGGGCGGTCGACATCTCCACCCCGTAGACCTCCACTTTCACGTCTTTGTTCTTAAGGTAGACCAACAGGTCATAGAAATCACCGTCCCCGCTGACCAGGGCGATAGTATCCAGGTCCCCGGCATACTTAATCAGATCGAGCGCCATCCCCATATCCCAGTCACCCTTCATAGACCGATTAGCACGGATCTTGAGCGGGCGACGCTTAACCTGGAAACCTTTAAACTTCAGCATATTGAAGAATCCCTCTTTATTCGAAAAATCCGCCTCAACCACATAGGCGATGGCCCTCACCACCTTTCTTCCCCGAGAGATTCGAGTAAAGAGTTCGTCGAAATCAATTCTGGCCCCAGAATAAGTGGCGTGGACCGTATGGTAGATATTCCGGCTGTCAAGAAAGATCCCCAGCCGCTCCTTTCCCGGGGGCGGCGGGGGTTTGGAAGGCGTCGGCTTATTGGCGTCTTTCAGGGCTTTGATCTCCCCTCGCAGAACGTCTACCTTTTCCCGGAGTCCCTCCTCCCGCTCCCGGGCGCGCTCTACCTCCCGGAGGGACTGATCGAGAGAGGCTTGCGCTTTCTTCCCCTCTATCTCCAGGTCAGGTAACCGCTCCATCTTCTTTTCATTTTGCCGAAGCTCGTACTCCTTCTTCCGGAGTTCCCTCTCCAGCGAGTTGAGACGGGAACGCAGCCGGGAATCATCCGCTGTCTTCTTCTTTGAGGCCGCGTCCTTCTCCAGAGCGGCGTAACGCTGCTTCCATTCCTTCAGTTCCTTCCTTAATTCAGCGATCTCTTCGGCCCGCTCTCGGGCCTCGTCCCGGTGCTTCTCAGCCTGGCGTTTTGCTTTCTTGGTCTCCGATGACAGCTTTTTTAGATGCTTTTCCAGAGACTTCAATTCGTCATCCCAGAGTTTCTTAATGCGACGGAAGCCATCCAGCATCTCCCGGGCGTCCTCGTCCTCCTCTCCATCCTCGCGGTTATCATCCCCGATCACTTCTCCCCGCGGGGGAATCTCCGGCAACGGAGGTTGGCTTTCGTATTCCGCCTCCTCTTCGATCGAAGCAGAGACCTTATCCACCATTTTATCAAACTGCCGACAGATCTTAACCGCCACCCGGTTGACAGCCGCGCGCTGGTCGCGGAAGGCCGCCCAGAGATATGCCCCCAGTTCTCCTTCATCCATCAACTCACCCCAGTTTTCCAACACCTTCTTCACGGAACTCACGCTGCCGCTCCGGAATGAAGCCGCTATCTCCCCGTTTGCCTTATCCAGCAACTTCTCCAGGTTTTCCGGGAGTGTGGAGATGGTCCGGCAGTCTTCGAAGAGGTAGCCTACCAATTCGATGGTCGGGATCTTTTCCAGGCGATAACCGGGAACCTCCATACCCAGCCGGGAACAGAAGTCGGTCAGCTGGCTTTGGTGGAGTGATTGCTCCAGGATAAGAGCGAAAGCTTGAAACGACAATTTTGGGAAAAATTTCTTGAATTTCATCTCAGGTATCGCGGTCTCACATTGAACACAAAACAGAATTTTAACCGATACCGCTGAAGTTCTCTCGGCCTATTACGATTTAATTATATTACTATATGATACCATACTCCGAAACTCATTTCTTGATTTATGAATCGGCCCATGAGATAATTTTGGCTATATCCGGATTTCCCAACGCTTCAAACCGGAAAAAACCGAAAATTATTATCGAGTAATCTTTATTGACTGCATTTTCAATAAGATCATTATAGGTAAAGTGTAATAATCTATTGATACGCAGATAGTTGTGAATATTGAACGTCTATGGCGAAACGCAGCTTATTTTGTACTCTCCTTCATTTCGAGCTTGTTCTTAATTTTAGGCTTGTTCAAATTTATTCAGCATTATGTACATCAGATCGATGGTCTTGAATGTCGAAGACCGGAGTTACCAACAAATGCGCCCGCCCTTTACTGAAGGGCAGCTGATGCATCTGTGTATAACTCCTCATTAACCAGTTTTATAGGGGAAATACCGGAATTTCTTTTGGGAAATCCGGATAGAGCCATAATTTTTATCGGCTTCTTTACTAGTAAGTGAATGGGACCGGTTATAATTCAATCACCAAGGAGCAGATAATGAATATCCGCCAGAAGATTCTCTGTATCGACACGCAGACCGGTTTTTACAAGATCAGATGGTATCCCCTGGAGAACTATCTCGGGCCGGTCGATCTCGGCCTCCACATGGCTGATCATTACAATAGTTTGAACATCGGAGTGGGTCTCCTGGCCGGCTCGATCTTCCCGGGCTCCAACCGTCTGATCTTCACCGGGAACTCTCCCTGCTGGGGTGGTTTTTATATCTCGTCCATGGGCGGAGCCGGGCTCATCTTCAACAACCTGGGCCTGAACATGCTCTCCCTTCTCAACCGTGCCCCCACCCCATCCATCCTCTACCTTAACCGTAACCACGCCGAGGAGATCGAGGTAGAGATCAAACCGGTCAATCTCCAACAGGTCTGGTCGAAGGGCCGGAGAGGGATTTATTCCTTGATGGACCACGTTTACAGAAGCTTCGGCAAGCGTTATGAGATCGAACCGAGAATCCTGGCGGTAGGTCCGGCCTCCGCTGCCACCGACTTCGGAGCGATAGCATCGGTCCCAATCGTCAAGGGCAAGCTGACCCCCGTGGACACCTGGGCCGGGAGGGGAGGCTTCGGGACCAAGATGCTCCGGGATCACGGGATAGCCGCCATCATCTACGGCGGGACCTCCCCCCAAGAAGACTTTCGGGACCGGGCGGTGGCCGACCAATGGTTTGAGAACAAGTACAACAAAAAGCTGGCGGCGGAAGATTTCCAGGCCACAACCAAATACCGTTTTAACCCTGAAGTCGGAACCGGGGGGACTTTCGGGGTGAACTTCGCCACGCTCAAGGGGAGGATGCTCTCCTTCAACTATCGATCCATCTACCTGAGCGAAGAGGAACGTTTGAAGATCCATCAAAAACTGGTCGCGGACCATTACCTGAAACAGTTCAACGAGGAGACAATCAAACCCAAAAACCAGGCAACCTGCGGCGAGCCCTGCCCGGCGGTCTGCAAGAAGATGCACGATATCTATAAAAAAGACTATGAACCATATCAGGCCATGGGCCCTTTAACCGGGATCTTCGACCAGCGGGCAGCCGAGAAGCTTAATCACCATGCCGACACCTACGGCTTCGACGCCATCTCAGCCGGGGGGATCCTGGCCTGGTTGATGGACTGCCTGGATAAAGGGCTGCTGTCCCCGAAAGAACTGGGAGTCCGCCAGAAGCCGGTCTTCTCCCCCGACGGATTCGACGCGGTCAAAGACTCCATGCACAACGCGGAGCTGGGGGTAAAGCTACTTGATTCGATCATTGCGAAACGGGGTGTACTCAACCTGGAGAACGGAGCACGGAGTCTGGCCCGGAAACTCTCGCGAAAGAAAGGAAGAGCGATCATTGATAAGTTCGTCTATGCCGGAGCCGGGCGGCGGGGCTGGGTAGTCCCCAACCAGTATTGGACACCGGGGGTCCTCTCTCCCATGGCCATTATGGGTAAATATTACATGTATTACGGAGAGGATTTTTATCCGCCCCGGGAACTGGGGCGACTGGACGGTCAACACCTGGAAGAAGAACTGGTCATGGATAACATGGGATTCTGCCGGTTCCATCGGGGATGGGCGGCGGAGATGATCCCGGAGATTATCGATTCACTCTTCGGGATGAAAGACGAATATCTCCGGAAGATCAAGATTATCGCCCGGCGGATCAACAGCCGCAACAACTCCGGCTTCTGGGGGCCGGAACGGAACGCAGATTTTATCCATACCTTCCTGAAGCGGAAACATGAGGTGGATGGAGACGACAATCCCGAACTCAAGAGATGGATCAAGCGCTTCGATAAAGACAAGAAGGAAGCCGCGCTTGATTTCTGGTCGGAGATCTACAAGGGAATCAACGAAACGCTCCGGGAATTTTGAAGCACAAAGAAAAATCTAATCAGAAGGCTATCTCAACACTGATTAAAAAGTTTACATAAATGCGCGGACTGACCCCTTATCTTAAAGTGCCAGTTCCTGAGTTCGGAGACGGTCATCATCAATCTTGCGGCGCAGATAATCGAGGGTCTGGTCCATCCGCTGGGTCAGATTCCCCCCGATCTTCAGTTTGTTTCCGGGAAACTCCCCCCAGACCCGGCTGATCAGCTCTTCGATCGCCAGTTGGAACTTCTCGTTGGTCGAGCGCACCCCGTCATCCATTCCCCTATTGCTGCTGAGGCGGAGATGGTCTTCCATCTCAATGTAAATCAAAAGCCAGTAACTCTTCTCCCAGTGACCGGCGCCTTCTTTGATGATCTGGTAGACCGCGGGGTCCACATATCCCTCCTCCGCCCCCCGTAGAGCGAAGAGCGAGTTGTCGAAGACACAGCGATCACAGAGAAGAAAGTCCGGCAGCAGCTCGGCCCCCTCAAGTTCGAGACGAATCTGCTCTTTATAGATCCAGTACTGGCCCCTGGTTACCTGACCGCTCTCATTGATATCGTAGGGGCAGAGGCGGGAGAGTTCCGGGACCATCTCCACCTGGAAAGCCCGATACTTGAGCTCGCTGAAGAAACGGTGAATGAAGGTAGTCTTTCCGACCCCGAACGTTCCGATTACTCCAATCTTATACATATTAGAACTTAGCGGACCTGAAGGTCCGCGACTACGAAAGAATCGTAGCCGTCGACCTTTAGGTCGACGGAATTATTGAAATTCCGATATAGTAAATTAGCGCCTTCGGCGCAAATTTGGGGAATAGGGATTGGTTCACCTAATTCCTACAAAAAGTTACCTATTCAATATTTAATCACTAAAAACTCTATTTATAAAGCAATCAATTCCCAGCAGGCCCCTTATCCCTCGTCACGATAGGCGGGGGTGGTGTGACTATACTGTCGGGATGGAGACGGGCGAAGAAGGGACTCAAGGTAGTGTTTGGGAGAACCCGGGTCCTGTCTCCGATCCTGATCGCGCCCATAGTAACGCCCGAGGCCAGGACACACCCGTCTCCAATCCGGACCAGCCCCACCCGAAACTTCCCCGACCCCTCGTAGGCATGGGTGCTTATCTTGCAGAACGCCCCGATCAGAGTACTGTCGCCGATAAAGATCAACTCCGGGCAGAAGTGATCGAGCCAGGCAGCCTGCATGATCTCGGTATCCTTCCCGATAGCAACACCAGCCCAACGATAAAGACGATTCTTCAGTCTCCCCCCGCGCAGGGACATGGCAAAGACCATCAGGGTGGTTAAAAAGAACCGCTGATAAAGAGGGCGGTTCAAGGCCGTCCAGTGGATCCGATCCGGCTCGGAGAGTCTCCCCAGTCCGTCAAAGGTATAGAAGTTCGTCTTTCCCCTCAGGAAAGTCCGGAGACGATCGGAACCCGCGGACGTATCCGGATTCAACTCCCGGATATCAATCGGCTCGGCCGACGCCGAGCGCGCGATCGTGATAGTCCGGCCCTTCTTCTCTCCTAACCGGATAGCCCGGCGGATGATCCGGGCAACCGCCTTTCGTAAGGCTTCATCTATATCATGTTCGGTCATCTTTTTTATCCCATAAAATTTCTTCGCAGCTCGATTTAGGTTTAATGCCGGAAATGCCGGATCCCGGTAAAGACCATGGCCAATCCCTGTTCATCGGCCGCCTCGATCGACTCCTGGTCCCGGATGGAGCCGCCGGGCTGAACGATGGCCCGCACGCCATTCTCGGCCGCCAGGTCCACCACATCCCGGAAGGGGAAGAAGGCGTCCGAGGCCAGGACCGATCCCGGAATCGGAAGTTCCGCCTGCCGGGCCTTGGTGACCGCCAGGCGGGCGGCGTCGATCCGGCTCATCTGCCCCGCCCCAACCCCAACGGTGGCGGTCCCCCGGCCCAAAACGATCGCGTTGGATCGGGTGTATTTACAGATCTTCCAGGTAAACGCCAGCGCCTCCCATTCCAGGGCCAATGGCTCAGCCCTGGTAACCACCTTTAAAGTATCCCGATTCCAGTTGAGAGAATCGGAATCCTGGACCAGCAAGCCGCCGTAGATGGAGCGGAGGGAACGGAACGGTGGCCGCCGATGGAGCGGACCCGTCTCCAGCACCCGGAGATTCTTCTTATGAGAAAAAATTTCCAGAGCTCCCGATGTGTATGACGGCGCTATTACCGCCTCCACAAAAGTCGAGGTAACCTCGGCAGCCAGCGTTTCATCCACTGCCTCGCTGAAGGCGATGATACTTCCAAAGGCGGAGAGGGGGTCGGTGGCCCGGGCCCGGATGTAGCTTTCCAGGAGGGTATCGGCCCGGGCAACGCCGCAGGGATTGGTATGTTTGATGATGACGGAGAGCGTTCCTCCCAGTTCTAACACAAGGGAGAGAGCGCTATCCAGGTCGAGAATATTATTATAAGACAACTCCTTCCCCTGGAGCTGGCGGACGGTAGAAAGCGAACTCCCCCCGGGGGAATCCCCGGAAGTATAGAAGGCGGCGGCCTGGTGACGATTCTCACCATAGCGGAGCGGCTGCTTCAGGGAATAGGCCGGTGTTAGAATCGGGGGGAACTTTTCCGTTCTCTCCCCTTCCAGGAAACGGCTGACCGCCGCGTCATACTCCGCGGTCAGCCGGTATGCTTTCACCGAAAGCTTTCGCCGGGTCTTTTCGGAGATGCCTCCATCTTCTCTTTTCATCTCCGCCAACACTTCCGGATAATCGGCCGGGTTGGAGAGGACCACCACGTTCCGGTAATTCTTGGCCCCGGCCCGAAGGAGAGCCACCCCGCCGATGTCGATCAATTCCAGAAGGGCCGCCTCATCCTCTTCCCCCGAAGCATCTCTCTCCCGAAAAGGATAGAGATTAACCGCGAGTAGATCGATCGGCTTAATCCCCGCCGCGGCCAATTGAGAGATGTGGTCCGGTTTAGCCCGGTCCGCGAGTAATCCGGCGTGAACCTTCGGGTGGAGCGTCTTTACCCGGCTGTCCAGCATCTCCGGGAAACCCGTATAGTCGGAGATCCGGGTAACTGTTATCCCCTCCTCTTCCAGGGCCCGGGCCGTGCCACCGGTGGAGAGAATCTTAAAACCCATCCGCATAAGCGCCGCTCCCAGCTCCGGAAGCCCGGTCTTGTTGGAGACACTGATCAATGCTGTTCTAGTTTGTTTGCTCATTTTTTGACGGGATTAACCCCGATAAATCTGGGCGGAGCAGGATAAGGCTATCGGCTCTTTGCATTACGCGCATTCAAATACTCTTCAAACACTTTTATCCGCTCCGGGGTCCCGATATCATAAAACCGCCTCTCAACCGGCCACGCAAGAATCTTATCCGCTTCGATCAAACGGGGATAGAGATCTCTTTCCAGTGAAAATTCCTTACCGGGTGGAAAATAATCCGCGGCTTCCTTTTGGAATAGCTTCACCCCGGCGTCAACGTGGGTGAGATCTTTTTCTTGAACGGTCATCGAACAGCCGGTGATCTCTCCCTCTTCTACCCGGAGATTAGGGATGATCTCGGTCCCTTCCACCGGAAAGACACTAAGCAGAGCCAGGGCTTTCGTCCGTTTAAAGTCATCCTTCATCCCCGCAAAATCGATGGGAAGGAAGGTATCTCCATTCAGGAGGAAGAAGATGTCTTCAAGCAGGGGGAGAGCCAACTTCAGCGCCCCCCCCGTTCCCAGCGGCTTGGACTCCCGGGAATAATTAACCCGCACTCCCAGGCGCCTTCCGTCTTCGAAATACTCCTCAATCATCTCCCCCAGGTAACCCGTGCAGAGAAGTATATCTTCAATTCGGAACTTTTTTAAATATAAAATCAGGTGTTCCAGGAATGGCCGGCCTCCGACCTCGATCAAGCCTTTCGGTATCCGGTAAGTCACCGGACGGAGCCGGGTCCCCAGGCCACCGGTCATGATCACTGCCTGCATTATAAATTAGCTCACTTCATTTGCTATTAATTCTCCAAGAGGCCAACAGCCATATTACTATTATTATTCGCCTCTGGTGGAGATCGCAGAACTCCGATATAGTACATTAGCGCTATTCAGGCTAAAAGTCAAAACTATCCCCCGGTTTTTCTTGAACAACGTTATCAACCCGATACAATCAATGACTATCAAGACGAACCTATCGATTGCCGAACAGATTAATCCCTGATGAATCATAATCATCTATTCACATTCAGCATCATCCTCATGGCCACCGCCGTCCTCTCCCTTCCCCTCCTGGTCAACCCGGCTTTAGAGACCCGATCGGATGCCATCATTCATATCGGGATAACGCGGGCCATCCTCCGGTCCGGGGTACCCCCCTCCAATCCGTTCCTGGCCGGGGAAGCATTGCCTTATTATTGGTTCTACAACGGACTGGTCGCACTCCTGACCGCGGCGTCCCGGATCGACCCCGGCACTGTGATGATCCTCCTCAACATCCTCGGCCTGCTTGTTCTTCTGATCCTGGTCTTCCGAACCGTATCGCTCGCTACCGGGCGAAGAAGCAATGGACTGCTGGCGGCTGGTCTGACCATCTTCGGGCTAAACGGCTGGGGCTGGCTGCTCCTGCTTCGCGTGATCTCGCGGAAAGGTCTCTCCTCGCTGGGTCCGATCCTGAGCGGGGGGGTCTGGACCTTCCTGCCCCAGATCGTCATGACCCGCTGGGAAGGCACTATGGGCTTCATGCTGACCAAATTCTGGGTCGCCAACTCATTCTCGATCGGATTGGTCGCGGTCACGGCGGCTCTTTACTTCCTCTTCCGTTTCTTTCGCACACAGAAATTCGCATCCGCAGGCGGATTCTTTCTCTTCGCCCTCCTGGCCGCCCTCCTGAATATCATCGCCGGCGGCAGTTTCGCAATTATATGTCTCTGCTTTTTTCTGCTTCGCTTGATTGTTCCCGGGGGGCAACCGACATCCGGCGGAAGATGGGCCGTTTATGGGATAATATTGATCCTACTCCTCGTCCCCTTCCTCATTCCCTATCTGACATCGATCGCTCCGTCGTCGCCAAACGCTCCTTCCATGGTTTATTTCCAAATGCCCGACAGGTCTCAATTACGGATTCTGGCGGTTATCCCGGCGCCGCTTTGGATTCTGGCGCTCATAACCTTTAAACGGCGCGGGGATGAAAGAACCCAACCGGCTCGGTCCTTCCTGACGGTCGCGGTTATTCTGCTCAGCGTCGGTTTTCTCTTCCTGCGGTTCGCAAAACACAACGAGTTCAAGCTCCCCTTCCTGATCGCTCTCTTCCTCTCCCTCCTGATCGGGATGAACGCGAAACTCAGCCGGCGGACAAGCGGCCTGATAGTCTGGGTGATTCTTCTCTCCACCATCCCAACCACGGCACTGGGGCTGATCGCCTATAGCTGCTCACCGGTCGAAGAGCCCGTTACCCCCGATGAAGCCGCAATCTATTCCTGGATCGACCGGAACCTTCCCCGGGAGGCCATACTGATCTCGGAGAGGCGAACGAAGCTGATACCCCTCCTCGGAGACCGGGACGCTTATCTATCCTGTTATACCTTTCTCAAGTCAACCCCGGTCGACCGGGCATTGATTAAGGAGCGGAGAGATCAGATACGCCGGCTCCAGCGGGGTAAAAACGCGGCAGGGGTTCTTAATGAAATATTCCACGAGACCGGACAGCCGCTCGGGCTGATATGGTACTCTGGCAATCTCCAGTCGAGCGGGCTTCTCAGCCTCCTCCACATTGAAGGAAAGATAAAAGTCTGGGGATTAGGGCTTAACTAAATGCAGTTCTGAAAGCGCCTCTTGCAGCACCTCAGCCGAATTCCGAAGTGATTTTAATTCTTTATCAAAGAGCCTACCTTCGATAACCAACTCCGCTCCCTTCCGGCTAACGATGCAGGGAACACTCAGGCAAACGTTACTTAAGCCATACTCACCATCAAGAAGAGTGGAGACGGTCAGCACGCTCCTCCGGTTACGCAGGATCGTCCCGACGATTTGGACCAGGGCCTGCCCGATTCCGTAAAATGTGGCTCCTTTGTAATCGATGATGTGGTAAGCTGACTGCCTTACCTCTTCAACGATTTCTTCCCGTTCTTTATTCCAGTCGGTACAACGGCCGCAAGTGGGACAGTACTCGTCGATCGGTATTCCGGCGATATTGGTCATCGACCAGACGGCGAACTCACTGTCGCCATGTTCCCCGAGGATATAAGCGTGGACACTATGGGGATCGATCCCGCAGTGCCGGCTTAAGAGATAGCGGAAGCGCGCACTGTCCAGCATAGTGCCGGAACCGATAACCCGGCCCCGGGGCAGACCGCTTTTTTTAAGGGCAACATAAGTAAGGATGTCTACGGGATTACTGACCAGAATGATTACCGCCGGGGAGTTCTGATCCGCTATGCTTATTACAATTTGCTCGATAATCCTGGAGTTTTTCCGCAGCAGCTGAAGTCGAGATTCACCCGGCTGCTGTTTAGCCCCGGCGGTGATGACGATCACCTGAGCATCCCGGTAGTCCTTCTCTTCCCCGCAGGAGATCCGGACGGTGGGGAAAAATGGGGTCCCATGAGCTAGGTCGAGGACATTTCCCTCCATCAATTCACGGTTCTTGTCGAGCAACACGATTTCTTCAGCCAGGCCACTCTGTGCCAGGGCATAGGCGAAGGTGGATCCCACCGCGCCCGTACCCACCACCACCACCTTCCGAGCTTTCCAGTGTTCCCCGTTCATATTGCCTCCTCTTAGCGCACCATTTCATAAATACGGTGGCATTTGGCCATCGATGCATCACCGTATTTATAAAAAGATGTACTTAATTAATTGCGGCGGGAAGGAAACGTATGTCTGGTTTTCATTTTTTTCAATGTGATGAAAATTTAGCTATGAGAATGTCCTCAAGCCGAATGTGGTCCGTTTCGATCTCCGTCAACGCGGTGAAGAGTTTATTGATTCTCGGTTCAATAGCTTCGGAAGCAGCTTTTTTGTAAAAGGCCGCGGCGGCGGTTTCTCTCCGGTGAGCGGCTTTTAAATTATCGATATCGGAATCCAGTGCCACTTCTTTTCCTTCCTCCGGCAAAGGCGGTTCGGTCTTCAAGACCTTCCGAAGTGCCGACGCATGTTCCGCCTCGATCTTGGCCAGACACTTGAATACTCCCTGGAGTTCGATATTTTCGCTCTTGAGCGAGGCGTCCTTGTAGAAGGGAGCGTTATTCACTTCAAGTTGAAGCGCGGTCTCGAGATTGCGCCGGGATATATCAGAGATATTCCCAATATCCTCATTTTCATCCACCCAGTCTTCGGCCTTTACCAGGTATTTTGCGGCCAGGGCTCCGCAGAAAGGACAGTTGGTGGGCATCTCGGTGCCCATATAAACATCACCGCAGATCAAACATCGGTAAAATTTCATTGTCTCGATCTCCCTTTAATTTGGATATGGAGAGTCTTTGATCGGGCAGCGCGGATTTATCCCCTTCTCCCGCCCTTCCCAATTCAGGAAAAGTTAAAAGAACTGCCCCGGACGGAAATTGACCCCACCCAGATTATTGAAACGAAAGCTTGTAATACCCTCCGTTCTGGCAATAGCTTCCAAAAAAGACGTATCGATTTCTTTGAACATCTTACCTCCTTAATTAATTTTCAATGATATTACCCGCTGAGCCACACACACGCCATATGAAATATAAATAATCAAGCTGTTGAGGGGCAATAGCCCCTTATCATAAATCGGATTATCCCAGTGCCACATCCAGAGTCATCATGACCATGAATCCAAAGATGGCTCCCATGGTGGCGAGATCAGTGTTCCCGGCATGCTGAGACTCGGGGATAAGCTCCTCTACCACCACAAAGATCATCGCGCCGGCGGCAAACGCCAGGGCATAGGGAAGCAGCGGCCGGGCGAGCATGACTACCGCCGCCCCGATTACTCCGGCGATAGGTTCCACTACTCCGGAAAGCTGGCCGTACCAGAAACTCTTCAAGCGGCTCATCCCCTCCCGCCGCAGCGGCATCGCGACCGCAGTCCCCTCCGGGAAGTTCTGGATACCGATCCCGATCGCCAGGGCGACCGCGCCGGCAAAGGTGGCCGAGGGGAGACTGAAAGCGAGGGCCCCGAATGCGACTCCGACCGCCAGACCTTCCGGTATATTGTGCAGGGTGATCGCCAGAACCAGAAGAACACTCCGGTGCCAGGAGGTCTTGATCCCCTCCGCTTCCGACATCTTGAGACCGGGGTGGAGATGGGGGAGGACCTTATCGATCAGCCAGAGAAATAAGGCTCCTAAAAAGAATCCAATCAGAGCTGGTATCCAGACCAGATTGCCGTAACCGAGTTCTTCAGCCATCTCGATCGAGGGGGCGAGGAGACTCCAGAAACTGGCCGCGATCATCACCCCGGCCGCGAAGCCGAGCATCCCGTCCATCATCCGCTGCTTCACGGTTTTGGCAAAAAATACCAGGGCCGCCCCGAGAGCGGTTACCCCCCAGGTAAAGAGAGTAGCAAGGAAAGCCTGGACCACCGGATTCAGTGTTTTAAATGTTTCCAGCATGGTTTGTTCGTTGAACTTAATCCCGGCCCAGGATGAATACAGAGGGGAGCATCCGAAAGTGGATAGCCCCCCTCTGTCCAGGAACCCCTGAGTTTATCTCAGGAATTTGGAGACGAACGGTGAGGATTCGCCTCTCCTCATGAAGTGACCCGAAGGACCTTCACCCAGAAACTCCGAGAACCAGGACTCGTGTTCGATCTCTTCATTAAGAATCGCCAGGACCAGGTCGTAGGTCCGGTGATCCTTGCCCGCGGTCAGGTTGCAGATCTCGCTGTACCCTCTGACCGCGCAGCGCTCCGCCGCTACCAGGACCTTCAGGATCGCCTCAACATCGGTCGGGTCCTCTGGAAGGTTGGCCGGCGGGCAGGCGGACATATCATGAAACTCCTTCATGTCATCCGGAAGTTTGCCGCCCAACTCATAAATACGAGGTATGAGGGCTTCGAAGTGGTTCCGGTCCTCAATCCTTGCCACCTCCGCGATCTCTTTTACACCCTCACCTTTCAACCCGATCAGGTTCGCCCTGAGGATGGTATAATAGTAGTAGGTTGTAATCTCCGCGGAAGCATTCTTGACCAGTAGTTCCAGTAACTGATCAACATCGATACCTGCTTTTTCCACCATTTCACGTGCAACTTTAGCCATGACAGACCTCCTTTCTGTTTTTAGCACCATACGGTGCTTGTTTTTACTACCTCTTGAGGTTGTTTAATTCTTTGCTTTTTCAATAAATCAATATCCAATATAGCTATCTACCATAACCCTTCTTCAAACTGATCTTTGCCGGCGCCGCAGATAGGACATACCCAATCATCTGGAATATCTTCAAATGATGTTCCCGGCTTAATCCCGGAATCCGGATCGCCGTTTTCTGGATCATATACGTATCCGCACAGCATACACTTATATTTTTCCATTTTGCTCACCTTCTTTATGATAAGAAAACGTACCCAGAATAATTGCAAGCCGATAACTCCCAAATTCATTATTTTCTACCATAATTATAACTATGTCAATATATTTCTTATCTGAAGAAAATATTTAATTCGGAGATGATTATTTGAGGCAACGCCAGTCAACTGGCAGAGGTGATCACTTAGACAATATGAGCTGGTGGGCGGTGAACGAAAGCAGACTTTAATAAGTCTAATATATATTATAATTTCAACACAATAGCGCTAATTTGGATGAAAAACTCTGTATTGAAACATTACTTGTCCGGTTTTTGTTTGCTTTAATAGCGGGGTTATTCGTTCTGTTTAATGTTACAAATATTAAAGCCGAAATGGCTGAGGAAATAGATATGAACTTCAATAAGTTGAGCCCGCAGGAAGAAAGAGTCATTATCCATAAAGGAACTGAAATGCCATATTCGGGTAAATATCATAAGCACCGTGAAAAAGGGCTGTATCTCTGCAAAAGATGCGGCGCGGCGCTGTATAGGTCGGAAGATAAGTTTGATTCTAATTGCGGATGGCCCAGTTTCGATGACGAAATTGCGGGGGCGGTAAAAAAGGCGCCCGACCGGGACGGCGTCCGCACCGAGATTATCTGCAATAATTGCGGGGCGCATTTAGGACATGTTTTCACCGGGGAAGAAATTACCGATAAGAACGTACGGCATTGCGTCAATTCAATTTCATTAAATTTTGTCGCCCAACAGGAGGAATTTAAGCTTCAGAAGGCTTATTTCGCGGGGGGATGTTTCTGGGGAACGGAGTATATATTTCAAAATTTTGAAGGGGTTATCTCCACCCGGGTCGGTTATATGGGCGGCCAGAAGCATCATCCTACCTACCATCAAGTTTGCAGCGGCACCACCGGCCACGCGGAGGTTCTCGAAGTAGATTATGACCCCGGCAAAATAACTTATGAAGAGTTAGCCAAGTTATTCTTCGAAATTCATGATCCCGCTCAGGTCAACCGTCAGGGACCGGATATCGGGGAACAGTACCGCTCGGAGATCTTTTACACAGATGACGAACAGAAGCGAACGGCCGAAAAACTGATTAAGATCCTTAAGGAGAAGGACTATAAAATTGCCACCAGGTTATCCCGGGCCGGTAAGTTCTGGGAAGCAGAAGAATATCACCAGGACTATTATCAAAATCGTGGTCTTAAACCTTATTACCACGTCCGGGAGAATAAATTTTAACCCTGTGCCGGCTTCCCCGTGAAGCAGGACTTCCATCACGGGATGGCCATCCTCAGGTAAATATCATCCTGATGGGAACCTGGAACACCGGGCAAATAGTCGCCAGTGTTTTCCGCCAAGATTAACCGCTTTTTAACTCTATCCGGCTGTCCACAGACCGTGGAGGTTGCAGTAGGCCCGCGCGGTCGCTCCTTCCATCTTAATCTTGAAGACGGTCTCCGGGGCCTCTCCCAGCTTCATGAAGTGCCGGGGAGAGTGCTTCCCATCCGGGCTGATAAGCTGGATCCACTCGATGTAATGCTCTTCGGTCATCGGGTGGGCAACACTACCGACTTTAACGATCGTTTCCTCACCCGAAATCTCTACTACCGGAACGTGCTTCTCCCGGGCGGCGTCGGTCGTGTTCTCCTCCATCCGCTTCATCGGCTGACCGCAACAGACCAGTTCTCCCGCTCCAGCGTGAAGAACCTCCACAATGTTTCCGCATATCTCACATTTATAGACCTGCAATTTTTCCGTCATTATCCACATCCTCTTTTTAACTTTTTTACCAGTTTTCGCCCAGGAGCTCGAAATAAGCCTGGGGATGAGCGCAGGCGGGACATTTCTCAGGAGCCTCCGTCCCTTCATGAATGTACCCGCAGTTGAGGCAGCGCCAGACTACCGGCTTGTCCTTTTTGAAGACCCGGTCATTTTCAATGTTCGCGGCCAGATCGAGGTAGCGTTTTTCGTGCTGCTTCTCCGCCACAGCGATGGATTCCATCACGCTGGCGATCTCGTCAAAGCCTTCCTCTCTTGCCTCCCGGGCAAAAGCGGGATACATCTCTGTCCACTCATGGTTCTCTCCCGCGGCGGCGGCTTTCAGATTCTCCACAGTGGACCCGATCACACCGGAGGGAAAGCTTCCCGTGATCTCAGTCTCACCGCCGATCATGAACTTGAACAGCCGCTTGGCATGCTCTTTCTCCTGGTTGGCGGTCTCCTCGAAGATCTCCGAGATCTGCCGGAAACCCTCTTTCCTCGCCTGGCCGGCGAAGTAGGTGTAGCGGTTCCGGGCCTGGGACTCGCCCGCAAAGGCCGCCATCAGATTCTTTTCCGTCCGTGAACCTTTCAGTTCCATTACCTACCTCCTTTCATCTTTCCGGGATATTGCATTCCCGGTGTTTGTTTAATATTTCCTCCGCCAACCTGTCCAATGCCTGGAAATCCTCTTTCTCAGGAATCCCTTTGATAACCACCGGTTCCAGTACTTCTACTTTTAGGTTGGGAATCAACCCTGTAAGTTGTTCCACCATCCTGCCGCCCCAGCCGTACGATCCGATGATCGACGCGAACTTCACTTTTGGCCTCAAAGCATTCGCTAAATAAGCGGCATAGATAACATTGGGATGGGGGCCGGCCAGGACCGTGGGCGAGCCGATTACGATGGTAGCGGCATCTACCAGCGCGATTGCCAGTTTACCGATATCGGTGTCAGAAAGATTGAACTGCTTGACGGTCACGCCCCTTTCCATTAGAGCTCCCACCAGGTAATCCACCATCTTTTTAGTGCTGCCGTGCATGGAGATATAGGGAATGACCACTTCGTTCTTCACCTCGTCCGAGATCCAATCCCGGTAAGCGTCCAGAATGAAGTCCGGTTTGTCATAAGCGGGGCCGTGGCTGGGCGCGATCAACTCTATCTCCAGGTCTTTTATTTTTTCCAGGTTTTTCTTGATAGCCGTCCTGAATGGCATCATTATCTCGGCATAGTATCTCTTGGCTGCTTCATAGACTGTTGCCTCATCGGTGACAAAGAGGTCGCTCGTGGCGAGATGAGAACCAAGAAAATCACAGGTGAAGAGGATTTTATCTTCTTCTAAATAGGTGAACATCGTCTCCGGCCAGTGAACCCAGGGGGCATGGATAAACCGAATGGTTTTATCTCCCAGTGATATTGTCTCCCCGTCATCTACCGGATTGAATTTATCTTCAGGGATTAAGAGTAAATCCATAAGCATGCTCTTGCACTTGGGCGTGGCAACAACCCGGGCTTCAGGATAAATATTTAGTATCGCCGGCAACGATCCGGAATGATCCTGCTCGGCATGATTGGCGATAACATAATCCAGCTTGCTGACGTTAAGTTTCTTAAGGTTGTCTATTAAAACTTCGGACATCCCGGGATCGACCGTGTCGATCAAAGCGGCTCTTTCACTGCCCCTTATTAAGTAGGCGTTGTAGCTAGTTCCATCGGGAAGCGGGATGAGCTCATCGAATAATCTTCTGTCCCAGTCGATCGCCCCCACCGGGTAGATACCGGACTTTATTTCCATTTTATATCCTCCTTGGTGTATATCCCACTTCCCGAATATTTATTCCTCTACTTCAAACTGGTCCTTGCCGACTCCGCAGACGGGGCAGACCCAGTCATCCGGTATCTCTTCAAAGGAAGTTCCCGCTTCTATCCCGCCATCGGGATCGCCTTTTTCCGGATCATAGATATATCCACAGACCGTGCATCTGTACTTAGACATCTTCCGGGCCTCCTTTTTTGGTTCTTCCTTTATATAGGTCGGAGCGGTTTTCGGCGCCTTGCCCCCTTTTACTTGATGATAGAAGGCATAGGTCATCGGTTCCTCGTCATTGAGGATTTCGGCTTCCATCACTTTCCCGATAAAAATAGTGTGGGTTCCGAGATCGGTTTCCTTAATTACTTCAGCTTCAAGATAGGCAACCGCGTTATCCAGAACCACCGGAACTTCCGTCTGACCGACTTTATAATTCACATCCTTGAATTTATCTATCTCCCGTCCCGACCGGAAACCGAAAAGTCCGATAAACTTCATCGGGGTTTCTTTTGAGAGGATCGAGACAGCGAATCTTCGACTCTCCTGAATAAATTGATGGGTGAGATTTTGCTTATTGATACTCACCGCTATTGTGGGCGGCTCGGAGGTGACCTGAAAAACCGTATTGGCAATCTGTCCGTTATATTTATTATCTCTCTTCGAGCTTATCACATATAAGCCGTAGCTGATCTTGTGCATAGTCTTATCGTTCATTTCTTCCTCCTAACAAAGAACTTAGCCCCGCCTTAGCTGGGCAACTACTCTTAGCGGACCTAAAGGTCCGCAACTACGAAAGAATCGTAGTTGTCGACCTTTAAGGTCGACTGAATTATTGAAATTCCGATACAATAAATTAGAAAGCTTCCTTTTCGCAGGCGGAGATTGCTTGATCAACTTGTTTTTCCAAAGCCGGTGGGAGGCCGAGAATGCTCACATCCATAAATCCCCGGACGATGGTTGAGGTCGCCTCGCCCTCGGATAGTCCCCGGGCCATCAGGTACTCAATCTCTTCCCGGGCAATTTTTCCTACCGCCGCCTCGTGAGACATATCCAGATCACTGACCAGAGCTTCCAGTTCCGGGATGGCGTGAATCTTCCCTTTTCTGGAAATAATCAAGCCCCGGCACTCGAGGTGGGCCCTGATACCTTTGACCTCACCCCGGAGATAACCCCGGGCGATGATTGTTCCCCCGTTGCTGACCGCCCGGGAGACGACCTCCGCCCGGCTGCCTTCTCCCTTCAGGATCACCCGGGAACCAACGTCGAGGGAGGAGCCGGGGTGGGCGAAAAGAATGGAATTGAAACTGGCGACCGCCCCCTTCTTAAGAATCGCCGTGGGGTACATCTGAAGGTTCTTCACCGGCTTTAAACATATATAATTGGAGATGAAAGTACCCCCTTCTTCCACCATGGTAACCGTCCGGGGCCGCACCGCGACCTCCTCCGCCCAGTTGTGAATCATGGTGAAGGTAACCCGGGCGCCACTCTTAACGTAGATCTCGGAAATTCCGAGATGAAGACCTTCCTTTACATAAGAGGCGGTGGCACAACCGGTGATGATATTCAGCTCTGAATTTTCCTCCGCGATGATGATATTATGAACGCTCTGAAGCAGATTTTTCTTCCCCAGAAAGAGACAGGACTGAAGCGGAAAAGCCGTCTTCACACCGGCTAGTGTTCTCAGGAAATACCCCCGGGGGGCATTTTGGCTTACCTCGCGGGTATACTCGTCCTGCCCGGCGGAAACGAGTTTCCAGAAATAGTCATCGAACCAGCTATATTTCTTTCCGGCTTCTTCCACTCCGAGCACCTCCACTCCCTTCTGGGCACTTTGGGCATGGACAACACTCTGGTCCATCTGGATAAAGGTACCGGATCTTCCCTTTCCCGAAAAGTCCAGGCCGGCCGCCTCCATCCGCCGCCGCTCCCGGGGAGAAATTTCTTTCAGGTTCTTCCGATAGGACCTTTCCCGGGACGACCGCCGGTATCTATCCAGATCGAGCGGGGAAGACCTTCGATCATCTTTCACTTCTGACATAAGAGGCACTCCTCATAACCGATATCCTGAATTTGCTTGAAGATTTCCCGCGCGTTATGGACGCAGCGAATCGTTTGGTTGACCAGCATACAACCCTTATCCGCTTCAACGACATCAAGGATGTAGCCGGTATGGGTGATGATCAGAGCGGACTTTTTTCGTTTCTGTTTCTGATCAACTTCCAGTATTTTGTTGATCGACTTGCCGACCAGAACCAGGTTTTCCAGGTCAACGCCCGATTCCGGTTCATCAAGTAATACCAGATCGGGCGCCTGGGCCCTCAGTTGCATTACTTCCGACCGCTTTATTTCACCGCCGGAAAAACCTGAGTTTACATCGCGACTCATAAATTCCGCCAGACGATGCTCAGCGGCCAACTTTTCGGCGTTTTCCCGCCGACCCGCCATCTCGATTATCTGGCGCAGCTTAACCCCCCGCACCGTCGGCGGCCTCTGAAACATCATCCCGATCCCCATTTGAGCCCGCCGGTCAATCGATATCCCTTTAAGATCCTTCCCCTTGAAGATAATCCGGCCTCGCGTCACCCGGTACTCGGGAAAACCCATGATCGCCATCAAAAGTGAACTCTTGCCCGCCCCATTGGGGCCGAACATCACCATGGTCTCCCCTTCCTTGATCTCCAGATTCAAATCTTTAAGGATCGTCTTCTTTCCGCCGAGTTTGATCTGAAGATCCTCGATCAAAAGCAGAGTTTCATTTTTCTTCATTTTAACATCCGATAAAATACTGAGTCCGCCCCGAAAGTGGTTACTCCCCGGACGAAGAGAGCGCCCGGCTGCGGCGGGACGGGGGATTAAGCGTTTTGAATTTTTCCACCATGCTTTTCCAGCAAATCTTATGGACACCTCGTTTAATCTTTACCGTTTACCAGGAGGCACTGGGCATTAGTTCTTCACTCTATTGTTCATCTTTTCGATCTCCTCTTCGACTTCTTCCGCGCCCTCCGCGTATAACTTCTCTTCCTCCGGGGCAAGCTCTCTTAACAACCTGTGAAATTCTCCGGCATGGACGCGCTCTTCGTCGGCTATGTCCTTGAGAACCTCAACCGCCAATTTGTTGTCGGTCGATTCCGCCAGTTGCATATAGAGTTGAACTGCTTCGTACTCCGCCGCAATCATGAATCTGATGGCGCGAATCAGCTCCTCGTCGGTGAGCTTCCGATCATTGGCAAGTCCTGAAAATGGCGATCCAAACTCGGGCATGATCTTACCTCCCTGGTTTTAAGTTTTGTTTCAATTCATTGTACTATCGGTGATGCTTCCTGATCAAAAGGATTAATTCTCATGGCCAGTGAATAGAGATAAGGATAATGACCTTTCAGATGTTTCATGTAATCAAACCATTGGTTGACCAATAAGCCATAGACTCTATTTATATCTCCGATCAAATGCTGCCGATCGGTATCCGGCAACCGGCTCACATCTTTTCGATGCGCCAGTTCCTCGGTCAGATGAAAAACCGCCCAGAGGAGTTCGGTAAAGGATTCGTGCTCCAGGAGATTGGGATTTTCCAGGAGGCGCAGCAAAAAATCCATTTTTCGGACGAGGAAACCACGCAAATCTTCCAGATTGACCTTTTCTCTATCAACTCCGTAATCGTAGCTCTTGAGACGTTTACTCAAGCCGGAAAATTCCCGATCGGTAAAATCTTTGGTCAGGATAAGCTCCTCTCTGATGCTGTCCAGCTTCGGGTCAAAGTCGGATAAATAGGTTAATAACTCGGTGCCTACTTCACTGAAGAAAGCCCCGATGACCATATTTAATTTTTCCAGCCGGGATCGCTTTTCCCGCTTATTCAGCAGCTGGTGGATGATCAGGGTAACCAGTAAAACTTCGATAAAAACAAAAGCCACATCTCCAATCAGATAGATAAAGATATGGTGATAATCTCGGAAGATTAAATAGTGAAGTAGATAAAAGATTATCGATAAGATTAGAAGAGTTAAGCCCAAGAGAACCTGCCAGCTGACCCGCTTCATATTTCCTCCTTCTTACTCTTCCTTTTAATACTTTGGTAACGTTCAAAAGTTGACGCCTGGGGCTACTCTGACGCTTTGTACCCAGATATTGAGATAACCATGAATTCCCATCTTCTTAAGCCAATATTGTTTCCAGAGGTATGGTCTGTACTTCTTAATCATGATCATTTCCGAAAGTTTGGTGGCAACCGGATCGGACCAGCCCCGAGCCATCGGCCATAACTGCCCGGTAGCGGTCCAGCTTCAGATCATCAGCAAGCAATTCATCAATATCACTGCCCGCCACGACATCAATATCACTGCCCGCCACGAAATTATGGACTCCACCCAAAGATATGTCCAGTGAATGGCCTTCAATCAATCCGGTAGTTTATGTCAATGACCGCATAAAGTACAGTTTTTTCAAGTACATCCTCATGTCTCCCGTAGGGCTCGATTTGCAAGGCAGCGAGCAGCGGACAAAACTGCTTTCCGCACTCAAGACATTCAACTTTCTACAACCGGATCCGCATCGTCCCGTACTTGCCCTTGATACACCAAGGATGGCTTCGAAAGCCCTTTCGCTTTAGTAGTTAAGGGGCTGTTATAAACCTGCGCGGTCTTATCCAGAAGTTCGAGAACTGAGAAAGAAGCTATCCCGAGTTAATCCCGCGGTTGAATCTTGAATAAATTCAACTCTGCGGACCTTCGGATGAATCTCGCATCGAACGAGGCACCAGATTATAAACCTTTTTGACTTCGACTTTGACCAGGTACCTGGGGGCGGGGAGAAAAGTTTCGGAGCGGCCATGAGAAAAACCTTTACGAATGTTTTTAATGATCCGGTTCCCGATTATGTTTATTTTTTTGATCTTCCAGGTAGCTACCATCTCATCATAGAGCGGTCCCGAATCGATTAAAACCGCGCATCCTTTAAATTGATAACCTTTAAATTCCCGGACACTGAAAACAGTGAGCGCGATCGTGGGGTTTTTTATTAAGTTACTCCTGGTCTTTCCCCGGTACAGGTCAAGAAAGTAGATATATCCTTCCGGTTTAACCTGCACCACTCCTTTAAGAGAAAGATTGGGGATACCTCCCGGACTGACCGTGGCCACCACCGCCACGTTTTGCTTCAGAAGTAATCTCTCCATTTCTTCGCTAATTTTAACCGTCATTTTAAAACTTCTCCTTTTCGCAGGTGAAAATAGCTTGATCATCTTCCATCTGTAAAGCATGAGGCAAGCCAAAAATGCTCGCCTCTATAATCCCACGAACAATAAACGGATTGCACCGGGTTGAGGATTATAGAACTGAAGTTATCTCCCGGTCCTGCATTGCCGGGGACTACTTCGGACAGCACTGGATGTTTTCCCGGATCAGCTTCTTGTAATCACCCAGGACATCGTGAATCCAGCAGTCGTCCGAACCGGCGCTCTCCCGGAAGGTCAGGGCCATGATGTAGGTGATCTCTTTCAGGGTTGCTCCCGCCTTCAGTGCTCCCTTGAAGTGTTTCTTCACACAGGACGCGGAGCGGTTCTTAATCGAGAGGGCCAGGCAGATGAACTGGTAGGTCTTCTCATCGATACTCCGTTTCGCCCGGTAGAGTTCGTCGATCTCATCAAACTTCCCGGCAAACTCCGGGAACCATTCCGCCAGAAGTCTCATTTCCGCACCTCCTTTTTCAGGAAAGCAGCGCCTTAATCTGTTCCACACTCGGCACTTTGCCCACTATCTTGACCTCGCCGTCAACAACCACCGCCGGGGTCATCATCACCCCGTAATCCGCGATAGACTTGAGATCTTTGACTTCGATAATCTCAGCTTCTTTCCCCGACTCGGAGAGCGCAGTCTCAATATTTTCCCTGGTCTTGTGACACTTTGGACAGCCTGTGCCCAATACTTCGATCTTCATAACATACCTCCTATAGAACTTAGCTCAGCAATTTATTTGAACCGCAGAGGCGCAAAGAACGCAAAGAAGGATTTAAAAATAACTGACTCAGCTAATTGATTAAGTTATTGCTTCTTCGCACTACTGGACCCGAATAAACAGATTTAATCAATACACTCTAATTGTCTTTCTTTGCGCTCTTTGCGTCTTTGCGGTTCAATTATCTTTCTTCCCATCTTCGGGGTTCACTCTCATCCCCAGATCGAACCAAAGATAACGCCGCTGATGGTCGCCATGACCACCACCAAAGTTACGAATACCACCGCCTTTTTCGTGCCGATAACACTCCGGATTACGAGCATATTCGGAAGGCTCAAGGCCGGCCCCGCCAGGAGCAACGCCAGAGCCGGACCTTTCCCCATCCCCGCGCCGATCAACCCCTGGAGGATGGGAACCTCGGTCAAGGTGGCGAAGTACATCAACGCTCCGGCGACCGAAGCGAAGAAGTTGGCGAAGAGAGAGTTCCCCCCAACCAGGCTTGCCACCCAGCGCGAAGGGATCAAGCCCTCGTGGCCGGGCCGTCCCAGGAGCGCTCCCGCTACCAGAACCCCGATGAAGAGGAGCGGGAGAATCTGTTTGGTGAATGTCCAGGTGAAAGCCGTCCACTCCTTCAGCTCATCCTTCTTGAACCAGGCGATCAACATCCAGATCAGAGAAGCCAGAAAGAGACCGGTCAGCGCCCACTTTATCTTGAATATGAAGCCCCAGAGACCCCCCTCTCCTTTCGCCGCCCCGCTCCAGTTGGCAAAGATCAGGATCCCCACCATCGAAGCGAAGTAGAGCCCGTTCTTCCAGAGTGGGCGCGCTTCATCTTCACCCTCCCCGGTAAAATTCAGTGCGTTGTTCGCCTTGTGCCGTTCGTCCTTGATAAATAACAGATGCATCATCAGGCCGATGATGACACTAAAGAGGACCGCCCCGACCGCCCGGGCGATGCCGAGTTCCATCCCCAAAACCCGGGCGGTCAGGATGATGGCCAGGACGTTGATTGCCGGGCCGGAGTAGAGAAAGGCGGTGGCCGGGCCGATCCCCGCCCCCCGTTTATAGATCCCGGAGAAGAGGGGGAGAACGGTGCAGGAGCAGACCGCCAGAATGGTCCCCGAGACGGAAGCCACCCCATAGGCCAGTACTTTATTGGCCCGGGCCCCGAAGTACTTGATCACCGCCTGCTGATTGACGAAGACCGATATACCACCGGCGATGAAGAAGGCCGGAGCCAGACAGAGCAGCACATGCTCGCGGGCGTACTCCTGGAGCATCAGGAGAGCCTCTTTCAAAGGGCCTCCGAACGGAAAATTCGCAAAAGGGAGAAGATAGGCAAGAAGAAAAACCAGCAGGATAAGAATGAAAACAAACCATTCTTTTACCTTATTCATAGATGCGCCTCATATCACTATATATCCATATACCTATACAAGAGGTCAAAAAAAATCTTATCCCTTTGAGCACAACTCCTCTCTGCTGACAGTCTCCACCATCTCTCTGTCTCTTTGGATACGAGTATCGCTATTTCCCCATCGGCGCAGGCCGGTTATGACGCTTACCAGTACATCATCGGTACTGCCGGCCAGGGAATAAATTACCCAGAGACCATCCTTCTCATCAATAAGAAAACCGGCTTCCCGCAGGATACTTAAATGTCGGGAGACACTTGACTGGGCAATCCCCAGTATCTCGGTAATCTCGCAGACGCACATCGGTTTTACTTCCAGCATCTTCAGAATACGGATGCGATTGCGATCGGCCAGCGCTTTAAAAATCTTTTCCAGACGTCTCATAAACCTGCTCCAACTATATCTAACTTTATCTATATAGTAGCACCTCAGGCGTTTTTGTCAAGGGCCTGAATCAAAGAATATTTAATATAGATAATTCTCCGTCTTTTTTCTGTTCTTTGGTATTAGCCAGAGGGAATCGGATTTTAAACACACCTGAACTGAATCCACAACATCCAGTTTGAGGTCATGATAGGCGCAGTTTGATATGCTGATTTCTATCGGACGATTAAGTCCGTCGAGCGAGGCTGAAAGCAAGCATCCGCCCGGTTGGGGTGTTCTCCCTTTGATGTCGGCCGGGAATAAATTCTCCCGCACCTTCGGTCCCAGGGGCCGGTTGGGCCTGATAATGTGAACTTCCTCCGGGCGGATGACGGCATAAACGTTCTGTCCGCTATTGACTTTATCGAAGACGGTAGAAACAAGCTTTAAGTTATCGATATTTACGATAGCTCTATGGGCCCGAGGATCGATTTCGGTGATTCGCGCGTCAAAAATATTCCGAGCCATAAGGAATTGCGCGACCTGAAGTGTGGTCGGGCAGTGTTGGAGCCCGACCGGAGAGCCGATCTGGGCCAGGCGGCCGGAGAAGATCACGCCGATTCGGTCCGCCAGCATAAAGGCTTCTTCATGGTCATGGGTTACATGAAAGACGGTAATACTCAAGGCCCGGCGAAGCTTTTTAAGCTCCTCTATAAGCTGTCTTTTGATATGGTAATCCAGAGATGAGAATGGCTCATCCAGGAAAAGGACGCGGGGGCCGATGATGAGAGCCCGCGCTAATGCCACGCGCTGCATTTCACCGATGCTAAGGGTTCCGATCTCCCCTCGCTTTAATATGGGGTCTATCTTGAGGATCCCGCTTATCTTCTTCAGCCTCTGTCTTACCACTTCTGACTTAATGCGTCTTACCCGGGCGCCGAATAAGATATTATCGAGAACCCCCAGATGCGGGAAGAGCGCCACATCCTGGGGAACGTAGGAGACGGTAACTCTATCAGCAGGTTTTCCCGAGACATATTCTCCGCCCACCCGAATCTCGCCCGACTGGTAGCGCCGGAGGCCGAGAATAGTTTCCGTAAGAAGGCTCTTCCCCGCTCCCGAAGGACCGAGAAGTGTGAAGTGTTCTCCTTCTCGCAGAGAAAAAGAGAGATTTTTAATTTCGAATGATCCAAATCGAGCGCTGAGATTCTTAACTTGAATCATAATGCTCCCACTCTTCTCTTTCTGGTCAGATACCTGATAGAAAGGAGGACGACGACCGCCACCAGGACGAGAAGCAAAACGTAGATCAGGGTTTCCTGAATATCCACTTCCGCCAAACCCAGATAAATCGCCGCGGGTATTGTCTCGGTCTTCCCGGGAACCGCCCCGGCCAGGGTTATGGTGCAGCCGAATTCACCGATGGCCCGGGCCCAGACCAGGATAAACGAGGTTATGATGCCGTTTCTGGTCATGGGGAGGATCACTTTAAAAAAAGTGCTCCACTTGTTGCATCCAAGAAAAAGGGCGACCGTCTCATATCGGGGGCTTAAAGATTCGAATACCGCCTTGAGGGAGCGGACCGCCAGACCCACTACGACCGAGAACTGGGCCAGGATTATTCCCGAGACCACGAATGTGAACCTTATTCCGTGTTCCTCGAAGACGCGCCCCGGCCCGGAACCGAAGAATAAGAGCAGAGCTGTCCCCAGGGCCACGGGAGACAGGACAGTCGGAATATCGAGGAGAGTGTCGAGAAGATCTTTTCCCGGGAACTGCCGCCGGGCGAGCAGATAAGCGGCCGGGATGGCGAATAAAAGACCCAGGAGAGAAGCGACTGTCGCGCACAGAAGCGAGAGATTGAGCGAAAAGAGGACCCTTTCTCTCATCAGGACTTTTGTCCAGGACTCGGGTCTTATATGGAAGGTTAGCGTCAGCAGAACGGCGAGAAGATAGATTGCAAGGGCTCCGGCCGCGGCCCATATAAGTCCATTGAATGCCCTGTCAGCCCAGATTCCTTTTTTCATTGCCACTGGTCGGGTAGAACCCACTCTCCGCCCACTTTTGCCTGGGGAGCAAATTTCCGGGCTTCCTTCTCGGTTGTTAGATAGTTCCACTTTTTATAAATTTCTTTCCCTTCCGGAGAGGTGACGAAGTCAATAAACTTTTGCGCCAGGGCGCGGTTTTTGCAAAATCGGCTGATCGCGATCGGAACATAGCCGATCCGGGAAATATTTTCCGGGGGCAAGAGGACCGTCTCCACATTCTCCGGTGACCAGTACTGGAAGACCCGCCAGCCGATTACCGCGTCCACGTTCTTAAAGGCTACAATCTGGCAGGTCTTGGCGCAACTCTCGGTGTAGGTGGCGATGTTGGGGCGAACTTTATCGGCCAAGCCCGCTTTATCCAGAACTTCCGCCGCGTAAAGCCCGACACAGACCGTTTTCGGGTTGGCAATGGCAATCCGGAGGCCGGGGCGCGCCAGGTCTTCAAGTTTACAGATGTTCTTAGGGTTGCCTTCCTGAACGTTAATCGCGGGGATAAGATAAACGACAATCTTTTCAGTATCCGTAAGCACCATGCCCTTCCTCCTGGCCCTCTCCATGAAATCCGAGGAGCCCGGAAAGTAGATGTCGCCCTTCTTTGACAGGATCATCTGAGAGAGCATCGCCCCTGATCCTCCAAAGTGGAGATTGACTTTTACTCCAAACTTTTCCTGAAAAATCCGGGCCGCTTCCTCCGTGGCCGGCTTGGTCGCCGAACCGACGAAAAGCTCCAGCTCGGAGGAGGTTTGGTTTGTTATTTTGTTTTCGACCTGGGTTGAAAAGGCCGCACCGCAAAAAATCAGCGCTAAAATCAGACCGGAATATTGCGAAAGCTTTTTAATCTGCTTCATTGTTCACCTTCTTAGAATTTAAACTTAAGCAGAGAGCAGAGAATGTGGCTCTTTATCCACTTATCCTTCTTTTCCTTGCTCCGGAAAATATAGGATAATTCCAATTCGATGTTTTTGATGATCTTGGTTCCAAAGCCAAATTCCGCTCGATTCTCGTAGAATTCATGCGCCTTATCGTTGTAGAAACCTTCATCGGCGATAAAAGGAGTCAAGCCATGCCCCCAGAGCGCTTTTTTAAACGGCCGGGCAATCTTAATCCGGTTCCGGTAGGTCCAGACATAATCATCAAGACCGTACATAACGCGGTTCCGGTCACTGACCTTAAGGTCGAAAAGGGCTATCTTCGGTATGAGATCAAGGGCTAGAAAATTCTCGGGAGGCCAGTGGTTTCCACTATGTTTACTGGTTTTGTAGCTGTATTGAGGAGCGACATCCAGCCACTTTAAAACCTTCAAAGTAGCCCCTGCCCAGGTGCGGTGAAAATAAAATTCATTAAAATCATCCCGCCAGCGAAATTGAGGTTTTATAAAGAGAGCGACTTTTTCGTTTACCCTGGCATTGAATGAATATTTCATCCAGTATTCCCAATCCTCATCCGCCCTCGCATCAGACATAAACCCCAGTCCCATCCAAGCAATAGTGATCAGCAAACAAAGTTTTATACCCTTTTTTAACTTTCCTCCTCTCGTCGCCCGGGTCCGAGGATTAAGCCGTTATATATTTGCATATATAACGGCATTCAAAAAAAATTTTGCGGAAGAGCTTTTAATTCATTTCATTTTTAATAAGATGTTTTTGAAAGTCCAAAAATTTCTTTGTGGAATAATTTTTAATATCTTGCTGAAAACGGTCGTATTCGTCCAGGAATTGTTTGGCGAAAGGGGTTAGTTCCGCGCCGCCCCGATCCTTTCCGCCTCTTTTCCTGATCAATATTTTCCTATCCAGATATTTTTCCAGGCGGTTGAGGATTTTTAAAGCTTTGACGTAGGATAAACTCATATCCTTGGCAGCTTGATTGATGGATTTGAATTTTTTAATCCGCCTTAAAAGCCAGATTAGACCGATCCCCATAAATTCTTCATTCTGATCATCAGCGATAGTGATTTTAACATTAAGTTTCATAATCCGTTATATATTCGCTTAAATATCGCTATCAGTCAAGTCTGCGTTTATATCCTGCTGGTAAAATAAGGTTCAACGTGCACCATCACGCCTCTCAAGGATTCAATCTTTCCCATCAGCTTCGCCTTCACCTCCCCGGCAATATTATGACCTTCAACTACGGAAAGGGCGGGATCCACTTCAACATGGATATCGATTATTAAATCCATACCGGATTTGCGAATGAAGAGTTTTTCCACCGCTTTCACTCCCTCTACTTCCAAGGCCAATATTTTGATCTTCTCCGCGGGAGGACCGGTCAATACCTGGTCCATCAACTCCGAACTGGTCTTCCTCAACATCTTCACCCCGGTATAGCAAATGATCAGAGCCACGGCCATCGCCGCGATATGATCCGCGATATGAAACTTGGGGCCGCCAATCAGAGCCAGGAAAACACCGACCAGCACAGCTATTGATGAGAGAGCATCGGAGCGATGGTGCCAGGCATCCACTACCAATGAGCTGGAGTGGATCTCCTTGCCCAGACGGCTTTTGTATCGGAAGAGGCCTTCTTTGATAACAATGGACGCGAATGCTATGAACAATACGTAAGAAGAAGGTGCTTCGTAATCCGATTTGAATATATTTTTCCAGGAATTGAAAAAAATCATTCCACCTAAAAAAACCAGGAATACGGATACAATCTGAGCCGCTACGCTCTCCGCCTTGCTGTGGCCATAGGGATGTTCTCTATCGGGCTGTCTTCGGGCCACTTTCAAACCGATCAGAACAATGACGGAACTCAGGATGTCGGATAAACTGTGAATGGCATCGGCAACCATTGCCGCGCTATGGCCGAGGATGCCGGCCAGAAACTTAATCAGGCTTAAAACTACATTCCCGAAAATGCCGAGCCAGGCTCCAAACCGCCCTTTTTCATATATTCCCTTCTTCATAATCTCAGCTCCCTGGATACTGATATCAGCTTATTACTCGCCTTATATATTCCTTTAAAAATTTATAACACTTTCTTCAGATACAGATAGGCTGAGGCGAGGCATAATCCGTGAACGCAGAATCGGATGGAGCGGTTCCTGAATAAGGAATAGAGCACTTTCGGGTTTTTCGTTTCAACCATCTTCATATAATTCTTTATCTTTGCCCATCGCAGATTGGAATAGCTCGGTGTATCGGCGGGAATACATTCAATGTTCGAAATCTTCACCATTACGTTATACATGGTTAAATATTCTTTAAAAAAATTTTCGCCCTTAATTTCAACTTCAGCGCCGGGCATCGCATCACTGGTTTTTTCATATAAGACAGCACCAGCAATCGCAATCGTGGGTTTGGCGGTAAAACCTATTTCTTTTTCTTCTATTGCTTTTCCCAGAAGCAATTTCTTCGATAAAATTAATTCTATTGCATATTTTAACGGTTCATGAGAGCTACTTTCATCCGTTATTAGATAATCTATTCCCGGTCGGATTTTATAAATCTCTGATGTCCGAACCGGTAATGTTATTTCTTTTAAGCCGGCCTCTTCTTCCTGTTCATAATAATCATCAAGCAGTTTTTCAGGAATCCTCTGGGTGGGGATACTCACCACATCGGGATGGGTCAAATTAGTAAGCGCGCAACGCACCCCGACCAGAATTTTGCTCTCCGGGGTTATGGCCCCTTTCGCATCCAATGTATTTTTATCGATGATGCCGACCGAGAGAACCGGGGCCGGACTTGATAAATTCAAACCATAGTTCACGATCGTTTCCTACGTGCTGAGCTGATTTTCTTCTTAAGCGAAGTTTTGGTTTTCCGGCAAACATCTTCAAAGGTCACGCCCTCTAAAATTCGGGCAATTGAATTTCGCACCTCCCTCATCACGCTATAAAGGCCGCATTTCTTCTCTTCCGGGCATTTGACATATGCCCACTCGCTTACGCAAGGCAGAGGGGCCAGGGGGCCATCGATAATCCGAATCACCGAGGCCAGATTAATTTCACCCGGAGGCTTGATTAAACTGTATCCTCCTCCCGCCCACCGTCTGCTTTTCAGTAGACCCGCCTTTCTAAGTTCAAGCTAAATTTGCCCAAGAAACTTTACGGGGATCTTTTCTCTTCTGGCTATTTCTTGAATCCCCTTCATAATTCAAAGAAAGATAAAGCATCGCCCTTAAAGCGTATTCGCCTTTTTTGGAAATTTTCATGATTTATAGACAATATATGAAAAAATAAAAAAATATTGGCTACCCCCCGCCGATCGGCTGGAAGATGTGGACTTCATCCCCGGGAGATAAAGGATGGTCAAATTGCACCTTCAGTTGATTGACCAGAACCATCATGTAAATCATTTTCGGTATTTTAAGTTTCCGCATTAAACCCTCGACTGATGTTCCCGGATCAATCTCGACTTTGAATTTATTCTCCTTGGCATATTTACGAAATATGCCATACAAATTAACTCCCACTTCAAAGCTCATGACACATTTATTTAGGGCTGCGTGGATAAACTGATTTCGGAAATTTTTCCTTCCTCAACTTCAAAATAGCGGAGGCGGTTCCGGATTGGTTTGCCTCTCCTTAGGATTATCTTAACTGCTTCCATAACCTGCCCGGCCGCAATGAAAGTGGGAGTAATGGTAGGAGTCCCTATCTCGGTCTCAATGCCCGTCGGGGGGATATCCTGGTCCGGCTTGAAGAGGGCGCCCAGACCGCGGTCCCCGGGAAAGATAGTCATTAACTCTCCAATAAAACCGGCCACGGCTCCATGGACCAGGGGGAGATTCAGCCTCCGGGCGGCTTCCTGCAGGATCAGACGGACCGGGATATTATCGAGAGCGTCAATAACCACGTCACAGCCGGTAATAAAGGAATCGACATTTTCAGCGCCTAAAAAAGCTTGGTGAGATGTTACTTCCACGGCCGAGTTTATCTCCCCCACCCGGCCGACCGCGGCCGTGACCTTGCTTTTTCGGATATTCTTTTCAGTGCAGAGCAGCTGGCGGTTAAGGTTATCCTCGGCAAAAGTATCACCATCGACCACTACCATTCTCCCGACTCCCATCCGGGCCAGAAGTTCAATCACGGATCCTCCCAGGCCCCCGGCTCCGATAACCGCCACCTTTGCTTTTAGGAGTTTCCGTTGCCCGGGAATACCGATCGTCCCGATATTGCGATGATATTTGATTGGAATAACTTCGTTCTCCAGGGCTGCTATCTCTACCTCCCTTTTGCTAATTTGAAACTCCCGGGCGATGGTCTCAATAACCTGAAGAGACAAGCCCTGGTAAACCTCACCCGAGGGGGCCTCTTCCTTTCTCTTCAATTCGTTTATTCTTTTCCGGATGTCTTTATTCATGTTATTAACAACTATCGGCTTGAAGCGCGAATTTAAAATCCGATTCAAGATACGCTCTTTTTCACCTTAATTATCTCCGCCAGGATGCTCAGGGCAATCTCCTGTGGGGTCTCCGCCCCGATATCCAGTCCGATCGGGGCGTAAACCTTATTTAATTTTTGCCGGGATACCCCTTTTTGCGATAGGCGCTCTTTAATCTCTTTGACTTTCTTTTTACTCCCGATCATCCCGATGTACTTAGCCTTAGTGCCAAGAGCCAATTGCAAGCATTGCTCATCGAGAGCATGTCCGGGAGTGTAGATCACGATGTAGCCGTTTTTATCCACGGATAATCTTGAGAAGGCATTATTATACTCTTCAACCATCAATGATTCAGCATCGGGGAATCGCTCGGCATTGTTATATTCAGGCCGCGGGTCTATCACTACCACCCGGAATTCCAGCAGCTTGCCTATCGCCGCCGTGCTCTGAGAGATATGCCCGGCCCCAAAGAGATAGAGCGTTTCCGGAGACAGAATTGGATCGAGGAAGATGTCCATCTGTCCGCCGCAAATCATGGCCGCTTGCTCACCTCGGCCGGAAAGGTCAAAGTGCGCTAACTGCGACTCGCCTGAATTCATTATCTCAATAGCTTTCTCCCGGACTTGTAGCTCAACACCCCCGCCGCCCACGGTGCCGATAAAGGCGCCGTCATCTTTGATCAGCATCTTTGCACCGGCTTTCCGCGGGGCCGAACCACTGCTGGAAATGACAGTAGCTAATATTGCCCGTTCACCTTTTGAAGTTACACTTACTAACTCTTTATAAATCTCCAACATTTTTAATCCTCCTTGAAAATCAGTCACCTACGTCCAATTTCAGCATTATGGCTTCCAGAATCCCTCCGGCTATGGCTCTCATCTTATCCCTGATGACATAGCAAACATCCTTATCGTTTATCGGGTCAACCTCGACCAGCTTGGCGTTTCTCGGTACCATTACACCATCCCTCATAAGACCGCGCAGAATGCCGCTTACCGGCGCCGGGAGAGGCCGGTCTCCAATGCGACCTAAAACCTGGTGAGCAACCACCGAGTCTCCAATATGCCTGTTGGTAGTAAAGATGCCTTTCTGAGGCGCCCAGATCACCCTTTCCTTAGTAAGTCCGCCGATGGCTACCGGGGTTCCCGTATCTCTCTCCGCCTCCCCTTTAAGTATTGCCCGGCCCAGGTTGTTGCTGTGATTGGTCTCTACCACAATATGAACATCCCGGCCGGCATAAAAACCCGGTCCCATGCCAATTACTAAATGGGCGTCGGTGATCCCGGTTCCGACATTTTGTTTCGCCATAGTGGCATCAACCAATACATCGGGCTTTATCTCCTCTTTTACTGATGCTTCCGGGTCTATTACTATGGCGATGTTTCCCTGTCGCCAGACCCGGGAGATTTCTTCTGGCGAGACGGAAACAAGCTCCGCCGTCACTCCTTCAATGGTTTTTACCCCATCAAAAACCGCTTCCGAGAAGCTGGTCCCTCGGCTGACGGCCAGGGGATTGGTTATTTCAGTGAGACAAACTCGCAGATGATTACGGTACAAGATGTGAGCTATGCCGCTGGCTACTTCTCCGCCACCCCTGATTACAACTATAGCCCCAGACCTGTTTTTGTCTTTTTTATTCAATATAGGAAATCTTTCTTCTTTATTCTCTACCTTTTACTATCCTTATCTCGTCGCCCGCCCTGACCGACCCGCCGTGAATTACTTTGGCAAATATCCCCTCCCGGGGCATGACGCATTGTCCGATCTGCCGGTAGACAGCGCAATCGGTATGGCACTCTTTGCCGATTTGGGTAACTGCCAAAATAATTTTTTCTCCGATAGAGAGCTGGGTGCCGACCGGCAGTGAGACTAAGTTTAATTTTGTGGTAGTTAGATTCTCGGCAAAGTCTCCCGGGCCTAGATCGAAGCCCATATCCCGCATCTTGTTAATGCTTTCAATTGCCAGCAGGCTTACCTGACGGTGGGTGCGGCAGTTGGCGTGGGCATCGCCCACCAGGCCGTAAGCTTCCTTCATGATACCTTTTCGGATAGCTTCTTTTTTTCTGCCTTTTTCCTTGCTTCGGCAGACCGCGATTATTTTAGCCATATTACCGCCTTTTTCTTATCCAATTCCATTCCACAAATAGGGTCTTCCGCGAAGGCGGATAAAATCGAAAAAGCAAGAATCAGCGTGATCAATGTACCGCTTCCACTTTCTTGACTTCCGGAATCTTCGCTTTCAGGGAACTCTCCACCATCCCGGCTATAGTCATCTGGGCGCCCGGACAGCCGGCACAAGCGCCGGATAATCTCACTTTAACCACGCAGTCTTCGGTTACCTCGATTAATTGGACACTTCCCCCGTGCATATACAACATCGGTCTGACTACCTCTTCCAATACCTTTTCAATTTTATTGCGCATCTTTACTCCTCCTTTCTGTTAAATAGTGTCTAAACGAAAAGTGCCCCAATTATAGTTTTTCTATTATTGCGATCCCCCGATAAAAAAAATCGGGGGTCCTCGCGATGACATGCAATCTATTAAGAGCGTCCCATTTTCTTGAGGTGGGGCATTAGGCCGCTCTCCGCCATTTATAATAGACCAGTTTAATTTGACACCTATTTTGTAGGTTCATTCTCTTTCTCC
>Ga0208905_1000055_pt1 | contig 56933 bp, 56 predicted proteins | sample AntAceMetag02UKS_FD_184776 | JGI IMG/M metagenome (GOLD analysis project Ga0208905, IMG submission 184776) | Saline lake microbial communities from Ace Lake, Antarctica - Antarctic Ace Lake Metagenome 02UKS (SPAdes) (version 2) | ecosystem: Environmental > Aquatic > Non-marine Saline and... | reverse complement strand
AGCGAAGCGACGCAATCTCTTCATGTTGAACGAGTTGAGATTGCTTCGTCACTCCGTTCCTCGCAATGACAATTGGCAACATCAACAATTTGGGACGCTCTTAAATTCTTATTAATCCTGTTATCCTGTCTGAAAAAATCCCCGGCGAAACCGGGCTAAGTTCTTTAGATAATCCCCAGTTTCTTTCCCATCTTTTGAAAGGTTTCGAGGGCGAAGTCGAGCTGGGGGTCGGTGTGAGTGGCCATGAAACTGGTCCGGATCAGGGCCTGTTCCGGAGGGACGGCGGGGGGGACGACCGGGTTGACGAAGATTCCGGCGTCGAAGAGCAGTTTTCTCATCATAAAAGCCTTCTCCATGTCGCCGATAAAGAGGGGGATGATCGGGGTCTCGCTCTTGCCGATATCGAATCCCATCCCGGTAAACTCGGATTGCATCTTATGAGTAATGTTCCAGAGACGTTCTCTCCGTTCCGGCTCCTCCTCGATGATGTCCAGGCAGGCCATCACCGTCGCCACCGCCGAAGGGGGGAGACTGGCGCTGAAGATCAGAGGGCGCGAATGATGTTTCAGGTAATGAATTACCGATTCGTCCCCGGCCACGCAGCCCCCGATCGAGGCGAGGGTTTTGCTGAAGGTGATCATGATCAGGTCGATCTCGCTCTCCAGTCCGAAGTGTTCCGAAGTCCCCCGCCCGGTCTTCCCCAGGACACCGATTGAATGAGCGTCATCGACCATGATCCTCGCCCCGTATTTCTTGGCCAGCTCATTGATCCGGGGGAGTCGGGCGATATCTCCCTCCATACTGAAGACCCCGTCGATTACGATCAGTTTACCATTCTCATTGCAGAGAGAGAGGACCCGATCCAGGTCCTCCATGTCATTATGGATAAATTTTTTGATCTTTCCAAAAGCCATCCGGGTGCCGTCGATGATGCTGGCGTGGTCGAGGCGGTCGATCAGGACGGTGTCATTCTTGGCGACCAGGGCGGAGATGGTCCCGAGGTTTGTCTGGAACCCGGTGGAGAAGACCAGGGCGTCCTCTTTCCGGAAGAAACGGGCCAGCCGCTCCTCCAGTTCCCGGTGGATGTCCAGGGTGCCGTTCAGGAAACGGGATCCGGCGCATCCGGTACCGTATTTATCGAGAGCAGCGGCGGCGGCGGCTTTTACTTTCGGATGACAGGTCAGCCCCAGGTAGCTGTTGGAGCCAAGCATCAAGACGTTACGCCCATCGATGATCACCTCGGTCTCCTGGGCGGAAGAGATCTCAGTAAAGTATGGGTAGATCCCCATGGCCATGATTTCCTTGGCCCGGGTGAACTCCCGGCATTTTGTGAAGATGTCGGCCATTTAAATTATTCTCCGTTAATTTTAACGCCGGTTTTATCTTTCGGGTTACAGCCAACGTTGCTCCCGGTACCAGGCGATGGTATTCTCTAAACCACCTTTCAAGTCGAACTCAGGTTTGAAGCCCAGTTCATTCCGGGCCCGATCGATGTTACATACCCAGTAGTTGTGGCTCATTTCCCGGATTTTGTCCAGATAAAAACCGGCCGTTGACCGGGGCACGAGCCGGGCCACTGCCCTGACTGCCGCTGCCGAGATGCTCCAGGGCAGCGGGAGGGCGAGAGATCCTTTGCCCAAAATACCGGAGAGAATTCGGAAAATCTCCCCCCAGCGATAAACTTTTCCGTCTCCGACGAAGTAAGTTCGGAACCCGGTCATCGGTCTTTCCGCGGCCAGCAGGATGGCCCTGGTCAAGTCGGTGACATAAACGGCGCTAAAGATATTATCGTGCCTCCCCGGTTGAATCCTGACCCCCCACCGGGCCAATTTGATGACCCGTAAAGTCTCTGCGTCCCGGGGGCCGTAGACCGCGGCCGGGCGGAGAACCACCACCGGAAAGTCACGGGCGTAGCCAGCGGCTTCCTGTTCGGCCGCCAACTTACTCTCTCCATAATAGCTCACCGGATGAGCAGTTTCATCTTCACTCAGGAGATGTCCGTCCGGGCTCGGTCCGGCGGCGGAGAGGCTGCTGATGTAAATAAACCGATCGATACTTCCCGATTTTTCCCGAGCAGCTTCCAGCAAATGTTTTGTCCCCTGCCAGTTGGTCCGGAAAAAGGCTTCCTTATCCCGGCCTTTAATACTCCCCGCGAGATGGAAGACGGTTGTAATCCCCTCCAGGCTCCTGGCCAGAGACACTCTGTCGTCGAGGTCTCCCATCACATACTCGATTCCCTCCCGGGGAAGGAACTGCCGGGAACTGGTCTTTCTGAGCAAGCACCGGACTTCCCAACCCGAACGAAGCAATGCCTCAACCAGATGGCTGCCGATAAACCCGCTTCCCCCGGTGACCAAACATTTTAAGCGTTTATTCATATTTTGTAATTACTCAGGTTGTCAGGTTCAAGGTTCACGGTTCACGGTTTGTTACCTTGCGCGCTTCAATATTTTCAAACCGTTCAATCTTCATCACTCTCTAACCGTGAACCCCTGAACCGTGAACCCCTGAACCTGAGTAGTTATGAAAGTAGTACAAACTCCTCTGCTAATCAAGGCCAAAAGCCGGCTGCTCCCTCTATCCGGTATTGTGAATCGATTTCGGGAGGCGCTTTTTTGTTTTGTTCTTGCTCTTGCTTTCATCCCCCTGATATAGTAAATCACAAAATTAAGCCGGTGGACTTAGCTCCGCCTTGGCGGGGCGATTACGAAGATGCCGTAGTCGTCGACCTTTAGGTCGACAGAATTATTACAATTCCTGTAATTACTCAGGTTGTCAGGTTCACGGTTCAAGGTTCACGGTTTGTTGCCTTGCGCAGTTCATATGTCTTGAGATAGTTGATGAATCCACGAACGCCAGTCCCACCACGGGGGATTCGTCTGGACTGCTCGTAAACATCTTTGAATTCATTGGGCGAACGGTACACTTTCCTGAACCGTGAACCCCTGAACCTAAGTAGTTACAAATTCCTTTTACTTTATATGACCAGCTACAGATATATTGGTCGACGAGTGCCCCGGATCGACGCGCGGGACAAGGTAACCGGGCGGACCGTCTATTCCACCGACCGCTATTCGGAGAATATGCTCCGGGCCCGGGTCTTGAGGAGCAGTCTTCCCCACGCTAAAATAATCAGACTTGATGTCTCCCGAGCCCGGGAACTTCCCGGTGTCGAGGCGGTCCTCACTCATGAAGATATCCCGGGCCACAACGGGTTCGGAATCGTAACGCCGAACTGGCCGGTCCTCTGTGTCGACCGGGTCAGGTATCGGGGGGACGCGTTGGCGCTGGTCGCGGCCCGGGATGAGGAGACGGCGGAAGAGGCTCTCTCCCTGATCGAGGTAGAGTACGAGCCCCTCCCTATCATCGAAACCCCGGAAGAGGCGCTCCGGGAGGACGCTCCCTTGATCCATGAGGGGGGGAACATTCAGCATTCCATGGACATTCCGCCCAAAGGCGACGTGGAGAAGGGATTGGCGGAGTCGGATATTGTTATAGAAGAGACTTACTCCACCCAATTTATGGAGCACGCCTACCTGGAGACGGAAGGCGGCGTGGCCATCTACGATGAAGAGGAGGGGGTGATTACTGTCTGGTGCGGAGACCAGTACGCTTTCCGGGACCAGCTCCAGATCGCCCGGTCGCTTGACTGGGACCCACTGAAGATCCGGGTGATCGGTTCGCCGACTGGGGGCGCTTTCGGAGGCAAAGACGAGATCAGCGTCCAGATTCACCTGGCGCTGCTGGCTTATTATACCAAAAAGCCGGTTCGCCTCCACTGGAGTCGGGAGGAGTCGATCGTGGCCGGCCCCAAGCGGCATGCCATGAAAACCACCTTTCGGATCGGCATGGGTAATGACGGAAAGTTAAAAGCGATAGACGTTAAAGTAGTCGCTAATACCGGCGCTTATGACACCATTGCCGGCCCGGTTTTGAATCTATCCCTGGAATCGTCTCCCGGACCATATAAATATCCTCAATCCCGGTTCCGCGGAATCTCCGTCTATACCAATAACGCCATGGGCGGCGAGTTCCGGGGGTTCGGAGCTGCTCAGGTGGTATTCGGCCTGGAGCAGGAACTGGATAAACTGGCGGAACGGTTGGGGATGGATCCGATCGAGTTCCGGCTCCTGAACGCGGTGGAGGAGGGTGATATCTCCGCTCTGGGGCATAGACTCCAGACCAGCGTCGGAATAAAGGAGACCCTGGAGGCGGCCCGGAAGACCGATCTTTGGCGGGACCGGGAGAAGATCAAACGCGATCTTAACGCCGCCGCCAGATATAAAAAATTCGGGGTAGGAGTAGCCTCCGAATGGCATGCCGTCGGTCTGGGGGTGGGCCTCCCTGATTTTTCCAACATCATTGTCGAGATTCATGAGGGGGGGGAGATTATCCTCCGGACCGGAGCCATCGAGATCGGGCAGGGGAACCTGACCGCCTATGCCCAGATGCTGGCTGAAGCGCTGGGGTGTGATATCGAGAAGATCAAGGTTATTCACGGCGATACCTTCGAATCCCCCGATTCGGGAACGGTGACCGCCTCCCGGTCGATCCTGATCAACGGGAACGCCATCCTCGACGCGGTAAAAACTCTCCAGCCGAAGCTGATAGAGATAGCCGCGGACAAGTTCGGTATCCCGGGAGACGAACTCGAATACTCGGACGGGCGGGTCTCCTTCCGCTCAGATCCCGACCGAACATTGACGCTTGCTGAACTGGCTGATCATGCCGGCTCCTCCGGCGTCCCGATCAAGGTTACGGGGACGGCCGTCTTCGCCACCTCCGACAAGGATTTTGGGGACGGGCTCCCCCATAATTATTATACCTATATCACCCAGATCGCCCTGGTCGGTGTGGATACCGGCACCGGGGAGGTTGAAGTCCTCAAAGTGATCTCTCTCCCCGAGATGGGAAAAGCCATCAACGTGGACGGGGTGGAGGGGCAGTGTGAGGGGGCCGTGGTTATGGGGCAGGGCTACACGTTATACGAGAATGTCGTGGTGGAGAAGGGGGAGTTCAAGACAACGGGATTCGCTACCTACATTCTCCCCACCGCCCTCGATGTTCCCGAACAGGAGACGGTGATCGTGGAGAAGTTCGAGAAGAGCGGTCCATTTGGAGCCAAGGGCGTGGGAGAGGCTCCCACGGTTCCGGTTACCCCCGCGATCGTCAACGCGATCTACGACGCCGTCAGGGTTCGTTTTAAAAAACTTCCGATCACCCCGGAGGCAGTACTCGAGAAGATGCGCGACCTAGCGGGAACGGAGGAGCGGTAAGTAAAGTTTTTACGAAGTAAGAATTTTAGATGGAAGAGATTACGGTACAATTTATGCTGAACGGAAAAGCGGTCCGGGTCGAGACCCCTCCCGCATTTACCCTGCTCAGGCTCTTGCGGGAACGGCTGGGCTTAACCGGGACCAAGCCCGGCTGTGAAAGGGGCGAATGCGGGGCCTGCACGGTTCTGCTGGATGGAGAACCGGTGAACTCCTGTCTGATCCTCGCGCCTCAGGTGGAGGGAAGAGAGGTCCTGACTATTGAGGGACTGGCTGATGGCGATAAGCTCAACCCGATCCAGGAAGCCTTCATCGAGAAGAGCGCCGTTCAGTGCGGATACTGTATTCCGGGGATGATTATGTCGGCTACCGCCCTTCTGGACACTAACCCGGAGCCGAGCCGGGATGAGATTAAGACGGCTATCTCGGGGAATCTCTGTCGCTGTACCGGGTACACCAAGATCATCCGGGCCATTGAAGTCGCCGCCGAAAGGATCAGAAAACGATGAAGTTTAATTATCGCCGAGCGGGGAGCCTGAAAGAAGCGCTGGAGATATTGAGCGAGGGGGATGAATCTCTCAAAATCCTGGCTGGCGGCACCGACCTCCTGGTTATGATCCAGGATAAGCTCATCTCTCCCGGGGTCCTGCTGGATATCAATGGTCTGGAGGAATTAAAAGGGATTGAGGAGAGTAATGGCAGGATCCGGCTGGGCGCGCTGGTCTCTCACGGACAGATCGCGGCTGACAAACTCCTGCGCGAGAAGGCGCTGCCGCTGGTCGAGAGCTGCGGTGAGGTCGGATCCCCCCAGATCCGAAATCGAGGTACTATCGGGGGCAACTTGGTGATGGCGTCACCCTCCGGCGATTCTATTCCCGCGCTCTACGTTCTGGGAGCGGAGGTGTCCCTGAAGAGCCGTGATGGAGAGCGTGTGATCCCGATCGAGGATTTCTTCACCGGAGTGAAGAAGTGCGTCATCCGCCCGGATGAACTCCTGATCTCGATCACCTTCCCCGCCCTGGGGCCGGATGACCGGGGATTCTTCAAAAAACTGGGCCAGCGGAAAGCCCTCGCCATCTCCAAAGTCTCGACCGCCGCCGTCCTCACCCTCCGGGCTGGGGTCGTGGTTTCGATCCGGATCGCCCTCGGCGCGGTCGGGACCACCGTCCTCCGCGCTCCCCGGACCGAGGCATTCCTGACCGGTAAATCCCTTGCCCCGGAGGTGATTACCGAGGCCGCCCGGCTCTGCGCGGAAGAGTCGCGGGCGATCACCGACATCCGTTCCACCGGCGCCTATCGGGATGAGATGGCCGGCCTTCTCCTGGCCCGAGGCCTGGAAAAACTTGCTTAAACCTAATGAGACCGGTCTACGCGATTATCCTGGCGGCGGGGGAGTCCCGCCGTTTCGCTCCCAAAAATAAGCTCTTTCTTCCCTGGGGGGACGATACGATTCTGGAAGCGGCGGTGAAGAACGTTCTCGCGTCCCGGGTGGATGGGACGGTCGTGGTCCTGGGCCATCAGGCGAAGCGGGCGGCCACCCTTCTGGAAAACCTCTCCTGCCGGACGGTCGTCAACCCCGACTACCCGGCCGGGATGGGGACCTCGGTCGTCGCGGGGATCGACTTCTGGCTCCGTCACGCCGACATAGGACCGGAGGCCGGTCTCTTATTCGCGCTCGGAGATCAGCCTTTCATCCCGTCCGCGGTTATGGATACGGTGATCCGGAACTACCGGGAGACCTCGGCCGGCATCGTGGTCCCGGTCTACCGGGGGCGGCATGGTCATCCCTCGATATTTCACCGGAGATATGCCGATGAGATCCGGGAGGTAGCCGGCCGGTGGGGGGCGAGGGAGGTACTGCGCCGCCATCCGGAGGATATCCTCAGAGTAAAGGTTGAGACGGAGTCGGTGGTTCTTGATATCGACACCCCGGAAGATTACGAGTTGTTCCCAATTCCCTAATCCCCACTCCCTATTCCCTAAACAAATATGTCTTCCCCAGCCAGGGGATCATAAAATTGATTCCGGGAAAGATCTTCCGATAATAGGCGGCCAGAATGGGGACGACGTCGGGATCGGAGTGGACGATCAGGACCTCCTTCAACCCGTTGATTCCGGATAAGAACTCAGCGATCTGATCGGGCTTGCCGTGGCCGCTAAAGCAGCCAACCCTCTTTATCTCGGCCCGGACGGGATATTCTCTTCCATCGATGGTAACTGTCCGTCCACCCGGCCGTCGCTCCCGGATAATCGCCCGGGGAATCGCCCGCCGTCCCCGTTCGGTCTCCAGCAGGACCATCCCGGCGTTCTCTTTCACGACCTTCCCGGTAAGGGTGGTCCCATCGTTCAACCTCAGTTCCTCGGTCTCCTCCAGGCGGGTCAACCGTCCGCCGACCGACGATGGGGACTGATAACCGACGAAGATAAAGACAGTTTGGGGATCACCCACCCACCTCTTCACGAACTCCTTGGCGTATCCAGCGTCCGCCATCCCCGAAGAACAGTTGGCGATCTCGCCGTGCCGAACGGTATCATCCCAACGGCGCGGGATAACGCAGATATCGTCAAACGGACCCTCCTCTCGATAGGTGCTGCTGAAGAGAGATGCGAATTCGTTCCTGGTGAAGGTCTTTTTATAGATTTCGTTGATCTCTTGCGCGCTCGGGCTGAAGACCTTTACTTTCTGGTTTTTGGGGATGTAGCCGGCTTTGATCCCCCGGGAGATCTCCCGGAGAACCTGTTGAGAACGATCGAGGACAAAAGAGGGGATGATGATCCGTTTCTCATCCTTCAGGCAATCGCCGACATACTTCTGAAACGACTCCCGGGTGTCCCGGGTATGCGATCCGGGACCGTAGGTTCCTTCGATGATAGCCCAGGTCGCGCTATCAACTGGGGTCTGCTTCGGTAGAAAGGGAGAGAGTCCGCTCCCGAAGTCACCCGTGAAGAGGAGGGATTTGCCGGTGACGGGATTTGAGAGACGGACCATCATCGAGCCGGGCAGATGCGGGGTACTAAAAAATTCTGCCGTCAGCTTGGGGGAGACTTGATATTTTCTACCCGGCCAGACCACCTGGAGATGTTTTAACACTTCGTCAACCTCCAGCTGGGCGCAATCCTTGCACATGAAGAAACCAAGCTTCTCGAGATCCTTTCGGGAGCAGATTTTTTCCCCTTCTCGGTAATCTGCTTCCCCCAGTAGCAGTCCTTATAGAGATGCGCGCAGGTGAGCTTATTCTCGCGGCGGTTCTTCTATGAGTTCCGGGAGAAGTAGAACGACTCGCGCCCCAGATCAGCCGATCGGGCCGACATCACCAGCATGGTCGGCAACAGCTCCTTGGTCGGGAGCGAGCAGTAGATCTTTCCCCGGAAACCCTTTTTGAAGAGCTCCAGGATTCGCCCGGAATGGTCGAGATGGACGTGGCTCAGGATAATAACCTCAACCCCATCGAGCAGATTGGCGGGAAGGGGAGGGGCCCCGTCCCCATCATTGCCGTAAAATATCCCCGCGTCTAGAATCAACCGATCCCCATCGATCGAGATAAGATGGAGAGATCCGCTCACACACCGGTTGGCCCCGTAACCGGTGTATTCGAAAGTGGATTCCTTCTCTTTCACCGGAAAGGCCTCGGACAGCCCGGGAGCGGCCGCAGCGAGGGTAATCAGGAGCAGGATTAAGAAGTTTTTTCCATTCATCATGGACATCTTCTCCGGAAAGAAAGATAGTAACAGAGAGATAACCTTATCTCCAAGCTCAAAACATACAATCGATGCAATCGGGGTCAGAGTTTGTTTTTTAAAAACCGGGTCAGGTTTATTGACAATAGGTGGGTCTTAATATAGTATACGCCAGCATCTTCTCGGCAAAGAGAACGGGCGATTAGCTCAGTGGGAGAGCACCTGGATCACAACCAGGGGGTCACTGGTTCAAACCCAGTATCGCCCATATAATTTTTTACTGAGAAATAATCATATGGGTAGAAATAATATCTAAACAGAATAGATTTATTAATATGAGGGAAGAGATAAAACAGTTACTGCGGCTTCAGGACCTGGATATCGAGATCCGGAATTTGGAAGAGAACCGAATGGAGACTGAACGCAGTCTGGAGATAATGCGCAAAGAGATCGCGGATGATGAGAAGAGTCTGGAGGAAGAACAAGGGCGTTTAAAGACGAGCAAGCTCAAAAATAAAGAACTGGAATTGCAAGTAGCGGATAAAAAAAATTATATTGAAAAATACCAGCAGCAGCTATTCAAGGTTAAGAACAATAAAGAATATGCCGCTCTGCTGCATGAGATCAAGGGGCGGGAGGCCGATATCAGTGCTCTGGAAGATCAGATGCTGGAGTTTATGGAAGAGGTGGAGAACGAGCAGCAGAAACTTGATGTAATTGGATCCGATCTGGAAAGTGTACGCGAAAGGTACCGGGAGAAAAAACAGGAGGTTCAAACCGCCCTGGAACGGATCGGTGGTGAGATAGTGGTGAAGAAAGGAGAAAGGTCCGGGATAGCCGCTGAACTGGATCCCGGGTTATGCGAGATGTATGAGATAATCTTCGCTCGTAAGCCCGATCGGGCTGTGGTGGCGGTTGTGAACAATGCCTGCGAGGGATGTAACATGGAATTGACCGCTCAGGTGCTCAACGATCTGGAGAGGGACGAGCGGGTACATCGTTGCGAGAACTGCGGGCGTTTTGTTTATCTCCCTCCAGCCGAGTAGATAAGTTAGCCTCGCCAGGGCGGGGCTAAGTTCTTTGACAATGCAGGGAACGGGTAGATGGTCGCCCCCGACTTCGTCATTGTGATGACGTCGGGGGAGGAAAGTCCGAACTCCACAGGGCAGGGCGCCTCGAGAATATCGAGGAACCGGAGGGGCGACCCCTCCGGGATGGAAAGTGCCACAGAAAATACACCGCCGATGGTCCCGATCGAAGATTGGGAAACAGGCAAAGGTGAAAAGGTGCGGTAAGAGCGCACCGGGCCGAGAGTAATCGAGGTCGCATGGTAAACCCCGTTCGGAGCAAGGCCAAATAGGGGTCGAGGTGTTGCCCGCACCGATTGAGACCCGGGTAGGCCGCATTGAGCCCAAGGGCAACCGAAGGCCGAGATAGATGATCATCGCCTCCTTATAATCCGGGGGACAGAATTCGGCTTATTCACGTTCCCTGCATCGTCTTCTTTACGGCGATTTAAACCATAAATTCATGAATAATTCGGGTTAAAGGATAAAAAACCTGATTAACCACGGCCGCGTTTTTTCCTGATTTTTTCCGGGAGCGGCCGTTTTTTTATATCTTTCTGCTCTTCCGAATTCGACCGGCTAACTTTCGCCGGAGCTAACTTATTATCAGTTCGTTCCCCAAACCTTCTCTACCGGAGCAGGTTAGGTGTTTTAACCCCCCTATTTATTAGCCTGTATTCTCTTCTCTGATGGACTAAATTTTTTTAAAAAAATCTCTTTTTCCTATTGACAGTTTCCCGGAAGTGGTAGTATATTGTACATAAGTGGTGGATTGTGGTGTAAAGTGGTGAACTGGGAAAAATACCATGTTTCTGGGAGAATACAAACATTCGGTAGATAATAAAGGGCGTCTCTTCATCCCATCGCGGTTCCGCCGGGGTGAGAACCAGCGCTTCTTTGTCAATCTGGGCCTGGACGGCTGTCTCTCCGTCTTTACCGAGGAAGGCTGGGGAGCCCAGCAGATCAGGATCAACGAGATGGATATGATGAAGAAGGACGCCCGGGATTTCAAACGAATCTATTTTTCCAAAGCGGCCGAGACGGTCTGCGATAAACAGGGAAGGATCAACCTCCCGGACAATCTGCTTGAGGAAGCCCATCTTGATAAGGAAGTGGTCGTGGTTGGGGTTTCGGACCATTTTGAGATCTGGGACACGGCGCGTTGGGATGATTACCAGCGGGAGACAAGCAAACGTTATGAAGAGATAGCTGAAAATCTGGCACAATGAGGGGATAGCCTATGAAGAGTAGTTCAAGAACATTGATCGATCTGTTAAGCATGAGCAAGAGCCTGAAACCGGCCCGGAAGTTAAGTGTCAGGTTAAGAATGCCCAAGAAAAAAAGACGTGGGAGCGGAAGGTAATAACCAGGCAACCGGCCATCAACCAGTAATGGTGGAGGAGGTAAGTACTTTCCTCAACTGTTGGCCGGGGCAGATTATTCTTGATTGCACATTGGGGGAGGGAGGGCACGCGAGACATTTGATCTCCCGGATCTCCCCCGGCGGTTACTTGATTGGGATCGATCGAGACGGGGCGGCGATCCGCATTGCCCGTCATAATCTCATCGGTCATGAGAAACTAGTTGAAATTGAGCAGGCAAATTTTGCCGATCTGACGGAGGTGCTCGAGAGATTAGAGATCAAGAGTCTGGACGGTGTCCTCTTTGATCTGGGGGTATGCTCCTCTCAGCTTGGGGTCGCTGAACGCGGTTTCAGTTTTCAGCTGGACGGTCCCCTGGATATGAGAATGGATAACCGGGAGAAGCGGACCGCGGCGGATCTGGTAAATCGACTGAGCAGGAAAGAACTGGAATGGATTATCAGAGAGTACGGGGAGGAACGCTTTGCCGGCCGGATCAGCCGTCGCATCGTTGAAGAACGATCGTCCCGTCCGATTATGAGAACCGGACGCCTGGCGCGGATCATAACCGCCGCCGTGCCGGGACGGGGGAGAATCCATCCGGCCACCCGAACCTTTCAGGCTTTGAGGATTTATCTGAACGAAGAACTGGAAGCTTTGAAAACGGCGCTTCCCCAGGCTCTATCTTTTCTCAAGCCCGGGGGCCGGATCTGTGTTATCGCGTTCCATTCCCTGGAAGACCGAATCGTAAAACATGAGTTCAGGCGTCAGGCCCGGGAGATTGGGCATCTGCAACTTTTAACCAAGAAGCCGGTTCGCGCGAGTATCGCAGAGGTTCACCTCAACCGCCGGGCACGTTCCGCGCGCCTCCGGGCGGCGGAGAAGCAATAAATAGCTGAGGAGGTAGTTATGAATAGTCATTACCGCAGGGAGGAGAGGAGCCGGAAGTCTACTCTCTCTTTCATGAAAGGTTGCTGGATACTTCTGGCAGTCGGGTTCGGGCTGAGCATGACCTACCTCTGGCTCTATTCTCACGTCATGGAAGCCAGTAATTCTCTAAAATCGTTTGAGAATAAATTGAGTTACCTCCGGGGCCGCAGCCTTTCCCTCCAGAGCCGGTTGGCCAATCTGCAGACACCGGAGGTAATAATTCGAAGGCTTGAGGAGTTCCAGATTGCCCTGGTCGATCCATATTCAGACCAGATCGTTCGTATCCGGCAGCAGGAGAGGGCTCCGGTCAAAGAGATCGTTCACGGGCGTCCACCCCGGGATCTTGTTATCTTGAGTATAGCCCGCTGAGTCTCTCTCTTTAAAATTGATGTTAGGAAGAACGTATAATAATAGATCATGGCTTGTTTTCAGCGTTTTTATCTGCTTTTCCGCCATCATCTTGACCAGACTCTTCTCTCTTCAGTGCCTTCAGCACTCGAATTACCGTCTCTCCGCTCGTAATCAGCATCAGAGCACGAATTATATTCCACCCCAGCGAGGAGGGATCCTCGATTGCCGGGGGAATATTCTCGCCGCCAGTATCCCCAGCTTCTCGCTTTATTGCGTTCCCCGGGAGATCCCGGCCGATCGGATCGCCGATATCGCCACAGCGCTAGCGCCCGTAATCGAAGTTGATGAAACAGAATTGCGTGAAAGATTGACCGGATCGGGTTGGTTCGTCTGGCTCAAACGGCACTTGAGCGCCACCGCTGTCCGGGAGATCAAACAACTTGATCTTCCGGGATTGGCTTTAAAACAGGAGATGAAACGGGTTTACCCGAAGGGAAGTCTGCTCAGCCAGGTCCTGGGGTTTACCGATCCGGACGGGAACGGCCTGGAGGGGATGGAGTGGAAGTTCGACCGCCAGCTCCGGGGCCATCCCGGCTGGCTGGTCACGGAGAAAGACAGTAAGCAGCGCGAGATCTCCTGGTTCCGTTCCAACAACGTCGCCCCGATTGACGGCTGCAATCTCTTCTTAACCATCGATGAAGTCATCCAGGCGATAGCGGAGGAAGAACTCGACAAGGTCTTTAAGGAGTATGAGGCGAAGGGGGCCTCACTGGTAGTGATGGAGCCATCGACCGGCCGGATCCTGGCCCTGGCCAACCGGCCGACTTATGACCCCAATCGCTACACTCAATCTGAGGCTGAAGAACGCCGCAACCGGGTGGTCGCCGACCAGCTTGAGCCCGGATCCACATTTAAAGTATTCCCCGCGGCGGCGGCGCTGGAGGCGGGGCTGGTAGCTTCTGACACTGAGTTCTACTGTGAAGACGGCTCATTTCAAATCGGGGGGAGATTACTTCGGGACAGCCATCCTCACGGTGTATTGCGTTTTGATGAGATCCTGCAAAAGTCCAGCAATATCGGGATGGCCAAGGTCGGGATGATTCTAGGGCGGGGAGAGCTGTATCGTTTCCTGCGTAATTTCGGGATCGGAAGACGAACCGGGATTGAGTTGCCGGGAGAGGCTTCTGGCTGTCTCCATGAGCCCCGTTCCTGGAGCAAGCTCTCTTTGAGAAGCATAACGATGGGACATGAGGTCTCAACCACTCCCCTCGGTCTCTTAACCGCCTTCTCCGCATTGGGAAATGGCGGGGTTCTTCTCCAACCCCGGATCCTTGATCGGATTGAGAGCCCGTCGGGCGAGGTTATCTACCGGTATTTGCGGAAAGAAAAAGGCCGGGTGGTCTCGGAAGATACCGCCCGAAAGATGCTGGAGATACTGCGAAAAGTTGTTATGGCCGGCGGGACCGGTCGCCGGGCGTTTATTCCCGGTTTTCAGGTTGCCGGCAAGACCGGAACCGCTCAGAAGCTCGATCCCGGGGGAGGGTACTCTCATTCTCTCTATTACGCTCTGTTTATGGGCCTCTTCCCTGCCGCCCATCCCCGGGTGGCTATCCTGGTAGTCGTAGATGAACCCCATCCTTATTATTATGGAGGGGTGGTCTCGGCACCGGTCTTCAAGGAGGTTGCTGAGCGGATAATCAGATATCTCGACCTGGAGGCGCCCGAGGAGATAAAACGATCATGAAATTAAACCGGATGATCGAAGAACTTTGCCCGATCTCGGTTCAGGGGAAGACAGCGGTTGAGATCACGGGTATTGCCGCTGATTCGCGCCTGATCCAGCCCGGCAATCTCTTTGTTGCCATACCGGGAGAACAATATAACGGGACCAATTTTATCTCCCAGGCGAAGGACCGGGGGGCGGTGGGGATTGTTCTGGGGGATTTTACTTCCGCTGTAAACACCAATCTGGCTCAGATTAAAGTGGCCGACCCGCGCCGGGCATTGGCCTCCCTCTCCCACAGCTTCTTCCATCATCCCGCCGAGAAGATGAAGATGATCGGGGTGACCGGTACCAACGGCAAGACGACCGTAGCCATCCTGGCCCGGTCCGTCTTTGAAGACGCCGGCCTCTCAACCGGTCTGATAGGAACGATCTATTATGGGATCGGAGAAAGGCAGTTGCCGTCGGACCTGACCACCCCCGGCCCGCCCCGGCTGCCGGAGCTTCTGGCGGATATGAAGAGAATGGGTTGTACCCACGTTATTATGGAGGTCTCATCCCATGCTATTGCCCAGCAACGCGTGGCCGGGATTGAGTTCGCGACCGCCATCTTTACCAATCTTTCCCGGGAGCACCTGGATTACCACCGGACCATTGAAGAGTACCGGGCCGTAAAGATGAGCTTCCTGGAGAGCCTTAATCGAAGAAGAGATCGTCGTGAAAACAAAACGGTGATCATTAATGACGACGATCCTTTAAGCCAGCGTGTCAGGGGCAGGATCAAGATACCGATCATCACCTACGGACTCTCCCCCCGGGCGGACCTCTCTGCCTCCGAAATCCAGCTGGAACAGTCCGGCTCTTCTTTTATGGTGAACTTCCGCGGGAGATCATACCACGGCCGGATTGTTCTGCCGGGAAGATATAATATCTACAATGCCCTGGCGGTCGTGGCTCTCGGGTTGAGCGAGGGACTCCGGATGGAAGCCATCCTGACTGCCATTGAGAAGAGTCCGGGGATCAGCGGCCGGTTGGAGCCGGTTGACGTCGGGCAGGAGTTTGCCCTCTTCGTCGACTATGCCCATACCCCTGACGGCCTGGAGAATGTTCTCCGGGCTATGAGGGAATTGTATCATCACCGGCTGATTGTTGCCTTCGGCTGCGGTGGAGATCGGGATGTCGCGAAGCGGCCGTTGATGGGCGCGGTTGCCGCGCGATGGGCCGATGAAGTTATCATTACCTCCGATAATTCGCGTTCGGAAGAACCGGAAAAGATCATTGATGATATCCTCTCGGGCTTTCCTCGCGCCTTCAAGAAAGTACGGGTGGTGATTGATCGCCGTCAGGCGATTGAATCGGCCTGCCGGGCGGCTCAGGCCGGGGATGTAGTATTGATCGCGGGAAAAGGTCACGAGCAGAAGCAGATCTTCCGGGATCGGATTATCCCCTTCAATGACCGTGAGGTGGCCCGGGATGTTATGGCGAAGATTATGGGAGTGGAAAGGATGGTGGGTGTTGGTTGATTGATTGGAGCTATGGAGTCCCAGGAACTACAGACGATTACGGACTGGACCGGGGGGAGTTTACTGAAAGGGGATCCGTCCGCCCGGGTCGCGGGAATCAGCACTGACAGTCGGAGGGTGAGACCGGGAGAATTGTTTCTGGCTCTACGGGGGGAGAGGTTCGATGGGCATGATTTTGCCGCCGCCGCGTTAAGTAAAGGCGCGGCCGGAGTAATCCTGGATCACCCGGTCCCGGAGATCGATACCCGGTATGCCGGGAAGGCCCTGATCAGAGTGGAAGATACCCTCCAGGCCCTGGCCGGCTTGGCCCGGGGCTACCGCGCACTCTTTGATATCTTGGCGGTGGCCGTAACCGGCAGCAACGGAAAGACCACAACCAAGAATTTGATTGGTCGGTTGCTGGACGCGGATATGAAGACGCTCACCGCCCCGGCCAGCTATAATAACCTGATCGGGGTCTCTCTGACCGTTCTCCGGATCGAGAGGAACCATCAGGCGGTGGTCTTCGAAGTAGGAATGAACCGGCCCGGTGAAATCGGAGAACTGGGAGAGATCTGTCGTCCCCGGATCGCGGTGGTTACCAATGTGGGACCGGCCCATATCGGTAACCTCGGGAGCCTGGAAAAGATTGCCCGGGAGAAGGCCGAACTGTTCAAGTCACTGGAGGGAGAAAAAACGGCATTTTTAAATATCGATGATCACCGGGTTAGAGCTATGGCTCGGAGTGCCCCAGGGCCGGTGATCGGGTTCGGCTTTGACCCATCCGCGCAGGTCCGGGCCAGCAACTTAAGCTATCTACCGGATGGTGTGAAATTTGACCTAAACCTGGCGGATGAAAGGATGACGATTCATTCACCGCTGCCGGGACGATATAATGTTTATAACCTGCTGGCCGCTCTGGGGGTGGCCGATCACCTGCATATCTCCCCGGCCCGGATGAAGGAGGCGATATCGAAGGCCGATCTCCCGTCCCAACGCATGGAAGAGGTGGTGATCGAGGGAGTGTTGCTGATTGATGACGCCTATAACGCGAATCCGGCCTCGATGAGAGCCGCCCTGGATAGCTGGCTGATGATGAAGGTCAAAGGGCGGAGAGTCATGGTCAGCGGAGACATGCATGAGCTGGGAGAGTTCTCCCGGGCCGAACATCAGGCCTGGGGAGAGGAACTGGGTGAGTCGGCGCTGGATTATCTGATTTTTCTTGGTCCCTGGTCGCGATATTCCGCCCGGGCCGCGGAAGAGAAAGGGTTCCCCGACCGGAGAATATTCGCCGTCGACGACTCTCAAACGGTGGCGGAGTTGCTTCGGGGTATTCTTCAACCGGGAGACAGCGTCCTTATCAAGGGCTCCCGGGTGATGAAGATGGAGGAGATCGTGGAGAGATTGAAAGGATCAACGACGTATGAATAAAGTTATTTAAAAAGGATTCCTCATGTTCTATTACATCTTTTATCCGCTCCGGGAAGTCTGGTTCGGATTCAACATCTTTAAATACATTACCTTCCGGGCCGGCTGCGCGGCGGTAATGGCGTTTTTAATCACGGTGATCTTCGGCAAACCGATTATCGCCAAACTAAAATCCCTCAAGGTAGGAGAGCACATCCGGAGCGGGAAGTATTATGAGGACCTTCATGAACGTCACAAGGGAAAAGAAGGCACGCCCACTATGGGGGGGCTGATTATTCTTCTGGCGGTAATGCTGGCCACTCTCTTCTGGGCCCGCTTAGCAACACTCCAGGTCCAGGTGATCATTATCTCTTCCTTATGGCTGGGAGTGATCGGTTTTATCGACGACTGGATCAAACTCCGGGGGTTCGGGAAGAGGGGGCTTTCGGGAAAGGTCAAACTGGCCGGTCAGGTTATTCTGGGGTTAGGGATCGGTCTCTATCTACTTTACCACCCGGAGACCGGTTCGTATGCCGGGCATCTTCGGATACCATTTTATAAGTATGTTCTGCATGATATCGGGATTTTTTCCGTACTGTTCACGATCCTGGTTCTGGTCGGCAGTACCAACGCGGTTAACCTGACCGACGGCCTTGATGGTCTGGCGATTGGCTGTCTCTCCATCGCCGCGTTGGCTTTCGCCGCTCTGGCATATGTCAGTGGCCATGCCCAGTTTGCCAAGTACCTCCAGATACTATATATCCCCGGGGCGGGTGAGTTGACTGTCTTCTGTGCCGCTCTGGGAGGGGCCGGTCTGGGCTTTCTCTGGTTCAACGCCTATCCGGCTCAAGTCTTCATGGGGGACACCGGGGCTCTGGCCTGCGGGGGAGCGATCGGAACGGTGGCGGTCTTAATAAAGAAAGAGCTTTTCCTGATCCTGATCGGCGGAGTTTTTGTTGTTGAGGCGATCTCGGTTATTCTTCAGGTCTTGTCTTTTAAATTAAGGGGACGCCGCGTTTTTAAGATGGCGCCTCTCCATCACCATTTTGAGATGAAACATATCCCGGAGACCAAGATAACCGTCCGGTTCTGGATCTGTGCGGTCATCTCCGCGTTGATCGGCCTGGGAGCGCTGAAGATGAGATAAGATAGAGGATTGATTTATCGATGCTCATGCATTTATCAGGGAAAAAAGTTGTAGTTCTGGGGCTGGGCGTGAGCGGAGAGGCGGCGGCCGAACTGTTGCTGAGAGAAGGAGCGGTGGTTACCGTTCTTGATGACGACGATACCTCCGAATTGAGAAACCGGGCCGGGCAGCTGCGGAGAAAGGGGGCGGTGGTATCACTGGGGAGGGAGGGAGAAAGGAACGGGGATTTCTTTGAAATGTTGGTCCTGAGTCCCGGTATTCCGTGGTCACATCGGGTAATCCGGAGGGCTCGGGAAGAAGAGATCCCGGTTCTGGCTGAGATTGAGCTGGCCGCTCGATTGCTGAATCGGCCTTTGATCGCTGTTACCGGAACCAATGGGAAGACCACCACAGTCAGTCTGCTCTCTGATATCTTCCGGCGTGGTGGAATGCCCTGCGTAACGGGGGGGAATATCGGCTACCCCCTTTCTCGGGTAGTCCTGGAGGGAGAAGAGAATTCGCTGATTGTGGTCGAGGTCAGTTCATTTCAACTGGATGGGATCGAGACGTTTCGTCCGTCAATCGCGGCTCTCTTGAATCTCACTCCCGATCACTTGGACCGGTACCGGGTGATGGCGGCTTACCGGGCGGCGAAGTTGCGTCTTTTCGAGAACCAGGGAGAGGGCGACCGGGCCGTGATGCCGGATAGCCTCCGGCTCTTGCTGGAGTCGGCGGTACCGCCGGCAGTGGAGAAGATAATCTGGGGAGGGAAGGCCGGGATGGTCCGGAGCGAAGGTGAGGCCATCTGGACGAACCTCCCCGGACGGCGGGAGAGAATATGCGGAATGAACGAGATCGCCCTTCCCGGCCGTCATAATCTGGAGAATGTGATGGCAGCCGCCACCATCGCCTTGATCAAGGGGGTAGGGGAGAAGGTAATCGGGGAGGCAATTCGTTCTTTTGCCGGGCTCCCTCACCGGTTGGAGTATGTTGCCTCCCCCTTAGGAGTTCGGTTTTATAATGACTCTAAAGCTACCAATCCCGGGGCGGTAGCGGCGGCCCTGGGGTCATTTGAGCGGCCGATTATCTGGCTGGCCGGAGGGAGCGACAAGGGTCTGGACTTTTCTCCCTTGAAGCCGCTTCTTCGGGGTTCGGTTAAACTGGCGCTCTTGATGGGGGAGAGCCGGGAGAAGTTGCGGGAGGTGGTGGAAGGCGAGGTTCCCTTCCAGACGGTCTCCGGCCTGGAAGAGGCCGTCCCCATAGCCTTGCGGAGCGCGGAACCAGGAGATGTTGTTCTCCTCTCTCCCGGTTGCGCCAGTTTTGATATGTTTAAGAGTTATCAGGAAAGAGGGGAGATTTTCAAATACTTGGTGAATAACCAACTATTACCAGGAGGCTGAAATATGAATAAACCTAAGATGATCCTGTACGCCGGCCTGGGGTCTCTGGTTTCGGTATTGATCTGGAGTTTCATCGGGGGTTGCCATACTACCCCGGATCAGACGAAGGAACCGACCCGGGTTGAATCAGCTTTGATTGAGAAGAAGGCTCCGGCGGCGGTTGAGACCGAGGAGGCCCTGATCGAAGAAGGCATTTTAGAGGAGAAGAAACCAAAAAATCCGCTGGAGGGGGAGAAGCCCCCGGTCGCGTTAGCTCCGGCTGAGCCTTCTTCGCCGGTACCGCAAACTCGGATCCATACGGTCAGTAAGGGGGATACGCTCTGGGCGATCAGCCGTCGGTATCACGTCAGCGTTCAGGCAATCCAGGAGGCCAACGGAATCTCAGAGCCCGATCGGCTCTCAATCGGCCAGCAACTGCGGATACCTTAAATAAATTAGCCCCGGGCGGGGCAAATTTGGGGAATAGGGATTCGGGAATAGGGATTGGTTCACCCAATTCCTATAAGATGTTGCCTATTCAATAGTTTTATTGAAATTCCGAAGCAGGAATATAGCCATGCAGATCAATTATCTAAAGACGATTCTTATCTTCCTGGTTGCAGTCCTCCTCGGGGTTGGGCTGATGATGATTTACAGCAGCAGTACTATCTATGCTTTGGATAAATATGGTGACAGCTATTTTTTTTTAAAACGCCAGCTGCTCTGGCTGGGAGCCGGGATAGTTCTTTTTTTTCTCACCGCCCGGACGGACTATCACTGGCTTCAGAAGAAGAGTCGTTTGATGCTCATTCTGGGGGTGATCCTTCTGGTTGCCGTTTTTATCCCCGGGTTAGGACGGAGCGGAGGAGGGGCCCGGCGTTGGTTGAGATTGGGCGGGTTTGGCTTTCAACCGTCGGAACTGGTAAAATACCTGGTGATCGTTTATCTGGCCGATCTTCTCTCCCGTCGCCAGAAGACGATCGATCGGTTTTTCTCGGGCTTCCTCCCCCCCCTGTTGGTAATCGGGGGCCTCTCCGGGCTGATAGTCATCCAGCCGGACCTGGGGTCCGCCCTCATCCTCGTGGTTATCGGGATTTTGATGCTCTATCTGGGAGGCGCGCGATTGGCCCATCTGGGGCTACTCTGTTTAACGGCTTTGCCTGCGCTGACGCTTCTAATTACGCGGGTCGGATATCGCAAGAGGAGAATTCTGGCCTTTATCAATCCCTGGGCCGATCCCAGGGGGATAGGGTTCCAGATCATTCAATCCTTGATCGCGCTCGGCTCGGGAGGGCCGACGGGCTTAGGCCTGGGGGAGAGCCGCCAGAAGCTCTTTTATCTCCCCGCCGCCACCACTGATTTTATCTTCTCCATTCTGGGAGAGGAGCTTGGTTTTGCCGGTACCGGCCTGGTGATCATTCTGATCGTTGGTCTGCTGATCGTCGGTTTCGCGATTGCCCGGAGAGCCGATGATCTTTTCGGGAGTCTCCTGGCCCAGGGGATTACCGCGATGCTGGTCCTCCAGGCCATGATTAACATGGGTGTCTCGGCGGGTATTTTGCCGACCAAGGGATTGCCGTTCCCCTTCGTCAGTTACGGAGGTTCGAATCTCATCGTCAGTTTTCTGGCGGTGGGTATCCTGGTCAATATCGCCACCTACCAGGAGAGAGAGTGCCGCTATAGCCGGCGGCGTGCCCCGGACTATATCTTTAGCCCGGAGAAAAAGGAGTTGAAGTAATGAAGCTGGCATTCGCGGGAGGAGGAACCGGGGGTCATCTCGCTCCCGCTCTTGCTCTTCTGGAGGAGCTGCGGGCCCGGGGAGATGATTCTCCGGTTATCTTTCTGACCGACGGCCGGGCCGCTCCGGATGTGGTCCGGCAGGTTCGAATCTCCGCGGCGAGTTTCTCTTTCAGGAGATGGTGGTCGATCCCCGCCGGGCTCATCCGGAACTACCGGGGGTATCGGCGCGGTCGGTCGGAACTGGCCGCCGCTTGTCCTGATCTGGTGGTGGGCCTGGGGGGGTATGTCTCGGTCCCGACGGTTCTGGCTGCCCGGCGGCTGAAGATACCTATCGTTCTTCATGAACAGAACGCGGTGCTGGGGCGCGCCAACCGTTTTTTATCCCGTTTCGCTTCCCGGGTGATCGGAAGTTTCCCCCTCCCGGTGAGGGAAGGGGGTGGTCCGGACCCGATCCGGACGGGATTTCCCATCCGCCGCGCGGTCCGGGCTGAGGCCCCGGAGAGCACCGCCTCCGGTTGGGGTTTGGAGGAAGGCCGGTTTACCATCCTGGTCCTGGGTGGGAGTCGGGGGGCGCGGGCGGTCAACCGGCTGGCGGTGGAGACGATCCAAGACTTTCGGGATGAGGCGGATAACCTGCAATTCATTCATTGCGCCGGACGGGAGGATGTCGGGGTTTTGGAACGTGCCTATCGGAAGGCCGGGGTACCGGCCGCCGTATTCGACGCCCTGGAGACAATTGGATGGGCGTACAGCCTGGCTGACCTGGTAGTCGGGAGGGCGGGGGGCGCCACCTTGAGCGAGATCGCGTATTGGCGTCTACCGTCGATCTTGATCCCGTATCCGTGGGCGACCGACGCGCACCAACGAGCCAACGCCCGATACTTTCAGGGGGCCGGCGCGGCCCTGGTCTATGAGCAGGATGAGGTGAGTACTTCACTTCTGGTCGAGAGCGTACTCCGGCTTAAGGAGGACCGGGAAGAACGGGAGCGGATGTCGCGTGCCGCCGGGACCCTGTACATCTCCGGGGGGGCGGGCAGGATGCTTGATATTTTCCAGGAAGTGATCGAGGAGAAGCATGAAACCGGATGAGATGATAACGGTATTGGGACGGTCGGGAATAGAGACCATCCACTTTGTCGGGATCGGGGGAGCCGGGATGAGTCCCCTGGCCCGGATTATGTTGACGCTTGGTTGCGGAGTAACCGGATCCGACCTGGGGAGGAATCAGGTTATCGAGCGGCTCACCAAGCTCGGCGCCCGCGTTGCCCGGGTCCATCGAAGGGATAATCTCGGCTCGGCCGACCTGGTAGTCTATTCTTCCGCCGTTCGCCCGGATAATCCGGAATTATCCGCGGCCCGGGAGGGCGGGATCCCGATCATCCACCGGTCGGAACTTCTTGCCGGTCTGATGCGGTTGAAGAAGGGGATCGCGGTGGCCGGTAGTCACGGGAAGACCTCCACCGCGGCTATGATTGCCTGGATCCTGGTTAAGGCCGGGCTCCAGCCGGGGCTGGCCCTGGGCGGAGAAGTGATCGGCCTGGAAGAGGATGACGGCTGGTCCGACGGTACATGGCTGGTCGCTGAGGCGGACGAGAGTGATGGCTCTCTGGAAAGGCTGAACCCGGCCCGGGAAGTGATTACCGGACTTGACCTTGACCATGTTGATTACTATCCAGATTGGGAAAAGCTGATCGAAACATTCCGGCGGTTCACGAGACGCCTCTCGCCGGATGGGATACTGGTTATTAAAGCGGATACCCGGGATATTGATCTTCTGATAGAATATCCCCGAAAGGTGGTGACCTACGGTTTGCATCCGTCCGCCCGGGTCCGGGGAATCCGGGTCCGGGCGGAAGGGATCGGGAGCCGGTTTGGTGTCGAACGAGACGGCAGTGAGCTGGGAGAGGTCACCCTCTCTCAGCTCGGGGTCTGCAATGTGGAGAACTGCCTGGGAGCGATCGCTCTCTCACTTTCGCTGGGAGTTCCCTTCCCCGACATCACGCGGGCTTTAAGCAGTTACCGGGGTGTTCGGCGGAGGCTGGAGATCAGGTCGGCCGGCCCGGTGATGATCGTAGAAGATTACGCTCATCATCCGGTTGAGGTGACGGCCGCGCTCAAGGCGGTCCGCTCCGCCTGTCCCCGCCGGCTGTGGTGTGTCTTTCAACCACATCGTTATACAAGGACGCGTCACTTTTCCCGGGAGCTGGCCGAGGCCTTACTGGCGGCCGACCGGATTATTGTGACCGATCTCTACCCCGCTTTTGAGCGGCCCCTGCCGGGCGTCAGTTCCGCTCTTCTGATGGAAGCGTTTAAAGAGCTGGGGCGGGATGGTCCGCTTTACCTGGAGCAGTCCTCCATCCGCGCCGGCCTGGAGCGGGAGGTGGAGGAGGGTGACGCGGTGGTGATCATGGGGGCCGGAGACATTGGCCGACTGGCCGGTGAACTGGCGGAGCACCCAATAAATACTTAGTAATTCGGTAAAATTAACTTTAGTCACTTTAGTCACTTCAAATGATAAACCCGAAAAAATACGGCACGGTTGGAGTTCTGCTGGGCGGACCTTCCGCGGAGCGGGCGATCTCACTTAAATCGGGCAAAGCTATCTCCCGCGCCCTCCGTAAGCACGGGATCACGGTGATCGAGATCGGGGAGAATGAGGAGATCAGGGCCGGGATCCGGGAACACCCCATCGACGTGGCGTTCATCGCCCTCCACGGGCGGTTCGGTGAAGACGGCCAGGTCCAGGAATTGCTGGAGGAGATGGATATACCGTATACCGGATCGGGGATTGAGGCCAGCCGGCTGGCCATGGATAAGGCCGCCTCCCGGCGGATCTTCGAAGCGGCGGGGTTGACAGTTCCTCCTTTCCGGGTCTTCGGACCCGGAGATGTCTGCCGGTTACCGCCCTTTTCCCTTCCGGTAGTGGTCAAGCCGGTCCGGGAAGGGTCCAGTATCGGTTTGAGCGTGGTCCGGACCCGCCGGCAGTTCGCGGAGGCTTGCACCGCCGCCCGGCGCTATGACCGGACGATCCTGGTCGGCAAATATATCCCGGGGAAGGAGTTGACGGTCGGTGTTCTCGACCGGGAGCCCCTTCCGGTGATTGAGATTATACCCTGGAATCAGTTCTTTGATTATGAAGCCAAGTATGTCAAAGGGAAGTCGTCTTTTAAGGTTCCAGCCCCCTTACCGTCATCCGTTGGCCGGAAGGTACAGGAAGTGGGATTGACGGCTCATCGCGTTTTGGGTTGTTACGCTTATTCCCGGGCTGATATTATTCTGGGAGATGATGGGATACCCTATCTCCTGGAGGTTAACTCCATCCCCGGTTTCACCGCTACCAGCCTTTTGCCCCAGGCGGCCCGGTCGATCGGGATCGATTTCCCGGCTTTATGCTTGAGATTACTTGATCTGGCCTTGACCCGGGGCAACTACCGTAACCATGGAGGAGTGCCATGAAATGGCTGATATTGAGCAGCAAGGTTAGTCCACCCCGTTCCCGTAGGAAGATGAGCGCGAAAGTCAAACGGCGCCGGAAGAAAGTCGCCCCGCCCTCTTCCGCCCGTTCGAAGAGAGGCGCTGGAGTATGGAAGCTGGTTTTACCCCTGCTGGTCCTGGCCGTCCTGGCGGGGGGGCTCTGGTGGATCTTTTACCATTCCGAGACATTTATCGTCAGGGAGATCCGGGTAAGGAACAATCACGCTTACTCTCCGGAAGAAGTAATCGAGATCTCCGGGGTCGAGACCGGGAGGAACATCTTTGCCTTGAATCCCGCCTCCGCGCGGGAGTGTCTGCTCCGGGATGTTAATATTCGGGACGCGCGGGTGGAACGGATCTTCCCGGATGTAATCGGGGTCGAAATTGTGGAGAGGGAGCCCCGTGCCCGGGTGCAGTTCGGGCACCTTTATACCATCGATGATTGGGGCGTGATACTCGGTCCGCGGAAGAGGGCGCCGGAAACAAAACTTCCGGTTATCCGGGGTCTTCGGGTGAAGGGAGGGTCTCTCTTCCCCGCTGACAAGAGGGAAGCCTGCCTTCGCCTTCTTCGCGAACTGGAAGAGCAGGATATCGGGTCACTGGTTACTATCGCTGAGATCCGTCTCTTCTCTTCGGATTTGATTGAAATGCGGACAGAGGGAGATCTGGAGATTACACTGGGTCGGGATGATTACGGTGTACAGTTGGGAAGATTGAAGATGGTACTCGATAAACTGGGCCCCGAAGTCGCCCGGGCCCGGGGGGTTGATCTCCGCTACTCCAAAATCCCGGTCGCCTTTGATAAATGAATTTATTAAGTGACCCAAAAGCGAGACATAATAACCGGCCTTGACGTGGGAACGACCAAGATCTGCGCGCTGGTGGCCGAACGCGAAGAGAACGGGGACATTCGTATTCTGGGGGTGGGGACTTATCCATCGCGGGGTTTACGGAAAGGAGAGGTAATTAATATTACCGAGGCAGTGGCCTCGATAGAAAAAGCGGTCTCCCAGGCGGAGAACATCTGTGAGTTTGAAGTTACTTCCGTTATCGCGGGGATTACAGGAAGCCATATCCAGAGCTTCAACAGCCGGGCGGTCTTGCCGGTGGCCAACCCATCGATCGGGGTGACCCGAAAAGATATGTTCCGTGCGATTGACGCCGCTCAGGCGGTTCCACTCCCCCGCGATCGGGAGGTTCTCCATGTCATCCCGCAGGAATTCTCAGTCGATGATCGAAAAGGAATAGCCGATCCCGAAGGGATGGAAGGAGTCAGGCTGGAAGCTCAGGTTCACCTGGTGAGTGGAGAAGTCGCGGCGCGCCGAAATCTTGTTAACTGCATTACCCAGGCCGGCTTCGAGGTGGAAGAATTTGTTCTCCAGCAGTTGGCGTCCAGCCTGGCGGTGGTCCGAAAAGAGGAGCAGCAATCCGGTGTGGTGCTGGTCGATATCGGTGGCGGAACCACTGATTATGTTTATTTCCGGGATGAAATTATTCGGCATACCAGGGTTCTGGGCGTGGGAGGGGACCATCTTACCAATGATATCAGCCTGGGGATGAAGCTTCTGCTTCGTCAGGCGGAAGAGCTTAAAAAGAAATATGGCTCGGCGTTGTCCGACCGGGTAACAGGTGATGATGAACTGGCGATTCTGGATGCTCTGGTTCGTCCCGCGACCGGTCTTTCTCGGAAGAAACTCGACCGGATCATAGAGTTGAGATTGACCGAGCTGTTTCACCTTCTTCGACGTGATCTGGAGGAAGAGGGGCATTTTCAGAGTATCGGTTCGGGGTTGGTTCTGACCGGGGGGGGCTCCTTACAGAAGGATATCGCTGCCCTGGCCGGACAGATTACCGGCCTGCCGGTCCGGATTGGAACCCCGTTTGGAGTCTCCGGTTTGCGGGAGATTATCGATAGCCCGATCTATTCCACCGCGGTCGGTCTGGTAAAGTATGGATTTCTGCGTCGTTCTTCGACCGATCGTTCCCGCGGTACCGGGGATAGGGTTCCGGGGGTATTATTTAATGGGATTAAGCGTTGGCTTGACCGGTATTTCTAACATAAAATTTTTGCAGGGGAAAATTTTAATAAAGGAGTTTTAGATGAATAAGTCGGCTCAAACGGAGGGAGTGAAGCAGAAGATCGCGCTCTGGGGTGTCGGTAGTTGGGGAATTCGCATCGCCGGATCAATTCAGTCGGAATATCAACAGCGGGTCGAGGTTGTAGGGGTGGATTCGGATGTGCAGTCCTTGATTTGCTCCTCACTTGTTCATAAGATAATTATCGGTGAGAAGACAGTAAGGAGCCGGGGATTGCGGAGAGATACCGGCAAGGTTGAGAAGGCGTTCCGGGAGAGCGAAGCTAAGATCAAGAGTAAATTAGCCGATTGCCGAGCTTTGCTGATTGTCGGCGGGCTGGGCGGTGGAGTGGGGAGCGGTGTTATCCCCGCGCTCTGTAATTGTGCCCGTGAGTTGAAGATCTTCACCATAGCCTTTGTTACTCACCCGTTTAAATTTGAAGGGAAGAAGAAGAACCTGCTCTTTCAAAAGGCCCGGGAGGAGATCGAGAAGGGCCCGGTGGGTCTGGCTTGTTTTTCCCTGGATCGCCTGGTAGGGAGGATTGAAGACGACACCCCCCACGAAGAAGTTTTCCGCCATTGTGATCGCATCTTAAAAGAAGCGGTAGAGTGTATGATCTCCTATCTGACCGCGCCCCCGCAGCGGGGAGGAGATTATGCTTTATTGGAGAGCATATTCTCTTCTCCCGGTGAGACGGTTATGGGTATCCGGGAGGCGGCCGGACCGAACCACCTGATTACAGCGGTAAAGGGGGCGCTCTCGGCGCTCTCACTCAACGCCACCGAGTTGGGTATGATAAAAGGGGTCTTGCTCCAGCTTGAGACCGGCGGATCGATCTCCTTCCGACGGTTAGAGCAGGCGATTGGAGCGGTCTCCGGGGTGCTGAGCGAGGACGTTGACCTCCTCTATACCATTGATAAGTCTAAGGAAAAGGGGGAGAAGATTATGGTTCGGATTATGGCCGCCGGGGTCCCGGAAGAAGGGGAGAATGCTGCCGGTCAAGCTATCCCGGTCACTCTGACGGCCGATCGCCCTCCCGCCAAACAGACGGAGATTAACTTCAAGAGATTGGCCCGGGGGATGTTTGTGAATACCGATCCCACACTCTTTGAGGGGGAGGATATGGATATCCCGACCTTCGTCCGGAAAGGAGTCAGTCTGGAGTAGTATTTTAGCAAGATATAACGGATGATTTTGATCAGGACAAGCAAATTAATACTTGGTGTGCTTCTGATCCCGGCCTGTGTTGCCGCCACTGTGGTCTTTGCCCGGGATATTTTTCCCGTGCTGAAGATTGAGATCTGGTTCTCCGTCGGTTTATTGAGTTATCTTTTACTGTTGGCGATCTTTCAGCAGCCGATCAGGACCTATATCTTTGGCCATGAACTGACCCATATCTTGTGGGTGTGGCTGTTCGGTGGTCGGGTCAAGGGGTTTAAAGCGGCATCGACGGGCGGCGAGGTCCGAACCTCGAAATCTAATTTTTTGATCTTTCTGGCCCCGTATTTCTTTCCTCTCTACAGCGCGCTGGCGATCGCGCTATACGGGATTCTGATCCTTTTTTTTTCATTACCCCCGCTCGCGGCCCGTATCCTGAGTTTTCTGCTCGGATTTACCTGGGCGTTTCACTTTACTTTTACCTTATTTGTGCTTATCCAGGGGCAGCCCGATATCTGGGCGACCGGCCGAATCTTTTCATTTCCTCTGATCTACCTTATTAATATAGTAATCCTGGCGGTATTGATTATATTTGTCTCGCCGTCGAGATCATACGGGACCTTCTTCTCCAGTCTCTGGCAGAAGACCCAGACCGACTACCGGTATCTCTGGACCGACGGCCCCGGGATCTGCGAAAAGACTTACCACCTCTACCGGGAGAAAGTTGAGGCTCTCTTTGCCGGAAGATGATGAAGATGGCGGAGCAACGCGACAGAGCCCATTACTCGGTAGGTCTATTTATAGTCCTCCTTCTGGTTGGATTTGGGGTGAGCCTCATCTTACCAAGGTTTCGAGTGGAGGGGATGAAGGAGAGCCGGGTTTCCTGGTACGGGGGCAATTTCCACGGCCGCCGGGCGGCATCCGGGCAACTCTATAATATGCTCGATTTGACCGCCGCCCATTGTGCCAGGCCGCTGGGAGGATGGCTCCGGATAACCAATCTCGATAACAATAGCAGTGTGATTGTGCGGATCACCGACCGGGGGCCGTATCAGGTCGATCGGGATGGGCGAGTAGTGAGGCCACTCCAGCCTCACCCCAGGAGGGAAGTCGACCTCTCGTACTCGGCTGCCCGGAAACTCGGGTTGTTGAGAAGCGGAGTGGCGAAGGCCCGGATCGAATACCTGGTTAAATATTGAAATTCCGGACCGGTAGTTTATAATATGGAGCAAGTCGGTAAGTTGTCAACGTCACCGAAACGGAGAAGATCATGAAAAAATTGATCAGGTATCTATCTGCTTTTATAGCTGTGTTCCTCGTATTGGTTCCCTCTGTTCAGGGAAGAGAGACCGTTGATATCCTCCGGATCAGAACCATCCCCAATCCGGCACCCGGCCGGATTGAGGGCGAGGAGGTACTGGAGGTTACTTTCAGCCTCCTCCGACAGCAATGGATCCCCGCTGTGGGGTGGAGCCTCCGCTATTATGATCAGGATAGAGAACTGCTGGGGAGTTCGAACCGGGCTTATTTCCAATCCTCGGAGAATAACTCACATCTATTTAAAGGGAATCATTTTAAAGGGGGAAATGTCTTTGTGGCTCTCTTCCCCCTCCGGCCCGATGCCGTTCACCTGGTCTTTGCGTTGGGAGGGCCGGCGGAGCGGAAGGTGCTCCTCTATCCTTACACCGGCCTGCTGGAAGAGTTCAAGGTGCTGGAGAGCGAACTTGACGATGAGATGGCCCGCTCCGACTATGTTATTCTGGAGGATTAAAGGATCGAAAGAAAGCTAAGACGGTGACTTTTATCGAGACAGTTCAAGAACGCGTCCTGGTCGGGGACGGGGCCATGGGGACGTTGCTCCTCTCCAAGGGGATTCGTCCCCAGCAGAGTTTTGAGGCGCTCTGCCTCACAGAGCCGGCAGTGATCAGGGCGGTTCACGAAGAATACATTACCGCCGGTGCCGATCTGATCGAGACCAATACTTTTGGAGCCAACCGGTTCCGGCTGATCGCGGCCGGGTATGAGCGTCAGGTGAAAAAGATCAACCGGGCGGCCGCCACCCTGGCCCGGGAAGCCGCCGGAGATAACATCTTTGTGGCGGGATCGGTCGGAGCGATTCCGTTCTCCCTCCGGGAGGACGGTGCGGGTTATTCTCACACCGAGGATGAGCTCTTCGATGCTTACTCCGAACAGATCGCGGCGCTCTCCGAAGGAGGGGTGGATGTTATTCTTCTTGAGACCTTTGAAGAGTGGGAGAACCTCGCTGTCGCCCTTCGTGCCGCCCGGGAGGTCACCAATCTCCCCATCATCGCCCAGATGGCTCACTCCAACCGGGGTCTCTGCATATTCGGCCGGACCGCGGAGAAATATTGCCGCCAGGCGCTTTCGGCCGGAGCGTTTATCTTCGGGAGCAACTGCGGGGGTGGTTTTTCCTCGGTCCGGGAGGTCTTGAAAGGTGCCGCCAGGGTGGAGGGGGCGTTGCTTTCGGCGTTTCCGAATGCCGGTATACCCCAGATGGTTCAGGGGCGTATTCTCTACCCGGCCGGACCGGAGTATTTTTCTCGGAAGTGTCTGGAGCTTCTCTCTCTCGGCGTCCGTCTGGTCGGGGGATGCTGCGGGACCACTCCCCGTCACATCAAGGCGCTTCGTCGGGCCCTTGACCGAATCGCGGATGAACCGATTCTTCTCCGCCCTTCACCCCATCCCCGAGTCTCCGCTCGTCCTCCGGAAGATATCTCCGGGGAAGGCGGCTTTCTCTCATCCCTGCGGCGGGACCGTCTGCCGATCATCGTCGAGATCGATCCCCCCGCGTCCCCCGATCTGGAGAGAGTGATTCAGGGCGCACTGGAGGTTAAGAATGCCGGCGGTGACGCGATCTCGATGGCGGACAATCCTCTGGCTTCTTTAAAGGTCAGTTCCATATGCGCCGCGGCGGTAGTCCGACGGCGGGCCGGGATCCAGGTGATACCCCATCTCACCACCCGGGATCATAATGTTCTGGGGCTGCAGTCCATCCTGCTGGGGGCCCAGGTTGTGGGGATAGAAGCCATCCTGGCGGTGACCGGGGATCCAGTCGGAAAGGGTGATCAGCCCGGCAACCGAGGGATATTCAATATCAACAGTATCCACCTGGTAGGATTGATAGACCAGCTCAACCGCGGACACATGCTCTCGGGGAGGGCCATTGCTCGTCCGACCGATCTCTCGATCGGGGTCGCCTTCAACGCCAACGCTCCCAATTTGAAGGCGGAAGTCTTGAAACTTCGCAAGAAGGTTGACAGCGGCGCCCGTTTCGCCCTGACTCAGCCGGTCTTTACCCCTGCACTGGTTCGTGAGGTCATGGCGGCCTGCTCCGGGATTGACATCAAGATATTTATCGGAATCTACCCGCTTATCTCGGACCGGAACGCGGAGTTCATGGAGAATGAGGTCCCGGGAATAACCATTCCCCTCGCGATCCGGGAGCGGCTCGCGGCCAGTCAGGTTCGGACCGACCAGAGCCGGATTGGTCTGGAGATAGCCTCCGAATTGATCGACAAGATCAAAGAAGAGGTTGACGGTCTCTATCTCATCAGCCCCCTCCACCGCTGGACCATCCCCCTGGAATTGGTAAAGCGCATACGGGAGTAGGGACGGTCTTGAGCAATGTTGTTGTCTGAGACTATCTTTAGTCATGGGATAAACCAATCAGGGTTAAAATCCTTGACTGGGTCTTTTGGCATAGTAGAATTCGCCCATATTCATAATGCAATAAAAAAAGCAAGCAACAATCTCAGGAGGAGACCATGACAATAAAGATCGGCATTAACGGGTTCGGGCGGATCGGTCGCCAGATCTTCAGGATTATCTCACAAGATGAAGGCATCGAGGTGGTCGTAATCAACGACCTGACCGATGCCTCGACACTGGCCCATCTTCTTAAGTATGACTCAGTCCATGGAAAGTTCCCGGGGACGATAGAGGTCCGGGAGGAAAGCCTGATAGTTAACGGCCAAGAGACGAAAGTCTGTTCGATCAAAGATCCGGCCGAGCTCCCCTGGAAGGAAGAGGAAGTGGATATCGTGGTTGAAGCGACCGGAGTCTTCAGAAATGTCTCCGATCTGAAGAAACATATCGGGGCCGGCGCTAAGAAAGTTCTCTTAACGGTTCCCCCCAAGAATGATCCCGATAATGAAGTTAAACTGATCGTAATGGGTGTCAACGACGATCAACTAACCCCGGAGATACGGTTTATCTCCAACGCGAGCTGTACCACCAACTGCCTGGCTCCGATCGCCAAGGTCCTGAACGACACCTTCGGGATCAAGCGGGGGTTGATGACGACGATACACTCCTATACCAACGACCAGAGTATACTGGATCTTCCTCATTCGGACCTCCGCCGCGCGCGCGCGGCGGCCGTGAATATCATTCCCACCACCACCGGCGCTGCCAAGGCGGCCGAGAAAGTCATGCCCGAGCTGGCGGGGAAACTGGACGGGTGCGCGATCCGGGTTCCTACCCCGGACGGCTCGCTCGTCGATCTGACTGTTGAGCTGGAGAAGGAAGTCACTAAAGAAGAGATCAACAGCGCCATGGAGCGGGCCGCCGAGGGAGCGATGAAGGGGATTCTGGTCTATGAGAGAGACCCGATTGTCTCCCGAGATATAGTAGGCGATCCTGCTTCTTCCATCTTCGATTCTCTTGCCACAATGGTTATAGGTGGGCGGATGGTAAAGGTCCTTTCCTGGTATGATAATGAATGGGGTTACTCCAACCGGTGTGTTGATCTACTCCGGTTGATGGCATAATCACCGGAACGGTTTCTTAATTATTCGGTTTAAGGGATAATTGGATGGCGAAACTGGGCATAAAGGATCTTAAACTGGCGGGGAAGAGGGTTTTGATCCGGGTCGATTTTAATGTCCCGCTTGATTCCGCCAGGCGGGTTACCGATGACACCAGGATAAAGGCCGCTCTCCCCACCATCCGGTACGTGATCGAGCATGGTGGCCGCGCGATCTTGATTTCTCATCTCGGGCGTCCGAAAGGGAAGAAAGATCTTGCCTATAGTCTCGCGCCGGTGGCGCTCCGGCTCTCCGAGCTTCTCCATCAAAATGTTGGCTTTCTCGATGACTGTATCGGCCCTGAAGTTGAAGAGGCGGTGGAGAAGATGAAAGACGGAGAGGTTATTCTCCTGGAGAATCTCCGGTTTTATCCCGGGGAGAAGGAAGGAGATAACCAATTTGCCCGGCAGCTTGCTTCTCTGGCCGATGTCTACATCGATGACGCCTTCGGTACCGCCCACCGGGCCCACGCATCAATGGTGGGAGTGACTGCCTTTATTAAACAATGCGCGGCCGGCTTCCTCCTCCAGAAAGAGATTGAATACCTGGGCCGGGCGCTCGAGGATCCCAAGCGTCCCTTCATCACGATTCTCGGCGGGGCGAAGGTCTCTGACAAGATCAAGGTAATCGAGAATCTGGTCGGCAACGTCGATTCGATCCTGATCGGCGGGGCCATGGCTTATACTTTTATGAAAGCGATCGGAATTCCGGTCGGGGCCTCCAAGGTCGAGAAGTTGATCGAGGACAAGAAAGGCAATACCATCGATGTCGCCGAGCTGGTCAGGGAGATACTTGAGAAGGCGGCCTCCCGGGGGGTTGAGGTCCTTCTGCCGGTCGACCATATTGAGGCGGACCGGTTCGCTGAAGACGCCGAGGTCAAGGTGGTTCCCGGGGATGGGATTGAGGATGGCTGGATGGGTATGGATATTGGCCCTGAGACCTGCCGGTTTTATAGTGAAAAGATTAAGAAAGCCGGGACCGTCGTCTGGAACGGTCCGATGGGAGTTTTTGAGATGAAGCCTTTTGCCGCCGGGACGCTGGCGATAGCGCGATCCCTGGCCGAATCCTCCGCCGTCTCGATAATCGGTGGGGGAGATTCCGTGGCCGCGGTCAACCAAAGCGGCCTGGCCGATCGGATTACTCATATCTCAACCGGGGGCGGGGCTTCGCTGGAGTTCTTGGAAGGAAAGGTATTGCCCGGGATCGCGGCTTTGACTGAAGTTTGAGTTTACTGTTTTGCAATTTTATGAACGGTAAGCAATAGAATAATGGAGTGATAGAGCAATGAGAAAACCGTTGATTGCCGGAAACTGGAAACTGCACAAGACAATCCGCGAGGCAGTGGAGCTGGCCGGGGAGTTGAAACGGGACCTGGCCGGTTTTACCGGAGCCGATCTTCTGGTCTGTCCTCCATTCATCGACCTGGTTCCGGTCGCCGAGGAGCTTTCGGGGAGTTCTATCGCCCTTGGGGCACAGGACCTGTTCTGGGAGGATTCCGGTGCCTTCACGGGGGCGGTCTCCGGACCGATGCTCAAGGAGGCGGGGTGCAGCTATGTCATTGTCGGCCATTCGGAGAGACGGGCATATTTCGGCGATACAGATGACGTTGTTAATAAGAAGCTGAACGCGGCCATCAGTTCAGCCCTTACCCCGATCCTCTGCGTAGGTGAGTCGCTGGAGAAGCGGGAGCAGAAGGTAACCAAGGAATTTTTACGCAAGCAACTGGGTGCGGATATCCGTGGGATCGGGGCGGAATTGATCTCCCGAATTGTCGTCGCCTATGAGCCGATCTGGGCGATCGGTACCGGTCGAACCGCCTCCCCTCAGATGGCCGGGGAGACTCACCATTTCATCAGGGAGCTCTTTGCGGAGCATTATGACGCTTCAATCGCCGCTAACCTGCGGATACTCTATGGGGGGAGCGTCAAGCCGGATAACGCCCGGGTCTTGATTGCCGAGGAAGACATTGACGGCTTCCTGATCGGCGGCGCCAGTCTGAAGGCGGACTCGTTCGTAAAGATTGCCCGCTACAGTATTATGTGATACTCTTTTCGAAATTTCCAATAAACTGCAAACTACAATCTAACCACAAAGTTGGGAGAAAGATGATTGAACCGCAAAGACCCGCTTTCAGCGGGCAAGCGCAAAGTTTACCCGCCATCGGCGGGAGCGCAGAGAAATATAAAAGTATGTCTATTAAACTCGTCTTAATATTAATAACAAGAAAGAACCAATAACTATAGTGATTAGCTTGCTAAATTGTTTTTTTCTTTTACTTTGCGTTCTCTGCGTCTTTGCGGTTCAAATAAGTTGCGAAGCTAAGTTCTAATTAAGGAGATTGAACCGATGTTGTTTACTGTTTTAATAGTTCTGTATGTAGTTATATGTATTGCTTTGATCGTCGTTGTATTGCTTCAATCCGGAAAGGGTGGTGGCCTGGCGGGGATATTTGGATCAGGAGGAGGAGGACAGACCATATTTGGGGCCCGGGCCGGCGATATCATGACCAAATCCACGACCGTCCTGGCGATCTGTTTTATGATCTTCTCGCTGGTTCTTGCCTTCCTCTCCTCCCGGCAGATGGGTTCCCTGGCCAAGGAGGTTGAAGCAGTCGGTCTCGAGACGCCGGAATCCCCCCCGGCCGTCCCGTCCGGGGAAGAGTCGGCCGGAACAGAAGTGAAGGAGGCTCCTCCTCCGGCTGATACAGAGGGGAATGAGCGTCCGCAATAACCAATTGCGGTAATCTTTCGTCAGGGATCGGTGGACTCCCCGGAGAATAATCAGCTGTTCGGGTGAGAGACGGTCACAAGCTCACCGGTGCTTTCCATTCTCTCAATTTCCCCGAGATAAATTGAATGGTTGATTCCTGCGCCGCTCTTCCGTTGCCGGTAACGGTTATCGGTTCCCCGAAAGAGAAATAGACCGGCATCCCCGGAGAGATCCGGCCGAAGTCTTTCAGCAGCCTGCCGTTTCCCCAGGCATCGGTCTTGAGGGCGATTGGGATGATCGGCACCCCGGCCCGCCGGGCCAGCTTGACTCCCAGGGAGTTGAACTGCGCGGGGTCAAACGAGACGCTGCGGGTCGTCTGGGGGAAGATAATGACCGAGGTGGAAGCCTTCAACCGTTTCTCCCCTTCCCGAAGCACGGTCTCCAGGTCCTGCCGGGGATTTTCCCGGGCTACGACAATCGGACGACAGCTGACCATAATATCTTTAAAGACCGGGTAGGTGATGAGGGTCCGCTTGATGACAAACGTGATCTTCCGATAGGGCCGGATCAGACCGGGAAGCAGGAAAGTCTCCAGAACACTCATGTGGTTGCCCACGAAGACGCAGGTAGATGGGAGATTGATGAAGGAACCGGTATTCTCTAAAGTTACCTGAATACCGACCGATTCCAGCGCGGAAAGAACCTCCCGGCTATCTTGGATCCATCGCAAGCCGGTATAATTCCCCCGCCGTCCGGCCCGGGCGCCCCGGTAGATGATCTTCAGTAATTTCAGATAGAAGACCAGAGTCGGAGCGCTTCGGGCCGGCCGGCCGATCCGGCGATCCGGTGAATGATAATCTGCCCGGAGAGTGGAATCGCTCATTTTATCTCTTTTGTGCCGCTGGTTCTTTCCCGGGTAAGGCTCCAGATCAGTAGGAGCACCCCCAACATGATTGCCGGGATGCTGAGAAGCTGTCCGACGTTGAGCGGGATCGGAAGTTGATAAGCGGCTTGCCGGGTCTTTAAGTACTCAATGATGAAACGCGCGGAAAAAACGGTGACGAAGAAGAGCCCGCTCAGTTCGCCCCGCGGGATCCGGCTTCCCTGTCTCCGGTAGATGACCAGGAGGAGAATAAAGATCACCCCATAAGCGACGCCTTCATAGAGCATCACCGGATGGCGTGGGAGGAGATCACCTCCGGTCATTCTCGGGAAGACGAAAGCCCAGGGCAGCCGGCACGGCGTACCGATAATCTCCGAGTTGAAGAGGTTGCCCAACCTGATCAGAGCCCCTCCCAGGGCGGTCGGGATTACCAGCCGGTCGAGCAGCCATAAAAATGGTTGTCCCGGGCGTTTCCGGGTATAGAAGTAGAGAGCGGCCAGGATCCCGAGCGCGGCGCCGTGACTGGCCAAGCCGCCCTGCCAGATCTTAATAATCTCCACCGGCCGGCTCAGAAAATACTCGGGCTCATAGAAGAAGCAATGACCGAGCCGAGCGCCGATCAAGGTGCCTCCCAGGATATAGAGCAGGAGCGTTCCCGGGTCGCCTTCGGGTTTCTTCTCCCGACGGAATATCCACCGGATGATATAATACCCAATAAAGAACGCGAGCGCGAAGAGTACCCCGTACCAGCGGATGGTGATCGGGCCGAGCTGGATCAGTTCCGGCGATAGGTCCCAGTAGATAGTGGCAAGTGGATTCACCTTGGTTTTAATGTTATGTATTTATCAAGTGAGGTATAACTATTCTTCGCGTGACGCCCGGATCTCGAACTCAGGGCTGTTGGTGATGTGCTTTTCCACAGCGCACAGGTGCATGGATCTAATAATAGCGCTCACCAGCTTATCCGGGAAACGACACATCAACTATCTTGGCCATTACATTGCTCCAGTTTTTTTCCGCTTCTTTATCAAGTTAGATAAAGAAAAGTATTATACTATAATGATCGGAAAAAGAAGTGGCAACTTTTTTAAAAGATCGTCAAAATTTATATTTAACCAACAGCGGGAAGGGTGGTAGAATGTTTGCATCCGTAGTCGCTCTTTGTTTACAGGAATATGAAAAACGAAACTGAAAAGGAGGTTTGAAATGGGCTTAGATCTCAAAGGGGTGGTCTTTGACAATGACAATACAATCGCCAAAATATACCCGGATCCGAAGATTTATTGGCGTGATGTCTTCCTCAAAGTAGTTGAAGAATGCGGAGGGAAGGTTCCGGAGGGGAAGGAAGACGAATACATGATCTCCTATTATACCGGTAAGGGATTTATTGAAAGACTTGAGAGCATCGGTCTCAAGACCAGCATGGATGAGTTTCAGAAAGTTAAGGGCATCGTTGACGAGAGGGAGCGGGTGGCCTATATCAAGGCGGGGAAAGCGGGTCTGTTCCCCGACGCGGTGAAGATATTCAAGTACCTCACCTCGAAAGGAATTAAATTCGCCGTCGCGACCTTTACCACCAAGGCTGTTGTGATGGAAGCATTTCACCAGAAACCCGGGGTGCCTCAGCCCCAAGGGTTCTTTGACTGGAACGACTCCCTCCGGCTCAAGCTGGAGAAGCCGAACCCCCGGATCGCCAATATAGTTCTTGAACAGCTTGATCTGCGGCCGGAGGAGACGGCCATGGTGGGCGACCGGTTAACCGATATCATGATGGGAAACCTGGCCGGGATGACGACCTTTCTGGTCAAGAGAGTCGAAGAAGACAGCCCGGAGCTGATCGAGACGATCGAGAAGGAGATCGAGGTTGCCCGGTTCGACCCCGAGTCGAAGATCAAGGTTCCCGATTACCAGATAACCAGGCTGACCGATATGATCCCGATCCTGGAGGGCTAATAAAAAAGTTATTAGACAGGATTAACAGGATAGATAAAAAAATGGCTGGTTGAACGTTAAAGCGTTTACTTCCTAAAATCTTGTAATTCTTGTTAATCGTGTCTGCCCCGATTTATCGGGGTCAAAAAAATGATGATAGTTGCCCGAACGAAGTGAGGGCTAAGTTCTTAACCGGAACCGCCACAACTTATCGGTCCCTTCTTTGATCCCGATTCGGGGGGAAGCAGAGATTTGTTCCCCGGTCCGTTGTTTCCCTTTGGTAATGTAAAGTATTCTCCCTTTCTTCAGGTCCCATCCGTTCAGGGCCAGGGTGATCTCCATTGCCCTGGTTAATTTCCCGGGACCGTCCAGAAGACCCTTCTTCGTCTCCCGGCCCCGGTTTCTCATCATCCGGTCGATTCCCCGGAACGGCTCCAAAGCTCGGAGGAGGACCGCCCCGGCCGTCCCTTCCTGCTCGGTCACAACGTTCAGGAGATGGTGTGCGCCGTAGCAGAAATAAACATAAGCTCTTCCCGGAGGGCCGAACATGATCCGACTTCGAGGTGTCGGCCCCCGGCAGGCATGAGAGGCGGGATCTCCGGGGCCGGTATAGGCTTCGGTCTCTATAATCCGCCCCATCAGCAGCTCTCCGTCTACTTCCCTGACCAGGAACTTCCCGAGCAGTTCCCGGGCCACCACGACCGTATCGCGTGAATAGAAGGAGATATCCAGATATCCAATCATTATTAGTCTTATTATATTTTAGCAAGATTTGCGGGATGGCTGATCAGCTAATTTATCTCTGTTCAAATAACGCCAGCAGTTCCATATGCGGGGTGTGGGGGAAGAAGTCGAACGGCTGGACGGAAACCAGTCGGTAATTATCGAGCAGCATCCGGGCCTGGGTAAAGAAGGTTCCGGGGTTGCAGGAAGAGTAGATGATCCGTTCGGGATCGATCTCAATGATCCGCTTGATGACCTTCTTGCTGATGCCGGAGCGGGGGGGATTGAGTATCGCCAGATGGAATCGCTGGTGCCAGTTATGGCGATGCTCCAGGAGCACACTCGCCGCCTTCCCCGGCAGGAATTCTAAATTGTGGACCCGGTTCATTCCCGCGTTTATCCGGGCGTTCTCCACCGTCGCCTCATCCAGCTCAATCCCGGTGATGGAAGCGGCCCGGCGGGAGAGGACCAGTCCGATCATCCCGATCCCGCAGAAGACGTCCAGGATTTTTTCATTCCCTGCTGGGTCCAGTATTCCCTTCAGTTCATAATAGAACGTTGATAGGATAGACGGATTAACCTGAAAGAATGAGAAAGGAAAGATCCGAAAGTTGATGCCGTCGATCCTCTCCTCCAGAAATGCCTCTCCCCTGATGACGGAGAAGTGTTCCGGGATTACGGCATTGGAGTGACTGTTGTTGATGGTTCGGATCAGGGAGACGATCTTTTTACGTGTCGGGAGTCCTCCGATCAATTCCGCCAGGCTATCTTCATCGATCTCCTCCTGGGAAGTCGTGACCAGATTGACCATGATCTGATCGGTAAATTTTCCCTCTCGGATAATCAGATTCCGCCAGAACCCCCGGTGACGATAGGGATGATATGCCAGAAGAGCGCTCTTCCGGGCGAACTCTGTTATGGCCTCCATTATGAGAGGAGCATCTTCCGAAAAAATCCGGCACTCGCGCAACTGAAAGACCCCCCGCTTGGAATCTCTGCGGTAAAGGCCGCAGACCAACTCTTCCCGGTCCTGGGAAAACGTGAACTCCATCTTATTGCGGTAGTAAGATAAGCGTGGGGCGGGGATTATCGTCTTCAGGTCGGCCTTGATCTTAGAATCCCGGAGAAGTTCCCGGCATTGTCCTTCCTTCTTCCGGAGCTGGAGGGAATAATCCAGGTCCTGGAAGCGGCACCCGCCGCAGATGCCGAAATGTCGGCAGATAGTCTTAACATCGTGATTCATGGGAACCGATAATCTACTCTACCGAAAAATCGAATTCCACTCTTTTTTCACCGGCCGGATTACCGGGAAGAAGAGACGGAAGAAGAGAAGCCTTGACTGCCGTTTTTTTAATTATTACTATTTCTTCACCTGACCGAATTATTACAGAAGTAAAAAATTAAATGAAGATAGAAGTCCAAAAGGGGGGAAGATGAACGAAAAAAAAGAGCAAGGCGAGAAGAAAAAGACGCGAAAAGAATCGGCGGTCGACGGGTCGGTTGTCAACCTGACCCAGATGGTCGACCGGACAACCGAGCGGATAGCTTTCTTAAAGAAGAAACAGGAAGAACTCCAGGGGCAGAAGGCGGAACTGGAGGAACTGAGGCGCCAGCGGAAAGAACTTGATTCTATTAAAAGAGAAGTACTGACCGATCTGGAGCTGTCCATCGCCGTACTGGACCGGGAGGAGAGTGATCTGCAGCGCAAACATTCCCTGGTCCAGATGACCAGAAAAGAGTTTGACACCATAATTGCCGAGGTCCGGGAGATTCGCGAAGAGACCTGGCAGGAGGAGAACCTGAAGGCTGAACTGGCCCAGGCGCTGGCCGTGGTCGCGAAAGCGAAGAGAGAGGTTACAGTGGCCCGGGGCAAGATCGACGCTTTAAGCACCCGCGGCTTGGACGAGAAAGAGGAACCACGAACCCCGGAGGGGGGAAGGACGGAGATCTTGCCCACCCGGTCCGGTGAGCTATTCCGGCGAGGGTTGATCTTCTTTCTTCCGGCCGCGTTGCTGGCGGTGCTGGTTGCCGCCCTGATTCGGCTGATGCAGCTGATTAAATAATATATCATGTTATTTCGAAAAAGATATTTGCACTCGCGGATTACGGGCCTTAACAAAGAGATCAGGATGGTCTCGCGGGAGATCAGGCACCTGGAGCGAATTCTCCGCAAGGAAAAGAGGCTTATCGCCGCTCAGTCTCCGATCGGGAAGAAAGTAAAGACGGGGGTGGTCGCCGGGGAGGCGGATAAACGGCGAAAGTTTGCCAGTTATTTAGGTGCCGGGAGTTTTCAAACGATTGCTCAGTATAAGTTTAAAAGCGATCTGGTCCGGCGCCGGAGACTTTTATTTGGGGGAATCATTATCATTGTTGTCTTGATAATGGTTCTAATCTACCATTTTTTTGTATAGAGAGATATGCAAAAAGACCTGGACTTTCAGATAAAATTTTTTGAGGACCTCATCCGGGATGATTCTGATTTCGTCGATGCTCTCCTCCCTTTGGCGGAGGCTTACACTAAAAAAGGATGGGTGGAGAAGGGGTTGCGATTGGATGAAAGACTGGTCCGCCTGAAACCCGGCGACTCATCCGTCTTTTACAACCTGGGCTGTAGTTGCGCCCTGCTCAACCGGGAAGAGAATGCCCTGGCGGCCCTGAAGAAGGCGCTCGATCTGGGTTACGATGATCTGGAATGGATGGAGAAGGACCCGGATCTGGCCGCCCTCCGGAAGTCGGATGAGTATCAAAAGCTCATCCGGGAGTATTTTCCCTTCGCCCGTGGCAATTCTGAATCTGGAAAGTAACCGCTTTTATGAACTCCGGATCAAACCGATTCAAGCTGGTTACTGATTTTCTTCCCCGGGGAGATCAACCTAAGGCCATCCGGGAGTTGGTTCGAGGGCTTAATGAAGGAAGAAAGCACCAGGTCCTGCTGGGAGTCACTGGCTCGGGGAAGACCTTCACCATGGCCAATGTTATTGCCGCGCTTAATCGCCCCACCCTGGTAATCGCGCCCAACAAGACCCTGGCCGCTCAGCTTTACGGCGAGTTTACGGAGCTTTTCCCGGATAACGCGGTGGAGTATTTTGTCAGTTATTATGATTACTATCAGCCCGAAGCCTACATCCCCGCTACCGACAGCTACATAGAAAAGGACTCCAACATCAATGAACAGATCGACCGGATGCGTCACGCCGCCACCTACTCGCTCTGGACCCGGCGGGATGTCATCATCGTCGCCAGTGTCTCCTGTATCTATGGCCTGGGATCTCCCGGGGAGTATCACGATCAGGTTATCAATCTTCACATCGGCCTGGAATACCCCCGCCGGCGCCTATTGCGGGATTTGATCCAGATATATTACGAGCGAAACGATCTCGATCTCCACCGGGGCACCTTCCGGGTCAGAGGGGATGTGGTTGAGATCTTCCCGGTCTATCAAGCCGACCAGGTACTGAGGGTGGAGTTCTGGGGGGATGAGATCGAGCGGCTTAGCTGGGTAGATCCTTTGCGGAGAGGGGACGCTCGCCCGTGTGATCGGGCGGTTGTGTTTCCGGGGAGCCATTATGTCACCTCGGGAGCTAACCTGAAACGCGCGATCGGGTCCATCCGGGATGAACTGAAGTCGAGACTGTTGTTTCTCAAGGAGCACGGTAAATTACTTGAAGCTCAGCGGCTGGAGCTCCGGACCAACTACGATCTTGAGATGCTGGAGGAAGCCGGGTTCTGCAACGGGATTGAGAACTACTCCCGACACCTCGATAATCGGAGGCGTGGTGAGCCGCCCGCCACGCTGCTTGATTATTTCCCGGATGATTTACTCCTCTTTATCGATGAAAGCCACATCACCGTCCCCCAGATTGGAGGAATGTATCGAGGTGATCGATCCCGGAAGAAGACCCTGGTCGAGTTCGGGTTCCGCCTTCCCTCCGCCCTCGACAATCGCCCCTTAAATTTTGAGGAGTTCGAAAGTCGAGTCAACCAGGTCGTCTATGCCTCGGCTACTCCGGCCCCGTATGAGCGGATGCGGAGCGGCGATTCCATAGTGGAACAGATTATCCGGCCCACCGGCCTGATCGACCCGGGAATTCAGGTCCGGGGCGCTGAAAACCAGGTGGACGATCTCCTGGGAGAGATCAGGCTGCGGGTGGAGAATGGTGAGCGGGTCCTGGTAACGACCCTGACCAAGAGGATGGCCGAGAACCTCACCGAGTATTATCAGGAGCGCGGAGTGCGGGTGAAGTATCTCCACTCGGATATCAAGACCATCGCTCGCACCGAAATCATCCGCGATCTCCGCCGGGGAGAGTTCGATGTCCTGATTGGGATCAATCTGCTCCGGGAGGGCCTGGATATCCCGGAGGTCTCACTGATAGCTATACTTGATGCCGATCGGGAGGGCTTTCTCCGCTCGGCCCGGTCTCTGATTCAGACCTGCGGCCGGGCGGCGAGGAATCTCAACGGTAAGGTGATCATGTACGCCGCCGCCCGGACCGATTCCATGAAGAAAGCCATCGCCGAGACCGGGCGCAGAAGAAGAAGGCAGGCCGCCTATAACAAGGACCATGGTATTACCCCATCCTCTATTAAGAAGAATATAACGGATATTCTGGGTTCCATCTATGAAGCCGATTATGTTGCGCTCCCGATTATTGCGGAGAAAAAAGAGGGTTATCTTTCGCCGGAGGAACTAATCCTAAAACTGAAACGTCTGGAGAAACAGATGAAGCGATTCGCGAAGGAGTACAGGTTTGAAGAAGCGGCGGTCGTCCGGGATGAATGGCTTTATCTCCAGGAGAAGGAATTGGGCCTGGGTTAGGGGAGAAGGAGAGGAAAGTGCCTGAAGTAGGAAGTGAGCTAAAGTGCTTGAAGTAAAGGATAAAGTAAGAACATTTCCCACCCTCCCCGGTGTCTATCTGATGAAAGACGCCGCCGGGAGGATCATCTATGTGGGAAAGGCCGCGAACCTCCGGAGCCGGGTTTTGAATTATTTTCGAAAGGGGATGGATGGTCGCCCGCGGATTCCCTATCTCATGGCCCGTCTCCATGACATCGATTATCTGATCACCGATACGGAGAAAGAAGCTCTGATCCTGGAGAATAACCTGATCAAGGAGCATCGCCCAAGATATAACATATATTTCCGGGATGATAAAACCTATTACAGCCTCCGCCTGGACCTTCGCCGGGAATACCCCCGCCCTACCCTTGTCCGCCGGACCCGGGACGACGGCGCGCTTTACTTTGGTCCCTTTACTTCCAGTGCGGCCATGAAGAGTTCCATCCGTTTCCTCCAGGGATTATTTCCTTTCCGCGTCTGTTCCGATAATGTCTTCCGTCATCGGTCTCGTCCCTGCCTCTATTACCAGCTTGGTCGCTGTCCGGCGCCCTGCGTGGGCAAGATAACTCCTCGGGAATACCGGGAGATAATAGATAGTCTGGTTCTCTTTCTCAGGGGGAGGAAACGGGACCTGTTGACCGCTCTCCGGCGTCGGATGAAAGAGGCGGCGAAGGCCCTGGAGTACGAGAAGGCGGCCCGAACCCTGGCCCGGATTCGGGCGATTGAGGAGACGCTGGAGAAGCAGAAGATCAGCCGGGTGGGGAAGAGGAGCCGAGATATCTTCGCCCTTGAATGCCGGGAGGGGGCGGCCGTTATTCAGGTTCTCTCGATTCGGGAGGGGAAGATGATCGACGGTCGGGCTGAGTTCTTCCATCACGCCTTTCCGGATGAACGGGAGGCGATGAGTTCGTTCCTCGTTCAGTTCTATGATGGTGAGATACCCATCCCGGATGAGATAATCCTCCCTTTCGTGCTGGCAAATTCCGATGATCTGAGAGCCTACCTTGGTAAAAAAAAGCGGGGCAAAGTTATCTTTACCGTGCCGGTGCGGGGGGAGAAGCGGGAGTTGCTAAAGCTGGCGCGGAAGAACGCTCGGTTCGCTCTCCATCAGCAACAGGCCGAACCCGGGACAAGAGAAGTCTTATTGAACTTGCAGACCCGCCTGGGATTGCGCCATTACCCGGTGGTGATTGAGTGTTTCGATATCTCAAACCTGGGCGGGAGAGAAGCGGTCGGTTCAATGGTGGTCTTTAAAGAGGGGAAGAAATACCCGGCCGGATATCGCCGTTACCGGATTAAAATGGCAGAGGGGCCGGATGATTACGGGATGATCTTTGAGCTTCTTCGCCGGAGCTTGCGACGGGGAAAGGAGGCAGGCAGGCTCCCGGAGTTGATCGTGGTGGACGGTGGGAAGGGACAGCTTAACGTGGCCCTCCGGGCGCTGGGAGAACTGGGGATCGACTTCCCCGATCTTCTCGCCCTGGCCAAGAAGAAACGATTGAAGACCGGCCGGGTGATCAGGGACAGGATATACCTGCCGGGGCAAAAAACCGCCGTTCTTCTTCGGTCCAGCTCTCCCCTCCTTCGCCTCTTGATGAGGGTTCGCGATGAGGCCCACCGTTTTGCCATTAGATATCATCGAAAGCTGAGAATAAAAGAGCGGTTAGCTTCACCCCTGGATGGTGTCCCCGGAATAGGTCCGGTATTGAAGAACCGCCTCCTGGGTCATTTTGATACCATCAAAGCAATCAGACAGGCCTCAGCGGAAGAGCTGGCAGAGATCAAGGGAGTTAGCCTGAGACTCGCGGAGGATATCCTCAATATCCTGGAAGAGGTGCTCAATAAGAGCAAGGTGGATTATTACGGAAAAAAAAGTGGGCCTTCGCCCAACTCTCCCGTTTAAAATAAAGGTTGAGAACAGGTTCTCAGGCTCAATGCCGAAGGGGGGACTCGAACCCCCATACCCTGTCGGGCACATGGTCCTGAACCATGCGTGTCTGCCAATTCCACCACTTCGGCGTGATACCGGTTTCTTAATTATTAAGAACTTAACTGAAAAAAGTTTTCTCCCAAAACCTGATTTTAATAATGGGCGTATAATCTATGACGTGGAGAATCATTTGTCAAGGGTGGAGAAATGAAAGTGGGAAGGAGGAAAAAAGTTGAATTATACGAGAGAGACTGTTATATAAATTCCAGCTTATTATTCAATAGATTTCAATATTCATTATGAGAAACCTGTCGGGGAGGGAAGAAAGATGAAAAATAGTCTATCGAAGAGTGCTCTTCTATGCGCAACAACCGTCACGATAGTGATTCTGTTGTCCGCCTGCGGAGAAAAGAGCCCGGAGAATGTCCTGGTTAAAGTTGATGACACCGTGATTACATTGGATGATTTTAAACTGGAATGGATGAGGCAGCTTCCTCAGCCTCCAGGGGCTCCACAGGAGACCGTGGACCAATTTATCGAGGATATGATTGCCGAGAAATTATTCCTGCTTGAGGCGCGCCGCCGGAAGATCAATCAAGATGAAAAATTAAAGCGAGAGGTGGAAAAGTACCGGGAACAATTGATGGTGGAATCCCTTTTAAACCAGGAAGTTATAGCTGTCGGCAAGCCCGGTCAAGCGGAAATAGAGGAATACTGGCGGAATAATAAAGACAATTTTACTGTCCCTCCACTTACCCGGTTCAGCCACATTCTCGTCAAAAGAGGTCCGGAAGTGAATGATGAAGAAGCCCTTTCCGTCTGTCGGAAGATTAAAGAGAGACTGGATGATGGGGAAGATTTCTCAACCGTGGCCCGGGAAGTCTCCGAGGGGAGTAGCGCGGCTCGGGGCGGCGATCTGGGATATTACCGCCCCGATCAGATCTCCCCGGAATTTCAATCGGCGGCCGAGGAACTGGAAGTAGGAGAGATCAGCGACCCGATTAAAACCGACTATGGTTACCACATGATTGTCGTTACCGATCGGAAACCGGCCCGCGATAAGACCCTGGAAGAGAGCCGGGAAGAGATTGTCAGCATCATGTTGGCCGGAAAAAGAAAGGCGAAGTTCGATGCGGTCAAGTCGAAGCTGGAGTCATCCGCCACCATCTGGAAGAATAAGGAATTGATAGGCGCTCTGAGAGAGGACCAGCGGAAGGTTGCCGCTCAGTCCAGATAAGCCCATGCTGGTACAATACTTCTCAATATGCCTGGCAATTCTCTCACTGGTCTCTCCCAGCCGGGAGAAGATAGAAGCCCGGGCCAACGATGAGATTCTGACTACCAGTGAGTTGGCCAGGATCCTCAAGCCGATTTATCGGCAGTATGAACAGTCGGCAAGTGGAAAGAAGCTGGCTCTACAGATGAAGAAAGCTCGGGCGGCTGCCATTAGCAGCTGGATCGAACACCAGTTGATACTTCAGGAAGCTCAAAAGATAGAAGGGTTTCAGATCGATCAGATGGAAGTGGATAAACGTTTTGAAGAGGCCAGGAACAAATTCACAACCCAGGATGAATTCGATCGCGCCCTGACTATGGAAGGGTTGGATGAGGATGAGTATAGAAAAAATCTGGAGGACCAGTTCAAGGTCCAGGCATTGACCTACCAGAAGATAACCGGCTTGATCTCAATATCTCCTCAGGATATCAAGGACTATTACCGGGAACACGGTGATGATTACCGGGAGGGGGAGATGGTAAGAATCAGCCACATATTAATCCCAGCTCCCAAAGACGCCGGGAAGAATGCCGCGGCCCGTGAACAGGCTGAAGCAATCATAAACGAATTGAAGAAAGGGGCTGATTTTTCCAAACTGGCCCGGAAGTATTCTCAAGGTCCTCGGGCGGACCAGGGAGGGGATCTGGGATATTATAAGAAAGGTGATATGCTCCCCAAACTGGATGAAGCCACTTTCTCGCTTGAAGTAGGGCAGATCAGCGGAATTATCAAGACGGATCTCGGCTACCACATCATCAAGTGTGCCGGGAAGAAAGAGGCATATCAGAAGTCACTGGAAGAACTCTGGGAAGAGATTGAGGATCAGCTCTATCAGGTCGAGTTCCAGAAGCGATACGACGAATGGATCGATATGCTTAAATCCAGAGCATATATTGTTATTGAAGATTAAATTAGCCATCAGTATGGGAGATGCCGCCGGGATAGGGCCTGAAGTGATACTGAAGGCCATCACGACATCCGCAGTAAAGGATATTTGCTTTCCTTTGATTGTTGGCGCACCCCGCGTCTTTGCTCCCCTGATATCCAGCCTGCAGCTTGACCTGCCCCTCTATCTTTACCGGGAGCCGGACCAGGTAAGATGGGCTGTGAAGGGGCTTCACATCCTGGAGGTTGAGGGGGCTCCCGACTATCTGCCGTCTCCGGGGAGAGAGGACACGGAATGGTCCCGGACGGCAATGATCTCCGTGGCCCGCGGCGCCGACCTGGTCGGCCGGGGGGAAGCGGAGGCCCTGGTTACGGCCCCGATCAATAAGGAGGGGATCCACCGGGCCGGCTATCGCTTTCAGGGGCATACTGATTACCTGGCCCATCTTACCGGGACGGAGAATTACGCGATGATGCTGATCGGCGGTAACATTCGAGTGGTGCTGGTTACCGTCCATGTCCCCCTCCGGGAGGTAAGCGCGCTTTTAGATACAGAAGACATCGTCCGCAAGATCTATCTGGCCCGCGATGCCCTGCTCGGATTTGACATCCGGGAGCCGAGGATTGCGGTGGCCGGTCTCAACCCCCATGCCGGGGAGGGGGGAGCTTTCGGGAACGAGGAAGAGGAGATTATCGCCCCCGCGATTGAAGAATGCCGGAGCGAAGGGATAGCGGTAGACGGACCGATCCCGCCGGATACCCTTTTCTATAAGTTGGCCCGGGGCCGCTATGACGCGGCCATCGTGATGTACCATGATCAAGGACTAATCCCGATCAAGATGGTGGCCTTCGATCGAGGTGTGAACATTACCCTGGGCTTGCCGTTTGTGCGGACTTCCCCCGACCATGGAACCGCTTACGACATTGCCGGGCGGGGGATCGCCAATCCCCGTTCGATGATCGAGGCGATCAAGACGGCCTGCTCTCTATCCTTGCGGGGCCGGTCTCACTCCTAACCCGATTCCGATGACCGAGAACTTCCTCTCCAGTCCGGGATATATCAGGGACCTCCTGAAGAAGGAGGGCCTGTTCTTAAAACGAAGCCGGGGGCAGAACTTTCTGGTCGACCGCAATGTGGCAAAAAAGATCCTGCGAACGGCGGAACTAAGCCGGGATGACGTAGTGCTGGAAATTGGCCCCGGGCTGGGGGCGCTGACTCTCGAACTCTGCCGATCAGCGGGAAGGGTCATCGCGGTGGAGTGGGATCGTGGCTTGGTCCGGCTGCTCCGTGATCGGACCAGAGACTTTTCCAACCTGGTCATTCTCCAGGAAAACTTCCTCAAGACCGATCCGGCAGTAATCGCCGAAAAACTTCTGACCGGGAAGTCGTCTTCGGGTCGATTGAAAGTGGTGGCCAATCTGCCTTATTCCATCTCCGGCCCGCTTCTGGTGAAGCTCCTGGAGTGGGAAGTTGGATTCAGCCTATTTGTCCTGATGGTGCAGAAAGAGGTGGGGGAGAGAATTGTCAGTCGCCCGGGGGAGAAGAGTTACGGAAGATTGAGTGTCCTCTGTCGGATGTACGGCCAACCAAGGATAGCTTTTACCGTCAGCAGGAACTCGTTCTTTCCCCGCCCGCGGGTCGACTCGGTTGTAGTAAGGTTTGTGCTTCGCCCGCGGAGCGAAATCCCGGTCCGGGATCTTCCGTTCTGGAAACTGGTGGTGAGCGCGGCATTCGCTTGCCGGAGAAAGATGCTGAAGAATACTCTGGCCGCTGATCGACGTCTTGGCTATACTGAAGAACAGATCGTATCAGCCTGCATCCGAGTCGGGATCGATCCGCGAGAGAGAGCGGAGCGGTTCTCGGTGGAAGAGTTCGTGCGTCTCTCAAACGCCCTGAAAGAAATCTCGCTGGAGAATTAAGATGATGGAAAAGAAGATTACTCTCTCAGATGTAGAGAAAGTTGCCCGTCTGGCCCGCCTCGGGATCTCCCCTAAAGACAAGGAGAATTTCGAACGGCAGCTCAATAACATTCTTCTCTATATGGAGAAGCTTGACGAACTGGATACCGGGGACTGTGAACCTCTGGCCCATGTTCTTCCGCTTAAGAATGTACTCCGCGAGGACCGGGTCCGCGAGGGACTGGGGCAGGATGAGGCTCTTAAGAACGCGCCGGAGAAGAAGGATGGGTTTTTTATAGTCCCGCCGGTAATAAAATAGGCAGTGGGCATTGAGTAGTGGGCAGTGGGGGCAGAGTCAAAGTTCGGCAAAAAAATAAAGTGACACTTAACCAGTTAACAGCGCATGAGGTAGCCGACCGGGTCGCGAAGCGGGAGGTGACGGCCGTTGAGGTGACCGAGGCTTGCCTCCGGAAGATTGACGAGGTTGATCCGCTGATCCGGAGTTTTATCCGGGTGGATCGGGAGGGGGCGCTCTGGAGAGCCGCCGATCTCGACCGGCGGTTGGATGAAGGGGAGAGACCGGGGCTCTTATCGGGAGTCCCGGTCGCGCTCAAGGATATCTTTTGCGTGAAGGGGCAGGAGATAACCTGCGGCTCCCGGATTTTAAAGGGGTTTATCTCCCCCTATGACGCCACCATCGTCAGAAAACTTAGAGAAGCGGGGGCGGTTTTTTTGGGTCAGACCAACATGGATGAGTTCGCGATGGGGTCGTCAACAGAGAACTCTAGCTATGGTCCGACCCGCAATCCCTGGGATCCCGAGAGAGTTCCCGGGGGATCGAGTGGTGGCTCAGCGGCCGCTCTGGCGGCTGACGAAGCAATCACCTCACTGGGATCGGATACCGGCGGTTCCATCCGTCAGCCGGCCTCCCTCTGTGGGATAGCCGGAATGAAGCCAACCTATAGTCGGGTCTCCCGCTACGGTCTGATTGCCTACGCGTCTTCTCTTGACCAGATCGGTCCCTTCGGAAAGGACGTGGAGGATATCGCCCTGGTGCTGGAGGTAATCTCGGGTCATGATCCCCTCGATTCCACGTCTGTCTCGCTCGAGGTGCCGCGGTTTCGGGATGCCCTGGTCGATGATATTAAGGGAATGAAGCTGGGTGTTCCCCGGGAGTGTTTCGTTGAGGGGATGGAAGCCGGAGTGGAGAAGGCGTTCCGGGCCGGGCTGGAGAAATTCCAGGCCCTTGGGGCCGAGGTGATCGAGATCGGGCTTCCCCGGATCCCGTATTCCGTCGCCTGCTATTATATCCTCTCCACTGCCGAGGCCAGTTCCAACTTGGCCCGCTTTGACGGTGTTCAGTACGGAATCCGGAGCGGGGAGGCGGAAGGCTTGCTCGATATGTATGAATCAACCCGCCGGGCGGGCTTCGGCGAAGAAGTCAAACGGAGAATTATTCTCGGGACCTATGTCCTGAGCGCGGGCTATTATGAGGCTTATTATGAGAAGGCTTTGAAGGTAAGGCGGCTGATCAAGGAAGACTTCGATCGGGTGTTCTCATCCTGTGACTGCGTGGTTATGCCCACCTCTCCATGTGTAGCATTTGAGATCGGGGCGAGAATGAAAGACCCATTACAGATGTACCTCTCCGATATCTTCACGATCTCGGTTAATCTGGCGGGGTTACCGGCGATTTCGATTCCCGGTGGCTTCGATGAACGGAATCTTCCGGTGGGCCTGCAGATTATCGGGCCGCCCTTCAGCGAGGAGAAGATACTGCGGACGGCCTACACGTTTGAGAGAAACACCGACTTTTACCTGCGCAAGCCGGAATTAAAGGAATAAATTGTTGAGATAAAAACCTTCCGGGCTGATTATCAGCAGTTTAATCATATTCCTGGTTTAATCCAACAGTGTCGCCCGCTGCCATCTCCGGACGGAGTTGATCAGAAAGACCTGCTCACTCTTTTTGATTTCGTCAATTGTGATAACTCTCTCCTTGATCTCCCCGCATTCCAGTAGCCATTCCCGGGCGGTTCCCGGCAACAGGCCGGAGGCAACCGGTGGGGTGACGAGTTGACCGGAAAGCCGCGCGACAATATTGGCGATCGTGGTCTCGGTAACCTCTCCCCGTTCGTTCCAGAGCAGGACATCATCGCAATCGGAGCAGGCCGCCCGCGCGGCTTCATAAAGCCGGCGATTAGTGGTCTTATGATATAAGAAAAAGTCGCGTGAATCAACCGGGAAAGGGGCCAGCTTGATTCGCACGTTCCGGCTCTTGGGCTGCCCGGGCAGCGGGATTTCTTCACAGGTTATTTTCCCGTCCCGGTTTACCAGTAACCGTATCTTGTGGGGGAACCGGGGCCGGCGGTGCGCGTGCGAGATCAATATTTCACGAATCCGGCCGGTATCAGCCGGAAAGCCGAAATAGGAGGCGGATTTCTCCAAGCGGTCGAGGTGCCGCTCGAGCAGGAAGTACCCTTCTTCCGGGGTCCAGGACATCGTCTCCAGGAGGGAAAAATCCGGTTGCTTCGCCGTAAGGATCCGGGCTTTAATCCGGCATTCCTCGTATTCCTCCTCAATAGCGGAATCCCAGACAATCGCTCCACCGACCCCATACTCGGCGAGAGCCGCTTCCCGATCAACGATGACAGTCCGGATCGCCACGTTGAACCGTGCTCTCCGGCCGGGGGAGAAGAAGCCGATACAGCCGGTATAGACCCGGCGCGGCGTGGCCTCCAGCTCGGCGATGATCTTCATGGTTCTTGGTTTAGGGGCTCCGGTCACGGAAGCGCACGGGAAGAGGGAAGCTACGATCTCATAGAAGGGTGCCGTAGTCCGCGCGGTGACGGTGGAGGTCATCTGGAAGACTGTCGGATAACGCTCGACCTCAAAGAGCCGCCTCACCCGGACACTCCCGGTCAGGGCGATCCGCCCCAGATCGTTCCGGATCATATCGACAATCATGAGGTTCTCGGCCCGGTTCTTCTCCGAATGATAAAGCCACTCTGCTTGCGCGGAGTCTTCGGAGAAGGTACGTCCGCGGGCGGCGGTTCCTTTCATGGGACGGGTGGTGAGGTGACGGCCTTCCAGAAGGAAGAAGAGCTCCGGCGAGGCCGAGCAGATCGCGTAACGCCCGGTATCGATGAAAGCACCGTATTCCGACTCCTGGGCCCGGATCATATTTAGGAATAAACTCCACGCGTCGCCTGTAAAGGGAGTGGAGAGACGGAGCGTGTAGTTCACCTGGTAGGTCTCCCCCCGCGCGATCTGTTCTTTTATCCGATTGACTCCCCTCCGGTAATCCCGCTTTGTAATTGAGGGCACCCATGGACCCGGTTGTATTCCTCCGCCGAAGGGAGGGGGTTGAACTATCTCGGGCTGGGAGTAGATACCAAAACGGAGGAGGGGGAAGGGACCCGGCGGCCGCGTCCGGAGCGCGGTGTCGAAAGCCGGGGCGGCTTCATAACTGATGAAGCCGGCCGCGTAAAGCCCCCGGTTCTCGACCAGTTCTTCAACCCGGCGAAGACCGGGAAGGAGATCTGCCACCTCGCTGACTTCGATCACTTCCACCGGATGCCGGAAAGAAAACCATCGACCGTTTCCCCCGGCCTGGATAAGCGCCCAATCTTTTCCGGACGCTTTTTTGAGAGAGATCATGGTGAGTTTATTACTTGGCGGTGGCGGAGCTTAACTTGTCCAGCACGATTCGGGCCTGGTTTATCAGACCGGACTGGGCCGGGACCGCGTATTTGATTACTTGCCGATAGGCATCGACCGCGCCTGAGGAATCCCCGAGATCATCGTAGGTAAGGGCCGTAATATACCATAAGGACGCGTTCTCAGGATCAATTTGAAGAGCTTTATTGTAGCAGACGAGAGCTTTCTCACCCCGAGCCAGGCAGTTTAAAGTGTCGCCTTTATCTTTCCAGATCCGGGCGTCCTTTCGGTTGATCTTGAGGGCCTTGTTATAGCAGGTTATGGCCTTTTTGAAGAAGTCCAGGTTATGCAGGGCCCCCCCTTTCAGACGCCATATTTTCGGGTCCCGCGGCGTAATGGAGAGGGCAAGTTCATAACATTCAATCGCTTTCTCATATTTTTGGAATTTATCCGCGAGCAGATACCCTTTATACAGCAGGACTACAACATCCTGAGAGTTCAGCTGGAGCGCTCTCTCGCAACAGTCAAGAGCATCCCTGAACTGTCCGGCCGCCGCGCATTCTTCACCTTTCAGCTTCCAGATCCGGATATCCTGGGGATGGAGCGCGAGGTGCTTTTCATAGAAGGAGGAGGCCTCCGAATGCCGACCGAGTCGGGAAAGCAGGGCGGCTTTCACCGTCCAGGAGAAGTTCACCTCCGGATCGATTTCAAGGGCTTTCTGGTAAAAAGTTATTGCGTCTTCATACCGGCCGCGATTAAAGAGCTTGTCCCCGTTATTGAGCAAAGTGGCGGCATTTTCGGGGGTTGTTGGGGTGTCTTGAGAGGGGCAGTTCATTTGGCCATCTTTCGGCAGCGTTATTCAATCTTTAATAATTCTTTGATATTTCTCTTCAACTCTGATGAGTTTAAGGGCTTATCCAGGAAGGTCGACGGCCCCAGTTCCAGGATATGCTCCAACTCATTTAAGGCGGCAACCCCGGAGATTATTATAATAGGCAGATTCGCGAACTTCTCTTTCCCCCTTATTATCTTGATCAGCATCATGCCGTCCAGTTCCGGCATCATAATATCGGATATCAGGAGATTGATATCCGGGTTATCGAAGAGTATCTCCAGAGCAATCTTGCCGTTGGAACTCTGGATGGCCGTTAATCCCAGGTCTTCCACGATATGGACGATAATCTCCCGAGAGACCTCATCATCCTCGGCGACTAATACCTTTCTCATTTCTCCTCCTTCTTTCGTTAGATTGTGAAATAAGCTGGTAAACAACGGCCCCGCCTCGGTGGGGCCATATTATGACAACCTGAAGGCTTCCGTTATCAATATATTACATTAAGATGGGATAAAAGGCAAGAGAGGGGGGCAGGATTTTATGTTACTCAAATATAATGTTTACCTCACTATCTGGCATTTATTCAATCCCCCGGCTCAAGCCGGCTCTCCGAGCGGCGGCCAGGGCCTCTCTAAACTCGGTGTCCCGGAGGGGACGGTCGATCACCGGGTCATCGGTCGCGGTGCCGCAGGGATGGTACTGGGCCATGATATTGAGATAGGTGCCGGAGGAGATCTCCCGGGACAGAAAAGAAGCGATCTCATCAGTCCCCGCGATACCCTCCGGCATGACCAGGTGGCGGACGAGGAGCCCCCGCACCGCGATCCCCCGGTCGTCGATCTCCAGGTCGCCCACCTGCCGGTGCATCTCCCGGATCGCCTCCCGGGCGTGTTCCCGGTAGTCCGGCGCCCGGCAGAAACGGTCCGCCCATCGGTTCTCCCAGAACTTGAAGTCGGGGAGATAGATGTCAAAGACCCCGTCCAGGAGGCGGAGGGTTTCCACCCGGTCGTACCCGGAGGAGTTATAGACCAGTGGAATCTTCAAGCCGTGCTCGATGGCCGGGACCAGGGCTTCGAGGATCTGAGGGATTACGTGGGTGGGGGTCACAAAGTTGATGTTATGGCACCCGCGTCCGGCCAGTTCCAGCATCATGGTGGCCAGTTGATCGGGCTCGATAGTAATCCCCCCCTTCCGGTGGCTGATCTCGTAGTTCTGACAGAATGAGCAGAGCAGACTGCAGGAACTGAAGAAGATCGTACCGGAGCCGTAACGCCCGACCAGGGGCGCTTCCTCCCCAAAGTGAGGATGATAGCTGGCCACACCGGCCAGTCGCCCGGTCCGGCAGAGCCCTTCCTCCCCCGCCAAGCGATTAACCCCGCACTCCCGAGGGCAGAGCCGGCAGGGATTCATCAGTGCCAGGGCATGATCGATCCGTTCCCGGAGTTCACTGCTCCGGTAGAGTTGAAGATAAGAAGGGTACACATCATCACCACACATATTCGGAGGTATTATATTGTAAGAGCGACCCCGGCTGCCCGGATTCCCGGGCGGGCCCATTTTAATTTATTGGTCTACTTCCCGACAGAGACGGTCCACTTCCCGGAGCATGGTCGGGATGCGGTGAGGGCCGTGCATGGACCCGATATGATCGGCCGCTTCCTCCTGGTTTATCCCCGCCGCGGTAATGTAGAGAGGGCGATTGCTCCTCCCCCGAAAGACCCGGCCGGCGAACGTTTCACCGCGGAACCGGCTCTTGGCGACGCCGATAACCGGGACCGATTCCTTCAGCGCCCGGTAGAGATACCCTCCCAACCCCGGTTTCCCACGATCATCCAGCCAGACATATCCATCGATGATTACGGCATCCAGTGGGCCGGTGACTTTCTCCAGGATGACGGTCAGGGGCAAGAGTTCACGCCGGTAGAACATTCCCGGCTGGTAGGAAGCGGGGGTCGGAAGCGTGCTTACGAATCTCCCGGACAGTTCTCCATCGCTCCAATCCGCGAAGAGGACGCAGGCGGCGGTCGCCCGGCCATCACGATAATTAACATCCACGCCGGCGATCATCCTTCCCGCCCCATCTTCCGAACTTAAACTCGTCTTCAATCGCCCGGAAGGATGAGTTTTTGAAACCGATCTTCATGTCAGGTATAATTATAGTTTCTCTAATTCTGACATAAGGACTATCGACGTCCAAAAGTATCAAAACGACAAAGGATTATAGCAAATGGAGAGCTTGTAAAAAAATAATTCTTGACCGAATCTCTTTTTTTGCCTAATGTCTGTATAT
>Ga0208905_1000050_pt1 | contig 58947 bp, 62 predicted proteins | sample AntAceMetag02UKS_FD_184776 | JGI IMG/M metagenome (GOLD analysis project Ga0208905, IMG submission 184776) | Saline lake microbial communities from Ace Lake, Antarctica - Antarctic Ace Lake Metagenome 02UKS (SPAdes) (version 2) | ecosystem: Environmental > Aquatic > Non-marine Saline and... | reverse complement strand
ATTAAGCTTCTCCTTCGCGATACCGGCCTGCCAGAGCAGAAACCACCCGGACACCACCTTCCCCATCATCATCAGGAAGGGATAGGCATTCCCCACAGGAATCAGATACTTTCCTTCTTTACCGCACTTTCCGAAGAAGAGGGCTGTCTCTCCCAGTTTGTTGACGGCATCCTGAACATCGGCGGCGAGGTCACCCAATCCATCCACGTCTTTGTACTTCGCGATGGCGGTTCCCATTTCTACCAGGAGGTTCATGAAATAGGCGCCCTTTTTCATGCCGAGTTTTCTCCCCACCAGATCAAGGGCCTGGATACCGTTGGTACCCTCGTAGACGGAGGCGATCTTCTCGTCCCTCATGAACTGCTCCACAGGATACTCGGCACAGTAACCGTATCCCCCGTAAACCTGAATCGCCTGCTCCGTTACCCTGAAACCGATGTCGGTAGAATAGGCCTTGCAGATCGGGGTCAGTATCTCCAGAAAACCCTCCCACTTTTCCTTCTCTGCCTCGTCCCCGGAGGTCATCGATTTATCCACACAGTATGAGGCAAAGTATATGAGCGCCCTCATGCTATCCACGCTGGATTTCATCCAGAGGAGCATTCGCCTCACATCGGGGTGCTTGATGATGGGAACCTTCGGTGCCTCAGGATTCTTGAAGTTTTCGATGGACGAACCCTGGAGCCGCTCCTTGGCGTACTGGAGTGCATGATGGTAAGCGATCGCTCCGCTTCCCAGTCCCTGCATTCCTACACCGATTCTGGCTTCGTTCATCATCTGGAACATGACCTTCATTCCCTGGCTTTCCTCACCGAGAAGCTCGGCGTAGCACTCATTATTGTCACCAAAGTTGATGAGACAGGTGGAACTTCCATGGATGCCCATCTTCTCCTCAATACTGGCAATCTCGTAATCATTTCTCTTTCCTAACGTACCATCGTCGTTCACGAGATATTTCGGGACGAGAAAGATGGAGATCCCCTTTGTGCCTGCAGTATCGCCTTCGATACGGGCGAGAACAGGATGAATGATGTTTTCCGTCAGGTCCTGGTCTGCGCTGGTGATAAATATCTTGGTTCCCTGAAGCCTGAAGGTGCCGTCGGGCTGCCTGATGGCCTTTGTGCTCAGGTTTCCCACATCGGTTCCGGCATTGGGCTCGGTCAGTGCCATGGACCCGCTCCACTCACCGGTAATCATCTTTTCCATGTATTTTTGTCTCTGCTCATCCGTTCCGAATACGGCGATGAGATGGGCGGCCCCTTCAGTGAGTCCCGGGTAGGATATCAGGGCGAAGTTGTGCATGAACCATTCCTGTCCCGCCGTTCTCATTACTATGGGAAGCCCCTGTCCCCCCATTTCAGGCGGAAAACTCATCGCGCCCCACCCACCCTCGCAGAAGAGTTTGTAGACGCGATGAAAGACCTTGGGGACGTATACTTGACCGTCTTCGAGTCTGCAGCCTTCTCGATCGGATTCGACGAGCGTCGGAAAGACCTCCTCCACGGCGAATTTCTGGGCCTCCGTAAGAATCATGTCGAAAATATCCTTGGAAAAATCTGCATAGAGAGGATGTTCACAAAGTTTTTCCACCTCCAGCATCTCGTAAAGTAAAAAGTGCTGGTCTCTTTCGTCCAAGATTAGATTAGCCATATAACTCCCTCCTCATTTATTTGATATATGTTTACATGCCGGATATGCGGCATTCTGCTTAAATGGCGATTCTACTTTAATGATTTTAAAAATGATTGTACGCTGCGGACGCCTTCTACTTTTTTGGCGTGTTCAATAACTCTCTGAATTTCGCTTCTTTCACTTACGAAACCCATCAGTACGACGTTGCACTGGGCCGTCGCTATGCTCAGGTTTTTTGACCAGATTTTTCTGTCACCCGCTATTTTGGCCTTGACTTCCGATGTAATCCTAAGATTTTCTTCCGGTTTACAGGGGTCGCCTTCTTTCTTCGGCAGGAGGTAAGTTTCAAGGGTCTTTACCCCCTCTACAGCTTTCGCTATTTCCACGGCCCGCTCTCTCTGCTTTTCGGTCTCATATTCACCGACGAGATAGGCGTGTCCATTGTAACATCGAGGTGTTATGTTGAGATCCTTGACAAGATAGTCGGCGAGAAATTTTTTCAGAATGGTAGACATGATCCGCTTGTCGCTGGCGAAAGTACGATAAAACTTGGCATCTTCCGCCGCTTTGTGTTGTCCGCCGCATCCCACGGTTGCTATCAAGATGAGGCATGACAGTGCTGCGAGAACATATCTCATATCGCCTCCCGCAAATATCATTGGGTCATGTCAAATACGGAAGCCAGTATTGCACTAATGCCGTCTTTTTGTCAACGTATGCTCAGAGGGTAAAAAGATCTCTGTGATCGAGAAATGGAAAAACCATCCCGAGAAGTCGCAATATTGCAACAATATTGTGTTTCGAAGTTGCAAGTATGCGTAGATATATGGGACCGGTTTCCCCGGTGTGAAAATCTAACTATTAGTAATAAAATAGAAAATAGGACTATTTTAAAAGAAAGTATCGATGGCATAATTCTTGATATGAGGGGGTAGGAGCGTGTTATGAAGATTGCCATACCTGTCTGGGATAATCATGTATCGACGGTACTGGATTTTTCGAATAGTCTGATAATTGTGGAATGTGATTCCGGTAGTATAGGAGAAAGATCAAGCGACGGGTTTGGCGAAAGTTCGATCATCGAAAAGGTTGCCAAACTGAGAGATCTCGGCGTGAATGTTCTCTTGTGCGGGGCCGTATCGGGACCCCTGGAGCGGATGATTCTGGCTTCCGGAATTGTGGTGATACCCTTCTTGCGGGGAACGGTTGATGAGGTGCTCGATGCTTATCTGAACAACAGGCTCGTGGATGAAAGATTTGCTCTTCCCGGATGCTATCCCGCAGGGATGGGGTACGGAAGGCGAGGAATAGGACGCGGACGACGCGGTGGATGGGGAAAACGAAGGAGAGAGTGGTTATGAAGGTTGCCGTTACATCATATGATAAAGACATTACCGGAAGGATAGACAGGAGCTTCGGAAGGGCAAAGTGGTTCGTTGTGGTTGATACTGAAAATGATACGGTGGAAGACCATTCAAATATGCAGAATGTAAACACTGCTCAGGGTGCTGGAATTCAGGCGGCGCAAAATATATCAAATCTGGGAGTCGATGTTATACTGACGGGGAACGTTGGCCCGAATGCCTTCAGGACATTGAGTGCCGCTTCGATAAAGATTTTTGTCGTGGGTAAAAATGTCGAGACGGTTGAAGAGGCGATTGCGGAGTGGAAGGCAGGGAGATTGCAGGAGGTAAACGAGGCCACCATCGAAGGGGCGTGGGTGTAATGTTTGCAATTATGCTACTAATTGTGTAACTATAGTCGCATAAAAGCGACTATCGAAGGGTTGCTCGTAAATAAAGTTGAATGCAACCGCATAAAATTAATAAGTATTATAATTATAGTGAATCGTCACGTTCTGGCATGCTTTTTGATTGTATGTATTGTATGTAATAAGAATTGTAACATGGTTAGATAAAAAACAGTTCTAACCGCTATGACAGGGAGGTGATTTAAATGCCATGGGGAGATGGAACAGGTCCTGGGGGATATGGCCCGATGACGGGACGGGGAGCAGGTTACTGCGCCGTGCCCCTGACGGGATATGCGAATCCTGTTTTGGCAAGAGGCTTCCGGGGTACTGCATATTACGGTGCTCCAGAAACGTCCTATCCATCGGCGGTTGCTCCTTACGGACCGGCAACCTATTATAGTAACTTTGGGAGCCCACAGGGGTTCGGTCGTTTCTATGGATTCGGCCGTGGTCCCGGATTTGGCAGAGGTTTTGGACGAGGCTGGTTTGGCCGTGGGCGCGGATTTGGCCGTCGTTGGTAGCAGGTTGATTTTTAGCAGATAAGATAGGTGAGAGGAGGATAGTATCATGCCAAGAGGAGATGGAACCGGACCGCAGGGACAGGGACCCAAAACCGGTCGCGGATTAGGCCCCGGTGGAACGGGAATGAAAGAAATGCCGCAAAATACCAATGAAAATACCAATGAAAATACTAATGAGAATACTAATAATGAAGGATTTTTCCAGAGACTTGGACGAGGTTTAGGTTTTGGACGGACCGGAAAGGGCCGTGGAATGGGACAGGGCCGAGGTCAAGGCGGAGGACGTAACCGGTAAATTACAGGTGGTAATAATAGAAGCCGAGAGCTTAAAAACTATAAGTGCAAGGAGGTAAGTATCATGCCAGGTGGAGATAGAACAGGGCCCGCAGGAATGGGACCGATGACGGGAAGAGGAGCAGGTATCTGCGCCGGTTATCCCGCACCGGGATATATGAATTCCGGTTTTGGCGGGGGTTTCGGAAGAGGAGGTGGCTTTGGACGTGGCGGAGGCTGGGGCCGTCGTAACTGGTTTTATGCAACAGGTATGACAGGCTGGCAGCGGGCTGCCCATGGTGGTTATCCGGCCTACGGAGCAGGTATACCCTACAATATGCCCTATTCACCGGCTCCCAATACTCAATATACTGCAGGTTTCTCAAGAGAAGACGAACTGAATGCGCTGAATGGTCAGGCGGAGTATTTAGAGGATTCCCTGGAAGGTATTAAAAGGCGTATTAAGGAGTTGGAAGAAGAAAACAAAGGGGAATAAAAAAAAAGAAAAAGCGCTGGCACGGGATCTGAACTGAAGAACGGGTAGGTACAATCGCGAATTATTTTTGACGTGTGGTGATTCCACGAAGCAAGTCTTCGGGGAGCTTCCGATATAACACCTGTTGCCGGCGCTTTTATGTGTGTCGAGCTTGCGTTTTGAAGATGGGATACTTATGTTAGCTTTCTGTTTTGGGTTTGTTTTTTTGTCATCGAAAGCTCGTTAAGCTTTATACTTTTATCAGGAGAGGTATCTAAAAAATGAAAATAGCAGTTACAACGGTGGGTCCGTCATTGGATGAGCAGGTTGAAACCCGTTTCGGGAGGACTCCTTATTTTTTGTTTGTGGACACGGATACTATGGAATTTGAGGCCGTGCAGAATCCCAATGTTGCAGCGGGAGGCGGTGCCGGGATCCAGTCAGCACAGCTGATGTCGGAACACGGTGTCCAGCATGTTCTCACGGGAAACTGCGGACCGAATGCATTCCAGGTTTTCTCGGCAGCTGGTATCCAGGTTATTGTAGGAGTGAGCGGAATTGCCCGCCAGGCGGTGGAACAGTTCAAGAGCGGCGTTTTAACTGCATCGAACCAGTCCAATGTGGCGAGTCACTTTGGCATGGGTGGTGGCCAGAGCTTGGGCGGTGGCCAGAGCTTGGGCGGTGGCCAGAGTTTGGGCGGTGGCCGTGGCATGGGTATGGGCGGCGGTCGCGGCATGGGCATGGGTAGTGGACGCGGCATGGGAATGGGCAGCGGTCGTGGCATGGGCATGGGTGGTGGTCAGGCAGGATTTCCTGGTGTGACACCTCAGCCGCGCGTACCGGCAAAAGATCAAGCAAACGCTCTCGAAGAGGAAGCGCGCCTTCTCGAAAAACAACTGCAGGATGTCAAGCGTCGGATCGATCAGGTTCAAAAGGGCAAAGGCAAAGCAGTCGCGTATGTTGATCCCGGGAAATGCAACGGATGCGGTGTATGCGCTGATTACTGTTCCGTGGACGCAATTATTATTAATGATGTGGCCGTCATTGATGAAAATAAATGCACGGGATGCGAACTGTGCATCGATAAGTGTCCTCTTGATGCGATTACGATGATGTAGGAAGGAGTGCCAACTTGAAAATAGCCATTGCCAGTGGGAAGGGTGGCACCGGAAAGACGACGATAGCGACAAATCTTGCCCTGGTGCTCGCTGATGAGGGAAAGAAAGTAGAGCTTTTGGACTGTGATGTTGAGGAGCCGAACTGTCATATATTTCTGAAACCGGACATTGAATCAAAGACACCTGCCACGGTATTGATGCCGAAGGTGATTGAAGAAAAGTGTACGGGATGTGGTATCTGCGCAGAGGTCTGCGAATACAGTGCCATTGCTGTTATTAAGGGCAAGGTTCTTATATTTCCCGAGCTCTGCCACGGATGCGGCGCATGCAAGCTCTTTTGTCCCGAAGATGCATTTGTAGAGGTGACGAGAGAAGTCGGCCTTATCGAGAAAGGGAAAGCCGGTGGAATCAGTTTCATCCATGGATTGTTGAATATTGGAGAGCTCATGTCTCCCGCTGTTATCAGCGGTGTCAAGGAAGCCGCCGGTGAACCGGAGATACTGATTGTCGATTCACCCCCGGGGACATCCTGTCCCGTTATCGCAGCCGTCAAGGATGCGGAGTTTGTTCTTCTGGTTACTGAGCCCACTCCCTTCGGTCTCAATGATCTGGAGCTCGCCGTGGGAATGGTGAAGGAGCTGAATATACCCTTTGCCGTGGCCATTAACCGCTCAGATGTCGGCAATGATGACGTAAAAAAATATTGCGGAAGAGAAGGAATCGAGATTGTTCTGGAGATACCGGATGATCGCAGAATCGCCGAAGCCTATTCGAAAGGGGAGATGGTCATCCGTGCATTGCCGGACTATCGAGAGACATTTGAAACCTGCTGGGTAAAAATCACCGATCTCCATCAGGCTGTGCTCAAGGAAAAACAGTATTCGGGAAAGAAAGCAACGGGAATTTGAAGATATGAAGGAAATTGTTGTCATAAGCGGAAAAGGCGGGACGGGGAAAACCAGTATTGTCGCTTCATTTGCAGCCCTGGCGGGTAAAAAAGTTCTGGCAGATTGTGATGTGGACGCGGCCGATCTTCATCTCGTTCTCAATCCGAAAATCGAACGTCGGGAAGATTTCAGCGGTGGCAAGAAGGCAAGAATATTGGAAGATGAATGCATTGCCTGTGACCGCTGTATCGAGGAGTGCCGTTTCGAGGCGATAACATACTCTCGTTCGGAAAACGGAAATGTGCCCTCTGTCGACCCCATTTTCTGTGAGGGATGCGGCGTGTGTGTCCGGGTGTGTCCTGTCGAGGCCATATCTTTTGAGCCGGCTGTGAACGGCGAGTGGTATGTATCCTCGACGAATTACGGACCGATGGTGCATGCACGACTCGGTATGGCCGAAGGGAATTCGGGGAAACTGGTAACGCTGATCCGCCAGGAAGCACGAGATATTGCTGAAAGAGAAGGGCTTGAATACATAATTGTCGATGGATCCCCCGGTGTCGGATGTCCCGTCATTGCATCCATAACGGGTTCCGATCTCGTGCTGGTTGTAACCGAACCGACGCTCTCCGGCCAGCATGACTTGCTCAGGGTGGCGGAACTTACCGCGCATTTCAGGATTCCCACAGTTGTCTGTGTCAATAAGTGGGATTTAAATCCCGATATTACCGAGCAGATTGAGAGAGAAGCAGAAGGGCTCGGGGTCAAGGCAGCAGGAAGGGTCCGGTACGATACGGCAATTACAAAGGCGCAGATCGTGAAGACGAGCGTTGTTGAATACACAGGTGGTGCTGTCTCCGAAGACATAAAGTCTCTCTGGAGAAATGTTATCTATGCAGTTGGCTGAGAAGAGGAGTACACGTTGGAAATATCTTTGGACTGTTTTCCCTGTTTTCTGAGACAAACCCTTGAGGCAAGCAGGATATCGGGTGCTGATGAAAAGATGCAAAGAAAGGTCTTGAATTCAGTTATGACGACGCTGCTCACCGATATTTCTGAGGAAACAACGCCCCCGCAGATCGGCTGGCTGGTCCACAGGACAATCAGAGAGGCGACGGGCAACCTCGATCCCTACAGAGAGATTAAGCGGACCCACAATGAAGCGGTATTGAGAATAGAAACTGATCTGGCAGATCTTATTAATGATTCATCGTCACCGCTTATGAACGCACTCAAGCTTGCCGGGACGGGAAATCTCATTGATATGGGACCTGAACGGAACTGGACCGATGTTGCTGAGATTTTTGACGGTTTCATGACCAAAAATTCTGATTATTTTGACTATCAGGGGTTTGAAACCTTCTTGAGAAATTCTAAAACCCTTCTCTATTTGGGGGACAACGCCGGTGAAATCGTGCTGGACAAGATACTGATCAAACTGCTTATTCAGATGACCGATCTTGATATAACCTTCGCTGTCAGGGGAGGACCGATTATTAATGACGCGACAATGGAAGATGCCAGATTTACCGGCATCACGGACATAGTGAGAACGATAGATACAGGCGTCGCGTTTCCTGGTGTGGTGTTGGAGGAATGTTCTGAGGACTTTTTGCACTATTATCATACTGCGGACATCATACTCTCCAAGGGTCAGGGAAATTATGAATCACTCTCCGATGAGAGGGGGAATATATTTTTCCTCTTTAAGGCGAAGTGTCCCGTTGTCGCCGACAAAGTAGGATGCGGTGTAGGTGAGCTTGTTTTACAGAAAGGACGAGCTTTCGCTGAAGCTTTCAAATAAAGGAAACACTGAGTATGCCGACCTACGAATACAAATGTAAAAAATACGGATATGAATTTGAGAGATTTCAGAAGATAACCGCCGATCCCGTTGCAACCTGCCCGGAATGTGGCGGTTCAGTTGAACGTTTAATCACCGAGGGTGGCGGATTTATCCTGAAAGGCCGGGGTTTTTACGCAACGGACTACGGGCAGGGAAAGGGCGCGACACGCTGCGGGAAAGAAAGCACCTGCTGCGGCAGAGAGACTCCCTGTGATGTCAAACCCTGCGAAGATTAGCAAAGTGGAATGATGCAGGGAAATAAGAAAAAATATACCTTTGGTCCCGTACCGTCGCGACGTCTTGGAAGATCTCTGGGGATTGATTTTGTTCCCTTTAAGACATGCAGCTACGATTGTATCTATTGTCAGCTTGGAAGGACAACGGCAAAGACAATGGAGAGAAAAGAATATTGTCCCGTCGACGCTGTCGTGAACGAGGTGAAGGAAAAACTGGAAAAGGGTTCCTCTCCCGATTATATTACTCTCTCCGGATCAGGAGAACCGACGCTTCACAGCCGCATCGATGATATTATCTCAGGCATTAAGGAAATTTCTGATGTTCCCGTGGCGGTTCTCACGAACGGGTCGCTGTTCTGGATTGATGAGGTGCGCGACGCGGTCTCAGGTGCGGATCTTATTATACCGTCTCTGGACGCCGGCAGTGAGGAGACCTTTTTGCGTGTCAATCGTCCTCATAGTGGAATTCTTTTTAAAGAAATGGTAGAGGGGTTGCGCGTGCTTCGGGAGAATTTCATGGGCCCCCTATGGCTGGAGGTTTTTATAACCGGAGGCATAACCGACAGTGATGAGGAGATTGTAAAAATAAAGGATCTGACTGATTACATCGCGCCGGAGCGTATCCAGCTTAATACAGCGGTAAGGATACCGGCTGAAGAATACGCAGGTCTGGTAGACATAAAAAAAATGGAGGAAATTTCGACCTTTTTCGGTTCGAGCTGCGAGGTTATCGCAGACTATGCCAAGGTACACAGTCTTGGCGAGTTTTCTTCCACCGGTGAAGACGTTCTCGAACTTTTGAGATTGCGTCCCTGCTCCGTAGATGATATCTCGGCCGGGTTGAGTCTCCATCGGAATGAAGTGGTAAAATATGTGCAGGAGCTGTTGGATAAAAAACTGATACGCATGGAGAAACGCCGGGGGAAAAAGCTCTATACCGGTCACTGAAAGAGAAAAATAAATAATCGAAGGGGAACAAGAAGAAATGAGTGAAGAACAAAAAAAAGCTGATGATCGACTCAAGGCGTTTACGGAGAGTAAGGCACTCTCCGATAGAATGGGCAGGATAAAGCACAAAATCATGATACTCTCCGGAAAAGGAGGGGTCGGAAAGAGTACTGTCGCAACGAATGTTGCCGTCAGGTTGGCCATGGAAGGGAAAAAGGTCGGGCTTCTGGACAGTGATTTTCATGGTCCGAGCATCCCGACGCTGCTGAACATGGAAGGCCAGAAGCCTGCGAGCGATGGCGAGTCCATACTCCCCGTCGATTTTGCCCAGGGTCTCAAGGTCATGTCTGTGGGGTTCCTTCTTCCGAACCGTGATGATGCGGTTATCTGGAGAGGTCCCATGAAGATGAACGTCCTCAAACAGCTCCTCACGGAGGTGAACTGGGGTGATCTGGATTATCTGATTATAGATTTTCCTCCCGGCACGGGGGATGAGCCGCTTTCAGTGGCACAGCTTCTTCCCGATTGTGACGGTGCCGTCATCGTGACAACACCGCAGGACCTGTCCATTAACGATGTCAAGAAATGCATCAATTTCTGCAGACAGGTGAATGTGCCGGTGATAGGCGTCATAGAGAATATGAGCGGTCTTCGCTGTCCGAACTGCGGGACGATGATCGATATTTTCAAGTCCGGCGGTGGGGAAAAAATGGCCCAGGAGATGGAGGTTCCTTTCCTTGGCAAAATCCCCATTGAACCACAGATCGTGGAGGCCTCCGACAGCGGCAAACCCTTTGTCTATTATTACAATAAAACAGATGCCGCAAAGGCGTTTTCTGCGGCTATTGATCCTATCCTCAGCATTGATGGCGATGTCAAAGTAAAAACCGAGTCTGCTGCTCCTGTAGAGAAAGCGACAGGTAATGAAATGAAAATAGCGATACCTCTCGCGCAGGGTCGTCTCAGCGTGCATTTCGGGCACTGTGAGGAGTTTGCCTTATTCAACGTTAATATGGAAACAAAAGAGATTGTAGGGCAGGAAACAGCCCCGGCCCCCGAGGATCACGAACCCGGCGCACTTCCACGGTGGCTTATAGACAAAGGGGTCACTATGGTCATTGTGGCGGGTATGGGATCAAGGGCTAAAGGTATTTTAGAGCAGAGTGGAATACGGGTAAATATAGGGGCACCCTCCGATGATCCTGAAATAGTGGTCAAATCATACCTGGATGATTCCCTTGAATTTGGCGATAACATCTGCGATCACTGATACATGAGTTATGGAAAAAGATAAGGAAATTATCGAAGCGATGCTGGGCATGGTCTATGAAAAGGCCAGGTCTGTTTATTCTGAAAACATAGTGGATTACGGTACCAATCCGATACACTATGGGGTAATAACCGATCCCGACGGATATGCAAGTGTAACCGGTACATGAGGCGACACGATCACAATATTTCTTCGTGTAAGAGATAAGAAAATTGAAGATGCGAAATTTTCGACCGATGGGTGTCTCTTTACGATTGCGGCTTCCGAAGCGGTAGCACGCATGGCTGAAGGGAAAACCGTGATCGAGGGTCTGCGGATAAACCAGAGTGCGATTCTCGGTTGCCTGAAAGGTGTGCCCGAGGACCATGAACATTGCGCACTCCTGGCGGCAATGGCGTTTCAAAAGGCATTAAAGGAGTGTGCGATCGGGAAACAAAAATCGTTATAAGATTGAATCTCCCCGCAACAAATTGCGGGGAATCTCCGACTGTTAAGGAAAAATGTGTTTTTTATTCTCGTTTCCCCCGCTGCATAAAGCGGGGAATGCGCTAGCTGTTCAGTTCAAAAAAATTAAGCATATAATTATAAGAGAAGGGGGAACGTTATGGAAGGTACCGTTACATTAAACGAGGTTGATAAGGTCGAAATACTGACCTTACAGGACAACTACATCGACATCACCGCAATGGACAACAACGAGATTATCACAAGGGCAATGCCCCTTGCGGATGGTGAGGTAAAGAATTCCATTCTGGCGGAGCATGGTTTCTCGGCAGTCGTGAAAACGACAAAGGGAGACGAAACGAGGACGATGCTCTTCGATTTCGGTTTTTCCGAAATTGGTGCCGCCTATAATGCAAAGAAACTCGGCGTACCGATGGGCGACGTTGAAGTGATGGCACTTTCCCACGGTCACAGTGATCACTTCGGCGGCTTCAAGGAGATGATTGGCCTGATCGGCAAAAAGGATATTGATTTGGTTGTTCACCCCGCTGCCTTTGCGAGTCCCCGGTATCTCAAGTTTAGTGAAGAGTTCAAGGTATATTTTCCGAAACTCGTAAGGGAAGAGATAGAAAAGGAAGGGGTAAGGATTGTTGAAACAGAAAAACCCTATCCGCTTCTCGATGGTGATGCGCTTTTTCTCGGATACGTCGAAAGAGCAACCGATTTTGAAAAGGGATTTCCCATTGCCCACTATGAAGAGGATGGCACGGAAAAGTGGGACCCCATCGCGGACGATACCGCTCTGGTAGTTAATGTAAAGGGAAAAGGACTCGTTGTCCTTTCGGGTTGCGCCCATTCGGGGATTGTCAATACGGTCTTCGCGGCACAGGCGGCAACGGGGATTGACAAGGTCCATGCCGTCATGGGGGGATTTCATCTCTCAGGCCCGCTTTTCGAGCCGATAATAGGAAGAACGACGGAAGAACTGCAGAAGATAAACCCCGACTATATAGTTCCCACACACTGCACGGGCAGAAATGCCATCATGCACATTGAAAAAGAAATGCCGGAGAAATTTATCCTGAATATGAGTGGAACAAAACTTACGTTTTCTGCCTGATTTCTGAGCGGCGACGATGATTACTTGTATGGGGTGGGACGGGTTACCGTTCCACCCCAATCAGCTCAACGCGGCGGTTGAGGATACGTCCCTCCTCAGTTGTGTTTGATGATGCGGGGTTCTTTTCCCCGTAACCCCTGATGATAATTCTGGAGGAATCGATTCCCGATTCTTTAAGCTTCTGGCTGATCGCTTCTGCTCTTTTCATAGACAGATTCTCGTTGTATTCCTCCGAACCTGAATTGTCCGTATGTCCCATGATGAGGACGAGCATCTCGGGAATCTGGTCTTTGAGAACCATACCAATCTCATCCAGAAGATCATTATAGGCAGGTTTTATGTCGTATTTATCGAAGTCAAAGTAGGCAACGGGTTTCTTTCCCGAGGTGAGGTAATCACCCAGCTGAATGTAGCGTACTTCTTTTTCTTTGGGGTTCAACCACTCCATAGCCCCTTCATGTCCCAGGCATGCGGCGGTTTCCATGTCCAGTCTCGCCCGTTCGTTATTGATAAGGTAGGCATTGACAAGTCCTCGCTCGTAGTAGGCATCCGCATTTTTAGGATCGAGTTCTATTACCCTGGTGAAATCAGCTAAGGCTTCTTCCGATGTTGCCGGAGCCATGGCATATGATTTTCCCCTCCTGAAGTAGGCCTCGGAATAATTTGAGTTTAGTTTTATAGCCTCGGAATATTTTATTATAGCTTCTCCGTAGACACACTGGTTTTCCAGGCTTACGCCCTCTTCAAACCATCCTTCCGGGGTTAGAGCAATAGATGACTGTAAAGGCAGAAAGATCGCGAACAACAAGAAAAAGCAGACAAATAATTTTTTCATAACACACCTCGATGGCTACGTAGTGCATCTTTTACAACTATCTCAGTTTGGTATTTAAGAGACCTGACCTCATTCTCCTAAGAAATTATACTAAATCAGCCCCTTGGTCAAGCACAATCTAATGGGGTGTACAAGGTGTCAATTTGGCTTGACAGTGCAGGGAGCCTCTCTTATAGTATTTTGCAACTATTTGAAAATAAATCAGATGTGACATAACTCGTGTATCGGGAATATCTTCTCGGGAGGTGAGAAAAGGTTCCGAAGGTCGCCATCATAGGGTGTGAAACCTATAACTACGACATGGTGAAATCTGCCGTCGAGAGGGGTATAGGCCTTCTGGGTGGTGTGGGTATGTTCGCCCTAAAGGGGGAAAAGATTCTTCTGAAACCGAATCTCCTTTCCGCCACGCCACCCGAGAAATGTGTGACCACCCATCCCTCCCTTTTCAGGGCGGTGGCAGAAGCCTTTATCGCCGGCGGTGCAGAGGTATCCTATGGAGATTCTCCCGCTATAGGAAGCACAAAGGGCGCTGCAAAAAAGTGTGGCCTTCAGGCAGTTGCCGATGAACTTGATATAGAGCTTGCCGATTTCAAAACCGGTGTGGAGATTTTTTTTGAAGGGGGGAGGCAGAACAGAAAATTTGTGATCTCAAAGGGCGTGCTGAACTCTGACGGTGTCATAAGTCTGCCCAAGCTCAAAACCCACGGCCTGGAAAAATTTACGGGCTGTGTGAAAAACCAGTTCGGTTGCATACCGGGCGTGCTCAAGGGGGAATATCACGTCAAGTTGCCCGATGCCTGGGATTTCGGAAAAATGCTTGTTGATCTGAATCGATTTATCAACCCGCGTCTCTACATCATGGACGGTATTGAGGCTATGGAGGGAAACGGGCCCCGAAGCGGAAGGCCGAGAGGGATGAATATGCTTCTTTTCTCCAGCGATCCTGTTGCTCTTGACGCAACGGTATTAAGGCTGATTGGCCTCAATCCCGAGTATGTTCCCACGATAAAATTCGGCAGTGAGTTTGGAGCCGGTACGTATAACGAGAAAGATATAGAGTTGGTAGGCGATAACTATGACGATTTTAAAACTCTCGACTTCGATATCGACAGAACACCTGCCGCCACGCGCGCCGAAGGGGGCTTTGCACGGTTCATAGGAAATCGCTTGGTTTCCAAACCGGTAATAGCAGAAGAACAATGTGTAGCCTGCGGCATATGTGTCGAGATGTGCCCGGCGAATCCAAAGGCGGTGAATTGGTTTGATGGTGATACATCAAGACCGCCGACATACCATTACGATACCTGCATACGATGTTACTGCTGTCAGGAAGTTTGCCCTGAAGGCGCTATAACACTCAAGGCCCCCATCATCCGTAGATTGCTCGGCTCTGTGATAGGGTGAGTCGTAGATAGTATTCATCTGATCTCTGAAACGAGCTCTCTCGATGCCGCGTGAATCGTGGTACGAAAAAATTCATAAGAAAGATATGAAAAGGGGATGAGTAACAATGGTGAAGGTTCGCTGGACCGGTGCAGCCGGTCTTGAATTTACCGACGAGGGGAAAACCATACTTATCGACCCCTATCACTCGAGGGCAGGAAAATCCGAGATTTTCTTCGGTCGAATGAGGCCGAATGCTGACAAGGTCAGACGGTATATCGAGGGACTTGAGAAGAATTTGTCTTCGGTGATAATCGGCCATACGCACTTTGATCATGCCCTGGACATACCGGAGGTTGCGAAATATCTTACGGGTCCCCTCATAGGGAGCCAAAGCCTGGCGACGCTCATGGCCCTCTATGGTGAGGGGGATAACGTTACCGTTTGCGAGAAGGGAGAACGCATTGAACTGCCCGGAGGGGCTGCGGTAACAATGCTCCCTTCGAGGCATGGACTCGTTTTTTTCGGCAGGGTACCATATCAGGGTGACATAAATCCCGAAGGTGTCCTCCCACTCAGGGCGCATGACTACAGGCTCGGGGATATTTATATACCCAAGCTGGAAGTGGGCGGGACTGTCTTTATGCATGTGGGGAGTGCTAATTTTGTTGAATCGGAGTTAGAGGGGCATCGGTGTGATGTCCTCTTTATGTGTGTCCCTGGATGGAATAAGGTGCCGGATTATTGCACCAGGCTTCTCGAGATTGTACGGCCTGAAATCATCGTGCCCTTTCATTTCGATGATTTTTCCCTCCCCATCGACTCGAATGGAAAGGTCAGGGGATTACCCTTTCGGAATATCTCCGGATTTCTCAGGCATGTCTCGAAGGGTGCGCCCCATGCCGAAATACGGCTCGTCAAACCCTTTGAACCGATGGTCTTCTGAAATACGAAACAGGGCATACTCTATTCGAGCTTTTCCTCTTTTTCGCTCCGCATCAGACTGTCGAGGTCGTATTTGAAAAATTCTTTCTTTTTGTCGTTTTCTGCCTCGGATGCGTACTCGGTGGGTGACGTTCCCTCCAGGTAGCATTGAAATACATATTCCTTTGAATCGGGTTTCGCCAGAAGACCAGTCTGAGGGTCTATCTTTGCGAATACCACACCATCGGGGGGTGAAAAGAGTTCAACCGGTGTGCCGGCGAGTGCCTCTTTCATAAAATAGAGAAATATCGGACTGGCAGCCCTGGAACCGGTTTCGTATTTTCCCAGTTTGCTCAGATCGTCAAATCCTACCCAGACACCCGTAACGAGTGAGGGAGTAAATCCCATAAACCACGCGTCTTTCAGGTCATTCGTTGTGCCCGTTTTTCCCGCTACGGGTCTCCCCAGCTCTCTGACCCTCCATCCGGTCCCTCTTTTTACCACATCCTGAAGCAGATGTGACGTTATGTATGCTATCCTGGGGTCTATCACCTGTTCCACCCGTGGTTTATGCTCCTCGACTATGTGTCCCGTGCGATCGACGATTTTCCTGATGAAGTAGGGTTCTGCCTTTTTTCCATTATGTGCAAATACCCCGTATCCCCGAACCATTTCAAGGAGCGTCACCCCGGATGACCCCAGCGCCATGGAGAGATCTCGTGCGAGGGACGAGGTAATACCCATGTTTATTGCATAGTCCGCGGCATAGTCGACGCCGATGTCTTTCAGAACCTTTATGGTGACCAGATTTCTCGATTTAACGAGGGCCGTCCGAAGTATCGTGGGTCCGTAGAACTTTTCCTCGTAGTTTCTGGGTTTCCAGGTGCTGTCTTTCAGCGTGTCTTCAAAGATGATCGGGGTGTCCATGACAACCGATGACGGAGTCATTCCCTGGTCAAAGGCGGCGGTGTAGATAAAGGGTTTAAAGGCCGAACCGGGCTGTCTTTTCGCCTGGGTGGAACGGTTAAACTCGCTCTTCTTGTAACTGTGTCCCCCCACCATGGCCTTTATTTCTCCGGTCCTTGCTTCCATGCATAAAAGGGCGCTCTGGGCTTCCGGTTCCTGTCCCAGGGCGGCGGTGAATTCAAGCTCTTTTTCCGTTTCTTCTCCTTCTTCTTGGGATAGTCCCTCCAGCTTTGTTATCTCCTTTATTTTTACCAGAATGATATCGCCTGTTTCGAGGACGTCGGCAGGGTCTTTTACCCTGACAGTGTTATAGGCGACATTCGTGTCGGGCACTCTGGCCCATGACATATCCTTGAGTGTCATGATTCCCCTGTGAGGCCCGATTCGTAAACTCACCGTCTTTTCATCGCTATTGACATCCACTACCAGGGCCTTGAGGACACTTCCCTTTTCAAGGGGATGGTTTTCAAGTTCAAATTCCGCACTTTTAAGAAAGGAGTCAAATTCCTCCTCGATTATTTTTTTCAAGGCCCCCCTGTATCCCTGCCTCTTATCAAGCTCCTGCAGGCCTCTATCCACGGCCTTTCGCGCAGCCCTCTGCATGCCGATATCGAGGGTCGTGTATACTTCCAGGCCCTCCTTGTAGAGAACGTCGCTACTGTATTTGGCCTGTATGTATCGGCGTACATTCTCGGTAAAATAGGGGGCCACCTTTTCTTTTTCTTCGGAACTCTTCAGCTCTGTCGGCATGGCGAGTGCCTCGGTACTTTCTTGTTCCGTTATATAGCCATCCTCCTGCATTCTGCCGATAGCATATACCTGCCGTGATCGGGCACGTTCGGGGTGATGGACCGGTGAATATCTGCTCGGTGCCTTGGGAAGACCGGCGAGGAGGGCGGCCTCAGGAAGGGTGAGATCTTTCGCCTGTTTCCCGAAATAACGCTGGGCCGCCGCCTCGACACCATAGGCACCGTGTCCCAGATATATCTGGTTCATATACAGGTTGAGTATCTCATATTTCTTCAAGTACTTGTCTATTCTGTAGGCAAGTATGGCCTCCTTGAGTTTTCGTATGTAGCTCTTCTCGGGCGTTAAAAAGAGAGATTTGGCCACCTGCTGGGTTATGGTACTTCCCCCCTGCACGATTTTTCCCGCTTTCAGGTTTTTGACGAATGCCCGTGCGATACTCTTCAGGTCAAATCCACCGTGCTGAAAAAAACGAGCATCTTCCGCCGCTACAAAGGCAAAGATCAGGAATTTCGGAAGCTCCGTAACGCGGACAACCTTTCTGTCTTCGAGGTAGAATTCATCGATCAGTTCATCATTATCGGCGTATACTTGCGTTATAATACTGGGTCGGTAGTCTTTGAGCGATGCTATGCTTGGAAGTTCCTCCACGAGTGAGTAAAAGAAGTAAATCACTCCCAGCGATGCGATAATGATAAGAACAAGCGCCGATACGGCGATTTTCTTGAGTATTCTTTTTCTGGCGGTTTTCAGGTGTAATTTCTTCTTTCGAATCATGCTTCTTCTTCGGTATCTCCTTCTTCGGAATTTTCCTCGGCTCCGTCAGATTTTTTCTCTCCCAGTTTTACGACCCAGATGCTTATTTCATAGAGGAGCATCAGGGGCACGGCCATGAGACACTGGGTTACCACATCGGGGGGTGTAAAGAGAGCGGCAATTACAAATACCATAAGGATTGCATATTTTCTTTTGGCCTTTAACGTCTGAGAATTCACCATTCCGATCCGGGAAAGAAAGTACATGAAGATCGGAAGTTCAAAAATAATCCCGAAGGCGATGAGCAGTTTCATGGCGAAGGAAAGAAACTCTCTTACGGATATCATCGGTTTTATCGAATCCGTACCAAAGGCGACGAAGAACTTGAAACCCAGTGGAAAAACAATGTGGTAGGCGAAGAGCGCTCCACCCACAAAAAATATGGTGGAAAAGATGACAAAGGGAAAGACGGATTTCTTTTCCGTTTTATAGAGACCGGGTGATATGAATTTCCAGATTTGATAGAGTGTATAGGGGCTTGTGACAAAGACGGAAGCCAGGATCGATACCTTCAGATAGGTAAAAAATGCCTCCGGGAGGCTCGTAAATATCATGTAGCTGTTGTCGGGAAGCACCGAGGTGAGGGGCCTGGCCAGAAACTCGAAGAGCCGTTCCTTAAAGAAGTAACAGCCCACAAAGCCGATTCCGACTGCGATCAGTATCCGTATGAGTCTTGCCCGCAATTCCTCGAGATGCGAGGTAAAGGGCATTTTTTCGTCAGCAGTTTTATTCATGGGCGAATTAAGTTATCGGTATTGTATTGATTAATATGAAATCGCCAACTGAGGCGTCGGAAACAAATATGAGCGGGGTCAGCTCTCCTTTTTCTCTTTTTCTCCCCCGTCTTCTTTTTCGCCGTATAAAAGAGAATCCTTAATTTCCGTGGTCTCATCTTTTATCTTGTCGACCTGTAGCGTCTCCTTTACGTCATCGGTGGCCCTTCTGAATTCCGACAGGCCTTTTCCGAGAGACTTTGCAAGATCGGGGAGCTTCTTGGGCCCTATAATCAAGAGAGCGATAATAAGGATTACTATCAGCTCCGGCATTCCTATACCAAACATGGTCTTTCTTCCTTTCCGAAGAATTATTGGAAACTATATATAGTTTTAAAGCTTTGTCAATCTGTTTTCATAAATTGCATTTACCGTTCCCCTGTGTTAAAAAATTCCTCGCTTTAAATGTCAAGCATATGGATCGTGATAATGCTTTCAAAAACGGGCATTGTAAAGGATTATACATATCTTGAACATGATCCCGGTTCCTTTCACCCGGAGTCACCCCGGAGACTGCAGGCAATATATGAGATGCTTGAATCCCGTGATATGAAGGGAAATTATGTTGCCATCAAACCACGGTCTGCATCGTACGGGGAGATCGCCATGAATCATGGCGAGACCTATATTGATCTGGTGGCAGAAACGGCGGGAAAGCGGCATTACTCCCTTGATGTCGATACACAGACATCGGCTCGATCTTACGAGGCGGCTCTTTTGGCGGCTGGGGGATTCTGTAATGCCATTGACAGCGTGATGGAGGGAACGGTTGATAACGCCTTTGCCCTCGTAAGACCCCCCGGTCATCATGCGGAGCATGGAAGCGGGGCCGGTTTTTGCATATTTAACAATATAGCCATCGGTGCACGCCATGCCATGAAAAAACACGGCATGAAAAGGATCCTCATAGTGGACTGGGATCTGCACCATGGAAACGGTACGCAGCACTCTTTTTATAATGACAGACGGGTGCTCTACTTTTCGACCCATCAGTCACCCTTTTATCCGGGAACGGGAGGGGTTAATGAGACGGGAAGGGACGAGGGCCTCGGCTATACGATAAATGTGCCCCTGAGAAGCGGGCCCGGTGATGCGGAGTTTGTTAAGATTTACAAGAGAATTCTCGAACCCGTGGCCAAAAAATATGAACCGGAGATTGTTTTGCTCTCAGCCGGTTTCGACATATATAAGAAAGACCCAATGGGAGGGATGAATGTTTCCACTTCAGGATTTGCGAATCTCACCCGCATTCTCATGAATATTGCCGAGACATACTGTGGCGGCAGATTTATCGCCACCCTTGAGGGAGGGTACAATATCGACGGCCAGGCCCAATCGGTCAAGGCCGTTCTGAAGGAGATGAGGGGAGAGACCTATGTCTCGGAGAGCTATCTGGACCGTATCGAGAGTAAATCAGAGCGGTCCGTTGAGAGGATAATCGAGAAGGTTATCAATCAGGTTGAGCCGATCTGGCATAATTTGTAAGCGAATCTACGAACCGGCGGTTTATTGCCGGGGGTCCTGTGAGGAGGATTGAGGATTGAAGATATCAAAAGAAGAGGTCGGGCATGTCGCCCACCTGGCGAGACTTAACTTTTCCGAAGAAGAAATAAAAACCTATACATCGCAGCTCAATGATATCCTCATGTATATGGATATCCTTAACAAAATTGATACGAGCGATGTGGCCCCCATGACCCATGCCATATCCCTGACAAACGCATTGCGGGATGATGTGAAAAGAGAATCGCTCGGAACGGACCGTGCCCTTGCCAATGCCTCGGAAGAGGCGGGCGACTTTTTTAAGGTTCCCCGAGTTATCGACTGAGAGGCAAAATGGATATAACCCGATTAACAATACATGAATTGACTGAACTGCTGCGGGAGGGAAGGACAACCTCGGTGGAGATTACCGAGTCGGTCTTCAGGAAGATAGACGCGGTCGAAGAGAAGGTGAATGCCTACATAACGCTCACAAAGGATGATGCCTTTGAGATGGCGGAGCTGGCTGATAAGACTATTCGTGAGGGTACGGCAGGGATACTTGCCGGCATACCCGTGGCAGTCAAGGATAATATGTGTACGAAGGGAATAGCAACAACCTGCGGGTCACATATCCTTGAGAACTTTATCCCTCCCTATGATGCCACTGTCGTAAGGAAATTAAAAGAGGCAGGCGCAGTAGTAACGGGAAAAACGAATCTCGACGAGTTTGCCATGGGGTCCTCGACGGAGACATCCTATTTTGGAGTGACGAGAAATCCCTGGGATCTGGAGCGTGTACCCGGCGGTTCAAGCGGTGGTTCCGCAGCGGCCGTTATCAGCGATGAATGTATTGCCGCCCTCGGTTCCGATACGGGCGGGTCAATACGGCAGCCTGCCGCGCACTGCGGTGTGGTGGGGATGAAACCGACCTACGGGAGGATTTCCCGCTACGGTCTCGTGGCCTTTGCATCATCTCTGGATCAGATAGGACCCATAACGAAGGACGTGGAAGACTGCGCTATCATGATGAATGCGATCGCCGGCTATGATGCGAATGAGTCAACATCCGTCCCAGAGAAAGTTTCTGATTATCGGGATTTTGTCTCACGGGACATCGAGGGCTGGACCGTGGGGATTCCGAAGGAATATTTCATAGAAGGAATTGACCCGGAAGTTTCGTCTTCAGTGGAGAGTGCGATAAAGGTCATGGAGGCCTGTGGCGCCGAATGCCGAGAGATATCTCTCCCCCACACGGAGTATTGTGTTGCCATTTACTACATCATTGCGCCTTCGGAGGCGAGCTCAAACCTGGCCAGGTATGACGGCATCCGCTATGGTTTCAGGCAAAAGGGGGAAGAGAATCTTCTGGACATGTATAAGGCGACACGTTCCTCCGGATTCGGGGCCGAGGTAAAGCGGCGTATCATGCTCGGAACCTACGCCCTTTCGTCGGGCTATTATGATGCCTACTACAAGAAGGCGTCCCAGGTGCGTATGTTGTTGCGCAATGATTTCGATGAGGCCTTCAGAACCTGTGATATTATCCTCACGCCGACGACACCGACGCCCGCCTTTAAGATAGGCGAAAAGATGGACGATCCCCTTCAGATGTATCTCTCAGATATATTTACCCTGTCAACGAACCTGGCCGGTATTCCGGGAATCGCGGTACCTTGTGGCTACACAGAAAAGGGACTTCCCATAGGAGTGCAGTTCATGGCGAGCCACTTTGAAGAAGAAAAACTGATACAGGCCGCTTCGGCCTTTGAGAAAAATGCAGGCTTTACAAGGAGGAGACCCGAACTATAATGGATTACGAACCGGTAATAGGGCTTGAGGTTCACGCCCAGCTCCTAACGGATACAAAGATATTTTGCGGCTGCTCAACGAAATTCGGAGAGGAGCCGAACAGCAATACCTGTCCCATCTGCATCGGTCTTCCCGGTGTCCTCCCCGTCCTGAACAGGAAGGTAGTCGAATTTGCCATGAAAATGGCCATGGCGACTCACTGCCGTATTAACGAAAGAAATACCTTTGCAAGAAAGAACTATTTCTATCCTGATCTTCCCAAGGGGTACCAGATTTCCCAGTATGCCCATCCCCTTGCAGAGATGGGGTACGTCGATGTGGAGGTAAATGGAGACAAAAAGCGGATCGGGATTACGCGAATTCACATGGAGGAAGATGCGGGAAAATTGATCCACGACGAGGAGCAGCCGCTGAGCTATGTAGATCTTAACCGTGCGGGGGTTCCCCTTATAGAAATTGTCAGTGAACCCGATATGAGGAGTCCCGAGGAGGGGGCGGCATACCTCCGAAGACTCCATGAAATCCTGGTCTATCTGGAGATATGTGACGGCAATATGGAAGAGGGGAGTTTCCGCTGTGATGCAAATGTCTCCCTGCGGCCGAAGGGAAGGGAGGAATTCGGGACCAGGGCGGAACTGAAGAACATGAATTCCTTTCGAAATGTCCAGAGGGCGCTTGAGTATGAGATTGTGAGGCAGCGAGGAGTTCTGGAAGGCGGTGGTTTGGTTGTCCAGGAGACGAGACTCTGGGACGATTATCAGGGGATCACTCATTCCATGAGGGGAAAAGAGGAGGCCCACGATTACCGCTATTTCCCGGACCCAGATCTGGTGGATCTCTCGATTTCCGAAGAGTGGATAGAGAAAATAGCAACAACAATTCCCGAGCTACCTCTGGAAAAAAGAAAGCGGTTCGTTGAGGAATACGGGATACCTTCCTATGATGCGGGGGTCTTGACCACGAGCCGCGCCCTGGCCGATTTTTACGAAAAAGTGGCGGAGCTCTGCGGAAAGCCGAAGATTGCCAGTAACTGGGTGATGGGTGATTTTCTGGCCTATCTGAATGAAAATAAACTTGAGGTATCGGAGAGTCCCGTCGAGCCGGAGGCCCTTGCCGATATGATCAATCTGATTGACAACGGGACGATAAGCGGAAAGATTGCCAAGGGAGTCTTCGAGGCGATGTGGAAGTCGGGAAAACACCCCCAAGATATCATAGAAGAAAAGGGGCTGAAACAGATGGCCGATGCTGGAGAGTTGGAAACGGTTGTCGATGAAGTCCTCATGGCAAATCCGAAACAGATCGAGCAGTATAAGGCGGGGAAGGAGCAACTCTTCGGATATTTCGTGGGACAGACCATGAAGGCAACAAGGGGGAAGGCCAATCCTCAAATAGTTAATGATATTCTGAAAAAGAAACTTTCCGAAGTATGATGGCTTCGTAAAAAATCCAACTTCTGCGTTGCGCTGCATCCTTCGTCACTGCAGCGTACCATAAGTACGCCTCATTCCTCAGGATTTGCGCGCCTTGAACGGGGGTGTCCCGAAGGGATGCAATATAGAAGTAATGTTCCTTACCGGGAGGTGCACCACTCTCAAGGGAGTGCACCTCCATTTGAAGCTTTTTACTTTGCCATCAAATATCGACTTTTTACGAGACCATTAATTATGATACGACCAATCTTGTGGGAAAAGGAAGGTGTCGTCCTGATCGACCAGAAGGCCCTTCCTCACGCTGAACAGTATGTTACCTGCCGAAAGTATGGTGAGGTTATTGCCGCTATCAATGATCTGACCGTCAGGGGTGCTCCCGCGGTCGGAATCGCGGCAGCTATGGGAATCGCCCTGGGTGCCAACGCAGTTTCTGAAGAATCAAAAGAAACTTTTAAGAAAGAATTTTACCGCATCTGTGACGAGTTTTCTAAGACCCGCCCCACGGCGATCAATCTTTTCTGGGCCATCGACCGGATGAAGCGGTGCCTCGAGGAAAGACTGGAAGAAGATATCGGTTCGATCAAGAAGACCCTTGTCGAGGAGGCGCGCCTCATCCTGGAGGAAGATATCGCAGCCAACAGGCGTATCGGAATATTCGGGAGAGAATGCATTAAAGATGGTGATTCGATTCTTACCCACTGCAACGCCGGTGCCCTTGCGACGGGCGGGTACGGTACGGCCCTGGGGATCATACGAGCCGCCCATGAAGAGGGGAAAAACATTCATGTCTTCGTCGATGAAACGAGACCGGTTCTTCAAGGGGCGAGGCTGACCGCTTGGGAGTTACAGAGGGAGAATATTCCCGCTACACTGATAACGGACAGTATGGCGGGTTTCATAATGAACCGGGGGAAGGTCGATCTCATTATCGTTGGGGCCGACCGAGTTGCCGCGAACGGTGATATTGCCAACAAGATTGGTACCTACTCCCTCGCCGTCCTTGCCGGAGAAAACGACATTCCCTTCTATGTGGCCGCGCCGCTCTCGACTATTGACTGTGAAGTAAAAAGTGGTAATGATATACCGATTGAGGAGAGAGCCGGCGACGAGGTGGTGGCCTTCGGAGGAGCGATGATCGCCCCGAAAGGCATGAGGGTATTCAATCCCGCCTTTGACATAACTCCTCATTCCTACATTTCTGCCATTGTGACTGATGCCGGAGTGGTAAGGGCTCCATTTCAAGAGGGAATCGCGGAGATGATGAGCGGAAAAAACGAAGGCACAGGTTCTTAGATGAAAAAACTGCTCCTTTTTGACTTTGATGGCGTTATCGTTGATTCGCTGGAATTATATGAAGAAATAGCAAGACGCTGTCTGGAGGAGATAGGAAAACCGATAATAAAAGACCGCGAAGATTTTCTCAGCCTTTTTGATGATAACTTTTATGAGGCAATGCGTCAGAAGGGTATCGATGTGGGGGCCTTTAACAGGGCAGTTGAACATCTCATTCCTCAGGTCGATTATAACAGAGCCGTTCCCTTTTTTGACCTCATTCCCGTGCTCGAGAAGCTCGGGAATGAAAATATTCTCGTTATTATCTCTTCGAACTCTCTCGCTGCCATAAAAACAATTATTTCTAAATATAGATTTGATCAGTATTTCAAAGAGATACTCGGTGCCGATTTTATGTTCAGCAAGATCGATAAAATCAACTACGCTGTGGAAAAGTGGAATTTCAGCAGGGATGACACCTATTTTATCGGCGATACACTGGGTGATATGAAAGAAGCGAAGATGGCGGGGGTCAAAACTGTGGGGGTGACCTGGGGATGGCATCCGAGAGAGAGGATCGAGAAGGCAGCGGCAGATTTTGTTTTTGACGTGCCCGATGAGCTTCTTGTCCTGGCCGATTCGGAGAGCGAAGGTGATTAACAACTGCAGCTGCAGATAACAAAGGAGGGTTTTTCAGTATGGATTTCAAATTGAGCGACGAGCAGAGAATGTTGAGGGAAACGGTACGGAAGTTCAGCGAGAAAGAGATCGCACCACTTGTTGAAGAGATGGACCGAGAGGAAATGTTTGTAGAGGAACTCTGGGAGAAGGCGAAACCTCTGGGGTTTCTCGGTATGGGGATACATCAGGAATATGGTGGCATGCTGACCGACTACCTTTCCTTCGGAATTATGGGAGAAGAACTGGGAAGGGTTGACGCGGGAGTCGCGACTGTCTATGGGGCGCACGGACTTCTCTGTGCAAACAATATAGCCCGAAACGGTACGGAGGATCAGAAAAAGAGATACCTTGAGCCTCTCGCAACCGGGGCAAGAAGGGGGTGTATGGGATTGACGGAACCGGGTGCCGGGTCCGATGCCATGTCGCTCAAGACAGTAGCCCGTAAGGAGGGAAGCGAGTATATATTAAACGGAACCAAGACATTCATATCCAATGCGCCGATTGCAGATATCGCCATAATCTATGCGCAGGGATCGGGAGGATTATGCACCTTTATCGTCGAGAAGGATTTCCCCGGATATTCGGTGGGAAGAAAACTCTCGAAGATGGGTCTCCGCTCTTCGCCGACGGGGGAGATTGTCATGGAAGAGTGTCGCGTGCCGGAGGAGAACCTCCTGGGCGGTGTTGAGGGGCAGGGGCTGAAACAGATGTTTTCGGGTCTCGATGTGGAGCGATTTATGTGGAGCTGTCTTGCCATCGGTATCGCACAGGCGGCCTTCGAAGCCTCACTGAAATACACGAAAGAGCGTGAGCAGTTTGGCCAGCCGATTTTCAATTTTCAGATGATCCAGGATAAACTGGCGACCATGCTTGTTGAACTCGAAGCGGCGCGACTCATTACCTATAAGGGATTAACCTGCTGGGATGAAGGCAATTTCAGAGAGGCCAGGATGCTCGCCGCTCAGGCAAAGATGTATGCCTGCGAGATGGCGGTAAGGGTAACGGGTGAAGCCGTGCATATTCACGGGGGCTACGGGTATATGAAGGAATATCCCGTGGAACGATATATGAGAGATGCCAAGGTCTTCCCGATCGGTGCGGGAACGACGGAAGTGCAGAAACTGATAATCGCCCATTATCTGAGATAAAGGGAGTGTTTCATTTAAAACCCCCCGGTTCAGATACAATCTTTAAGATATCTGAGCCGGGGTTTTGACTGGTTCCTATTTAGCTTTTGCCTCTTCCTCTTCTTTCAGAACCCTTCTCAATATCTTTCCGACAGCACTCTTCGGGAGGATGTCTCTGAACTCCACTTCACGCGGCACTTTAAATGTGGCAAGTTTTTCCTTGCAGAAGGCAATTATTTTCTCTTCCGTTACCTTGCCTTTCTGGTCTTCTTTCAGGGTGATAAAGGCCTTTACCGTTTCCCCCCTGTATTCATGGGGAATTCCTATAACGGCGACCTCTGCGACTGCCGGGTGTTCGTAAATGGCATTTTCCACTTCCACGGGTGCCAGATTGTATCCCGATGCGATAATCAGGTCCTTCATCCTGTCGACAAAGTGTATGAAGTCCTCTTCATCAATGAAACCCCTGTCACCGGTTTTGAACCAGCCGTCTTTTCCAAATGCGGCTTCCGTTTCTTCCGGTTTGTTCCAGTAACCTTTCGCTACCTGAAGCCCCCGGTAGTAGAGCTCTCCTTCTTTATTCCTCGGAACGATACCCCCGTTTTCGTCGACAATTTTTGCCTCGCAGTAGACCGGTATCCCGATAGAGTCGAGTTTCTCTTTTCTCTCGGGTATGGATATGGCGCCTCCGCTGTTTGTCTCCGTCATGCCCCACCCGTTTGTCAGACTTATCCCGGCGAGGGAGTGCCACTCATGCTGAACGGCCACCGGTACGGGCGCACCGCAGCCGATCGTAAGCTTCAGGCTGCCGAGGTCATGTTGTTCAAGAAGATCCTTGCTTGCCATTAATGCAATAAAAAGGGTGGGCGGGGCAAAAAGGACATTCACCTTATAGGTTTCAATTACCCTGAATGCCTCCTCGAGGTCGAACATCGGAATAGCGACGACGGTGCCACCGGAATAGAGGGTTGGCAGGGTAAAAAGAAAATAGCCCGCCGTATGGAACATCGGCATAATCGAATAGTTTACTATTTTGTCTTTGAAGATCCGTGCGGCATGGAGATGGTTGATGGAATTATAGACGAGATTGAAGTGGGTCTCTATGACTCCCTTGGAACGACCCGTCGTTCCCGCGGTATAGAGAAGGAGGGCCGTATCCTCCTTCGGATTGCAGATGACCTCTTCATCAAAGGGTTCGTATTTCTCGAGAGATTCAAAAAGATCGAGCGTTTCCTCAATAGTCATCTTGGGAATATCCCAGAGAGGTTTTACGGCCTTTGGAATCGTGGGCTCATCGGCGGCAAAATCCTTGATATCAGTGGTAATGACGTGCGAGAGAGTCTTGTCGTCCTGAAGCGGTTTTACCTTTGAATGGAGGAGGTTGAGAATGAGAATCACCTTTGCCCCCGAGTCCTCTATCTGATACCGTACCTCGTCATCCTGATACATCACATTGAGAGGCGTGTGGATCGCACCTATCTTTGTGGCGCCGTAAAAGGCCACCCAGTGCTGGAGAGAGTTGGGAAGCATCGCCGCCACGACATCCCCCTTTTTGACACCCAGGTCCTTCAGGAGGGCTGCGTACTTTCCGATCAGCAGATCTAAGTCTTTATAGGTGATTGCCTTATCGAAAAAGACGACTGCCGTGTCATCGGGATGTTTCTTTACGGTTTCTTTAAAGAGGGCGTATATTGAGATAGCCGGTATGTCCGGCAGGACCTCCCAATACCAGCTTGGATGGGACATTACATAGGAATCGCCCGGGGCGTAATTCTTTCCCTCGTCGATCCATTTCTTAGGGTATTCCAGCCTTTCATAAAAACTCTGGAATTCTTCATCGTAGAATTCTTCACCTTTCTTAAACTTGGGCTCCATTACCTTCACGCTCATCATACGTTCCTCCTTTTTTATTTCCCCCATAATGATCTCATAATCGATGAGAAGGCCAAAAAGTGTTAATTTTTTACAGGCAGGTGAGATGTTTTAAGTGTTTATAAAGAACAGGCGATTGTCGTGATGAAAAAAACGGAATGTCAAGTAGTATACACTGTGCCGTGATTCCGTTCAAATAAAAAATTTCTGACATAGTACGGGATCTCCCCCCGTTTGACAACAGGGATTTAAATCCTGTACAATCACGAACAGTTGCCGTAAAGCAGTGGTAAAGCTGAAACTGAGAGTGGATTTGGTCACCGGTTAAAATCTGGGGGGGTAGAACTGGAATGCACGTTGCGGTGTTTGCCGACATTGAGGGGAGTTTCGGCATCTGGCGCATGCGTCAGTGTCGAATGGGGACCGGGGAATGGCAATATGGGAGAAGTTGCCTGACCGATGATGTCAACCACGTGATACATGGTGCCTTTGACGGTGGGGCAAAACGGGTCACGGTGAAGGACATCCATGAATCAGGATTCAACTGTCTGATTGACAGGCTTGACCGGCGTGCCAGTTACGTGGGGGGACATTTCATCAAACCCACCTTTTTTGGAGATGTACAAAACTATGATCTCATACTTTTTGTGGCGATTCATGCCGCATCGGGGACGGCCGACGCCTTTTTCCCCCACACCCATTATGGAATTTTCTCCGAGGTCAGGATAAACGGTAAACCCGTCTGCGAGATGGATATCTATGGTGCATACCTGGGTGAATTCGGCGTTCCCATAGGCCTCGTTTCAGGGGAAGATATTGCAGTGAGCCAGGCCCTTTCGGCCCTTCCCTGGGCAAAATCGGTGGTAGTGGATAAACGTGAAGAGACGTACACCTCCGGATCTCAGAGTATCGAATACCTCTCGGAGGGGAGGGGGAAATTACGTGCGGCGGCTACGGAAGCGGTGCGTCATGTCTCTGACATGAAACCCCTTGTCCTTTCCGGTCCGCTCTATTTCGAGGTGACCTTTCGATCGGAAAAATTGGCGGACAGATATAATACCTGGGACTTCGATCAGGAAGGAAACATCGTCACGTGGGATGCAGACACCATGATAGAGGGCTTTGAGAAATTGAACAAGGTTACCTTCTTCCCCAAAAGCATCTACCCGGTCAGGAGACAGATGATGTTTTGCATGCGATTATTTTACCGTCTTAAAAACACCTACTTTGCCCCTAAACCCAACCCCGAAGGGGCAGCCATAAAGGGTTAACGTTGCTTATAAGGAGAGACGAGAAGATGAATAAAACGATCCATGAAGAGGCGCGGGAGACAACGGTCATCGCCGATGTTGATGTTCTGATCTGTGGAGGAGGTACGTCGGGCCTTTTTGCTGCTCTTGCTGCAGGAAGAAGCGGTGCCGAGACGTTACTCATAGAGCAGGAGGGTTTTCTCGGTGGAACAGCGACATCCTATCTCGTCAACCCCCTCCCTGAAATAATGGGTAAGGGGGGACTTCTCCAGGAATTTCTGGACAGGATGTCAGAAGCAGGTGGATATATCAAAGAGGACGCCGCGAATATCGAATTTGATTTTTCAATGGCCAATTCATTTGACGTAGAATGTTTTAAATATGTTGCGCTGGAAATGTTGTCGAAAGCCGGAGTCAGCATTCTTCTTCACACGCTCTTCGTGAGGCCAATTGTTGAGAATAATGACCTTCGAGGCGTCATCATAGAGAATAAATCAGGACGACAGGCCGTTCTTGCGAAGCGGGTGATTGACTGCACTGGCGACGGTGACGTGGCGGCGGCGTCCGGCGCACCCTATAAAAAGGGGAGAGAAAAAGACGGTTTAATGCCGTCGGTGTCTCTGCTTTTTCATTTGCATAACGAAGGTGCTCTCAAGGACCTTCCGACTATCGAAGTCGGAGGAATTTATCTCATCGGACCGCTGATGACCGAAATAGCGAAAAAAGAGGGGATCGAATATACTCCTCCCTATGATGTGGGTTTTCTGGTTCCCATCCCGGTGACACCAGGGAGGTTACTGGTCAATCTTGCCCATGTCAAAAATGTTGATGGTACCAGGGCCGAGGACCTGAGTCAGGCCCACATCACACTGAGAGAGCAAATTATGGAGGCAGTAGAGGTCCTGAGGAGACACCCCTATTTTGAGTCGGCATACGTGGCTACCACGGGAACCCATATTTATATAAGGGAAACGAGACGCATCATCGGAGAGTATATGCTTACCGAGGATGATGCGGTGAATGGAAAACAGTTCGACGACGCGATAACGTCCTGTCGCTACATGATCGATGTGCATCCCATTGATGACACGGAGGTCGGGCGATACGACAATCATAACCCTTTTGATATACCCTATCGATGTCTCGTTCCTCTCAAGATTGAAAATCTCCTTGTGGCAGGCAGATGTATTTCCTCCGACAGAATTGCCCAGTCGGCATTACGAATAAGCGGTACCTGTATGAGTACGGGGGAGGCTGCCGGAACGGCTGCTGCGCTTTCAATAAAAAAAGATGTGAGTCCGCGGCGACTTGAAGGAAAAGATGTAAGAGAAATACTTGAAAAACGGGGGGTGAATATTAGGCCGGAGAGACATCTTGTGCCCGCCAAATGCATGTTTTAACGGTATAGAAATACAACACATAGTCTTATTATGGATTCCTTGGCGTCGAAAAAAGGAGGTCAGAATATGCAGGTTCTTGAAGGGATAAAGGTTGTTGATCTTACCCAATTCATATCGGGCTCCCGATGTACCCAGATACTCGCCGATATGGGCGCTGAGGTGGTAAAGGTAGAACCGCCCTTTGGCGATACCCTTCGTCTGATATTCAGACTCATAGCAGGCGCGGAAAGAAACTACTCGGTCTTTAACCGTAATAAATTCGGCATTGCCGTTAACTGGCGGAAGCCGGAAGGTCAGGAGATCTTAAGACGGCTTGCCGCGACATCCGATATCTTTGTCCATAATCTCATGCCGGGAACCCTCGAGAGGTTCGGTCTCGGCTATGATGACCTCAAAAAACTGAAAGAGAATATAATCTATGTTTCCATATCGGGCTTCGGTGCGGAGGGTGTCAATCCCGAACGGGGTGCCTTTGATATTGTTGCCCAGGCCACATCGGGGCAGTTCTGGAATGATATGGAAACCCTGAGAACTCCCGCAAACTACTGGGGTGACATGATGAGCGGTGCCTATGGTGCAATTGCCGCCCTTATGGCCCTTGTCCACCTGATGAAGACCGGGGAGGGACAGTATGTCGACATGTCGATGCAGGACGTCCTCTACTTCAACAATTACCGTGCGATGATAAACAGGGCAATGGAACCGATAATGAAGACCGTGGAAGAGACCCTCGGGAGAAGGCCCGATGATGTACTGAACTCGGAAGATAGAATGCCCTTTTACGGTTTCTTCAAATCGAGCGACGGGAAGGTCGCAATTGTGGCGTTAACCGAGAGACAGTGGAAGGAGTTGACCATAACCTCGGGGCATCCCGACCTGGTGTCGGACCCGAGGTTTTCCGATGTCGTTGCCCGGATTCATAATCACGAGGAGGCCGTCGCATTCATCGAAGACTGGACATCGAAACGTACTTCAAAAGAAATCGTTCAAATCCTGGAGGCAAAGAAGATTCCCTGCGGCGTGGCATATACGGTGGATGAGGTGAACAGCGATGAAAATCTCCGCGAGAGGGGGATGTTTAAAAAGATCGTCCATAAAAGATTCGGCGAAATAGATGTGCCCGGCATTCCCTACAAATTTTCAAAGACAGAAGGCGAGATCAGAATGCCCGCACCAGAGCTGGGTGAGCACAACCGTTATATACTCGAAGAGTGGCTCGGTTATGCAAAGGAGGATATAGAGAGACTCAATGACGAGGGGATCATTGTCTGAAAAAATATATGAAAAGAAGGGGGGATTGCCATGAAGGTAGTAGCATTTGGTGGGGCGGGAGCCATGGGAAGACTGGCGGTAAAAGACCTCGCATCGAGAGAGATTGTAAGCGAGATTATCATCGCCGATTATAACCTGGAAGAGGCCTCGGCGCTTGCTCGCGAACTTGGAGAGAAATGCAGTGCCGTAAGGGTTGATGCAAACGATCACAGAAACATGGTTGCCATTGCAGGGGGGAATGATGTTGCACTGGGGACCATAGGACCATTTTACAAATATGAAGAGAAGGTGGCGAAGGCCTGTATCGAGGCACGGGTCAATTATGTCAGTATCTGTGATGACTACGATGCTGCCGATGCGATCCTGAAACTTGACGGAGAGGCAAAGGAGGCAGGGATTACCATGATAACGGGTGTCGGATGGACACCCGGTATTACCAATGTCCTCGCAAAAAAGGCGGCCGATGAGATTGATGAGGTGGAAGATATTGCCGTTTCATGGGGGGCGCACGCATCCGATACGGTGGGGAAGGCCGTCACACTTCATACGATGCATATCTTTGCCGGGACAGTGCCGTCATTTCAGGGGGGGCGAAGGGTGATGATCCCTGCCGGTTCTGGGTGGGAAAAGATACGGTTCCCCGAGCCGGTTGGCGTTGTGAATGTATTCCATGTCGGTCATCCCGAACCGGTGACAATCCCGCGTGTCATAAATGCGCGCAGCGTGACGCTGAAAGGGGGACTGGTTGAACACTATTTCAATATCCTCGGCAAGGCCGTTGCCGGCCTTCACCTCACTACCTCCGACCGTGGAAAGGATATCCTGGGCGGCATAATGAATCCCCTCCTTCCCTACTTTGAAAAACTTGACAGGCATGTTGAGACGGCATCTGCGGGGAGAGTCGATGTGACGGGCAAGAAAGGTGGGAAATGGGTGCACAGGGCCTATGGAGCCGTTGCGCATATGGATATTCTTACGGGGCTCCCCGCATCGATCGCAATCCAGATGATAGGCGAAGATAAAATAGATGCAAAGGGGGTTATGGGCCCGGAGATTATCCCAGATCCCGATGAGTTTCTGGGAAGACTGAAAGAGGGTGGAGTCAGGTTCTTTGAAGGGGATGATATGACCGCACCGCTGGATCTGTGACAGTTTTTCCCCGAAGGGAGAGGCGTTATGACAAGAGAACAATTTGATGGCAAAAACATCTATATTACCGGCGGCTCAAGCGGTATAGGCCTTGCGGCTGCAAAGGCCTTTTCAAAAAGAGGGGCCAATGTCATCATCTTTGCCAGGGGTGAGATGAGGCTCGATGGTGCCCTGAAGGAAATTGAACAATCGAGGGTTAGAGAGGACCAGAAGTTTTCCTCCATGGCCGTCGACGTATCGGAAATTGATGATGTCAGCGTTATCATGGAACGGGCGATTAGGGAATTCGGCCCCCCCGGTGTTTTGGTGAACAGTGCCGGCATGGCATATCCGAACTACTTTGAGGATATTTCCTATGAAAAATTTGATGAGATGCTGACCGTCAATCTCTACGGTATCAGAAACGTTGTCTCCTGCCTTCTCCCCTCTATGAAAGAGGCTCGGGAGGGATATATTGTCAATATCTCATCGATTGCGGGATTGATCGGGGTTTTCGGGTATACGGCATACAGTGCCTCGAAATTTGCCGTCATCGGGTTTTCGGAAGCTCTGAGGGGCGAATTGAGACCTCACAATATCAAGGTTTCAGTCCTCTGCCCCCCCGATACGGATACCCCTCAGCTCCATGAAGAAAACAAGACAAAACCGCCCGAGACGAAGGCAATAGCAGGAAATGCAGGGATCATGAGTCCCTATACGGTGGCCGAGACACTGATAAAGGGAATGGAAAAAGGGAAATTTATGATAATCCCGGGGCTTGAGGGGAAGTTTGTCTATCTTGCAAAAAGGTATGTTCCCTCCCTGGTCAATTATGTGATGGACAGGGAGGTGGAAAAATTAACGAGATCGCGGAAGAAAAACTGAGGATTTACTGAGATAATTATTGAAAGGAGTGTCCGATGCACGAGAAAAACGGTAGTACCATCCCAATTTTTCAGATTATTACTGCCCTCGGAATTGTCCTCTTCTGGATCGGTTTTTTCACTGTCGGCCTCGCCCCTGAAACACCGCCCCCCTGTTACTTCACCTTTGAGCATTCCTTTCCGCTTCCCGATATACTCCTCGCTTTCACCATCTTTGCCGCGGCGATACTTTTTCTTAAGGGGCACCGCCTCGGAAGGACATTCTCGCTTGCGTCATCGGGTGCACTCATATTTCTCGGTCTTCTTGATTTCAGCTTTAATATCCAGAACGGTATGTATGCGATTTCGGTTGCGGACACGATTCTCAACGGATTCATCAACGGCTATTGCGTTATTTTCGGTATCGTGGTGATTCTCCGATTACAGAGGGGATAAAGGGAGGGATTAGTACGAAAAAGGTTCTGATTACAGGCGGTACCGGTTTTATCGGGAGCCATCTGGTGAGGAGAAATGTCGAGGAGGGAAACGGTGTCATGGTCCTGACACTACCCGGTGACCCCGGTATTCCCGATATCGAATCGCTCGGCTGTGAAGTGATTACCGGTAATATCTGCGATGTCACCCTCGTTGAGGAACTATGCCGTGGTCAGGATGTCATCTTTCACTGCGCTGCCGTTGTCACGGACTGGGCACCGAAAAGGCTTTTTAATGAGGTGAACATCGAGGGGATGGAAAATGTTTGCCGGGCGGCAGTTGCGGCGAAGGTGGGACGTTTTGTCGAGATCAGTACGAACGATGTCTTCGGCCTCATTGAGGGAGTGGTCATCGATGAGTCATTTCCCTATAAAAAATGGGGCGAGCCCTATCCCGACACAAAGATAGAGGCGACGGAGATTGCCTGGCGTTATTTCAGAGATCACGGTCTTCCCGTGACCATGGTGTATCCCTGCTGGGTTTACGGACCTGGTGACAAGACCTTCGTTCCCCTTACGGCCGATGCGATTGTCAAGAGCGAGATGCTTTTCTGGCGAAAAGATGTTCTGGTATGGCCCGCCTATATCGATAATCTGGTAGATTTACTCATGCTGATCTCGAAAAGTGAGGATGCCGTGGGGAGGGGATATCTCGTTCATGACGGAGAATCGACGACCTTTCAGGATTTCTGTGCCATGATAGCAGAAAGTCTCGGGCTCCCGGGGCCGGGATTACACATTCCCTATGGGGCGGCATATGCCGCAGCACTGGTGATGGAGGGAATCTGGTCTCTTTTGAGGCTCTCGACCCGCCCCCTTCTTACCACCTATACCGTCAAAAATCTCGGGTCCCGTCTCCAGTTTTCCATCGAAAAGGCAAACCGGGAGCTCCAATGGAAGCCCCCGGTTTCATTTAATGACGGTTTTGAAGAGACGATGCGGTGGCTGAAGACCCTCGACCGTCAAACCCTGAAATTGAAATAAATTAATGTTTCTCAGGAAGGAATAAAACTCTTTTCCCTTACCTCGATGAGCGCTACTGCATCGACGGGGCAATCGTTCGTACAGAGGCCGCAGCCGATACAGAGCTCCGAATCGACACTCGCAATGTCATCGTCGTTCATGGAAATCGCCACCATGGGGCAGATATCGATGCAGGACCCGCAGGAGGTGCATAATTCTTCATCTATCGATGCGCGGTAGCGGCTCGGAGCAACTACTCCCTTAGTAGCAGGGTTTCTCAGAAAGGGAAGGACCTCGCAGCAGCAGTCGCAGCAGTTGCATATCACGGTTCCCACACCTGCCTTATTCTCCGTTGTGTGGACAAGTCCCGCCTCTTCACAAGTCCTGAGAATTTGTTTGGCCTCTTCAACATCGATCTTTCTTCCCGTTCCCCGCTTGAGCGCATAGTCGGCCCCTTTATTGAGCTGGATGCAGACGTTGAGAGGTTTGTTGCATTTTTTCATGATAAGTCTGCACGTACAATCGGTGACGGCAATATTACGGGCCTCTTCGACGATCTTTGCCGCATCCTCGTATGGGAGGATCTGGCTTTGTGATTCAATCCCCTCATTAATCGGGATTACCCGGAAGAAGGGAGGGAAATTTATTGCTGTTAACATCTCCGGTATCTGCGGGAATTCCTCATTCATATATTTAACCCAGAGATCAATCATTTCTTCGGGGGCGTCCTTCCACAGAATTGTTGCGTCGTGAAACTGTATTATATGGTTGGGCATGCGGTAGCGGGTTACCCCCTCCTTTATGACCTCAAAGACTACCCCTTTAATAAAGAGTTCGTGAATTATTGAATTCATTTCATCGATACCCTTGCCGAACTTTTCCGCGAGCTCTTCTGCCGTCCCCGGCATGGCGCTCAGTATCTCGGCCTCTTCTTCGGAGCAGATGGTACGCCATATCTGCGGAATCAAAGTCGAATTTTCCGTCCCAATTTTTTTTGAAAGATTTTGATACAGGTCAGCACTGCCCATGGTTCCCTCCAGAGTTAGTGATATCGGGTTTCTATCATAAAATAAGAGAAAACAAAACTATGATTTCAATTTGAACTGAACAGCGATCGCATTCCCCGCTGCTTGCGGCGGGGTTAGCGAGCGAATAAAAAAGTACTTATTTCCTTAACAGTCGGAGATTCCCCGCAACTTGTTGCGGGGAGCTTCAAATAGCGGGTATGACAACCGATCGTGCGGTGGTGGTGATTATGGGTATCGTTCGATATAGGTTGACAGGATGTCATTTTTTCCCTACAAGATGAGCGATAGGGCGGGAAGGGCAAGGGCCCTTTTGTTTTATAGAAGTGTGGAAACGATTTGCGGTCTCGTTCCCCGGAACTTCGAAATTAGATTAATGTTACGACGCTTATGTTTCAGCGGGATATTCAATTTACGAAATAAAGTACATGGGATAGCTGAGTGGAATCTGTCTTTCTTCTGAACCAGGTAGTCAAGGGGTTACTACTCTACCTGATCCAGTACGGCAACGGCCTCCTCGTTCGCCACGCAGGGGTCAGGGTCAATTACACCCGGAAGATCAATCATTTTGCCCTCTTCTTCATACCTATGTACCTTGACAGGGTGTTTGCCCTTGAGAACTCCTTTGGACTATTTGTCCTTGGTTCTGGTTTGGCAATATTGACACTTGTCATTTATGTGAAACCGGTGAGAGAAAGGGTGCCCTTCATTACCACCATGTTTCTTTCCTTTGACCGCCCCGAGGACCGGCCCCGCACACTGCTCTGGCTCTCCACTCAGATTACCACCGGTTTTCTCGTCATTATTCCAATGATTATTCTCTTCGCACAGCGGGGGCTTCTTGATCTCGTCCTGATTCCCATTTTAATTAACGGGATCGGTGATGGACTCGCCGAACCGGTCGGTGTGAGGTTCGGAAAACATAAATACGAGGTCTATGCGCTCTTTACAGACAAAAAATACGTACGAAGTCTTGAGGGGAGCGCCTGCGTCTTTATCACCAGCATTCTGATCGTGGCCTTCCACTTCGCCTATTTTACACAGCCGCAATTCATCGTTGCCCTTATCGCTCTCCCCTTTCTCATGACACTGGCCGAGGCTCTTGCGCCACACACCTGGGACACACCCTTTCTCTTTTTCGTCGGGTATTCGTCCCTTTTCCTCATCAGTCTTATTTAAACTCTTAATCAGTAGTTGTTTTTTCCTCCATCTTTTCCCTGAGAAATTTAAATCCCGGTGTGATATCTTCGGTGATATTCATCGGCATGAGGGACCTCATCGGATATCCGATGTTCATCTCGCCCCCCGATTTGAAGAGATTATCCAGGACATAAAAGAGAAGGAATTCCGGCAGTCCCATGGCGAGTTCATGGTCCATTATCCCCGCGAATGACCGGTCCCCCGCACCCGGTATCACGATCTGTGGACTTCCGGTGACAAAGGGGGCATACCCTCCCTTGATACAGGATTCTCCGTAGCCTTCGAATGAGGAAAGGGGTACATGTTTGTATTCGTAAGAGACGGCATGTATGAGGTGTGTCAGCTGCACACCATCGCAATATATCAGGACGGTATCGGGAATCACCACCGTTTCGGGAAGAGGTGAAGAAATAAAACCACAGTATTTCCCCTCATGGGTTTTCAGAAGATTCAATCCCCCTTCAATCCTCCTTGTTTCCACCTCGATATCGCTGTGCCATCCCTGCCGGACCTGGCTTTCGATCAAATCTTCCGCCGATATCTTTTCCCACCCGTGAAATGCCGTGGCAGGTGTGCAGAAATTGTCATCCGACGTCATCACGACATTTGTTCCCCACCTTCTTGTCTGGGTGAAGGCCTGGCAGAGTGCCATCTTCTGTCCGAATGCCGAGGGTTGCATGACCCCTTCGGGCACCTCGCTTATGTCCTGTATGTATTTTATGGCTATCGGATATGTGGAGAGATGAAGCCGGTTATAAAGATCGGTTCCTGCCTTTCTATATTCTTCCAGCGTTTTCATGGTGCCTCCTTTTTTTATTTGTTTCTGAGGGGATAATAACAGCTTTTCCATAAACTTATAAAGTAATTTTATTCATGGATGCCTTTCGGAGTGAAGGGAGGGCTTTTCCCTGAGAGAAAAATAGTGGCACTTTTTCTAATCGCCACGTATTATGGAGATGTTTTAATGACCGCGTCACGTTATGAAAAGAATGTCACGGAGAGGAAAGGTGAGATACATGAGAAAAAGGGTTGCCGTGATTCTATCGTTTACTGTTGCCTTTTTCGTCTTTTTTTGCGGAGCACTGCATGCAGGAGATGTGGAGAATCTCGTCAGGGATGCTGTCAATTATTACAGGGGAGACGCCTCGTTTTCAACAGTCGATATGACGATTCACCGTCCCGGCTGGGAGAGAAGGCTTACCATCAGAGCGTGGACCAAGGGGCAAAAAGACAGCCTCTTTACCATCATGGCACCGCCAAAGGACAGCGGAAACGGTACCCTGAAAAGGGGCAAAGAGATGTGGATGTTTAATCCAAAGGTAAACCGTGTCATCAAACTTCCCCCTTCAATGATGTCCCAGTCCTGGATGGGGTCAGATTTTTCGAACAACGATCTGGCAAAATCAGACAGCATCATCGAGGATTATACGCACGAGATAACGGGGACGGAGATTCATGACGGCAAAAAGGTCTACGTGATTACGTCGATGCCGAAGCTGGACGCTCCCGTCGTCTGGGGTATGCAGAAACTGAAGGTCCGGGAGGACCTCATATTCTTATGTCAGGAATTTTATGATGAAGATCTCTTGCTCGTCAAGGCGATGACTGGCACCGAGATTCAGATGCTGGGCGGAAAGCTTTTCCCGAGGATATGGAAGATGCAGAAAACCGATAAAGAGGATGAATACACGGTGCTTGACTATGAGGAGATCGTTTTTAAGGAAAGTCTCTCCGATGATCTCTTTACGATTTCGTCACTGAAAAATCCAAGGAGATAGGCCTTTTGTCGATCGAGATCAAAATGGTATGGCGAAACATCTGGCGAAATCCGAGGAGGTCGATCCTCACCATTCTCGCGATCGTCTTTGCCACCATGCTTCTCGTATTCATGCTCTCCTGGCAGTTTGGTTCCTACGATACGATGATCAATACGGCGGTCAAGGTTCACACCGGCCATGTGCAGGTCCAGGCAGAGGGATATCGCGACAGGATGGACATCTGGCTGGTTGTGCCTGATCCGGACGCCGTCTCGCGAGTTCTCGGGGACATTCCGGAGATTGAGGCCTATACCGTTCGCGCGAATGCCTTTTCCCTCGTTTCTTCGGAAGACAGGACCTATGGAGTACTGCTGATTGGAATCGATCCCGAAAAAGAGGCGAAGGTTTCCACGCTTCAGAAACTAATACGACGGGGCGAATATCTCGCGAAAAATGATAGCAATGCGGCGCTGGTCGGGGAGCTTCTCGCCGAAAATCTCAAGGCCGATATCGGAGACGAACTTGTCATACTAGGTCAGGGCCGCGACGGGTCCGTTGCCGCCTCGGTCCTCACGGTGAAGGGGATATTTTCATCGGGCGAGGATAAATTCGACCGAAGCTCGATCCATATGCCCCTTGAATATTTTCAGGAGGTATTTTCCATGCGCGGTGCCGTCCACGAAGTTGTGGTGCTGGGCAGATCCCTTGATGCTGTGGAAACGATAGAGGCAAAACTAAAAAGGGGAATCGAAGTTGTGGACGACCACAAAGCGATGGCGGTTCTCGACTGGATGGATCTTATGCCCGGACTGGTTCAGTCGATTAAGATGGACCTGGTGAGCGCCCTTATCATGTACGCAATTCTCATCGTCGTGGTTGCCTTCAGTATTCTGAACACCTTTCTGATGGCGATCTTCGAGAGGACACGGGAATTCGGAGTCCTCATGGCTATGGGAACGACGCCGGGAAGGCTCATGAGATTCCTCATTTTCGAGTCGGTGACGATTACGCTTATCGGTATAATTCTGGGAATCATCTTTGGGAGTCTGTTTACGTGGTACTTTCAGGTGCACGGTATTGTGATCTCGGGGGCGTCAGAATTTCTGAGTCAATACGGGTTGCCCGAAAGAATGTATCCCAAACTCTCGATTCTTTCCCTTTCCGTGGGAGCGGGAATCGTACTTGTTATAACTCTTCTGACTGCCCTCTATCCTGCCTTTAAGGTGCGTCGTTTGAGGCCCGTAGAGGCGATGACGGCAGTGTGATTGGAGTCGGTGCATGTATCTTCAGTTAGGGTGGCGAAACATCTGGCGGAATCCCAGGCGGACCATTGTCATTATGACGGCAGTCGTGATCGGTGTCTGGGCCATGATTTTTCTGGGTGCATTGATGCGCGGTGTTTCCGCCCAGATGGTGAAAAACGGAATTGCGACGCTGACCGGTCACATCCAGATACACCAGAAGGGTTTCAGGAAAGACCCCGTGATTGAAAACAGCATGAATGAGCCGGAAATAGTGGAAGCCCTGCTTGCCGAGCATCTTCCCTCAAATGCCAGGTGGTCTCCCCGCGTCCGTGTCGATGCCATTGCGAACAATGCTCGCCACTCCGGCGGCCTGACCCTTGTGGGAATCGATCCTGAGCGCGAGGCGGGAATTTCATTTATCGGGCAGGCGGTGGTAAGTGGAGAGTATCTCGCCCCCGGCGATGAATACGGAATCATTGTGGGGCAGGCCCTTATTGACAAATTTGAGACGAAACTTGGCCGCAAGCTGGTCCTCATGTCGCAGGATACGGGGCGCGATATCGCCTCGCGGGCCTTCAGAATACGTGGTGTTTTCAGGGCCGAGATGGAAGCCACCGAAAAGCAGTATGCCTTCATCACCAAGGAGGCGGCACAGAAGATGCTGAAGCTGGGAGGCGGCATATCGGAAATATCCATACTTCTCGCCGATTACAAAGATGCTGAGATTGTTGCCGATAATCTGAAGGAGGTTATCCCTCCCGATTCGTATGAAATCGAGACGTGGCGGGAGCTCCTCCCCCTTGTCACGGCGGTCCTGAAGATGTACGATTGGTTTATCTACGTCTGGTACCTGGTGATTTTTATAGCCATGGGGTTCGGCATCGTGAATACGATCCTCATGGCCGTCTTTGAGCGTATACGGGAATTCGGACTCTTTCGAGCCTTGGGGATGAAGCCGCTGTGGATTGTAAAGGAGGTGCTGACCGAATCATTTTTTCTCCTTTCGCTCGGTATGATTATCGGGAGCGGACTCGGTCTTTTGAGTGTCTATGCCCTCGCCGATACCGGTATCGACCTTTCCGCACTCTCCGAGGGGCTCGAATTTGTCGGCATGTCCCGGGTAATCTATCCGGTTATTATTATTAAAGATGTTGTTGTGGCGAACCTCGTTGTCCTTATCCTGGGTATTGTAGTCAGTGCCTATCCGGCAATCAAGGCCGCCAGATTTACGCCGGTGGAGGCGATGGCCCGCACCTGAGGCTGTAACAGGGGAGACTGTTCATGAACATAGTGGAATGCAGGGATGTTAGAAAAATTTATCGACAGGGGAAAGTGGAAGTCCATGCCTTGAGAGGAGTCAATCTTTCTATTGAAGAAGGCGGTTTTCTTGCCCTTGCGGGGCCCTCCGGGTCGGGAAAGACGACCATGCTGAACATCATCGGCGGTCTCGACTATGCCGATGAGGGAAGCATTTCAGTCAACGGAAATCAGATCGACCGGATGAACCAGGCCGAACTTGCGAATCTCCGGCTTCACAGCATCGGGTTTGTATTTCAGGCCTATAATTTAATCCCCGTCCTTTCCGCTATGGAAAATGTGGAGTTTGTCATGCTCCTCCAGGGTGTTCCCCCGGCGGAGCGGCGGGCGAGGGCGACGGCCATTCTGGATGATGTCAGGCTCGAGGGGCTCTACCACAGACGTCCGGCCGAACTATCGGGAGGGCAGCAGCAGAGGGTTGCCGTTGCCAGGGCCATTGTCTCGAATCCTTCGATTGTGCTGGCCGACGAACCCACGGCAAACCTTGATTCAAAATCCGGCGAGGGGCTTCTGGAGATGATGCGGGAGATGAACGAGAAGAAAGGTGTGACCTTTATCTTTTCAACCCATGATAAAATGGTGATGGATTTTGCGAGACGACTCGTCCAGATCAGGGACGGTCTGGTGGCCGAGGACCAGGTGAAGGAATGATTCCGTCGTGAGAAGGGCTATCGAAAAAGGTCTCATAATTATTCCATATTTTCTGGTTCTGTGGCTTGCCTTCGGAATCGTCGGAGTGCCTGTGGTATGGGCCGAAGAAGACATCACGCCGGACAAATCGAATATTCCAGTAAATTTTCTCAAAAACATTGATGCGGAATGGGGTGGCTATATAAAGTGCCGAGGTGTCGCCTCATGGCCTGACGACGAATCCTTCTATCGGTTCGTGGGGACGGAGACATGCTATGACGGAAGTGTTGAAGGCCGCCTGAAGAACCGCCTCTATTTCGGCTCATCTCTCTATCTCGACACGCACTATGAAATGATACTCTCCGGTGGAGAGAAGAGAAGAAAAGAGAAGGAACTGGAGCGGCTTTTCGCGGGTGTTTTCGAAGAGGGGTATATACAACGTGAAATCGAGGACGACCGAAGATTGATGGATCTCACGAAGGTGATATCCGATGATAGCGATTCCATACTCTATCACCGGCTGGATCGTCTTTCCCTTACGGTTCAGAAAGAGAGATTCGTGGTACGTCTCGGAAGGCAGGCCGTTACCTGGGGAAACGGTTTCCTTTTTAACCCGATGGACCTCTTTAATCCCTTTGCACCCACCGATATAGAGCGGGAATACAAGGTGGGGGACGATATGGCCTCGGCGCAGTTTTCCCTCGGCCGGTCTTCTGATCTGCAGTTTCTCTATGTGCCGAGACGCGACCCTTCGACGGGCGATATGGAAAGCGACCAGAGTTCTCTCGCGGGAAAGATGCACTTCGCGAAAGATACGACCGAGTTTGACATCATGGCGGCACGCCACTTTGAAGATGACGTTGTAGGTGCGGGAATTTCCGGATATCTGGGGGATACGGCATGGCGACTCGATGCGACATGGACCTTCCTTGGCGAAAAAAGCGACGAGAGCGATTTCCTTTCTCTTACCGCAAATATGGATTATTCTTGGGTCTGGTGGGAAAAGAATTTCTACGGTTTTGGCGAGTTTTTTTACAACGGTCTCGGTGACGACCGCTATTCCGATGCCCTTTTTGAAAAAACCGTCGCGGAGCGTCTCGACCGCGGAGAATTATTTACCCTCGGCCGCTTATACCTGGCGGGATATGTAAGGATGGAGGTCCATCCACTGGTGAATCTCTTTGTGACAGTAATCAATAATTGTGATGATCCGTCGGGTATATTCCAGCCCCGCCTTGCCTGGGATGTCACCCAGGATATTCAGTTTACCTGCGGAGGGAATATATTCTTTGGAGGAGGGGATACGGAATACGGCGGCTTCAGGATACCGCCCACCGATATCATGATCAAGTCTCCAGATAGTGCCTATATGTGGCTCGCCTATTACTTCTGACCGTCTCGCAAAAAAGCCGGAACATTCGTCGATTTTATTTAGAACAATTCCTTCTGTTCGTAAGTCCAGAGTCGGTCCTTATCGAGAATGTGTAAAACCAACCAGTTTCTTCTTTCAAGCTCGCGGGCGATAAAACGCCGGTGACATTCCCAGGGTGAACGCTCGGCGCAGCAGAAAGCCGAGGGTGTTTCACGGGCCAGTTTCTCCAGCCCAGCGAGGCCATTTTTGAAATCCTCCGATCCGGTATAGGTGTCGTAACTGCCGGCGCGAAAGCCGCCCAGGATATCGCCCATCCACTGATACTCTATGCCCTTTCCGGAGAGAGAAGATTCGAGGTTTTCCCTGTTGAAATGAATAAATCTGCTTTTGGGAAGACTCCTCACATCGACGATGAGATTGATTCCATAATGGATCAGCACCTCAATAAATTCCCCAATCCCACGATTGCTCGTGCCTATAGTGTAAATGGTGTTGATTCTGTTCATATGCTCGGGGCCCTCGGGTTTTCGTCACGATGCCTGTGTGGCGAAAGGCATCTGTGCTGCGGAAAAGAGTAAGCAAGAAAAACTGGGTTTACTGTCCCTTCCATTCCGGTTTTCGCTTTTCCAGAAATGCGCTCACCCCTTCGCGGGCATCGTCAGTCATGCATAACCGTGCGAAGACCTCGTCGGCGAGGGCGAACTTCTGACGGAAGGTCATGTCCATCATCTCATAGTAGAATTTTTTCCCGAGCCTGACCGCCACGGGGCTTTTGTCAATAAATTTGCCCGCAAAGGCACGTGTTTCCTCATCGAGTCTTTCGAGTGGGACCACTCTGTTGATAATCCCCAGGCGTTCAGCTTCTTCCGCATCGATCATGTCGCCGCTTAAAAGCATCTCGAGGGCCTTCTTTTTGCTGAGGGAATAACTGAGGGGGATGATGGGCCCGGAACAGAGAAGCCCCACGTTTATCGCCGAGGTGCCGATCTTAGTCCCTTCCGCCACGATGGCAAAATCCGCCGCCGCCATGAAACCCGCACCGTTTGCCACCGCGAATCCGTGAATGGAGGCAATGACCGGTTTCCCCATGGAGGCGATGGTCATATTCATCTCGTTCATGAGGTTGATCCACGCATGGTATTCGGACGCCGTTTTCCCCTCGAACTCGCTGACATCTATCCCCGTCGAGAAGGCCTTCCCCTCACCCTTGACTATAACGACCCGGATTTCTTTGTCCCCCTCCATCTTAATCAGGGCCTCGTTCAGTTCGCTTGCCATTGTCGTGCTGAAGGTGTTGAACTGTTTCGGGCGGTTGAGAGAAATTGTACCGATCTGATCTTCTTTCCCGGTAAGGAGTGTTTCAAAAGGCATGGGTAATCTCCCCCTTCGTCGATGTTTGTCATTCCCGATCCCCGATTGGAGCCGACGAGAGGCGTGCCCGGGAATCAGGATTTTTGCATCAGAAAAATGACACTTTCTGCCCCTATGAGTCAATCGATTTTTGAAAAACCTTGATAAAATGCCCTGATAAGGCTATTTATTTTCAGAAAGTTTGTTGCTGAGCAAAGAGAACGTCCTGATCTTCTTCAGGAGTTAGACTCAAATAGGGGGCACAATGATATCGCGGATAGACCACGTATCAATTGCGGTAAGAGAAGAGGAACATGAACAGGCGGTACATTTCTTCAGGGACATTCTAGGGGCGATTCCCGGTGTGGGATTTAACGATACGGGGATGAATTTTTACTGGCATATCTATTCGCTGGGTGACCTTTCGCGACTTGAGATCATGAAACCCACGGGCGATGAAAGTTTTCTCGCCAACTTTTTAAAGGATAAAGATGGTGGTGTTCACCACATAACCCTGGAGACCCCCGACATTTACGAGGCAAGGAAGATTCTTGAAAAGCACCAGATCCCCTATTTCGGTTTTAACGATATGGGGGACATATGGAAGGAATTGTTCATCCACCCCAGATATGCCTTTGGAGTTCTGATCCAGATTGCCGAGTTCAATCCCGACGATTGGATTGACCAGTCCGTGAAGTGTCCCCCCGGCAAAAAGGTTTCCCTGGAAAAAAGGGGTGACAATTGCAGGTTGACCCTCGCCCACCCTGGCGGAGGAAAGGTTGAAGTTGATCTGACAAAAGACGAGGCAGAAAGGCTCGCGGAGGAGTTAGGCCTCATTTGCTGGGAATTATATTGAATATAGTCGGCAGAGGGCGTCAATACAATGCATGTGGGTGGTTTTAAGTAAAACAGAGGATAAATTTAAATATGGGTTTGTCACGATCAAATGTTATAGGTTTCCGTCTCACGCTCTTTGCAACTCTGATAATGATTACCTATCTTGCGACGACCTATATCCATTATCCTGTGATAGAAGACATTCACGATAAAGCGGGCCACCTTCTGGCGTTCTATGTGTTGGCGCTTCTGGCAGACTTTTCCTTTCCCGACAGTCGATTGAATCTTTCAAAAACGGTGCCTTTATTGGGCTATGGTTTGATTATCGAAATCATTCAGTACTTCCTGCCGGGCCGCCTGTGTTCTGTCTATGACCTGACTGCCGATGTCCTTGGTCTTCTGATCTACTGGGCCTCCATACCCACCCTTAAGTCTGTGCCTCTCCTTCGGCGTCGATGGAACAGCAAACGCGATCTCTATCAATAATGATTTTTCAGAGCGCCTCCTGCGCGCTGAATTCCCGCATGTCTAACGCTCCTATATAGAGGAGTGTGGCTTCCACCCTGTTTCTGGAACCCAGCTTTTCAAATATGTTTCTTACATGGGTTTTCACTGTCTCGGTACTGATGAAGAGGCGTTCGGCTATCTCTTCGTTCGTGAGACTTCTGGATACAAGGTCCAGCAGTTCATGTTCCCTCTTCGTGAGAAGTGACAGCTTGTCCATATCTTCCGGGGACGGCGATCTGAGTTCTCCCTCTGCCTCGCTGTAGTAGCGGGAGAATTCATCGAACACCCTGCCGACAAGCTTAGCGCCCATCCAGACCTCTCCCGCAGCGACGACTCTCACACATTTTGTTATGAAATCGGATGAAATATCACTCTTTACGAAGAAACCCCGTATCCCCTCCTTCACCATGCGGAATATTTCCTCCTCCACGTATCGCTCCCCCATGACGACCACACGGATTTTGGGCAGTTTCGTCTTCAGTTTTATGATGGTTTCCATATTCGAGGACGCCACCTCTTTGAGTATGTTGAAGCTGACAAGGATCAGGTCGATCCGCTCCTCCGTTTTGAATATGAACTCCGTGGTTTCCTTGATATCACTCCTCGTATCAACGATCTCGATATCAGAGGTGGTTCCTATAACTTCCTTCAGGTTCTCCATGAAAACGCTGTCCTCGTCAAAAATGACGGCCCTTATCTTGCGTCCCTTGGCCTCTTGCCCTTTCTCCATTATATGGCGGCGAGACATTCCTTCAAAGATCTTGGCAACGAAGGCGTTCTCTATCCACATATCGCCGGCCAGTACTACCCTTATGCATTTTGTAATAAGGCCTGGCGATGTCCCCCTGAGGAAGAATCCCCGTATCCCCTCGTTTATCATACGGAACATTTCTTCATCAGCATATCTCTCAACCATCACGATAAGCCTGGTGTCCGGCATTTTCTCTCTCAGTTTCAGAAGAGTTCCGGTATCGTGGGCCGCCGCCTTTTTGAGGATGTCAAAGCCGACAAGGATTACGTCGGGTGCATCTTTGATTTTTTTCATAAGAGCCGCCGCTCCCGGCAGGTCAACTCTCACGTCGATAATCTTCAAACCGGGATCACCCTCCACTGCATCTTTGATCTGCTCCAGGAATGTTCCTTCATTTTCGATGATAACCACACTCATGATGTCTTTTTCGATCTTCCCTTTTTCCCCCATTAGAAACTCCTTAATTAGAGTAAGCTGTGGAATATCAATCTTTTATCCCTATCTGGAGACATGTCCCCAGATAGCATTGATGTGGAGGTTCTGCACTCACTGATCTGGGCTGTGCTTTCACGAGATGTTTAATCACACCTCTTGCCAACTAAAGTCATCCCAACCTACTTTACTGGCAGATACTCTACTCTTACGGGCGCTAATTCCCGCATTATCCCCTGTCTTTTGCAACCCCTCGCGTGAAAAAAAGGGCTCGCCGAACTTTTTTATTTCCGAGGACAAGCACGATCTTGATTGTGCCGGAGAGATAATGCGGTAATGCTTAAAGTACTTATATTTACTTTTTTATATTATTTTTACTACTTGTCAAGAAATTATAGGGGGAATCGAATTGGATTACATTAAATGTTGCCGAAGAGGTGATTAAAAAGGGATCAATGGCTTCTAATAGTGGATACAGAAAAAAAGAAGGCAGCAATTGTGAGTCCACAATCGAAGCGCGAGTATAGTGGTGTAATCTATATATAAGCCGCTTGTATGTATTATGGAGAACATGCTATCAGGATATTATGGGGTTTTAGATACAATGTGTCGGGATAAGCCCCCATTAAAACCAGAATCATTCGATACTTACCGCTTTATGAAAAGCACAAAAAGTAAAATGGATAGGAGGGTTCACAATGAAAAGCTTAGTTGTCACATTAATGCTCCTGGCTTTTCTGGGTTGCGGGGCCTTAGCCTTTGCAGAAGAGACGGAATATGTTGATTGTGATTGTCGGAAAGGAGGGTTGGGGCTTAAATTAGGCGATTTTATCTGTGGCATCGGCGGTAAGACATTTAATAGCGGACCGGGATGCGATACCAATGTTGGAATTGGGTTGGGTATCGGAAGCGAAGATAATCGTCTTCAGTTCGGGTTTGGTTATGATATGGGTGTTATCGGTATAGGTTTTAATTTAAAAAACCCTGAAACAACATCAATTTTTGGTTTCAGTGTGGGGTACGACTATGGAGATTGTCGCATGGTGTGGCCATATGAGGAATAACAGGAAAGAGCTGATGAGATAAATTTCCGTAGCGTCTGCAGGGGGGTGGTGAGTTTGAGGTAGAACATGGTGAGACATCGGTACGTATAAGAGAAAAGAAGATGGGGGAATATTTATAATACAAACGCCACGGTTCTCGCTTCAGGATACCCCGGCTGCAACAGAACGATCGGTGCCCGTCTCGACAAAACAAAGGGGACAAAGGTTATAAATTCCGCGGAGCTTATGCGGAGAGCCCTTTTGGAAGAAGATAACACCTACCCATAATATCAAAACCCGGTAATCTTGGAAAAAGCAAACGAAACATAAGACTGACGGCCCTGTTTCAGTGAAATTTACATGCCAAAGGATGGTTACAAAGGAGAAATGCTTTGTGCCTAAATGGCGTAGCGAGGGATAAGATAAACTGACTGTTTCGTATATTCAAATAGTTACGCATAATGAATCAAAATGGCATGTCGTGCGTCATTATGACACTTCTTGCGCTCAATAAAATACCCCGCCGCGGGTGGCGGCGGGGTATCGAAAGGTCATTGAAAAACATATTCCCGCATATGGTGAAATGGAAGAGTTTTTTAACTCTGATGCAAAGATCAGTAAATTGTCCCGATTAAAAATAAAAATCGGGAAGTGATGCCTCTGTTTCTCCCTCGGGGAGAGGAACAACGATGACTGTCTTGTGTGACCGGTGAAGCACTCTTTCGGCCACGCTTCCCAATAAGGTATGGCTGACGAATCCTTTCCCGTGGGTTCCCATCACGATGACATCACAATCGTATTGTTTCGACTTCGTCAGGATCTCGTCCACGGGATATCCCTCGAGCACTTCGATTTTAACGTGTTCATTGATTACTTCCAGATGATCGGTGATCTCCCTGTCACGAAAGGCTTCAAGCTTTTTCCTGGTGCGCTTGATAGATTCAGCCACGACTTTTGTATGGTGCTCCAAATCTTCTTTTGTGAGGTAATATTCTATCATTGCCTCATGAGAGGGTGGCAGCCTCTCGATAACGTGCAAGAGGGGTATATTTCAGCACTGTGATTCTTTGCCAGGTCTACCGCATACCTGAAGGCATATGCAGCGTTTCTTGACAGGTCTGTTGCGTAAAGAATATTTTTAATTTCAAGTGGCATAAAATTTCTTCTTTTTGTTTCTGCCTAAGAAAAAAATTCATTATAGTACTTCTCAACTATATGCAACACTTATTATAAGCTTAAGTTATTTCTCAGATTTTAACGCTTTTTGTGCCTCTTCTCTGCTCTCGTACATATGAGGTATCAATTTCTTTTCCGCAAGGGCCTCACCAATTTTCATCCGTGCAAAAGCGTTTGTCGAATACCTCGTTGTATTGATATACAGACCCTCCACAAGTCCTTTTACCATTTCGGAATACTCATCTATAAGGTCCGGCAGGATATTGAAGTTGTCATAATTTACAATAGTATAGACTTTCTTGCCGACCGGTTCCAGAATTTTTCTCACAGTGTTATTTACCTCTTGAATCCGCTCACTCGATTTCACCTGATAGCCCTCGAAGTTTACAAAGAAAAGATTTTCATCGGCATAGTAAGTCAGTCGTTCTTCCAGCGGTATGCTGAGAAGATCATCTTCCAGACCCATTGGTTCCGGGTTGAATATCCTTTTATCCATCAAACGGGGCTCCTTGACGATCGGTTTGAAGTCCATCAGGGCAAGGATGTCCCTTTCGAGATCAATTCCGGGGGCTATCTCGATAAGCTCCAATCCCTCGCTGGTTAAGGCGAAGACACATCGTTCGGTTACATACCGGACGTATTGATCCTGTTCGGCACTGTATCTTCCGCCGAAGGTCATATGTTCAACCTGATTCACAAACTTTTTGGTTCTGCCTTCCTGTTCTATGTGGAGTTTTTGATCACTCACCGAAATTTTCAGTCCACCTGCGGTAAAGGTACCCACAAATATACATTTTTTTGCAGCCTGGCTGATATTGATAAATCCCCCGCATCCGGCAAGACGCGGTCCGAATTTACTGACGTTGACGTTACCGTCTTTATCCGTCTCCGCCATTCCGAGACAGGCGATATCCAGCCCACCGCCGTCATAGAAATCAAACTGATAAGGCTGGTCAATGACACAATCGGTATTGGTGGCCGCCCCAAAGTTTAATCCCCCTGCAGGTACTCCGCCTATGACTCCAGGCTCAGCGGTAAGGGTAAAATAACTAATGATTTTTTCTTCATTGGCCACATTCGCGACTCCCTCCGGCATGCCAATTCCAAGGTTTACAATATCATTAGCTTCCAGCTCGCATGCAGCCCGTCTGGCAATGATTTTCCTTGCATCCATTTCCATGGGGGTCATAGACTGCAACGGAATCTTTGTCTCGCAACTGAAGGAGGGATCATAGATCTCTGCAAAGGTCTGCCAGTGGTTCTCAGGACGAGCGACGACGACGCAATCAACTATAATACCAGGTATCTTTACGTCTCTGGCATTCAACGTTCCCTTTTCAGCAACTCTTTCAACCTGGGCAATAACATAGCCGCCTGAATTTCTTGCGGCCATTGCGATAGAAAGATTCTCATTGGTCAATGCCTCTTTTTCCATGCTGATATTACCGTCTGTGTCTGCCGTCGTTCCCCGAATAATCGCGACATTTACGGGAGGAAGCTTATAGGAGAGATATTCTTTTCCATCAAAGACGATAAGCTCGACAAGATCTTCCGTTGTTATTTTATTAATCTTTCCGCCGTCATTTCTCGGGTCCACAAATGTTCCCAGGCCGATGGTGGTGATGGTACGCGGTTTATGAGCCGCAATATCTCTAAACATATGTGATACCACCCCCTGAGGAAAATTATAGGCGATAATCTTGTTTTCGATTGCCATTTTCCCCAGCTTTGGTGCCAGAGCCCAGTGTCCGCCGATAACACGCCTTACAAGCCCTTCATGGGCAAAGTGGTTTAATCCCTTCTCTTTTCCGTCACCCTGGCCGGCAGCGTACATAAGCGTGAGGTCTCTCGGATGCCCCATACTCAAAAAATATTCTTCTATCGCGATCGCAATCTCCTCGGCAAATCCGGCACCAACAAAACCGCCAGTAGCTACGACATCTCTTGATTTGACAAGCTGAACTGCTTCCTCTGCAGTCACCACCTTATTCCGTGGCCGCATGGTGCCAAGGAGAACGGGATGACCGCTTGCCCTTTTTGATGGGCCTTGATTAAATGTCATAACATACCCCCATTTGAAAATATGACGTTTTCAACCGATAATCAAAAAGATAGTGTTCATATCACCCTGGTTTGGGAGGGCTTATCACAGCCTCTCCTCCCAGTACCGTAAATCCAGCCTGGTTGATACAGACGGTTTTAAGTCGTACCCTGTTTTTTTCGGTCATAATTTCTTTAACTTCCACACGGGTAGTAATGGTGTCGCCGATCCGTGCAGTGGCCAGATATTTGAGACTCTGATCAAGGTAGATCGTTCCCGGTCCTGGCAGCTTCGTGCCAATAACCATCGAAATAAAGCCCGCCGACAGCATACCGTGAGCTATTCGCGTCTTAAAAAAAGTTTTTTTTGCATACTCTTCGTTAATATGCGCCGGGTTGAAATCGCCACTCATTCCCGCATAGAGATAAATGTCTGTCTCGGAAACCGTTTTTGCAAGCTTCACCTTATCATGCAATTCAAATTCTATAATAGACTTACCGCTCATGCTACCTTAAACTGAGACATTCCGTAAAAAAAATCGGTCTCAGCCCCTGACATTTCATCGAAAAAGACAATAAACCCTGCCCATGGATCTTGATCTGATCGAAGGCAGGGTTTGTTGTTTCTTGTAATTATCAGTGCGATTTTGTTTTCTCTTTTGTATTATATTATTTTTCATGGTGATTTTTCCCTTTCGTTTGGGGTATGAAGAATAGGGTGACCGTTTATTTGTTAATAGACAATAAAGGAGGCACCGATGAGTAAGAGACGATCATTTCTCGGGCCATTGATTCTTATACCTTTGCTGCTCATTTGTCTGGTCGGTGCTGCCGTTTATTATGCTGCCTATGTTTATACTCCCGCCGAAGACCGCGAGTATAGCTCACCATATCTGAAGAAAATTGATTCACAGTTTGTAGACACACGTGGGTTCACAATTCATTATACCCGTTCGGGAAATGGCCCCCCCGTAATTCTGGTCCATGGTGCCGCTGCGTGGCTCTATTCTTACAGAAACAATGTCTCTCTACTTTCACGCAGGTTTACCGTCTATGCCCTCGATATGCCCGGCCACGGCTATACCAGACCCATTTTGAAAAATCCTTCCTACGATTTTGATATGATGAGTGATGTTCTTCTGGAATTCATGAATACGATGGGGATTGATAAGGCAAACATCGTGGGGCATTCCTCCGGCGGGGCATGGGTGCTTCATTTTACCTACAGGAATCCCGGGAAGGTGAAAAAACTTGTCCTCATTGATGCCAACGGTCTGGATGTTCCCCTGAGACTGACGTTCAAGCTTTTCAGCTATCCCGTGATCGGGGAACTATTCTCGAAATTCTTTACAACGGAGGATGTGAAGACGGGACTCGGAGATGCCTTCTTTGACACAACCCTTGTCACGGACGAGATGATCGGTGAGGTCAAGGCGCCGTTAACCTATGTCGAAAACCGGAGAGCCCAGTATCTCTGCATCCGGAATCAGGACTTGAAAATGACCGAAGATGAGATGCCGCATATCGGAGTTCCTGTTCTTGTTATATGGGGAGAAGACGACCTCTATCTTGATTCTGCGATGGCCCGGAAATTTAAGGAGATAATGCCCGATGCCTCTGTGGTCATTCTTGAAAAGTGCGGGCATTTGGCCCATGAAGAAAAGCCTGACGAGGTTAACCGGTTGATATCGGATTTCTTTGGCGCAACAACATACTGAAAAAATCTAAAAAAAAGAGGGAGTCACAATGGAAAATCTAAGCCAGTTTGTCCTCGACTACGTTAAGAAGGAGGGTGCCGTTTATGCCGGAATCGCCACCATCGAAACCCTCGCCGGCGGTCCCCCGTCGACAGATCTGACCTACGTTTTGCCTGGAGCCCGGTCTGCAATCAGTTTTGCACTTCCGTTGGATCAGGATTGTATCGAACCATTTCTTTCGAAAAGGGACCGCCGTTCGCACGAGCGAAACAATCTGGAAACAAATGCACTCTCCGGCGGCATCTCTCTACACCTTGCCAAATATCTCGAGCAGAAAGGGATTCCCTCAACGCCCCTCTGCGCGAATGAGGTCTATCGGACCGATACAGAGTATGGCATCCTCGAAATGAAGCCCGATATTTCGCTTCGATATCTCGCTGTGGCATCGGGGATCGGCCATTTCGGCCTTTCGGGAAATGTCATCACCAAAGATTACGGCGCCGCCATTATTCTGGGAGGCGTTGTTACTACAGCGGAACTTGAACCAACACCGCCCCTCTCGCCGGAAGACAATTATTGCGACAGTTGCAGGTTATGCATGGCATCCTGCGCGTCGGGAATGATGTCCCCTACCGAGAAAACAACTGTGACCATGGGGGGAGTGAAATTTACCTATTCGAGGCGCCGAAGTTACCTCAGATGCGAATACGTCTGCGGGGGATTTACGGGACTGCATCCCTCGGGTAAATGGTCAACCTGGTCGCCGGGCCGTTTTGTTATCCCTGATGATGAGAATGAATTCAGAGACCTTCTCATAGAGAGTATCAAGGCCTATGAAAAGTGGCCCGAAATTGGGGGCGGCCATTATCATCTGATGATGGGGAGACCTCTCTATCTCACGTGCGGAAACTGTTCTTTAATCTGCCACCCTGACAAGGAGATGAGAAAAAAACGCTACAAAATGCTGACGGAAAGCGGTGTCGTAGTGCAGAAACCTGACGGGTCACTGGAGGCACTTTCTCCCGAAGGGGCACGCGATTACTTCTCCTCTCTGGATGAGGAAACCAGGAAACGCTATGGAGTTAAATAAGGATCATCCCGCTCTCCTTTAATCGGGGAAAGTTTGCAGAAAGAACAGGGTGATAAGAAGGATTATGGAACTGGATAGAGAAAATGTCGAGATCGGGATGATACGGCGATATACACCACTGGAGGGCAAACGTGTCCTCGAAGTGGGATGCGGCGATGGAAGGGTGACAGCGCTTCTTTCCGAAGAAGCCGGGGACCTTGTTGCCATCGATCCTGCCGGGGAAAGTATCGTAGAAGCGAGAGAGCATATCAAGGGTGTCGATTTCAGGATCGGCTCGGGGGAGGCCCTGGAATTCGACAACGAATCCTTCGATCTCGTGATGTTTACCATGTCCCTTCATCATCACCGGGACTGCAAGAAGGCCCTTCGCGAGGCCCATAGGGTGCTTAGAAGGGAAGGGCAGCTCATACTCCTGGAGCCGGCCATTGACGGTGAGATTCAGCGGCTTTTCCATCTTTTTACCGACGAGACAGAGGGTATCGAGGGGGCCCTCGATGCTATCAATGATTATCAATTTTATATCGAGCATTGTGAAACATTCACCAAGAACTGGGTGTTTGAAGACAGTGAAGAATTGTACGATTACCATTTCGAGCATTACGGCGATTCCATGTATAACGGAAGCATTATTGACAGCATCAATGAACTGCTGGACGAGAGAATGAACGAGCGGCCGATTATCGTGAGAGACAAAATAACGATAGTTTCGATGCGGAAGAAAATCGAAGGAGGGAAGGATGAGCAGGAGAATGCTGAGGACGAAACTCTGTGACATGCTCGGGATTGAATACCCGGTATTGTGCGCCGGTATGGGGCCGACACTCCTCGGTGAAAAGGCGGGTTCTCCCGTGGAATTGGTAGTAGCAGTTTCCGAGGCAGGCGGGCTCGGTGTTCTGGGGGGAAGCGGCTTTACGGTGGATGAACTGCGTGAAGCAATTCGTGAAATCAAGGCAAAAACTGACAGGCCTTTCGGGGTCGATCTCCTTCTGCCAAAGCAGGTTATCTCGGGGGATGACGCCGGAATGGGTGACATCAAGGAAATCCCCCTGAGTGCCATTCTGGAGACCATACCGAAGCCGCATAAGGAATGGATCAGGAAGATCAAAGATGAGATAGGACTTCCAGATGTGGAAATAATGGTACCGATGAATACGACAACGCTCAGACCCCGGCAGGCTATTGATGTATGTCTGGAGGAAAAGATTCCCATCTTTTGCGCGGGTCTCGGGAATCCCGGCTTTATGGTGGAGGAGGCCCATGCCGCAGGAATAAAGGTGCTCGGAATTACGGGCAATTCGAAAAATGCTCGACGGATGGCAGAATCGGGGGTGGATTTGCTCGTGGCGCAGGGCCATGAGGCTGGTGGGCATACAGGGAGGATAGGAACGATGGCCCTGTTACCCGTGGTAATCGATGCCGCATCGCCTGTGCCGGTTCTGGCGGCGGGTGGTATTGGTGATGGAAGAGGGCTCGCCGCGGCACTCGCCATGGGATGTGTGGGGGTCTGGATCGGGACCCGTTTCCTCGCCACGACCGAAGGCGGAGCCATGGATATCAACAAGGAAAAGATCCTTCAATCCACCGATGAGGACACGAGGGTAAGTGTTGCCTATACGGGTAAGACCCTGAGGGCAAATTACAACAGATATCACGACCTGTGGGCCGCCTCCGGTCTCGATCCGCTTCCCTTTCCCGCCCAGGTTCTGATCTCTTCAGCTCTGATCGCGAGCTTCATTGAGGCCGAAGAAAAGGAGTACGTGGGTGGTCTCGCGGGCCAGATATCAGGGCTTATCAATGAGATAAAGCCCGCGGGAGAAGTGCTTGAAGAAATGATAGAGGAGGCGGTTGAAATCCTCACCAGAAGACTTCCGGAGAATGTGATCGCGAAATAATTCCCGGATTTTTGTTTGATTTTTCGCTAACGTGAAGTATAAAATTCCCACTTGATAATGGAGGTAAAATTATTATGCAACCAGACCCTTCACATCTGCTTACAAGAATCGATCTTACTATTCCGCTTGTCGGGTTCTACGACGCGCCGGAGACAAAACCCTTTGAACCGCTTGTCAGACCTGATTCCCAAAAACACATCTGTATTTTTGCCTTCTACGAGAACTGGCTAAGGGGAGAAACGCTTCATGTAACAAAGGATAATTACGGCTGCGGTGGATGTGGGCACTGGATATTCGGTATAGAAACCCGCGAACGGGAGGATTTTCTGAAATTTCTTGTCGATGGGGAAGGTTTAAAGTCCTCGCGCGATCTCATGGGGATGTGGATTGATCACAGGACTCCTTACAGCCCGAAATATTCCAATATCCTGATGGGACCCCTTCGTGAGGACCAGTATGAATATCTCAAGAGCATCACCTTCTTTGTAAATCCCGACCAGTTAAGTGCTCTTATGATTGGAGCCCAGTACGATCGTGCTCCCGATGATCCAACGCCCGTTCTGGCGCCCTTCGGTTCGGGATGTATGGAGCTTGTTCCGCTCTTTGATGATTTTGACGTTCCCCAGGCAATAATCGGCACCACGGATATTGCTATGCGTCAGTATCTGCCGCAGGATATCCTTGCCTTTACCGTTACAAGGCCCATGTTCGAAAAACTTTGTGAGCTTGACAAAAAGAGTTTTCTCTACAAGCCATTCTGGAAGAACCTCAGAAAGGCAAGAGGATATAAAGACTTCTGAAAAATAGTTCAATAAAAAAACGGGGGGAACAGTGTTCCATAAACCTGAGCCTCGGGTGGATGCGAGCGTTTTTGTGGCAGAGGGTGTTCGCATCTACGGTGACGTTGTAATCGGGAAGGGCGCAAGTGTCTGGTTCAATGCCGTTTTGCGCGGCGACGAAGGGAAAATCTCCATAGGTCACAATACGAACATACAGGATAATGCCGTTATTCACAGCGATATGATGGTGAATGTCGAGATTGGTGACAACGTCACGATCGGGCATGGTGCCATCATTCGCGGATGCAGGATCGGAAATAACGTCATGGTCGGCATGAACTCCACCATAATGACGAATGCCGGGATAGGAGATTTCAGTATTGTTGGTGCCAATACCTTCGTGCCGTACAATAAAAAGTTTCCGCCGGGATCGCTTGTTATGGGTTCACCGGCAAAACTCATACGAAAGCTGAAGGATGAAGATATTGCGGCAATCGGTATGGCAACGGATATTTATATAGGATTGGCGAAACAGTATGCGAAGGGTAAAATAGCCGGATATAGAGGGGGTAAGAAGTGAAGGGGGAACAAACGGGCACGATACATTCCACGGGTTTCTTTTCCTATCCGAAAGAATGGTTAGATGCGGAATCGGAGGACATTGCCGAGAGCGTCCGAAAGTGGGCCGATAACGAGGTGATCGCAAAGAGGCTCCAGTTCAGGGAAGACCTTGAGCACCAGATGAAGACGCTTGCAATACTGGCAAATAATATCGGACTTTACAAGCTTATC